>Ga0115002_10003538_pt1 | contig 19432 bp, 16 predicted proteins | sample ArcticOcean_MG_C_8_FD_89576 | JGI IMG/M metagenome (GOLD analysis project Ga0115002, IMG submission 89576) | Marine microbial communities from western Arctic Ocean - ArcticOcean_MG_CB11_86 | ecosystem: Environmental > Aquatic > Marine > Oceanic | place: Arctic Ocean: Canada Basin | collected... | reverse complement strand
AGGACCGGGATGGACGAACCTCTGGTCTACCAGTTGTTCCGCCAGGAGCATCGCTGGGTAGCTACGTTCGGAAGGGATAAACGCTGAAAGCATCTAAGCGTCAAGCCCACTCCAAGACTAGATATCCCGTGGGGTTAACCCACCTAAAGACCCCTCGCAGACTACGAGGTTGATAGGCTGCAGGTCGAAGCGCAGCAATGCGTGGAGCCGAGCAGTACTAATCGGTCGTGAGGCTTAACCTTTATTGATCTCGCCGTGCGCAAGGGCTCATATGAGCTCTAACGAAGAAATTGACAGCTTCGCGTGTGAATCTGTGTTCGAACTTACTTCGCAAGTTATGGGAGTTTGCACTGCATACTCCGTGCTTGTTTGAGTGGTACACCAAGCTTTTCCGGTGGCTATAGCGGAGGGGAGACACCTCTTCCCATTCCGAACAGAGCAGTTAAGCCCTCCTGCGCCGATGGTACTGCCGGGGTCACCCGGTGGGAGAGTAGGTCGCTGCCGGGATTTATTTAAGAAGGCCTTTCTCATTCGTAATGAGGAGGGCCTTCTTTACGTTCTACTCGGACGCCGATCTCCCTAGGCAGGCTTGGCGGTTAGCTAAATTCCAACGCCTTGATGACATCATCCCGAAGTCGTCTAAGCTTTCCCAGTTGCAGCAAACTTGGGTGTCGGAGAGTCATCTCGCGATACCTGGTAAACCAGAGTTCGAAATCCGGAAACCTCGCATAGCGACGCATCGCCTTCTCTCGTTGAAAATACCATGGCTTGAACCCGGCAAAGTGTGTCCCCCACACCAATGACAAGTCCGGATAGCCATTCAGGGCGCTATACCGCACATCCACACTGCGCCACTTTCCCGACCAGCGCATCGTCAGATACTGCATATCCGGCCAGTCGAATTCGCTACCCACCAATGCTGCAATTTCTGGTCTCTGTAGATCTGCAAGAATTGCGTCGTACTCCTCCTGATCCGGGCGCATGACAAATAGAGACCCATTGATGCCCATGTTTGTGGGGTCTTCGCTGACGCGATCTGTCAGATAAGCCGGAATAGGCTCTCCATGGGGACACATATGGTAGAGTTCGTGCCAGCGCCACTTCCCAGTCTGCCACGCTGTCGGTGGTACGACATAACTTCCCGAAACATCGGTCTCTACAAAGTTGTCTTTGCGTTCGTTGAGAATTCCCGCCGGAGCGGCTATATGAAAGAGCGACTCGAATTTTGCCAGGGTCAGGACATCTGCATCAATCACCACGACCTGGTCGCACGAATAACCCAAATCACCATTGGATCCCAGCCGCAAGACCTGAATACGGGTGAAGTAGTAAGGCCGATCCTGCCTCTCCTGGCGACGGGCGTGGGGCACGTAGATTCGCTCAACGCGGATGACGTCGTCGAAAAGGGTCCGCAGAGCATCTTCGGCCTCTTTACTGACACCGTCAGTTGTAAGGCAGACAAGGGGCTCCTTCACTCCTTGGGATCGAAGACTATCAGCCAGAACGAGTGCACCGGGTAGATAATTGTCGTTGAGCATGAGAAAGGTTGCAAACAATCTCGATGCCTCGCGTGCTCGATCGGGGCCTTGCACGGGCACATATTCGACCATCGTTGATTCTGCCTGGTCGTCGCCGTGCACAGCCAGTTTTCTTGACACTTCTTCGTTACCCTCGGCGTAATGAACGCTCCCGCCTACGCCGACCGGAACAAATAGTGGTTTCGGCTACGTTGACGTGGTTCGTGCATGCCGCATTGATCCCCGCCGTGAGATCATCAAAGTCGGTGGTTGCTCACGCATTTTCCCTGGGGCAAGCGCTGTGGCACACAGTATTGAGTAGGTTAGAAATATTGTATTGACCGCTCACAATGGGGCCGGAGAAACGACCCTCGCTGAAGCAATCATCTTCAACACAGGCCAGCTCGCATGCCTAGGCCTGTTGAGGATGACACGACAATGTCCGACACCGATGCGGAGGAAATCAAGCGCAAAATCTCCTTGTGCTCGTCGCTGCTCACCGGCGAAGTGAACGGATTTCACGACGATGTCATCGACACCCCTGGCCAGCCGACTTCTTGCTACAGGCTCAGTCGGCTTTGCGCGTTGCTGACGACCAGGAATTGCCACGCTTGATCTTCCTCAACAAACTCGGCCGAGAAGAGGCTGATGTCGAGGGCACCATGGAGCAGGTGCGCGAGCGCTTCGGCAGACAGGCGGTGGCCCTGCAAAATGCCGGTCCCTCTCGATGAGGGTTTCCAGCAGATTTGTCGACCTGACCAGATAGAAGGTGCTCACCTACACCGATGGAAAGGTATCTGAAGGCGACATTCCTGCGGAACGGGCTGACTCGGCGGCAACTCTCCGTGATGATCTGATGGAGGCCATCGCTGAAACAGTACACCACCCCCGCCGGCGATATCGTCGCACTCGTGAAGCTGAAGGATCCGCACACGGGCAATACGCTGTGCGCCAAGGGGAGCGAACACCTGCTGCCAAATATTGAGTCCAGCGAACCACTGATCCGCGTCGCCATAACGGCCAAGCAGAAGGGTGGCGAGGACCGCCTGGTCACGGGGCTTCACGCGCTGGCCGAGGAAGATCCGAGTTCCTCCTTCCGGTTTGATGGGGACATTCGTCAGTCAATCCTCGCGGCCCAGGGCGAACGACACATGGAATCCCTGTACAAGCGCCTTCGGGAGAGCTATGGTGTAGAGGTGGAGACAGAAGTGCCACGCATTCTGTATCGCGAGCCCATTCGAGTGCCTTGGAAAGGCAGCCATCGTCATAGAAAACAGAGCGGCGGGCGCGGTCAGTTCGCTGAAGTCCAGTTGAAGGTGGCGCCTAAGACTCGTGGTGAAGGCTTCGAATTCCTTAACAACACGGTCGGCGCAAGCATCCCGAGAAATTTCATTCCAGCCGTAGAGAAGGGGCTGCGAGAGGACCTCACCGAAGGACCCCTATCGTCGTCTCAAGTCATCGACCTCTCTGTAAGTGTTTTCGACGCAAAACATGCCGTGGACTCGGACGAGGGTTTCTTCAAGATCGCCGCTTCACAGGCATTCAGAGACGCCTTCCTCAAGGCAAAATCCGTTCTCTTGGAACCCATTTATCTTTTGACGATTACGGCTCCGGAAGAATTCATGGGTGACGTGATGGGCGATCTCACCGCACGGCGAGGGAGAATCAGCGGCACGGATTCTGAGGGTCACTTTCAGATCATCTCAGCGGAGGTTCCTTTGGCTGAGATCGATCGCTACGCCACGCGTTTGCGCTCCGTGACACACGGAAAGGGCGTGCACACCCAGAAACTTGCCTATTATTGCAGGACGTGCCCGCCGACGTCCAGGCAGCGATTATCACTGCCTACGCTGAACGAGCGGAAGCGGCCTGACACCGGCCCCGGCAGGGAGGGGGTCGCTTCTTTTTTTGTAGACATGGCCTCCCATAGAAATTCGCTACCCTATTGAATCCGTTGAACTTAACGACGTCTTCGTCGGTTGCAGTGGTCACAGGCAGGCAGTAAATTCCGAGCAATAGAGTTGTCTTTCATTGAGCGATTACAGAGGCTGAATACTAGGTATGTCCGGTCACTCCAAATGGAGTACGATCAAGCGGAAAAAGGGCGCCAACGACGCCAAGCGCGCGAAGGTTTTCACTAAACTGATTCGCGAAATCACCGTCGCAGCACGCGATGGCGGAGGTGATGAGGAAGCGAACCCGCGTTTGCGATCAGCCATGCAGAACGCGCGGGGTGCCAACATGCCTCTGGATACGATCAACCGCGCTGTGCGACGCGGCACGGGCGACGAGCCTGGCGCCGTCTACGAAGCGGCGGTCTACGAAGGCTACGGCATCGGCGGTGTAGCCGTCATCGTCGAGACTCTCTCAGACAACAAGAATCGAACCGTGTCTGAGGTTCGCCACGTCTTTTCTAAGAACAATGGGAATCTGGCTGAGAAGGGCGCCGTCTCCTGGATGTTTGCCCAGAAGGGACTCATCGAGGTCGATGCAAGTATCGTCGGTGAAGAAGACCTGATGATGGCAGTCATGGATGCCGGTGGCGAAGACATTCAGGCGGCAGATGAGGTCTTCGAGATCTTCAGCTCCGTCGACAGTTTCGAAGCAGTGAAGCGTGCCTTGGACGAAGCAGATATCGCCTACATCCAGGCGTCGTTGGCATGGGTACCGCAGAATGTGCTTGCCGTCGAAGGCGGCGACGCGGAAAAAGTTCTGCGTCTGCTGGACGGGTTGGAGGACCTGGATGATGTCCAGAAGGTCTTCTCAAATTTTGATATTCAGGAAGAGGAGCTGGCCAAGTTCCTCGCCTGAAACGTGCTCGTCCTCGGCCTTGATCCAAGTACGACGTCGACGGGTTATGGACTCGTTGAAGGTGATGGTCGCCGCAAGGCCGCTTACATCGATTGCGGGTGCTTTCGTCCTCCCCGCAATGTCTCCCTCGATCAACGATTGAGAGTCATCTTCGATGGCGTGAACGAGATTCTCCGCGACCGGAATCCCGATGCAGTAGCCATAGAAGGAAGCTTCTTCGGCAAGGACGCTGGCGCCGCCGCAAAGCTGGGGGAAGCACGCGGGGTCCTGCGCGTCGCGGTGAATCTGGCAGGCATCGAGTCGGCCGTCTATAGCCCGGCGGAAATTAAGAAAGCTCTGACCGGTAATGGTCAGGCATCCAAGGAGTCCGTTCAGTACATGGTCGCCAAAACCCTCAAGATGAAACAACTGCCGAGACCGCTGGATGCATCCGACGCACTGGCCATCGCCCTCTGTCACTTGCATCGTCCCGCGCAGGATGTTCCCGGGGCTCGTGGTCGCAAACCCGAGATCGAGGCGCTGCTGCGGCGCGTCTCTTCCCGTTAATCGACTGTCAGACGTGTGATCGATTTCCTTCATGGGACGCTCAGCGAACGCTCACCGACGAGAGCGGTCATCGATGTGGGTGGCGTGGGCTACGGTGTAGCCATTTCACTCACCACCTATGACCAACTGCCCCAACCCGGTGCTGAAGTTCATCTTCACGTCTTCACATATGTGCGTGAAGATCGTCTTGATCTATTTGGTTTCGTCGACGCAGAAGAGCGGCGAATGTTCACGATGCTCCTGAGCGTCTCTGGCATTGGGCCCAACTCTGCTCAGACCATCCTGTCAGGAATGACCGTCGCCGATCTACAACAGGCGATCATCCAGGACCGGGTGACCGACTTGACCCAGATCCGCGGTGTTGGCCGCAAGACGGCGGAACGGGTGATTGTTGAACTGCGGGACAAGGTTTCGGCTACCATCGCACATCCTCAGATACCCGCAGGTGACTCTGCCTCAGGCGTGGCGGCGGAAGCGGTCCTTGCCCTCGTCGCCCTCGGAATTGCTGAATTGGCAGCGACTAAGGCGGTTGACAACGCCGTGAGCAGATCGGATAGCGAACCCAGTGTGCAGGAGCTGATTAAACGCGCCCTGCGAGATCGCTGAAGGTGGAGATGGACGAGCGCGTCGTGGATCCCGACGATACGGGTGGCGAAGATGAAATCGAGCTCAATCGGACTCTACGTCCAAAGCGGCTTGCGGAGATGCTCGGACAGCAGAAGGTCAAAGAGCAGCTCCGTATCTCTCTGTCTGCCGCTCGTGAGCGTGGTGAGGCTCTCGATCATGTACTGCTATCCGGTCCCCCTGGCCTTGGCAAAACGACCCTCGCGCATATCGTCGCGCAAGAGATGGGCGTGGAATTGCACGCCACGTCCGGACCTCTCCTCGACCGACCTGTCGACCTGGCCGGGATGCTGACCAATTTGGGTCCCCGCGATGTGTTCTTCATCGACGAGATCCATCGCATCCATCGCGAGGTCGAGGAATATCTCTACTCAGCGATGGAGGACTTTCGAATCGACATCGTGATCGACCAGGGACCGAGGGCCAGATCTGTACCAATCGATCTGGAACGCTTTACCCTTGTCGGTGCTACGACTCGGCAGGGCTTGCTCAGTGCCCCGATGCGATCTCGCTTCGGAATCACAGCGACTCTTGACTACTACGAAATCGAAGATCTTGCTCAAATCGTCCATCGGGATGCCCGCTTGCTTGGGTTTAATGTGCAGGACGACGGTGCCATGGAGGTAGCGCGACGCTCTCGAGGCACGGCGCGTCTCGCCAAACGATGGTTGCAGCGAGTGCGCGACTATGCTCAGGTCGAAGGAGATGGAACCATCGACGCCGCCTCAGCCGCGGCAGCTCTCAAACTGCTGAAGGTGGATCAAGTGGGACTGGACGAGACGGATATCCGGCTACTTGAAGCGATCATCGACAGATTCGATGGCGGGCCTGTGGGTGTGAACAATCTCGCTGCCGTCATTGGCGAGGAGGAGGACACGCTCAGCGAAGTCTACGAACCGTATCTCATACGGCAGGGATTCCTCAAGCGCACATCGAAAGGTCGGGTGGCAATGGCAAGAGCCTACCAGCACCTTGGGCGCACGCCACCAACGACGGATCCGGATCAGCTGAATCTGATATGAGCACCGATGTCATACTGGCGATCGACACGGCAACGCCACACGGCGGTGTTGCCCTGTGGCAAGCTGACCGATTGCTCGTCCAGGCTCTGCTCTCAGCGCCACGAGAGCACTCGAAGCGACTGTTTGGGGAGATCGAAAACGCCCTGACTGTGACGCTGTTGGACCGCTCACAACTCTCGGCGGTGGCAGTATCGATCGGCCCTGGATCATTCACGGGTCTACGGATCGGTCTCAGTGCAGCCAAGGGAATATGCAGAGCGCTGCAGATTCCACTGGTTGCCGTGTCCACCCTTGAGGCGTTGGCTGCTCGACTACCGTGGGCAACCCGGCCCGTCTGCTGCTTACTCGATGCTCGCCGCGGTGAGGTCTACGCTGCTGTCTACGACACGTCTGATGGTTTTCCTAGGTGCGTAGAGGCACCTCACCCTACGTCCTTGTCCAATCTGCTCGTGCGTTGGGGTGATCGCGATGCATTGTTTACAGGCGATGGGGTCGATCTGCTCTACGCCGAAAAACAACACGCAGCGCTGCTAGTAGCACCGGCCCATCTTCGTGCGCCAGACGCGGGTGCTCTGGCCTGGCTTGGGATGGCTAAATTCCGGGCCGGGGACATCGAAGATATTGCAGAGGTCGAGCCGGAATATTTGCGGATCCCCACATTCGTCACGATGGCAGAACAGGCATCTCATGCGGGCTGAACCACAGATCCAGCCACTTGAGCCAACGCCCCTCGCAATGCAACAACTGCAGCGTATTGAACGCGCCAGCTTTTCCGAGCCTTGGTCTATGGCTGAATTCGATTTTCTCGCCAGTGACGAGCGCAGCGTCCAGGTTGGACTCTGGTGCGATGAGCACCTGGCCGGATATGCGATGGCACTGATAGATACCGAAGACTGCCACTTGATCAATCTGGCTGTTGAGATGGCGTATCGCCGGCAAGGCTGGGGCAAGCGCCTTGTGTTGGCATTGCTGGACATCACGGCTGCTCGCGGAGGACGTGCTTGCCATCTGGAGGTGCGAGTGTCAAATGACGCAGCAATCCAGCTATATACAGGACTCGGTTTCCACCAGACGGGGATCCGTCTACGTTATTACAGCAAACCGACTGAGGACGCTTGCGTCATGCAGTGCCCCTTGCCATTGCAGGCAGGGCGGGTCATGGATCTGATGGAGAACAGAAATGGCTGAAGTCTCGCTCAAGAACGTGCGCAAAGTCTTCGATCGCGATATTGTCGCGGTTGACGACGCAAACATCGACATCGAGGACCAGGAGTTCGTCGTTCTTGTCGGACCTTCCGGTTGCGGCAAGTCGACAACCCTGCGCATGGTTGCCGGCCTTGAGGAGGTGACGGGCGGTGAGATCTTTATTGACGGCAAACTCGTCAACGACATTCCCCCCAAGGACCGTGATATAGCCATGGTCTTTCAGAACTATGCGCTCTATCCGCACATGACGGTCTATCAAAACATGGCCTTTGGACTCAAACTGCGGAAGTATCCCAAAGAGGAGATCGACGAGCGCGTCCGGGATGCCGCCGACATTCTCGGTATCGAGGAATTGTTGGAACGTAAGCCGAAGGCGCTTTCTGGTGGTCAGCGACAACGAGTCGCCGTGGGGCGGGCGATCGTACGCAAGCCCAAGGTCTTTCTTTTTGACGAACCGCTATCGAATTTGGATGCCAAATTGCGCGTCCAAATGCGCACAGAGATTAGCAAACTGCATACACGACTCGAAGCGACGATGATCTACGTCACCCACGATCAGACGGAAGCGATGACAATGGGTGATCGAATTGTGGTCATGAAGGATGGCCGGATCCAACAGAATGACACACCTCTGCAACTCTACAATCACCCGGCGAATCAGTTCGTTGCGGGCTTTATCGGTAGTCCGTCCATGAACTTCATCGAGGGACGATTGGCGGCCGACGGTGATGGCCTCCGCTTTGATGAGGGCAAAATCAGTTTGCCCTTGCTGGATGAGATGAAAGGGCCTCTATCTGGCTATGTTGGTCAGGAGATTACCCTGGGCATCCGGCCAGAGGACATCCACGATCCAGATACGATGGGTCGAGGGGTGGATACGATCACGATCGAAGCACAAGTAGAGGTTGTTGAACCCATGGGCAATGAAGTGTTCTTGTATCTGACGACCGGCATCTCCTCTTTTGTTGCCAGAGTGGATCCAATCCACATCCCTGAGGTCGGCCACCAGGTGAAGCTCGCCGTCGAAGTCGGCAAGGCTCATTTCTTCTCCAAGGATGCCCAGGAAAGCCTCCTTGGAGGTCGCTAGGGCGCGTCGTTGGCGCTGACATCGCTCACAGGTCAGGAACACGCAAAGGCACAGATTGGCGCGTGGCTGAGCGCGGATCGATTGCCGCACGCGATTCTGATCGCCGGTCCCCTAGGTTCGGGAAAGCGCCAGCTTGCATTGGAGTTGGCCAAGGCAATCAATTGCCTCACCCCAGGTTACGACGCGTGCGATCAATGCTCGTCGTGCCGCAAGGCCGACTCCCTGACCCATCCCAACCTGCATCTGCTGCTCCCCGTCCCGACTGGTTCACGGGCCTCGACGGACTCAGAAGCGATGGCTGCCTTGCGGGAGAGTGCGCTGGAGCAAATCCGGGGTCAGTCCACGGCCACGCATACTGGCACAAACATATCCAAAGAGAGCATCCGATTGCTGCAGAAGGAAATGTCTTTCTCACCAACGGAAGCTCCGCATCGAGTGGGTCTGATCTTGCAGGCTGAAGCGATGTTGGCGGCGGGTGCGAATTCGTTGTTGAAGATTCTCGAGGAACCGCCGGGCAAGTCGATCTTCATACTTGTATCAGATGCTCCCGATCGGCTCCTGTCCACCATCCTGTCCCGCTGCCAGCGGCTGCAGCTTCGTTCATTGACAGTTTCTGAACAACGCCAGCGTTTACAACAGGAAGGCGCCGAGCAGGGACGAGCTGATCTTGCGGCGCGATTGGCGGCCAGTGGCCGGATCCGAGCCAGTGATGTTATTCGGGGCGAAGAGTTCGACGAGTTGCGCGAACTGGTACGGCGCTTCATCGGTGCGGGTATCCAGGGATCCGAACAGGACTATTGGGACGTATTGAAGGATCTGGGTGGTCGTCCGGATCGGCAACAGCTGGAGGGATTTCTGCAACTGTGTTCGGCCTATCTGAGAGACCTATTTCTCGTTCAGCAAAAGCAGGACGCCGAGATCGCCAACATAGACGAGAGGCAGAACCTCCACACCTGGGCTCAGGGACTGTTGCCAAACAGGATCGAGCTTGTCGCTCAGGTACTAGACCAGGCGTACGACAGTCTCTCAAGAAATGTTCACCCACAGCTATTGTTGGCAGATCTATGGTATCACCTCCAGCGGGCTCGGGCCGCTTGAAAAACAAACCGATGTCTTCTCAGAGGCCGTCTCTCCCAAGAGTACGCAAGCGATTCGGGCAGCACTTTCTCGTCGACACGCAGGTCCTTGAAGCGATCGCTGCGTTAGGAACGAAGGACCAGGCAGACGGCGATCGCGTCGTTGAAATCGGCCCTGGCAGAGGGGCGTTGACACGGCCCCTTCTGTCTCGCGTCGACCGGTTGGTCGCGATCGAGATCGATCGGGATCTGGTCGCCCATCTGCGCGATAATCTGACCGACCAAAAACTGCACCTCATCGAAGGGGATGTCCTGTCAGTAGATCTGGACGCCTTGGCTGCTGACGAAGGGGCAAGTCGACTGCTCGTCGTCGGGAATCTTCCCTACAACATCAGTGCTCCCGTGTTATTCAAGTTGAGGGACCATGCTCATCTAGTTCGCCGGGCCGTTCTAACCTTGCAAAAAGAGGTGGCAGAGCGCCTTGTGGCGGCCCCCGGCGGGAGGCAGTATTCGCTTGTAACCGTCTTGTTGGAACAGTGCGCCCATATGGAGATTCACCAGACGATCCCGCCAAGTGCATTTCATCCCGTTCCGAAGGTGGACTCCGCCGTGCTGGAGATCCGCTTTGAGCCACAAAGAGTCGCCGTCCAGAACCTGGCGCTCTTCGAACGCGTCGTCCGCGCCGCCTTCAGCCTTCGACGCAAGATGCTGCGCAATTCGCTGCAGCCGCTGATACCGACATTGCAGGCACGAGGGCTGAGCCTCGAAGATATGGCCGATGAGGCACAGATCGATCTAACCCAACGCGCGGAGAATCTGAGCGTCGATCAGTATGCGACTCTGACCCGCGTCATCGATACCGCTGGCTGAATCGTGTTTCCGGGGCGAAGGCTCACGGCGGTGTTCGCCCTGCTGGTGTTGCTTCCTTCAATCAGCGATGGACAGTCGTATTCGCTGAATTTCAGCCGCCGCTCAAATCGCATGACCTGGCGCCCAACCTTCCCAAGTTGGAACCTGCGTGCTCCGGTGTCGTTGTCCGCTGCCGGCGATTCGACGGCAATGATGCGCTTCAACGCATCCGCGTCAATGAATGCAATCCTCGATCAACGCAACGGCAGGAACAACTGGACGGAGAATGCTTCCGTGCGCACCTCTATCCTGTATCCCGTATTGGGCCCGAGGGCATCGATTGGCATCAACGCCAACATGTCCGTCCGCAATGCGTCACTTCTGAATCAGAAGACGCGAAATCAGACCATCAGCTTCCGCTTTCAATACAAACCACTCGCCAGTGGTGGCAGCCGCTTCAAGGAATTGCGCTTCGACGTGGTTCCGGGGGTGATTACGGCGCGTCGTGCGAGTCCCGTCAATCCCGATAGTACCATCGAGGAATCCGGTCTTCGGTACAATGCCTCGATGAGCGTATCCCCCGCTTTCGATGTAAAGGGCGAGCGCCTCAGCACGTCCATGTCGGCGACGAAGACTGACAACACGCTGAAGAGCAACAAGAATCGGAATGAAAGTGTCCGAATGTCGGCGTCCTACAATCTCCCCGGCGATGTCCGAGCTTCCACTTCCGTCTCTGAGAGCCGCTCGCAATTGGGTGTGACACGTGCCGTCGTGGACTCGATCGGGGGGATCGCCGATACCCTTGTTGCCGCAGAGATTTCAGAGCGACGAAGTTCGAACATGAATTCCTCCATGAGTTTTGAGGTCTTTGGATTCAATATCAATGGCAGCCAGGGGTGGAGGCGGAGTGTCAACACAAACACGGCCAACGAAGATGATGATTCACGCAACCGCTTCTTCGGCCGTGATAGAGAGACGGAGAATTGGGATTTCAAGTCCTCCGCAAAGGGTCGTCTGCCAGCAGGTGTATTGGGTTCGCTGACTGCCAACTTCTCGACGACTGATGAACGTCGTCGGTCCGTTCGTCTTTCAACGGGATCGCTCTTTCGAGATCCCACCGATGATCGTGAAGAAACAAGCCTCCTGTTGCGCGGAAGCCTCGACTGGCAAATCCTCGATCACACGCTCACATGGTCGAGTTCAGCGCGGATGATTCGCATCGACAATCCGGGAGATCCTACTCAGGACCGTGACAGCTACAATGGGTTCGTCACCCTGGGTTTCCGTGGTATTCGCGAGAGCGGCTTGCGCTACAATTTGTCATTGTCCTCCAGCTCCACACAGCGCACCAACCTAGATGCCACTCGCAGTGCTGAGAATGCGGAAAACCGGGATTTGCGGCTCTCAGCGAACACCAGCTACGAGCGTATCGAGACGACGATAAGTCACAACTTTGAAATATCTGCGCGGAGAACTATTTTCGACTTTGATGAAGATGTCGGATCCAGTCTTGCAGATCGCCGCAGTAACATTCGGCGCGGCTGGTCAATGCGCCACACATTTCGACGCCGCGTCTTTGAGGACCTACAGCTGAATGGTTCCTACGCGTTCAGCATCGACGATTTTGGTACTCTGCTGGTCGAGAATGGCACGCAAATCGTCGAAGAAGACAACACCGATCATCGCTTCACCTTTGGCATGTCCTATCGCCCCGATCCGCGGTTGTCGCTGGGGACCAGCTTCAACTATCGCCTCGATCGAAGTTGGGACTACACCTATTTCGGTGGCGGAACGGAGAGAGATCTCAGTTCGCGCAATGCGCACCGGAATCTGGTGACATCCCTCGAGTATCTGCCAGATGGATACACAGGTGTCAAAGCGCGGTTCAGTCGCTCAAAGCAGCGCAGCGGCACTTTCGACGATCTGACAATCACACTCAGCCGAACACTGTAAGTGCGGCTTCAAACAGGCGCCACATAAGCGCGGAGTAGAGAACCGATGCCCCCGATGCCGAAGTCTGACAAGATCTGGTTCAATGGTGACCTCGTTCCATGGGATGAGGCAAATATCCACGTATTGTCCCACGTCGTTCACTATGGTTCCAGTGTTTTTGAAGGCATTCGCTGCTACAACACTGACAAGGGCCCCGCTGTCTTTCGGTTGCAGGAACACACAGCACGCCTCTTCGATTCAGCAAAGATCTACCGTATGGAGATACCCTTCACGCCGGATCAAGTGAATGACGCGGTCTTGGCAACCATTCGGGCCAACGCATTGAATGCGTGTTACATCCGTCCCGTCGTTTTTCGCGGCTACGAATCGTTGGGCGTGGATCCTACTCCGTGCCCCGTGGAGACGGTGATCGCCGTCTGGGAGTGGGGCCAGTATCTGGGTTCAGAGGCCCTTGAGCAGGGCGTAAAAGTCTGTACGTCTTCGTGGAATCGAGTCGCGCCCAACACGTTACCATTCCTCGCCAAGGCAGGTGGGAACTATCTCAACTCGCAACTTGTGCGCATGGAGGCCAATCAGAATGGTTTTCACGAAGGGATCGTTCTCGATTCGCAAGGTCTCGTCAGCGAGGGCAGTGGTGAGAATTTGTTCATCGTGAAGGGGAACACCCTCTTCACCCCATCGTCTCATCACTCCATCCTGCCGGGGATCACTCGCCACACCGCGATGACGATCGCCCGTGAGCTCGGCTTCACCGTCGAGGAGCGGGGAATACCCCGCGAGTTCCTCTATATCGCGGATGAAGTTTTCTTCACCGGGACCGCCGCAGAAGTTACCCCGATTCAGAGTATCGATCACATACCGATTGGCGATGGCAAACGGGGACCGATCACTGAACAGATCCAGCGTCGCTATTTTGAGACCATCAACGCGCAAGTTGAAGACACACACGATTGGCTGAGCTTCGTATGAAGAGAGTCTTGCTGTACTTCACACCACTGGTGATGATCGCGGCAACGACGACAACAAGTGTCGTGTACGCCGATGACCCGTGGTCGATTGTTCGGGATATTCTGAGTTCGACTCGCGATATTATCGTCTTCGATGGCGTTGACCAAGCTGACAATCGGAGTGCCGAAACCCAGACCCCCTTGGTTGGAGACTGGTTGGTCCGGCACAGCCTTTCAGATCCTACCAGCATGAATCCGTATACTGCCAGCGACGCAGCAGTGTCGGAAATTCACGCTTACGTCTTCGAGGCTTTGCTGAATCAGTCGCCTGAGCCTCCCTTCCAGTCACGTGGGCATATCGCTCTAGACTATCCGACGATTTCTGAGGACAAGCTCAGATATGCCTTCCGACTTCGCGACGGGGTGGTCTTCTCTGATGGGGTTCCGCTGACCTCGGCCGACGTAATTTTCAGCCTCAAAGTCATTCTCCATCCAGAGGTCTTGGCTGCGTCGCTGCGCAACTACTACGGATCCGTCGTTGCAGCTGAGCGCGATGGTGAGTACGGCGTTGTCATCAGCTGCAAGGAACCGTATTTCCGAAATGATCTGATGCTGGGTGGTTTCAAGGTGATTCCTCGCCATTTCTACGATCCGGATGATCTACTCGGAGGGATCGAGGTCTCCGATCTCGTGGACGGTTCTTGGATGGAAGGACCACAGGCAGAGGGGGTGCACCAGTTTGCTGAGCGGTTCAACCAGGATTTCAGCCGACGCGTCTTAGGGTCTGGCCCGTATCAGTTATTGGACCCCGAGGCTGACATGGTGACGCAGCAGAAGGTGGTGTTGACCCGTGACGAGGACTATTGGGGCCGAGACATAGACAGCTTTCCTCAGTCTGGCTATGTCGAGAAAATTGTCTTCAAGATCATCAACAACACAGACGCTGCCTTCATCGAACTTACCAATGGTGATGTCGACTATCTCGATCTCAGCTCACTGGAATTCAAGCAGAAGAGTTGGGATCCGGATTTCCAGCGCAGCTTCATGAAGGCCATTCGCTATCGAGGTGGCTATACATTCATCGGCTGGAACAACGCCCGACCCTTATTCGCCGACAAACGGGTGCGTCAGGCTTTGACGCTGCTCACAGACCGCCAGGGGATGATCGAAAATCTGCTCTTTGGCCTAGGTGAGCCCGTCGTCGGCCCAATCCACAAGTTCCGGCCAGAATACAATCAGAGCCTGGAGCTTTATCCATACGATCCAGACCGGGCTCTCGACCTGTTGTACGATGCTGGCTGGGACGACGCCGATGAAGACGGAACTCTCGACAAGCTAATCGATGGCGAACTCGTCCCCTTCCGTTTCGAAATTATGATCAATTCGGGAAATCAGCTGCGAAAGGATATTGCACTCGTCGTGCAATCCGAGTTGGCTGACATCGGCATCGATTGCCAGGTACGTGAACTCGACTGGTCCATCTTTCTGCAGCGGGCAGATACACAGGACTTTGATGCGATTGTGCTGGGGTGGACAGGGAATGTCCGGTTTCCGCCCGACGCCTATCAGATCTGGCATTCTTCCCAGGCAGAGGGGCAGGGATCCAATTTTGTCACCTTCCTCAACGAGGAAGTGGACTCCATTCTGGAGGAATACAGAAAAGAGTTCGATTCCGACAGACGCGTCGCTCTCTATCAGAGATTTCAGGAGATTCTACACGAAGAGCAGCCATACACGTTCTTGTGGAAGCAGCGACTCGCGACCTCGTATTCGCGGCGGTTCCGCGGAGTGAACTGGTATCCGGGGGCAGATCGTGGTAGCATCGGTGAAATTACGATGGAATGGTGGGTCCAACCGCCGGAGCGCGCCTACTAGAAGATCGGTCCGAAGCCGAGCACTGAAAAGGCCCTCTCCCAGTCGGGAAGAGGGCCTTTTTGCATTGGTTATAGAGAGTCAGCGTCCCAATTGTGGCCCACCGCGACCAGGGCACAGAAGACAACGCTCCCTATCTGCAAAGAAGCTTCCCGGCATCCATCGAGGGGTCAGATCGAGTCTGGGGTCGAGGGTGAGCGATGCAGACTGCGTCCCATCCGCCGTCATGACAAAAATATTCGGATTTCCCGTGTGCTCAGAGACAAAGGCGATTCGAGTGCCATCCGATGACCAAGACGGGCTATAGTCGTCATTCTGGGAGTGTGTCAGATTTCGCGGTTCACTGCCATCGGCATTCGTCAGATAGATCTCGTCGTTGCCATCCCGATCGCTGACAAAGAGTATCTGCCCCCCGTCAGGTGAAAATGAGGGGGATCGATCATTATCCGGATGGAATGTCAGACGTCGAATCTCGCTGCCATCGGTGTTCATGAGATAGATCTGGTGATTGAAGCTCGGGTCATTGTTTCGGGGGTTGGTCTGCGCCTCCTCAACGGCACCGATTTCGGTCGAATCGATCTCTTGAGACGCATGAATGAAGACCTCGCGACCTGACTCGAAGATGATCTGCGAGCCATCGGGTGACCAGGCAGGCTGGCCGTCAAATGCTAAGTGTGTCGTCAAGCGTTCAAGGCCATGGCCGTCGGCATCCATGACGTAGACATTGGCATTGCCATCCCGCCTGGATTCGAAGGTGATCCGCAGCCCATCCGGTGACCAACGCGGAAATCCGTCACTTCCCGGGGTATCGGTGAGGTTTGTCTCGGCACCGCTCGCGATCGTCATAGCGAAGATGTCGTCATTGAAAGGCTCATGCCGTTTGCTGTACGCGATCAGTGTCCCGTCTGGAGACCACGTAGGGGCACGCTCGTCGACATCGGATGCTGTGATCTGTTGCACGTTTGCCCCGTCTGCATCCATCAGATAGATGTCAAAATTGCCGGACCGTGTCGATGCAAACGCAATGGCGCCACCGGCGCCGTCATCAAGGGAGAAATCAGTCGTGGAGGTGAGGAAATCACATCCAACGAATGCCCCGATTGACAAGCAAAGCGTAACAAACGCGATCTTACGTACTCGTCGACCTAGTGGCGTTTCGCCAACACATTGAGGCATTCTTCTGTACACGATCATCAAAGGAAAATTGATGGGTAGCATCTTCAGAAAATATGATGGAGGTGGTTCGGACGGTTGTAAAGTAGAGCCTGTGGTAAATCTACACTTCCGGTCTTAGCGAGACTCGTCAGCGGCAAGTCTCCGCGGCAAGCACAATATCTCAGCAGTCGGTCAAGACAGATTTCTCGTCCAGGAACTACATGACCTTGTGCTTTCGGCGCCAAATTACGCCAAAATGTCCGCAATTGGCTACGGATGTCCTGGAAGATGTGTCCCCCATCACAAGAAATTTCTTGAGCGCACCGCGACTTTGGATATAGACTTCCTATCGCATATATATATATCTGGCTCTATCAATTCGTGAATCCGTGGCCTTGGCCTGTCGGCCAAGGACTATCGACCCAACGGCCGGATAAACGGGCCGATTCCGCCCGCTTCAAATTATTTTGAAATCATCGTCGCTCTATCAGGGAGGAGTTGCCGATCGACCGGAGTACTCATTGGGCACGTGTGGCCATTCTTGGTTGCATGCTCATCGCCGCAGCCGTCGTACCCGCAGCCGCGGGTGGCGGCAAAATCACTGGCACTGTCACGGATAGTCAGAGTGGAGATCCACTCGTCAGCGCAAGTATCGTTCTGGAGGGAACGCAACTTGGTACTGTCTCCGACGACAAAGGCCGGTATTTCATTCTTAACGTGCCCCCGGGCACATATACGTTGCGCGTTTCCTATGTCGGTTACGCGGCGGTAGTCGTTGAGGAGATCCGGGTTTCCGGTGACCTGACGACGACCGTCGATCTGAAACCGAGACCCGAAGCGATCCAGGCTGATGAGGTCATCATTCGCGCCGAGCGTCCGATCATCGACAAGAATGCCACCAATGCGGTGCGCATCATCGGTGCCGAAGACCTCAAAATTCTACCATTCCGCGGTGTAGCGAATGTGCTTGCGCTGCAAGCGGGTGTCGTCGAAGATGAAGGCGCGCTGCATATCCGAGGCTCACGAGCCGACGAGATCGCCTATTACGTCGAGGGTGCAAGTGTCCGCAACGTTGTGACGGGCAATTCGGCGGTGACTATCATCGACGAAGCAATCGAAGAGCTCCAACTGCAGGCCGGTGGCTTCAACGCCGAATACGGTGGCGCCAATGCTGGTGTCATCCTGCAAGAGTTGCGCACCGGTGGGACTGACTTCAAGGTCACCATCCTCTCAGAGAGCGACGGTGTCACCTCCGAAGGCGAGACCCGCTTCGGGACGCACTCTTACGGCTACAGCAATCAAGTGCTCACAGTCAGTGGCCCCGTTGCAGGCAACGATAAAATCCGAGCCTTCGTCGCCACTCAACGCCGGGTACAAGATTACCAGGCAACGTATTGGGACGGCTTCAAGTTCGATCAGCTAGCCGATACGGGTGACCGGGGTGGGCGTGTCCACTGGACAGACGCAGATGAAGACGGGACCGCCGAAGCCGATGTTGTCGACCTCAACCTACAGGATGGCAATATCCAGCATACGGGTGCCGAGGCGATCGACTTCAACGGAACCCTCGTTTTCGACCTCGAGCCGGTGAAGTTCCAAATCACAGGACTGTATTCGGACGAGTCGCTGGAATTCAATCCGGCACCGATTCGAAATATGCTGAACACGGAGCGTCTGCCTGAGGCTGACCGTAGTTCGAGTCTGTTGAATTTCAAGGCGACGCACCTGCTCGATCCGAGCATGTTCTACGAGGTCAGATTCAGCCTCTACAGCCAGGATCGGGAGATCGCCGATCCGACCTTCGGCAGCCACTGGTGGGTGCAGAACGACAGCTTCGCCGTTGCCAACGCTAACTCGGACTGGGCCGGTGCTTATACCAATAAGAGCACCAATCCGACACCATACGATCTGAACGGGTTCCCCTTCAGTCGTCCGGGAACGCCGACATCATCGGGCAATGGTACCGATCGTGCGAGTTCTTATAGTAAGAGTGACGACACCTACTGGGGGCTGGGCGCCAGCATCACCAAGCAGACCGACATTCACGAGTTGAAAGCCGGGTTCGACTACCAGAAATGGACGTCCCGTCGCTACGGGATTACGCTGAACTCGATCCGCTCCGGTATCGCTAACACGTATCCGCACTTGGATGCCGTCTACGATCGTTACTACGCGGGCCAGATCAGCGAGGCGCAGATTCTCAACGAGCTGATCGCCGCAGCAGACGCGGCGCCGGCTGGCACGGGGAATCTGGCTGAATTCGAGTCGTTCCTGCGCAACACGAGTCGTGCCGACTACTTCGGCTACGATGTGTTCGGACGGGAAGGTGATGGATCTGGCTTGGACGCACCGCGATATCCGACCCTGGGTGCCGCCTTTCTTCAGGATAAGATCGAATACAACGACCTGATTGTGAACGCAGGTTTGCGTATCGACTACTTCGACGTCGACAGTTGGCGCTTCAAGGATCCGGCGTCTCCGTCGCGTAACTCGACGGACTTCACGATTGATCTGGATTCGATGAAGAAGACACGGACCTTCACCGAGATCAGCCCGAGGTTGGGTCTCTCGTTCCCGGTGTCGGATCGCACGGTCTTCCACGTTCAATACGGCCGCTTCTCGCAGATGCCGGCATTGCGCAGCTCTTTCACGGGCGGCGCGCGCCTGGCCCTCGAACTCGGCGGTCAGAACTTCATCAACAGTCCAAGCGCCTTTGACATCGAGCCCATGCGTACGACGCAGTATGAGCTGGGCTTCGAAAAGCAGT
>Ga0115002_10003535_pt1 | contig 19446 bp, 20 predicted proteins | sample ArcticOcean_MG_C_8_FD_89576 | JGI IMG/M metagenome (GOLD analysis project Ga0115002, IMG submission 89576) | Marine microbial communities from western Arctic Ocean - ArcticOcean_MG_CB11_86 | ecosystem: Environmental > Aquatic > Marine > Oceanic | place: Arctic Ocean: Canada Basin | collected... | reverse complement strand
TCAAGCCTCAACCGTCAGTGGCATTGCCATCGGCGGGTTCAGTAGAGCCGTAGATCTCGCTTTTCTGATACTCCACCTTTGAGTGACGCAATAAGACAACGATCACGGCCGCAACCGGCAACGCCAATAAAACACCGATAAATCCGAATAGCTGTCCACCGGCCAGCACCGCAAATATAACGGCGACCGGATGTAAACCAATGCGATCACCAACCAGCAGTGGCGATAGCACCATACCTTCGAGCAGCTGGCCGACACCGAATACAGCGACCACGCCGACGATATGAATGACGTCCTGGAATTGCACCAGCGCTGCAAAACCCGCAACAATGACCCCGACGATGACGCCAAGATAGGGCACAAAGCTCACGACACCGGCGAGGACCCCGACGATAAACGCCAAATCCAACCCTACCGCCCATAACCCGACTACGTACAAGGTTCCTAGCGCCACCATAACGGTCAGTTGTCCGCGTAGGAATTCCGCCAAAACCGCATCTATCTCGCGCCCCAGATTAACCACTACGGGTTCGAAAGAACGCGGGATTAAATCGTGAATGTTCGCAACTAAAATGTCCCAATCACGTAATAAATAAAACGTTACCACCGGGATCAACAATAAGTATGTGATCCAACCAGCAAGCATCTGACCCGAGCGGCCGATATGCATCATCAGATTTTTAGCGACCGATCCTACCTCGGCCCAGTGCACGAGCAGCGCTTCTTTGATGGCGGCGACGTCGATCGGGATCTCTTCGCTAGCAAAATACGACGACATTTTCGGCAGCAACCACAGTTGCACCCAATCTACCGCGGTCGGGATATGCTCAATTAAAACGGTAATTTGGGCCTGCATGGCAGGCACTACGACAACGATCGCGGCAAATGCGAAAATCAACATGCCGACGAAAACAATCACCACCGAAACGGTTCGCGAAAGCTGGAATCGCTCTAGACGATCGACCAGCGGGTCACCCAAATAGGACAATAGCAAACTGATCAAAAAAGGTGTCAGCACCGGTGCCAGCAAATAGATCAGCCATCCACTGAGTATGAACAGCGCAACGCTCAACCATTTTTGCGAATCAGAAAGCACCATCGGCCGCGCTATCTCGGATTGAGACGGAAAACACCTGGATCGGCGGGATCCGGAGAAAGCGTTTGTCCGAAAGATATACTTTGAGTCAACCGCACCAATCCACCTTGAACGATTAGATCGAACGTGATCCCGCTTTCGTCTACTTGGCGCACAAGAAGCTTAGTGACGCTATCTAGCGTCGCTAAGTAACGCTCCGTCCGCGCATAATCTGCGGCAGAGCGCAAGCCACTTACCGTCACCACTACAGCGCTGTCGTCACCGTGATTAGCCGCCCTGGCGTAGCGACGCCCAAGCGAGTTCGCCAACGTGTCGGTGGATTCCTCCACCAGTAGCTCGACGATATCGCCTTGTTGCTCCCAGGTGACCGAGCTCCCAGAGACCCACAAGGTCCAGTGATTTTCCCACAGCGCCGGCGCCACCTGGCGGATATGCCCAACTAGTATCGAGCGAACGCCGTACTTTTCCGAGTTCGTATACGCCGCGTTGGCCATCATCTCACTCGACATCTGGTCCGCTAGGGCATTGGTCTCGGCGATATCGACCAGCGGAAATACCAACGGGATCCCGCGGATCAGCGCTCGATTCTTCATCACCAGGACCATTTCATGCGCGTCTTGCGCACCGAGGATCTTGCGTCCAGTGGCGTCGTCGAGGACCAACCAAACCAAAGTCTCCGGTCGCTCCTTGCCCCATACGATGAGGTTATGGGCACGCATCTGTTCGCCTAAAACGCGCACATCGAATTCCACACGCAGGATCAGGTCGTTCGCGTTCGAACCGCTATTGCGCGGCCGTTCGTAGCCAAATTGTTGGACCAGGCTTTTCGCCTGTTGCACGACAGCGCGCCCAGCATTCGATTTCGCGGCCGCGCTATTGCCGGTCAGTTTTACAATCACAGCCGCCAAGGCCTGAGTGATTCCACGGTTAAACTCGGCGTCTGATCGGTCTGATACCGGCACGCGCGCGCTATTAAGCTCGCTAACGTCGGCTGCTTCAACTCCGCTCGACAGCACGATAAAAACAAGCGTCACGAGTGCAATTTGTTTTCGCATTTATGAACGCTACGCGAAAGCGATTTAGCAAGTCAAGGCGCGTTCATCCGGTACCGTCGAAGAACTGCACCTCGGTCAAGCAGCGGGTGACGATATAGCGCGTCAGCGTGCGAACAATGGTCTGATAGAGATTATTGGTGCAAAATGCCGCACATTCCAACGATCGCCAACCACATGTCCGAAAAAAGTAAAAACCCGGTCTCGTACCGCGACGCCGGAGTCGATATCGAACGTGGCGCAGCCCTCGTAGAGCAAATAAAGCCGGCGGTTAAACGTACCCACAGAACCGGCGTTGCGAGCGACATCGGCGGCTTTGGCGGTCTGTTCGCATTGATGGATTGTGGCTTTCAGGATCCAATATTGGTTTCTGCAACCGATGGTGTCGGCACAAAACTCAAGCTAGCGGTTGAAACGAATCGTCATACAACTGTTGGTATCGATTTGGTCGCGATGTGTGTCAACGACATCATTGTGCAGGGTGCAGAGCCGCTTTTCTTCCTCGATTATTTTGCCAGCGGCAAACTTGACCTCAACACCGCGCGCCAAGTCATTGAAGGTATTGCGCGCGGCTGTGAGATCGCGGGTGCTGCCCTATTGGGCGGGGAGACCGCTGAAATGCCCGATATGTACGCCGGGAACGACTACGACCTAGCGGGTTTCTGTGTCGGCGCCGTGGAACGTGACCGACTATTAGATAGCAGCCAGGTCAAGGTTGGTGACCGGATCCTCGGAATCAAATCGAGCGGGCTACATTCAAATGGCTTCTCGCTCGTACGCCGGGTATTGGCCGACCAACCCAGCTTGGCCAAGCAAAAAGTCGACGGGGTCGATCTTTTCGATATCTTGATGGAGCCCACACGGATCTACGTCAAACCACTGCTCCAGGTATTGAGCCAATTCGACGTTCATGGGCTTGCACACATTACTGGCGGTGGGCTTACCGAAAATCTACCCCGGACGATGCCACCAGGGACAAGTGCGAGCATCGGCCTCGATAGTTGGGAGCTACCGGCAATTTTCGAATTGTTAGCCGAGGCCGGGCCAATCGAACCCCAAGAGCTGCTGCGTACATTCAACTGCGGAATTGGTATGGCCGTTATCGTTCCCCATGACCAAGCTGTAGCGGTCAGCACGGCGTTAAACCAACTTGGGGAGTCGGTGTTTAATATTGGCGAGGTTAGTGTTGGTAGCAGCGGTGAAGTGAACTATCGTGGCTCCCTCAGCCGGGGTAGCGCTTAAGCGTGATTCCTCTATCATTCCTTCGGTGGTTTGTCGGTTCCACCTAGTTTACGGTCAATTGCAGTCAGATAGCCGCGCAGGATCTGTGCTTCACTTTGGCGCACATTCGAACCGTTGAGCAATCGCCGTAAGCGACGTTCTAGCAGCCTCGGATTCGACGGATCGAAGTAACCGACAGCGGCCATCGAACTAATCAAATGTTGGTAGAGCATTTCCAGTTCCGGTGCGCTCGCCATCCGGTCTCGATCGCCTCCACCATCAGTATGGGCTGGCGCGCCTAAACCATTGTGCTGACGCAGTTCGTAAACACATATTTGAACGGCTTGTGCTAGGTTGAGCGAATTGAAGTCAGGGTCGGTGGGAATGCGAATAACCCGCTGGCACAGATCGAGTTCGGCATTGGTAAGCCCCGCCTGCTCGCGTCCGAATACCAGCGCAACCGTCCCTTCGGCGCGCGCAGTTTCTGCTTCTACTGCAGCTTGTCGTGGCGATAAGATTGGCCACTGAAGATGCCGATCGCGTGCGGTCGTACCCAACACCATCGCGCAGCCAGCAACCGCCTCCTCTACGGTATCAACCACCTGCGCGGCGACTAAAATATCATCTGCGCCAGAAGCCATCGCCGTAGCCGCCGCCGCTGGGAAGTTCCGTGGGGCGACCAAAGACAATTCATGGAACCCCATTACCTTCATCGCTCGGGCACTTGAACCGATATTACCAGGGTGCGTCGTTCCGACTAAGACAATGCGAACGCCCCCGGATCGATCGTTTTGCGCGCGCGTTACGTCGCCAGAATTTGAATTTGTCACCGCATCACTGCCTGTATCCGTTACTATGACCGTCAGCGGTCTCAAACTATCTGCGACCGTAAATAAATTCGAGCCCGCTTCAAAGCAGTTATACACGACTAATCAACATGCACCCTATGCTGAATATAGCCGTGCGCGCCGCCCGGCGCGCCGGAACCGTCATCAACCGTGCACTTAATCGGCTCGGAGACCTTCGTGTCGACGTAAAAGGTCACCAAGATTACGTCACCGAAATCGATCGCGAAGCAGAAGCCAGTATCATTCAAACGCTCCTGGCCGCCTATCCAGATCACAGCATCCTCGCGGAAGAATCAGGTGAGCAAGGTAGCAGTGAATACCAATGGATAATCGACCCACTCGATGGTACAACAAACTTTCTCCACGGCTACCCCCAGTTTGCAGTATCTATCGCTTTGACGGTGCGCGGTGAACTCGATCAAGCAGTCATTTTCGACCCCGTTCGCGATGAATTGTTCACCGCCACACGCGGTGCCGGTGCACAGCTGAATAATCGTCGGATCAGAGTGAGCGATTGCCAATCGATGGACCACGCCTTACTCGGTACTGGGTTCCCGAACCGCAACCCCGCATTACTTGGATCCTATCTGCCAACACTCGCTGCATTTTTGCCTCAGGTAGCAGGAGTCCGACGCGCGGGGGCCGCGAGCCTTGATCTGGCTTTTGTTGCCTGCGGCCGTTTGGACGGTTTTTGGGAATTCGGCTTGCAGCCTTGGGATATAGCCGCCGGTAGCCTTCTGATACAAGAAGCTGGTGGCATTGTAACGGAACCTGACGGCTCGACGGCTAACCTGAAAGGCGGAAATATTTTGTGTGCCTCGCCACGCATCCACCGTGCGATGCTGAACACCTTGACTAACCGGAGTGCGTAACAGGAAGGACACAAGGTATGCTGGCAAGTAGCACTAGCGGCTAGGCTATGCCCAGCCGTAGGCGCTTCGAGGGCCGACCTAGCGACGCCGGCCAAGCACAACTTGAAACCGATCTTGCGACTACGCCACTATGGCGTGTGGGTAATCGACAACCGTAGCAACAAGAGAATCATGATGGCCGAACCAATTAGCATAATCATGCCGGCAAAAAACGAGGCCGTGGGCCTAGCGGCCTTGCTGCCCAAACTGAAAACGAAATTCCCAGACGCAGAAATTATCGTTGTCGATGACGGCAGTACCGATACGACCGCCGATGTTTGTGCCCAACACGACATTACTCGGATCGTACACCCATACTCGATGGGCAATGGCGCAGCGATCAAATCAGGTGCGCGACAGGCGAACGGAAATATCCTTGTTTTTATGGACGCCGATGGACAACATGATCCGGAAGATATTCCGCGATTATTGGAGCAGCTAGACAAGGGTTATGAAATGGCCGTTGGCGCGCGGGCTTGGGATACCCATGCCTCACCATGTCGTCGCATCGCGAATCGAATTTATAACGGACTCGCGTCTTACATGACCGCTAACCGTATCGATGATTTAACATCCGGATTTAGGGCCGCACGGGCACCACACTTTCAGCGCTTTCTCTACTTGCTTCCAAATGGGTTTTCCTACCCATCAACCTGCACCATGGCATTTTTTCGTTCCGGGTTACCGATCAGCTACGTGCCAATTCGCGCTCATCAACGTGAAGGATCGAGCCACATCCGGATCCTGAATGACGGCGCTCGATTTTTTATGGTCATCATCAAAATCGGGACCTTATTCTCACCGATGCGTTTGTTTTTACCCCTCAGCATTGCGTTATTTATAACTGGACTTGGCTACTACAGTTACACCTATATGGCGCTTCATCGTTTTACGAATATGAGCGCGCTACTGTTTCTTTCGTCGTTATTTACATTTCTCATCGGCATTCTTGCCGAATTAGTTTCTTCGCTGCATTACAAAGAAGCAGATTTCGAACGACGGATGGTGAAACGCGATCCCTAGCATGAAGCGCTAAATGAGAGCGCTGGCTTTGATCCATGGCCACGGTGATCGCCACATAAAATACAATAGATAGTCGCGCATCTACATTATCGATCGTGCATGCATTACTTCTATCGTTGATTGCGAGCGCTCCCATGCGTGACAGTTCCACTGGATGAAGGGTATTTCAAATGCGGGTCACGTCAGCGGAAATCCATGAGCTGAAGATAATCGAGCCCAAATGCTACGGGGATGACCGAGGTTTTCTGTTCGAGAGTTTCTCCGCCGAGAGATACGCTCACGAAGCGGGTATAGGACACACCTTTGTTCAGGATAATCATTCGAGATCTAGCCAGACCGTGCTCCGCGGCCTGCATTATCAACTACGCCATCCCCAGGGTAAGCTCATGCGCACCGCTTTCGGTGAAGTATTCGACGTTGCGGTCGACATCAGACGCAGTTCAATCACTTTTGGGCAATGGGCTGGAGTGGCCTTGTCGGCCGAAAATCGACGCCAGCTATGGGTGCCACCAGGTTTCGCGCATGGCTTTATCGTACTAAGCGATTTTGCCGAAGTGCTCTACAAAGCGACGGACTACTACGATCCGACCGACGAGCACTGCCTTGCCTGGGATGACCCGAGCGTGGCGGTGGATTGGCCATTGCGCGGCCGCACGCCAAGTTTATCCGAACGAGACCGCGCCGGTTTATCACTGAGCCAGATCCCTACCTATCCGTGAGCACTCGCACGGGGCCATCTACACGTCGGCCGGTTGTGATTCTTGGGGCTCAGGGCCAGATCGGTTTCGAGTTGGTTAGGAGCCTAAAGCTACTGGGCCCTGTCGTAGCATTTGCGCGTAGCACTTTGGATATCACCAATTCTGATTCGTTGCGTGCAACCTTAGCGCCGATAAATCCTCTAGTCATTCTCAACGCTGCAGCCTACACGGCTGTTGACCAGGCCGAAGAGGAGCCAGATATCGCCCGCGCAGCAAACAGCACTGCGCCTGGCGTCCTCGCCGCCATCGCCGAGGAGTGCGGCTCATGTCTCATACATTACTCGACCGATTATGTGTTTGACGGGAACGCCCGGCGTCCTTATCGCGAATCCGATCCGGTATCACCCGCCAATATCTATGGCCAAACTAAACTGGCCGGCGAACACGCCGTAATGGAAAACGCAAGCGCAGCGATCATCCTCAGGACGTGTTGGGTTTATAGCAATCGCGGGCACCATTTCTTGCGAACGATGCAGCGGCTTGCTGGCGAAAATCAGATACTGCGCGTTGTAGACGATCAAATCGGCTGTCCAACACCGGCCCATTTCGTAGCGCAGGCAACAGCCGAGATACTCGCCGGGTGCGGCTTTTCGTTTCAGCGCCTACGCGAACGTCGCGGCATCTACCATCTCGCAGCGTCCGGCCAGACATCATGGTGCGAATTTGCACGTGCGATATTCCGAGAGTCTCCTGGACTGGCCCGGGTCGCAATACACGGCATTAAGACCTCCCAGTATCCGACGGCGGCCAAACGCCCTGCATATTCTGTCCTAGATACCGCTCGCGTGTGCAAAGAATTCGGCTTGAGCATGCCCGGTTGGGAATTTCTGCTAAAGCAAACCTTAAAAACCCATGAATGAATCAGTGATCGGCTTTTGAACATGGCCGTAATCACGTCGGTATTTCCATCTCATCATTCCCGTTGTGCATGCCGGTTCTTGCTAACCTCCGCCTAGCTGGTGAATCCGTGCGTTTAAGGGTTTTTATAATCAATCAAATCTAAGGTCGTGCGAACATCTCAAGCTTGGAACTTCGACAGCTACACCCGCTTGTAGCCCAGATCTGCCCGAACAAATTGAAAACCCGAGCCGATTGCGCATACTGCCGGGGGCCTACAAAACCCTGGGCAGACATCCGATCGGGCACTTGACCCAAGGTGCCCGACCGAAGCGCCGGTAACCGACGCATTGAGGAAAAAGGAATCGATTCTGCCTATACTCCCGACACATCTGCAAAAGCTAACACTGGTCGGCTATGGGGGAGCTGCCTGCTGAAAAGAATCACAGAATATTCGGCTAAGATCGAATCCGCCAGACTCATGTAGGAGAAGTGCCACAGGATCGGTTTAGCTGGTCGGCTAATCGGTGCAACCAACTATGCTGCCTGGGTCGTTTAGTTCGGTCGTTCTAAACTACTCATGAACCTGACAATCTTCGATACTTGCGCGGCCCGCCGAATGACGAACCGGAAATTCATGCCAACCGCCAAAGCAACTCAAGTCATCCTGCTTACACTCGCTCTGGGATTATTCGTTTACTACGGGGTCCTGAACTGGAGCGAGGTCAGGTCTGTCATTGAACAATTTGATCCACTGCTCATTATCATCGCATTGGTATTCGCCACCGCCTCTTTATTTTGCAAAGTTCTCGTGAATATTCAGCTTTTGAAACAGCTACTGCATACACCTCTCGACAACTTGACGCTCATTCATTCGTATACCCAGTCGCAGATCGTTAAATACATTCCTGGCAAGATCTGGGGAGTAGTGTTTCAGGCTTCGTCGCTTGGGGACAACGTACGAAAAAGCGACGTTTGGGTTGTCAACCTATTGCAGATAATGATACTAAACTCGTTTTCGCTAATCGTGTTGATGGCGACAATTTTTTTCATCGATGCGCTAAGCGTGACCATCAAAGCTACTGTGTTAATCGGCGGTGTAGTCGCGATGTTGTTAGTCTACTTTTATTTCGGTCGCATTCTCCGATTTGCAGGGATGGATGAAACGACGCTGCGCAAATACGCAGCACTAATCGACGCGAAACTGCTTCGTCGTATCAGTTTTATCGTATTGTTCGATTGGATTTTCTATATCGCAATGTGGGCTGCGCTCGCCTACGGCCAACTTTCTTTCTTCAATGTATTTGTCACCGCAGTTAATTACACAACAGCATCCATAATCGGGTGGTTAGTATTTTTCCTACCCAGCGGGATCGTTGTGCGAGAGGCTATCTTTATCGCCTTTGGTCAAATTATAGGCGAAAATATATCCCTTCTTGTCGTTTACAGCATTTTCGCACGCCTGCTGTTTCTCGCTGGAGATTTATTACTGTATTTGCTAACGGCTACGTTCAAGAGAACCTTATGAATGATCAAACGGAGCACTGGGCGAAATCGGCGCAATTAGGAGCGCTGGCATCGGTGATAGATCCGAACGATACAAAAGGTCTTAAGAACTTATATATCGCGCAATTGCGCGATGAAGTCCTAATTCGAACCTTACCACCGAGCGGTTTCTTATTGCTGGACTTCGGATGCGGCAGCGGAAATATTTCTAAGCGCCTCACCTCAGCCAATCGAAAAATTACAGGAATCGATATATCGCCAGAGCTGCTCAAGCTCGCAATCGAACAGAACGATCCATCACTGTGCGAATTCGTGCTTTATGATGGTGGCGAAATTCCGCTCAACGATGAGTCCTTCGATTTTGTGGTCACGTACGTCGTTTTAAATCATATTGTCGATGACGACCACTTGATCGAAACACTCCGAAACATCAACAAAACACTCAAAGAAGGCGGTAAAGCGTTATTCATCGAGCAAACCAGAAAGACAACGACTCTTGAGTACGACGGGATAAAAAAGCAACGCAGCGTGGCCGACTTTGTTGGCATATTTGAAAACGCTGGCTTCACCGTTGAGCAAGTTGAACATGTACGCAAAGCGCGCTTTTTGCCAATTTACTTGATTCGCTATGGATTGCTCCCTAAGCGCCTGTTTACGTTTTTGTCGAAGATTGACGGGTTCTTCGCAAAAACATTCTCTGCACCGAGTTTCAGTTATGTAGACACACTTTTTATCTTGACGAAAAATGACGTTGCAAGCAGATAAGCTGCATGACTGCATAATCCTCGGCGGCGGGCCAGCCGGGGTATCAATGGGGCACCAACTAACGCGCTTCCCTGATATTGAGTATGTGATCCTCGAGCGCGGGCAAATTGGGCATTCCTGGGCCTGCATGCACGATAGTCTTGTGGTGTTAAGTCCCATGTGGGTGAATCAATTGCCTGGCTTTCGATTTCCCTTGGGGCGATCGTTCGACAGGCTCCCCAAAAAGGACTTTATCCAATATCTCGTTTCATATGCTGAGCACTACTCGATGAACTGGGTTTCCAACATCGACGTCACTGGCGTGAGGAAAGAAGATGGCTTGTTTTTGGTAACCACCAGCAACGGTGAAATCAGATCAAAAACGATCGTAAATGCAACAGGCTATTATTCGACTCCCTATACACCTGAACTCGAATGGACCGATAGCTCCGTGCCAATAATGCATTCCGCGGCATACAAATCACCGGCTGAGCTGGCGAAGTTACTTGGTCCCGGCAACAGAAAAATTCTAATCGTAGGCAAGCGACTCAGTGCGGGGCAGCTGCTTGAGGAATTGGATGCTGCGGGGTACTCGTTAGGCATCTCCACACGAGCAGAAATAGAGACGCGGGCTGGTGGTATTTTAGGCTTCATCAAAGAGACTTTGTATTACCTTAAGGAGATATTTCTCCTCTACATGAATCCATATATCAAGCAATACTCTTACGCGATTATGGATGGTGGCAAGACCGACGATCTTATTAAATCCGGTCGATTGCGACACCACACAATAGTTAGAGGGATCAAAAACGGAGAGGTGTTTTTCTCAAACGATGAGCACGATGCCTATGATCTCATTATCTGCGCCACCGGCTTCAAGGCAGAATTCCCGCATCTTGGCCGGCTAATTGATGACCAAGTTCCACTTCTTGAGCAACTCGACAAGGGTGAACATTTGGAAGTTCCTGGTCTGTTTTTTCTAGGTATCGACAATATGATCAACTTTACCAGCCGCTATGTTCGCGGTGTAGCCGCCGATTCGACAGTCGTTTCAGAGAAACTTATCCGACATCTCCGCGAAACCGGATCGGTCTGAGGCAACGACATGAAGGCCCTCGTGATTCGTTCAATTCTCTAAGTTTGAGCCAATAACCCCACAAAGGTGGTAACCCTGGGCGACAGGAGCGCTTCGTAATAAACTGAACTGCACGCAGGGCTGCAACGCACCGCCATTGCAAGCGCTAATGGACAATTGCATTATTCTTTTGGGAGACTTAATTGACTGTTCTAGTTACCGGCGGTGCGGGATTTATCGGCGCAAACTTTATTTTGGATTGGTTATCGACGAGAGACGAGCCGATCGTCAATTTTGACAAACTCACCTACGCCGGAAACCTAAAAAGTCTATCCTCGATACTGGAAAACGATCGTTATACGTTTGAACAAGGGGACATAGCAGATACCGTGAAAATGGCTGACATATTGGCCGGATTCCGGCCGACCGCTATCGTACATTTCGCGGCCGAGAGTCACGTGGATCGTTCTATTTACGGACCTGAGGATTTCATCGAGACCAATGTCCTTGGAACATTTCGGTTGTTGACGACGGCACGCGAGTATTTCGAACAATTGTCTCACTCTGAACGTGAGGCGTTTCGATTTATAAATGTATCCACCGATGAAGTATTCGGATCGCTCGATCCGCAAGCAGCGCCATTCACAGAATCAAGCCAATACGCACCAAACAGCCCATATTCGGCCTCAAAGGCGGCCGCCGATCATATCGCTCGATCTTATTTTCGAACCTACGGATTTCCGGTGATGACTTCGAATTGCTCGAACAATTACGGACCATATCAGTTCCCGGAGAAATTAATTCCACTAATGATCCGAAATGGAATAAACCGTAAGCCGTTGCCGATATATGGAGATGGACTGAATATACGGGACTGGCTGTACGTCACCGATCATTGCGCGGCGCTTCGATCAATATTGGACGAGGGCCGGCCGGGCGAGACGTACAACATTGGTGGCAATAATGAATTGACCAATATGGAAGTGGTGAATGAACTCTGTGGGCTGTTGGACGAGTACTTAGAGCCAACGGGAATGAGTTCCCATCAACAATTAATATCACATGTCGAAGATCGACTCGGACACGACCGGCGCTACGCTATCAACATATCAAAGGTAGAGCGTGAGTTAGGATGGTCGCCCACCGAAACGTTCAGCAGCGGCCTGCGCAAAACCGTAAGGTGGTATATCGATAATGGCGCTTGGGTTGATGAAATTGAGAGCGGAGAGTATCGGAATTGGATAGCGAAACATTACGGGGTAGGAGCGGTTAACCAGTGAAAGGCATAATCTTAGCGGGCGGAACCGGCCTTCGGTTGTATCCAATGACCCAAGTAATTTCTAAACAACTCTTGCCTGTTTATGACAAGCCGATGATTTATTATCCGCTTTCGATACTAATGCTTGCTGGTATCAGAGAGATACTGATCATCTCAACGCCACAAGATACACCAAGATTCGAGGCGCTATTGGGGGACGGCTCCCGCTTAGGGCTGTCACTATCGTATGCCGTGCAGTCCTCGCCAAATGGTTTAGCCGAGGCGTTCATTCTTGGCGAAAAGTTCATCAACGGTAAACCGTGCGCAATGATCCTTGGTGATAACATTTTTTATGGCACAGATTTGCAGAAGAAAATGAACGACGCTGCTTCAAGACCAACCGGCACCACAATTTTCGCCTATACAGTTCGCGACCCCCAACGCTACGGTGTCGTCGAACTTGATAAAGACGAGCGCGCCGTCAGCCTTGAGGAAAAACCCACAAATCCTAAATCGCGCTATGCGGTTACCGGATTATATTTTTTTGATAGCGAGGTCGCGACACTTGCTAAATCACTTAAACCGTCAGATCGCGGAGAGCTTGAAATCACTGACCTAAACAAGCTTTATCTCGCGCGAAACGAGTTATACGTAGAGGTGCTGGGCCGAGGCACGGCGTGGCTCGACACAGGCACCCAGCAATCGCTTCTTGCCGCATCAAGTTTTGTCGAAACCGTTGAGCAACGGCAAGGCCTAAAAGTGTGCTGCCCGGAAGAGGTTGCATACAACATGGGCTATATCTCTGTATCGCAACTTGAGGCAATTGCCGGTTCGCTATCGAGCAGTGACTACGGTCGCTATTTGCTTGATGTCGTGCACGCCGACCGTTCGTGATCAGGCGCCTGCAACTACGTCAATTAGGGTTAGACGAACTGATGTCAAAATCGGGTTGGCAATTAAATTATAGCGCCAACCGTCCCGATCGCTCTCGTATAACCGACGACCACGGGCACCAAGTTGAAGGCTTTGTGAAACGTATTCAACGCGAGGTGGTCACAAAATTCTGTGCCAATGCCTATCGTCGCAAACCCCATGTCTGTTCCTAAGAGTAGCTATTGCGATGTCGGATAAATTTATTGTTTTTGGCGCACCAGATATCCAACGTTCCGAAATCGATGAGGTTGTAGCAACGCTCGAATCGGGCTGGCTCGGAACTGGCCCTAAAGTGAAACGATTCGAGCAGCAGTTTGCCGAGTACCGAGGTGTTGAGGCTACCCAAGTTGCAGCACTCAATTCGTGCACTGCCGCATTGCACGTCAGTTTGATTGCTGCCGGAATCGGACATGGCGACGAAGTAATCACTACAGCCATGACATTCTGCGCAACCGTAAATGCCGTGATTCATTCTGGTGCGACACCGGTTCTCACCGATATTCGTGCGGACACCCTCAATATTAATCCAGAACTCATTGAGCGAAATATCACCGAACGCACTCGTGCAATACTGCCAGTGCATTTTGCCGGGCGTCCTTGCGATATGGATGCCATTATGGCGATCGCGACAAAACATAACCTACTAGTAATCGAGGATTGCGCTCACGCAATTGAAACCGAATGGAAAGGCCAGTCTGTTGGCACGTTCGGAGCGTTCGGGTGTTTCAGCTTCTATGTGACAAAAAATGTCGCTACCGGGGAGGGCGGAATGGTGATCGGTCGCTCCCCCGAGAGCATCGACCGGATCAAGATTTTGTCGCTCCACGGAATAACGAAAGATGCGTGGCACCGGTTCGGTGATAGCGGTTACAAGCACTACCAAGTCGTTGATGCCGGGTTCAAATACAACATGATGGATCTTCAAGCTGCGATAGGCATCCACCAACTAGAACGCGTCGACCGATCTTGGCTCCGGCGACAAAAAATATGGAATAGATATCAAGTAAATTTCGGTGGCCTACCGGTTGGCACCCCAAGTGAACCGCGAAGTAATACACGTCATGGCCACCATCTTTATACCTTAACAATCGACGAGGCGACCAGTGGCATCTCCAGAGACGCGTTTATCAATGCGATGACGGATGCCAGCATTGGCGTCGGTGTTCACTATCAGAGTCTTGCCCATCATCCCTACTACAAGGAGCGGTTTGGTTGGCGCGTGGCCGAATACCCAGTTGCAGAACACTATGGGCTTTCGACCATCAGCCTCCCCCTATCCGCCAAATTGTCAGATGCCGAAATCGAATACATCATCAGCACTGTAGCGCAGCTCGTTACACATTAACTCAACGTCGCGTCTGCATTACATGAAATAAGCAATGGGCGAACTTAAAAAAAGGCGAGCCACTACCCGAGAGCCTTCGAAGGCACCTCGCCGCTCGGAGACGAGGAGAATCGTGCCCGAAAGGCGGCGAAAATTCAGGTGGTTCTCGAAGAGGAACATATTTTTAAGCGCCAAGGGATAAAGATCCTTGGTATCGGATGCTCGTTCGGAATAATTTTGCGCGAGCTAACCCCCGCCGATGGCGTCGGTATCGGTGTCGACATCGACCAGAACATCGGCAGCCATTCCGGCAACGTCGTGTTCGCGCGCGGACGCTGAAGTCCTACCCTTCGCCTCTGATATTTTCGATATCGTCATTTGCAATCATGTTTACGAGCATACCGACGACGCGCAAGAATTGATGGCCGAGATCAATCGAATATTGAAAGACTACGGGGTTTGTTATTTCGCCGGACCCAACAAATATGAACCCATTGAACCTCACTACGGGCTTCCATTTTTAAGTTGGCTCCCGCGTCGCCTAGCCGATAGCTACATGCGACTAGCAAAGAAGGGTACAAATTATCCGGAAAAACCTTATTCGCGTCCTGAGCTTCAAGCGCTACTGAGTATTTTCAATGTAACGAGTTACACCGAAAAAATTCTATATGACCCGGTTCGATACAATGCGACTGACATTCTCCCGGTCCGATCATTAAATCGCTATATCGCGATATTCATATTCAAATTCGCCCCGTTTTTCTTCCCAGGTTTCGTTTACATCTTGAGAAAAAACTCGCCGTAACGTCAGCGAACAATTCGATACAGCCTCTCAGCTATTCTCATTAATTGGTAGGAACGTCTAAGCGGGAGCGTATAGGTTCGGTGCTCCTTGGTTTCTGCGCCCCATTTCTCTTTATATTGCACCAGTGAAGGCTGGGTCGACGGTGATGACATCAAATTGAAAGACTTACAATTCGAGTCTTGTCCCCATCGTATCGCCTCGTTCATCAAGATCGATGCGGGTCGGTGTTCTCGCAGTACCAGCCGCGTGCCGCCGTGCAGGTAGAAAGCAGTGTCCCCATGACAAACGACCACGTTAAAGCCGGCAATCTCATCATCCATCTTCGCGATCAAGACTCGAAGATTTGGGTTCACCTTGGATAGTTCAACGAGGTTCGAGAAATACTGCTTGTTATAGCGCATTGACCCACTAAACCGTTGCACCGTGGCACGGTACATTTCAAAGATTGCTGTTCCGACAGACGGATCAGTACCGTCAATAACATCAAGGCCAGAGCGGCCAGCTTTTTTCACATCTCGTCGGATATTGGCGGACGCTGACGCTAGATCCCAAGCTTCCAGTTCGACAATCGCCGATTCGGGAGTCGAAACATACGGGAGATCAAGGGCCGGGACGTTAGCGCCAAACGCGCTAACTGCTACGCGAATACAGGTCGGTAACCCACTGGAGCGCTGTTGCAAAGCCCTCAGTAGAGCGTTGTCGTCCAGCTCTGCTGATCCGAGCATCCCACCAAAGGGAAAACCGAGATAACCGATTTCGAATGGCCCAGCTTTGAATACAGTAATTGCAGACCCACATCCTGTGGCCGAATTCCATGCGTAAATTGTGCGACTTCCGAAGCTTCTATCTAGAAGCGCTTGCCACTGCGCTGTGTGAAACAGTAAACCAGCGTGCATGCACGCTGGTTGCCAATTCCGAGGTGGATCCGTACTGAACGAATAAGCATTCATGGGCGGTTATGTAGATATCTCATCTAGAAAACGGGCGACGATCTTTTTTAGGTCGAATTCCTGACTAGCCAAATTCAGATCATCTACGTACTTGCTAGCAACGCTATTCAATGCACTGCGTATTGCCTCGGCATACGCTGGCACACTTAATTCGGAGGCGATGATGCCGAATGGGGATTTTTCATAGAGTCTCGGTAGGTCACCGACTGGGGTTGAGACGATAGGCGTCCGGAGTTGCACAGCATCCGAAAACACGACCGGGATGCTTTCAATCCGGGACGGCAACAGCAAATAGTCGGCCCAGCCGAATAGATCAGACGCCTCACGCTTATCAAGATACCCACCAAGCGTCACCGGACGACGCAGGGTTTGCATCTTTCGCACCGCGTTTCGGACTTGCCCGTCCAAGGGCCCGCCACCATTGATACGGACCTCAGCGATCTTTTCCCAGTCTTGATCCGTGAGCAGGAAGAGCGCGTCGAGCAATAGATCGATACCTTTATTCACGTGCCAGCGACCAAGGAATGCCAGTTTATAAGGTGGTTTCGATGAGAGGCCAGATTCTGCCGGTTGCGGTAACTGCCGAGTACTGGGTAAAAATCGGCATTCGAGATCACATATTTCTTCGACGTCACGCGCCAACTGTATCCCGTCCGCATAGCGAATATTTGCGCGCCCCAAAACCGTTTTGAGTTTCGTTCGAACGAACGGTACATCTCGAAGTCCCCATATGTCGCTACCTAAAGCCCAAATGCTGAACGGCAAGTTATATTGCCGCGCCACGGCTTCCGCCCAATAACCGCCTGGGAGTGCCCACAAACCGAGAATGTGATCCGGGCGATCCAATTTGGCTAATGACGCAAGTGCTCGGCGCCCCGCGTGCAGAGTTTGAATTATCGGGATCCAGTCGCTTGGTCGTAGCGGTTTAAGTAGTGACAATGGCGTGCGTGGGACGGCGAACCGGCGGACAGTTAACGCACCGTCGGAAGTTAAGGAATCGACTGAACTTGCTGCCACCACAGTTACGCGTAAGTGCAGTGAGAGTTCATGTGCGAAATCTGCGACGAAACTACCTGCAGCTTCCTGGCCCGGCTTGCCATCCGGATAGGAAGAAGTAATGAGTCCAACATGGTCCATTCTAGTCTTTAACCCACACCATTCTGTACGCGTACGGCATGAGATCATCGGCTGCACTCAGCCTACCGGCAATCCACGCGAGGCAATTTAGGCACGGCACGACAACTGGCAGCAGTATCGCCAACAGCGCCAGTGGATTTTTTCGAGTGACCCAATTGAGCGTGGTCTTGCTGAGCGCAATATTCGTATTCAACGCCGCGCTTTCAAGCGGATGGCCGATTGCGGTGTCGGCCACGATCCGATAGCCATGCTTTTCGGCCGCTCGCATAAGGCCGTGCCGCGTCCAACGACAAAAATCGAGCGGAGCGTCGTGAATCGGATACATGAACGGTATTTGAATCGTCAGACTTCCACCTCGTTTTAACGACCGATTTATTTCGGCTAAGCAGCGATCGGGATCGGGAATATGTTCGAGTACATCCAGTAATAAACAGTGATCTATGCTTGAACTTTCCAACGGCAGTGATTGTGCATCGGCAAATAGATCAGGTCGAGTTCCGTACCAATCCGTCGCTGTAGAATAATAATCAAGGCCGATGTAACGCGCGTTTGGCGGAAGATGCGCTTTCGGTTTCGCATCGGCACAGCCGATATCTAGGACAACGCCAGTTAATGCAGCACACGATGCTTTTAAATTTCGACGCTCGCGAAAAAAGGCGAACCACTGCGGGTGAAGTGGTGTATATCGTAATATTGCGGCTAGATTTCGAATCCCTGCAGGAATCGACTTAAAGTGGGTTTGCATCTACTTCCTCTATCTCGCCTACTGTCATGTTTACCGGTTGCGCCACACCTTACACCCACGATGTTCAACCACATTCGGGAACATCTTGCACCGACGTTCGTCCTTCAATGATTTATATGGATATATTTCCAGATCAACACTGGCAAAAATCATTTCGGCTCGAATCTTTCATTACGCAAGATGTCCTGTAAATAATATTCCGCCTTCGCATTGCCTCCATCAATACTGCGTCGGATACGGCGAGTTACATGCTCTAATTTGTCCACTGATCGCGCATATTCGATCAAATAGTATTCGATATTCCAAGCCTGCTCGGCGCTAAGCAGTCCCCGAAGTAGGCTTGTGTCGACCATACCCGCGATACGTTCGGTAACGCGATTGAAGTCGACGTTTGTGCATTCAGTCCGCTGGCGAGCTTCCAACAGCAACTCAAATGCTGTTGATGTTTCAAGCAACCCTCCCGGATAAATAAGCCCAGTGATGGTGTCGTATTCGAATTCCGCGATTGGAGTGCCCGCCAGGCAAAAAATATAAAACCGTTGTAATCCAACATTCAACAATCTTTGCGGATTATACGACGCTGTCCGCTCGTTAACGCCTAGCGCGCCTTGGGCGTCGTTGGAGTCAGCTAAAAGTGCCGCCATTTCCAACCCCGCACGAACTGACGATGGGTGGTATTGGTACATGTTGGCGACGATTGATGGCCACGACACCCAAGCCTGGGCTTTATGATAGGTTAAAAAGCTACACCAAATGAGCATGCACGACGGCAATGCCATTTTCAATACGGACGGGTTTTTTAATAACGACAAGGCCTTATCAACCGTCAACACGACGCTTAGCAAGAGCCCTGCAGAGGGTAGGTAATTTCGATGTTCGAAATAAATTTCAAGCGGGATCACCGTACTCTCTATCGAATGGGCCACAAAATAAAAGACGACCCCGGACTGAATCGCACGCAAACTCGGATCGGTCGCACGGATACAAATAGCAAGCAACAGTGCGATCACCACGGCGGCGGATAGCGTTGCAAAATTCCACGGCGTTGTCTGGATCGGAAAATCGTCATTGAAGATGCCAACATCGACAGAAGCCGGCAGCAATAGTTCACGAATATAATGCCCCAGCACTAACGGTTGTGTTGATAGGCGTTCTACGAGCGTGAAATCTCGGCTCGAGTAGTCTAGGAAGCCACTGCTGTACAAACAATAGACAATAAAAAC
>Ga0115002_10003534_pt1 | contig 19448 bp, 19 predicted proteins | sample ArcticOcean_MG_C_8_FD_89576 | JGI IMG/M metagenome (GOLD analysis project Ga0115002, IMG submission 89576) | Marine microbial communities from western Arctic Ocean - ArcticOcean_MG_CB11_86 | ecosystem: Environmental > Aquatic > Marine > Oceanic | place: Arctic Ocean: Canada Basin | collected... | reverse complement strand
CTCGCCCCGACCGAGCAGGAGGTGCGCACCCAGTTGCATGGCCTCTGCCCGACGAGCCAGCGCCGGCGTCGACACCACAGATGCCTTGATCTTTGATTTTTGCCCTTCGTTGGACTCGGGATACGCGTGAAAGAGTATATCGGCCACGATCAGGCCGAGGACCGCGTCGCCCAGAAACTCCAGAGACTCGTTATCAGCCACGCCACCTGACGCGTCCTCGGAGGCGCGCGATTTGTGCGTGAGCGCGTGTTCCAACAGCCCGCGATCCTTGAACCGATAACCCACGCGGTGTTCGATCTCCCCGAACTCGTCACGTAGGCGCACCACACGCGCGCCGGTGTCCGCGCGATGACCCGCAATGATACTCAGTGCCTCATCAGCCACATCCTCAGCCACCGCGACCTGGATGTCACCGAGCGAGTTGACCGTCATGGGCCAGATGGCCTGCGGGTTTCCAGAGATGCGAAAACTTGGAATGCCGTGGCTGTCGAGCAGCGCCACGATGACACTGGCTTCGATATCCGACTGAGTGGTGAAAACAACGCGCGGCGCCATCACGCCACCCAGCGCACCAGGCTCGTCAGATCGGCGCCGTCATCGCGCGTTCGGCGGGTCACAATCGCTAGGACATAGTCACGGATGGCCGGCACGTGTTGTGGGTCAGGATGGTATCAGAGTACCCTTTCGGGCATTGTGAAACTGCGCGATAACGCCCGCTTCAACACCATCTGCGTTCATGCCGGGCAGGCGCCGGACGCGTCGACTGGCGCAATCGTCACGCCCATCTATCAAACCTCCACCTACGTGCAGGACTCGCTCGGCGTTCACAAGGGCTACGAGTACGCCAGGACCGGCAATCCCACTCGGTCGGCGCTTGAGGGCAACCTCGCGGCCATCGAGGGCGGCAAGGCGGCGTTTGGCTTCGCCTCGGGCATGGCGGCCACCGGAGCGGTCATGACACTCCTGCAGTCAGGCGACCATGTGGTGGTCACCGACAACCTCTACGGCGGCACCTATCGGTTGTTCGAACACGTGCTGCGCAAGTACCAGCTCGACTTCACCTACGCCGACACCTCGAACCTCGACGAGATCACGCGCGCGATCAAGCCAACAACCCGGCTGTTGTTTCTCGAGACGCCGACCAATCCCTCGCTGCGCCTGACCAACATCGCCGGTGCATCGACCATCGCACACGAACACGGCATCTCGGTGGTCGTGGACAACACGTTTGCCAGCCCGTACGTCCAGCGGCCGATTGACTTTGGGGCCGACCTCGTCATCCACAGTACGACGAAGTTTCTCAACGGACACTCCGACAGCGTCGGCGGTGCGGTCATCGCCGTCCGCGACGATCACATCGAGTGGTTCACCTTCGTGCAGAACGCCGAAGGGGCGATCATCGGGCCGATGGACGCGTGGCTGGTGCTGCGCGGCACCAAAACCCTGCCCATTAGGATGGAACGGCACAATACCAACGCGATGGCGCTAGCCCAGTATTTGGAATCGCACCCGAAAGTCGCCTCGGTCATCTACCCGGGCCTCTCGTCGCATCCGCAGCACGAACTGGCGTGCATTCAGATGCGTGGGTTCGGCGGGCTGCTCGCCTTCAAGATGGGCTCGCTTGAACGCGCACGCACGTTGCTGAATAACGTGCGCTTGATGGCTTTGGCCGAAAGTCTGGGCGGCGTCGAGACGTTGATCAGTCATCCGGCGACCATGACGCATGCCGCCGTGCCAGCGGAGCGCCGTCTGCAGATTGGCATCACGGACGACATGATCCGAATGTCGGTCGGCATCGAGGATCTGGACGACCTGCAAGAAGATATCGCGCAGGCGCTCGACCGCGTCTAGCAGCCCGTAGTAGCCATCCGATGCTGAAGGCGGTAAGGCACTGGCTCCGAGCGGTCTACGACTGGACGTTGCGCTGGGCGGAATCGCCCCTGGCGCTGACGGCGCTCTTCCTGATCGCGTTGGCTGAGTCGTCCGTCTTCCCCATTCCACCAGACGTCCTGCTCATCGCCATCGTCGCGGCACGTCCCAGCGCGTGGCTGCGCGCCGCCGGCGCCTGCGCCGCTGGCTCCGCGATTGGCGCCGTGCTTGGCTACGCCATCGGCGCCGGCTTCATGGCGACGCTGGGGCAACCGATCGTCGATTTCTATGGAGCGCAGGCGCACTGGGACCGCGTGGTCGCACTCTACAACGGCGAATGGGGCGTGTGGTTTCTCGCGGTCGCCGCGTTCACACCCATCCCGTTCAAAGTGGCGACAATTTCCGCCGGGGCGACGCAGATGGCATTCGTGCCATTTCTCCTGGTGAGCCTCATTGGCCGGGCAGCGAGGTTTTTGCTCGTCGCAACCATCCTTCGGGCCTTCGGCCCCGAAGTCCGCCGCCAACTAGAGCGGCATTTCGACGCGGCCACCCTACTGTTTCTCGTCCTGCTGATCGGCGGCTTTCTCGTTCTGCGGCTCTTCTAGCTCGCTCGGAGCCACACTGTCTCGGATCCAGCGCAGATACTCCTCCCACCCATCCGACGTCTGAATCACCAGCAACTCTGGCACCGCGTACGGGTGTAGCAACCGGACGCGCGCCGCGAGGGCATCGACGCGGTTCCGAGCGGTCTTGATAACGAGTTGCCGCTCCTGTTCCTCCTCGACCAGTCCCTCCCATCGGTACACCGATGTCATCACCGGCAGGACGTTCACACAGGCGGCGAGCCGTTCAGCCACCAGTGCGCGGGCCAGGGCGACGGCATCGGTGCCCACTCCAAGCGTTGTCAGCACGATCACGGCGTCCGAGTTGGTGATGGCAGGCAAGATTTCGGTTGTACTTTCTACGGCGATGCGCTATGTATGACTTGTACTTGAGCCAGCAGTGCGGTACAAAGCTCTTGTACTCGCGATCGAATCGCGTTATTTTGTCACACGGCACGACGCAGCAGACTCTGTGCAGCAAAACTCTTCCACCGTCCAGTCGCCAGGTAGCCGGTCCCGCCGGGGAGGACGCCGCACGCTTCAGTACGTGCTGCTGGTCTTTGCCATCGTGCTCATCGTCGACTCGCTCGTCGGCGAGAAAGGATTGCTGGCGATGTTGCAGGCCCGGCAAGAGCACGCCGCACTTGAGCAGTCACTGGCGGACGTGCGTGCCGACAACGCCAGGCTCCGGGAGGAAGCACGCCGCCTGCGCGAAGATCCAGACGCGACCGAAGATCTCGCTCGCAGCGAGCTTGGCCTGATCCGACCCGGTGAAAAGCTGTTCATCGTGATGGACGTCGGTCCTCCGGACCTGCGCTAGTCTCCATGCCCGACCACGGCCGGCCATGGAGACTCTCCTATCCGTGTTACATTGATGGTTCGTCATCGACTCGGTTGGGCCACCCAGGTCCCTCCGTTCCGAGTTCAGACATGTCGCGGGGTGGAGCAGTCCGGTAGCTCGTTGGGCTCATAACCCAAAGGTCGGGGGTTCAAATCCCCCCCCCGCAACCAATATTTTCGGCGTTGGTGCATGAATCGGAACTGGTCCGTAAGGACCCCACCCCGCTGACGTTTCATCTACCGATGGCGTACGACGCCGGCCGACCACGCTCGGTCATCTGATTCAGGGCGTTGCACGCGATCACCGCCTCGGTTGCTCGCCCGCTTGGAGAGCGTGCGCGAAGACTTCCGCCGATGATCGATTTGTACCGAAAGAAGGCGTTCTCCACTCGGGCCTGCCGATGGTAGCCCAACTCCTTCTTCCACTGGCGGCGGCCGACCTTCTTCATCTTCTTGATCGTGTAATCACAAGCGCTCGACCGTGGTTCGCGTCGAGACACACGGGCCGTCTTGTCGGGTGGGACCACGATGGTCGCGCCCCGGGCCGTGGCCGCCCCGTAGAACACGACGTGTCGTAGGCCGCGTCCCCCGTAACGCTCGTGAGGCCGGCTTCGACGGCGCTGATCAGTGCGATGGCCGTCGCCGCGTCGTCGACTGCCGCGTCCGTCAGTGCGTGGGCGACGATCACCCCCGATCGATCAACACCGAAATGCAGTTTCTTCCAACCGCGCGTCCCCCGTCCGCCATGTTTCCCCCTGCCCACTCTCCTTCGCCCACGATCGACAGTCCCGTGCTGTCGACGATCAAGTGAAGGCCTCTGCGGGGCGGGACTCGAACAAGCCTGACGTCAAGGTGCTGGCCGCGCCGTGAGATCGTGGTGTGGTCGGGCGCGTCGAGCTCGAGGTCCATCATCCCGAAGAGCGACTGCAGAAACCCCTCGGCCTGCCGCAGTGGTAGGTGAAAGAGGAGACGGAGCGTCAACGCCGTTTCGACGGCAACGTCGGAGTACTTCTGCTGCCCTCCGCGCGTGCCGACGCCCACAGGCGCCCAGGTGGCTATCGCCTCCGGCGACACCCACAGGGTGATGTCGCCACGTCCGACCAGCGCACGATCGTACGAGGCCCAGTTCGCGACGCGATACTTGGTCTTGTAGGTGGGATGGACTCTCGAATGCATCCCTTCAGTGTGGCCGCGGTGCATTGGAGATCGAGCGAATCCCAGTCTCTGAACCTCTCAGGCCGTAGGATTCATGCACCAACGCCCCTCGCCACTGTGGGGTCCGAGCAGACGCACACATACTCGAATCGATCCGCCAACGAGGTATTTCGACTCCAGTCCCCCAGCGCCTGACTGAGCAGGGCCAGGGACGGTACCAGCACCAGGGCGGCCTGTTGTGTTTGCTGTTCCGCTGCCTACAGCCCCACCAACACAACCTACGCCTTTCGTGCCCGATCTCGCCGAGTTCGTTGCCCTGCTCGAGCAACTCCTTGAAGATGCGGTCGAGATACCGCACGTGCGCGCCCCGCCCGCTCTACTGAGCGGGTGGCTGGATCGACGGCTTCGCGGATGCTGCCTCGGCCGGTTCCTTGCGGCTGAGCGTGACCACGAATGTCAGGATCACCGCGAAGATGCCGATCAGCGTGGAATATATGAAAAAGACGGTGTACCCAGAAGCCAGAGCGCTTGGTCCAACGCCAGATTTCTGCAGGGCCTCGGCAAAACTTTCCGGAGGCAGGTCGACAAACAATCCGTTCAACATCGAGAAGACGCCGCCAGCGTCCGCCGACCGCGCGGCACCTTCAACAAGACGACCCGACTGAGAAGCGAGCAGCCGGCCCGGCAGCGCATAGAGCGATGAAAAGAGCGCGTACTGGGTGGCCGTGAATCCCTGCGCGGTCAGGCTCGACATGTAGGCAATGAGGCAGGTGCCGGCGAAACCAGAGGCCACATTGTCGATACTGATCGCCACAAACAGCGCCGGCAGATCGTGCCCCTGCATGCCGAGCCAGATGAAGACGAGGTTGCTCAAGGGGCCGCCGAATGCGCCGATCAGAAGCGCTCGCACCAGTCCAAAGCGCGCGATCGCGAGCCCCCCGGCAAAGACGCCAAGCATGGAGGCGACGACGCCGAACACTTTACGAACTTCCGCGACCTCGGTGAGGCTGAAACCCAGATCGAGATAGAACGGGTTCATGATGTTGAGGACAAAGTCGGAAAGACGATAGGTGCAGATCAGCGCGAGAATGAGGGCCGCGCTGCCGCGATGGCGCACGAAGAAGTCCTTCAGCGGATCGCCAAGCGCGGCACCAAGATAGACACCTGGCCGCGTGCGCACGCCAGGAATCGCCAGGGTCGCGACGACGATGACGCCGAAACCCGCCACCACCGACACGAGTTGATACCACACCGCCCAATCCGATCTCCACGCCGCGATGAGAGCCACGCCGAGCGGGTCGAGCCCAAGGGCCGACAGTAGCCCCGCTCCTGCGCTCACATTCGCCGCCAATCCCGAGCCGAGCAGCAGCGCGCCCAGTGCGAGGATCAGAAGTCGCGCGGTCCATTCTGCGGCCTCGATGATTCGCGAGGCCTGGATATTCTCCAGCTGGATGGTCCGAATCGTATGCGCCGTCTCCCGCGGCGCGGCCACGACGGCAAGCATCCCGATCCCCATCAGACCCGCCATCACGGCGTACGCGACGTTCCAGCTGTAAACCTCCGCCAGCAGGAGTGGAACCGCGCCTGCCACGATCATCGCGAGGCGATAGCCCCATTGATACGCGGCGGCCATGGCGCCCTGCTTCGAGACGTCCGCCGCCTCGATACGCCAGGCGTCGATCACCACATCCTGGGTGGCGGAGGCAAAGCCCACGAAAATGGCGAACAACGCCATCGCGCCGAGATTCGTGCCGGGATCGCCGCCCGCCACAAGCCAGAGGCCGAACGTGATGAGGACCTGGCAGACCAGCATCCAGGAACGGCGGTGTCCAAGCCATGCGGTGAGCACGGGCACGGTTGCCCGGTCGATCAGTGGTGCCCACAGGAATTTGAAGGAATACACCAGCGTCGCCAGGCTGAAGATTCCGATCACTTCAAGAGAGAGACCAGCGTCGCGCAGCCAGGCCGACAGCGTGTCGAAGATCAACAGGAAGGGAAGGCCGGCGGAAAATCCGAGAGCGATCATGACCAGCGACCGACGCTCTGTGAATACGGCGAGTGCCGCGATCATCGTCCTTGTGGGGGCAGCGTCGCTGGTCTTGACGGGTCCGGGGGGCACGTTGCTGTGGGTCATCCTGGCGAAGACGTGCCCATTATGCCCGATAGCGGGCGGTCACGGTGACGCAGGTCGACGCACGACGACATGTCGTATAGCACACCCTCTGGAGGCCCTACGCACGCTTCGACCGTTCGCGCCATCGCAGTGCGTCTCCGACGACCGACGGTAAATACATGCGCATCAGAGGCAGACCGGCCAAAGCCGGCAGAAGGTTTCGAGTCGCAATGAGTACCCCTATCGCAGCGGCCGACTCCGGGGCGGTGTACTGAGACAGCAACAGCACAAGCGCCACGTCGCGCGTGCCGAGACCGGCGAAGGTGAATGGAAGCTGGCCGGCAAGGAGCGCGACCGCCGACAGGCATGCGGACACGACAAACGGGATGCTCAAGGACAGCGCTACGGAAAACATCCAGATCTGGACCAGATGGGTCAGCCAGAGCAAGAGTGAGAAGGATACGATCCAGCGACGGCGCCCCCGTAAGACGTGCAGCAGGCCCGGCCAGCCGTTCGCCAGATCTCGCAACTTCTGGAGCCTCCTGAACGGAAGCACTGAGGACAGAATCGTGGGCACAACCGCGGCCATGCGCCCAGACAGAATCAACGCGCCGTTCACCGCAGCAAGCCCTCCGAGAAGTAGCCAGAACACTGACGGCACGCCGGGCAGATTGGGCCGCGCGATCAGCCACCCCAACAGACACCAGCAGAGCAAACCGAACAGGTCGCAGAGTCGCTCGTAGACAATGATGGCGACGGCGACGCCGGTCGACGTATTGCTCCCCTTTGCCACGCGGTAGCTCTTGATGAGGTCGCCGGCCTTCGCCGGCAGAAAGACATTGAGGGCAGAGGCACTCAACGTGAGACGAAGCGCTTCGCCCACGCCCGGAAGCGAGCCGGCGGGCGCCACCCAGTAGAAACGAATACCCCGCAAGACGGTGATCGGCACGATCATGCCAATCGAGATGGCCAGCCACATCCTGTCAGCCCCCAGGAGCGCCTGTCCGATCAGCTGGAAATCGACGCTGCGGTACAACGCGACAAGCAGTGCTCCGCTGACGACCAGACCCAACACGCCGGCTCCAGGGCGTTTCCAGCTCACGTCGCAAGTCCCTTCGACGCGCCGCCCTCGACGAGCCGGAGAATCGCTTCTCGTACCTCGCTGGCGACTGCCTCTTGAGGGCGCAGGTACGAGGCGTCGTATCCCTGAAACCGCCTCGGCCAGGCACCTGAGAAGAACTCGGCAAGGGCTGCGGGCTCGACCTCCCTGATCGACTGCACCGGCGGGTACACGATGCCACTGGCGACGAACCCGTACTGATCGGCATGACTCTTCGGGTACAGCCCCAGACCGGATACCGCCACCGTCGGGACCCCAAGCTTGAGCACCTGCAAGTGCACGTTGCTGTTTTCATCGGCGATCACCCAGTCGCATTGCCGCGTCACGTCTTCGAGAGACGCCGCTCTGGGCGATTCGACGATGCGGGCGCAATCGCTGAGCACGTGGGCCAGGTGTGGCGTCTGGAGCATGCTTGGGTGCCACCGGATGATGACCTGCCTGGCGGCGAAGTGCTGGCGGCAGTCCTCGATCGCCGCGGTCAACGTCGGCCATGCGATCGCCTTGGGTGTGAAGATGCCGATGACTGGAGCCTCGCGGCGAAATCGGCCTGGGTCGAGAGCGGCCGAGTCGCCCTCAATACCCCCGAGCATGACCTCTCCGCTGATCGGGCCCTTCCGTCTGCGGGCGGTCAATGCTGCCTCGCCCTCCAGAATCGAGAGACTGAAGTCGAGTGGGGGTGAGAGCGGCGTCGGATAGGCGTGAGACACGAAGACCCGCGGGATGCCTAGTTCGCGAGCGGCCGCGACAAATCCCACCTCTTCCGGGTTCGAGTCACTCGATACAAGAATCGCTTGTGGTCTCTGAGCAGCGAGAATCATCATGGCACGCCCGTACCACGCGAGCGCGCCCGCTGCACGGCACGACACCAGAAATCCGTACTTGCGGTCTATCGCGCCAACGACGCGGAGCGTGCTGACAACCCGGCGCCGTGACAGACAGAGGACAAGCCCGGCGAGGCTGGAGCCGCTGACGAGCGTCTTCGCCCCCGTGCGCACCCAGCCGCAATCGGCGGCACCAAACCAGGAGACGATACGTGCGGCCTGCCGCCTGGCGTTCTTGTGTTTGGCAAGCACCAGCACACGCGCGCGTCGGTTGCGAGCCGGCGCAATCGTGACGAGGGCAGCCAGGCCGTAACACGAGACCAGCGCGGTCGAGGCCCACGTTCCGCGGAGGCTCGTGTGCAACGCGTACACGAGCCTCACGACCCGTTGCGACTCCATCAAGTTCGCAAAGAGGATCTGACGGGCCGGATCGGAGTCTGCCCGAATGACAGTCCGGACGACCCGAAGCACCCGAGTGTTCACGCTAGTCAGTCCTCAGAGACAAGAACTGATCATCCAGCAGGATGGGCAAGAACGCCAAATGCGCGGAGACGAGACGAACTGCCGAGTTCGCCGTTGGCGTCGTATCGTGCGCGCAGACCCATGCCAGCGCGTGCAGCACTGGAAACCCGGCAAAGACGAGATCGAATCCGCCGCCAATGCCTTCAAATGGCCAGCGGAGTAACAGAAACACAATCGAGGGCGGAATGTACCACAGGGTTGCGCGTAACTCGACCGCAAACCGTCGCCATCGGATCGCCTCCGCCCTGCGGAGGAAGCGTCTGACGCAGCACGTTCCGAGGGCATCGATGCACGATCGTGTGGCCCTCTGGGAGCCCATGCTCACACTGCTCGACGGTGCCGGGGCCTGCTGCGAGAGCAGCATCAGCGCCAGCCGACGGCTCCGCAACATCCGATCCTCGACCGGCGGGGTTCCGCACCCCGTCTGTGACACACCATCCCACGGTGACCGAAGACAACAGGCGACGCGGCCGATACAGTGTCGATTGAGGCCTGCGTCCAGGGACCTGGCCACCGGCTGACCGCACACGCCGGCATCGTGTTCACAACGAGTCATCACGAGGAGATCGAAATGGATAAAGAGACGTTCGACAAGGGGCTGGGCATTCGCCGCCAGGTGCTTGGGTCCGAGTATGTGGACAAGGCGCTCGCCGAGGCCAACGACTTCAACCGTCCGCTACAGGAGCTCGTGACGCAGTATTGCTGGGGCGAAGTCTGGGGGCGAGAAGGCCTCGATCTCAAGATTCGCAGCCTGCTGAATTTGGCCATGCTGTCGGCGCTCAATCGACCGCACGAGATCAAGACACACGTGCGAGGCGCCCTCAACAACGGCGTCAGCCAAGCCGAGATCATGGAAGTGTTTCTGCAGGTGGCGATCTACTGCGGGGTGCCCGCGGCCGTCGACAGTTTCCGAATCGCGCGAGAGACCTTCGCCGAACGTGAGGTAGTCTAGGCTTCGTGTAGAGGACGCGGCATGCGAATCTCCTTTTATGGTGCGGCTTGAGAAGTGACCGGGGCGTCCCACCTCGTCGAGATCAGCGGCGCTCGACTGCTGCTCGACTGCGACCTGTTCCAGGGAGGCAAGGAGCGACACGAGCGCAACCGCGAGCCATTGCCCTTCGACGCAAAGAGCCTGACGAAGGTCATCCTGAGCCATGCCCACATCGACCACTCGGGACGACTGGCGCTACTGCTGAAAGCTGGTTACGAGGGCTCGATCCCCACGATGGAGCCAACCGACCGATTACTGACTATCCTGCTGCCGGATTCCGGACGAATTCAGGAGGAGGACGCGAAGTGGAAGACCAGGCGACTGGAGAAATAAGGTCAGGATGCCAGATGGGTCACGCCGCTCTACACCGAGGAGGACGCACGCGCCGTGCTCGAACGCCTAGAAACGGTCGCGTTTGGTCAGCTCTTCGACTTGGGAAATGTTGGCACCGTGACGTTCGTGCCAGCCGGTCACATCATCGGCGCGGCAATCGTCGATCTTCAACTCGGCCACGGCTCCGATCAGCGGCGACTCGTCTTCTCAGGCGACCTGGGCCTGCATAACGCCCGACTCCCCGGTCCTCCTAAGACGATACCGTCACCCGACTATCTCATCATGGAGTCCACATACGGCGACCGCAGTCGCGCCGACGATGGCGACCGAACAGAGCGGCTGTTCGATATCGTCGACAGGACGATTCGTCGCAGGGGAAAAGTGATTATCCGTCGTTTGCAGTCGGCCGAACCCAGGAACTACTGGCACGGCTCAACGATCTGGTCGAAGGCGGCCGGCTGAAGGGCCTTCGCGTCTTCGTCGATAGTCCGATGGCAGTGGCGGCGACGAAAGCGTTTGCCCTGCACCAGGATGCGTACGCCGAGCCGATGCAGAAACTGATTGAGGCCGGCGACGCACCACTTACCTTTGAGGGACTGAAGTTGGTCACCAGCGTCGAGGACTCGATTGCACTCAACCACTCCACCGATCCGGCTGTGATCATTGCCGCCTCCGGCATGTGTACTGCCGGTCGCGTCAAACATCACCTGAAGTTCAATGTCTCGAACGCCAGAAACACCGTGCTCTTTGTCGGCTATCAGGCGCAGGGGTCGCTGGGCCGCGTCATCCAGAATGGAACGTCGCCGGTTCGCATCTTCGGGCGCTGGTATCCGGTCAATGCCGAGATTGAAACGGGCGAGGAATTCTCGGCTCATGCCGGTCGCGACGAACTCATCGAGTGGTTCGAATCGTTCGGCACGCCACCCACGCGGACCTTCGTCGTGCACGGCGAGGAGGACGCGGCGTTGAGCTTTGCCCAGACCCTTGAACAACGCTTCGGCGCCACTGTCACGGTCCCCCAGCGCGGAGAGGCAGTCGACCTTAGCTAATCATCACCCGCAAGGGTGAGGTCGAAGCTGAGGTCCGAACTCGCCACGCTGCCCTGATGGACTTCCACGGCCAGGACGTTGGTCCCGGGCAGCAACTGGTCCACATCGAGCGCTAGTGGTTCCGGCACGTAGTCGGCGACATCGAGCGCCAGGGTGTCAAAGCCGACGACGCCGACCGGCATGTTGATGCGGAAGACTTCCGAACCATTGAGATAGACGATGGCCCCGTCATCGTAGATCACGGAACCCGTGCGACTCGTATAGTCCGAGGGATCGTCCACAGTGAAGGTCTTGCGGAAATACGTCGTGACGTGCTTGTTCTCAGCGTCAGGCCCGAACCCGATCTCGGTGGTCTCGTCGCCGAAACCGTAACCCAATGGCCCCTGACTTTTCCTTCCAGCCGGCGTCATCAAAGGCGGCGTCACGCCAGGCGCCGCCCTGATCGGAACCGTCGTCCAGATATCTCCACGTGTCGCCCAGGCGGATCAGCAGGGACTCGGACTCGGACGTCACGCTGACGCCGACCGGCGCGGACGTCGCCTCCAATCCCAGGCTGGTCTGGACGTGCGCCGTCAGCGTGTAGTCACCGACGGCAACGTCTCTCCAGGGAAATGTGAACGGCGCCGCGCAGGTTTCTCCAATCTGCGTGTCGCCTGCAAAGAACTCACCCCCCGTGACAACGCCTCCTTCGAACTGCGTGTCGATAGTGACGTCGATGTCTCCCTCGACCAGTGACTCGCCGTCAGCAGGGCCTGTGATGGCGATCGTCGGAGGTCCGGGTTCGAAGCCGGCGAGTAACTCAAGATCGAAGCTGAGGTCGCTGCTGGAGCCATCGGCCTGATGGATCTCCACGGCCAGGACATTGGCGCCGTCGCCCAGATAATTCTCGATAAAGAACCCAAAGACGGAGACCGTCTCGTCGATGTCGCCCATGGCCTCAGTGACGAAGTCGTCATACAGGACACCGCCCTCGGCCAAGTTGCTGCGAAAGATTTCCACGCGGTTGAGATACACGACCGCGCCATCGTCGCGAACCAGGCGTACCAGGAAGTTGGTGAGCGCGGACGCATCGTCCACGATGAACGTGTGGCGAAAATACGTGGTCGGAAACTTCGCCTGATCATCGGCGCCGAAGCCGACGACCGTGGCCTCGTCGGCGCCCCCGTACCCCAGTTGCGCCGGACCCTCAGTCCACGACGCGTCGTCAAAACCTGGCGCGCGCCAATCCACAGTCTGGTTCGAGCCGTCATCCAGATACTTCCAATCAGCGCCAGTAGGGACCAGGACGACGACAGATGCAACAACGAGCAGTAGCATGGTTCGGCGCAACGTGGTCATGTGTCTTTCAGTGCATTCCAGCCGCCCCTTCCCGCCCCGTCAGCGTCAGGGACGGTTCGCTTGTGTCTTCTTACGGGCCTCCGGCAGCGGTGTCTTCCCTGCTCACGGGCGCGCACCCCAGCCTGTCGCCGTGCGATCATCACACTATTGACCTCCTCTCTGCTCAAAGACGCGCTCGCCCGCTACTGGGGATACACGGCCTTTCGGCCGCTCCAGCGGGAAGCAATGGACGCCGTGCTCGCGGGCCGCGACTCGCTCGTCGTACTGCCGACCGGCGGCGGCAAGTCGCTGTGCTTTCAGGCACCTGCCGTTGTGCGCCCGGGTCTCGCCGTGGTGGTGTCTCCGCTCATCTCGTTGATGAAAGACCAGGTCGATACGCTGGTGGGCAACGGTGTAGCCGCGGCGCTGTACAACAGCTCCCTCACCGGCGCTCAGAAGGGTGCGGTGGTCGCAGGACTGCGGGAAGGGCGCTACCGCATGCTCTACGTGTCACCGGAGCGTCTGGTTGGTGAAGGGAGCGACGGCTTTTTGACGCTACTCGCCTCGTGCGCCGTGACATTCATCGCTGTGGACGAGGCGCACTGCATCAGCCAGTGGGGGCACGACTTCAGGCCCGAGTACCGCAAGCTCGCTCAGCTTCGACAGCGGCTCCCAGGCATCAGCCTCCAGGCGTACACGGCCACCGCCACCGCTCGCGTCAGGCGCGACATCACGGCACAGCTCGGCCTGCAGGACCCCGTCGAGCTGGTGGGCTCCTTCGACCGCCCGAATCTCCTCTACCGCGTGCTGCCCAGGGCAGCGTTGAAGCGACAGCTCCTGGACCTCCTGGCGCGCCACCGAGGAGAGGCCGGCATCATTTACTGCATCTCCCGGCGTGAGGTCGAGGCGTTGTCCACTTGGCTGACGGCCGAGGGGATTCTCGCCCGGCCGTATCACGCCGGTCTCAGCGAAGCCGACCGCACTCGAAACCAGGACGCGTTCCTGAGTGAACGTGTCGATGTGGTCGTCGCCACGGTCGCCTTCGGCATGGGCATCGATCGGTCGAACGTGCGGTTTGTGGTGCATGCGGGCGCACCTCGATCCATCGAGCATTATCAGCAGGAGTCCGGTCGGGCGGGGCGCGACGGTCTTGAGGCGGAATGCCTGCTGATCTACTCCGCCGCTGATTTCATGAAGTGGCGCGTGATGCTGGACGGCAACGGCGAGTTGACCGATGCCAGCACGACCCTGCTGCGGCAGATGGAACAGTACGCGGCGAGTGTCGGCTGTCGTCATCGGCACCTGGCCGAATACTTCGGCGATCGGTATCCGAAAAACGGCTGCGCGGCCTGCGATTACTGCCTCGATGAATTGGAGCCCGCCTCCACACCCGCGCTGCTGGCGCGCCAGATTCTGTCGTGCGTCGCCAGGGTTGGACAACGCTTTGGCGCCACGCACGTGGCCAGCGTGCTGCGGGGGCACGCCAGCGACCAGGTGCTGTCCCGAGGCCACAACACGCTGAGTACGTTCGGCCTGCTACCCAAGGCCTCGGTCGCCGAAGTGCGCGGGTACATTCAGCAACTCAGAGCCTTTGACCTCCTGCGGTCCTCCGACGACGTCTATGCGGTGCTCACGCTGACGGCCAAGGGCCTGGCACTGCTCAAGGACGAGACCCGTTGCCCAGACCTCAGACTGGCCCGCCAGCGCCCACCGCGCAAGGACGCGACGCGTGCCAGATCGCGGGTCGACACGGAGTCGTGGGAGGGCGTCGACCGCACGCTCTTCGAGCGCCTTCGCGCGGTGCGCCTGGACACCGCGCGTGAACGCGCCGTGCCGCCGTATGTCATCTTTCACGACGCCACACTGCGTGAAATGGCTCGGCTGCGTCCGGCCTCGCTCGACGACTTCCGCGCTGTGAAAGGCGTGGGTGCCCGTAAGGCGGACGACCTCGGCGAACGCTTTCTGTCGGCAATACGCGAGCACGCGAGTTAACTCCGTATGCCGCTTCTCTCCCTCGACCGTGTCTCACTCGCCTACGGCCACCTGCCGCTGCTGGATGAGGCCACTGTGCAGATAGAACCCAAGGAGCGCCTGTGCGTCATCGGACGCAACGGTACCGGCAAGTCGACGCTGCTCCAGATTGTCGGCGGCGAACTCGCGCCAGACACGGGAGGCGTCTGGACGCAGCCTGGCCTGCGCATCGGGCGGCTGGCGCAGGACGCACCGCTGCAGGACACGCGCCCGGTGTCAGACGTGGTCTCGGAAGGTCTAGGGGACCTCGGCGAGGAGGACTGGCAGCGCGAGCAACGGGTCGAGATGGTGCTCTCCCGACTCAGCCTGCCACCTGACATCAGCGTCGCCACGCTCTCGGGCGGATGGAGACGACGCGTGCTGCTCGCGCGCGCGCTCGTGGGCCAGCCGAACCTGCTGCTGCTGGATGAACCCACGAACCATCTCGACATCGAATCAATGACGTGGCTCGAGACGTTTCTTGTCGACTACCCAGGCGCGGTCATGTTCGTCTCGCACGATCGCGTCTTCCTCCAGCGTGTCGCAACACGCATCATCGAGTTGGATCGCGGCCAGCTCACGTCCTGGCCTGGGGACTACGCCACCTTCCTGCGCACCAAGGAGGCGCAACTCGCCACCGAGGCGGTGCACCACGCGAAATACGACAAGCGGCTGGCCGAAGAGGAAGCCTGGCTGCGACAGGGAATTAAGGCGAGACGTACCCGCAACGAAGGACGCGTCAGCGCGCTGCTCAAGATGCGGAGCGAAAAGGCCGGCCGCCGCACGCAGGTGGGCATGGTACGGCTGCAGGCCGACGCCGGTGAGCGTTCCGGGCAGCTCGTCATCGAGGCGAAGGACGTCTCCAAAGCATTCACGCAGGACCCCGTCGTATCCAACGCCTCTATGCGGTTGGTACGCGGCGACCGCGTCGGCCTCATTGGTCCAAACGGCTCTGGCAAGACCACGATGCTCCGCCTGCTCATCGGGGAGCTTGAGCCCGACGCGGGTGAAGTGCGGCAGGGCGCCAACGTCCAGATCGCATATTTCGATCAGCAACGGGAGCAGCTCGACCCGGCGCGCACCGTCTTTGACACGATCGCCGACGGAAACGAGACTGTCACGGTCAACGGCAAACCCAAGCACGTGCACGGGTACCTGCGCGATTTTCTGTTCTCACCCGAACGAGCCATCTCCCCCGTCAAGGCGCTGTCGGGGGGCGAGCGCAATCGTTTGCTCCTGGCACGACTCTTCACGCGTCCCGCCAATCTCCTGGTGCTCGACGAACCGACCAACGACCTCGATATCGAAACCCTTGAATTACTCGAAGCGCTGCTGATCGACTGGCCTGGCACGCTGCTGCTGGTCAGCCACGATAGAGCGTTCATTGATCATGTCGTGACCAGTACGCTCGTGTTCGAGGGCGGCGGCCGAGTGCAGGAGTATGTTGGTGGGTACGCCGACTGGGTACGACAGCGCCGCCACGCCGAGCCCGCACCCGCGCGACGGCTTCGGCCTGCCGCCACTGGCGACCGAACGCCGTCGGCCCGCGCGCCACAGCGTCAAAAATTGTCCTACCGGGAACAGCAGGAACTCTCCACGCTGCCCGAACGCGTCGAGCAGCTTGAAACCGAGCAACAGCGCCTCGAGGCGACCATCGCGGACCCCGGGTTCTACAAGGAATCCAGCGAGACGATCCGCGAGACGCTGGCCCGCCTGGACACCCTCCAGCAGTCGATCCTCGATGGGTACGCGCGGTGGGACGAGCTGGACCGCCGGACCAATCGGTAGCAGCCCGTGGTTAAAGGCCGTCGGCATTCGGCAAGCGATGCATCCTCGAGGCCAGCGTTGCTTCTCCCTCCCATACAGGCGGTATTCTCGGTCGTCGCGCCTTGCCCGCGAGGCGCCTCACTCGCCTCGGTGCCACGGCAGACTTTAACCACGGGCTGCTAGCCTGACTGTCGGACCTCCTCGCCAACGGCCGAGCGGCAAGTGATCGAAGCGTGGCGGAGGGGAGTCAAGTTGACTCGATGAAATGCCTATGCCCGTCTCGATGCGACGTCTGGCTTTCCCCGTTTGCTACACTAGGAAGTTCACTCGGACGAATATTTTGCGGGCAAAGGATCTCTCCTCATGATTGCGGTCAGCGGCGTGTCGATGCGTTACGGCTCGAAGGTGCTCTTCGAGGACGTCAGCACGACGTTTGCCGCTGGGCGGCGCTATGGCCTGACCGGCCCGAACGGATCGGGCAAGTCCACGTTCATGAAGCTGCTGACGGGCGAGCTCGACGCACAGCGCGGGACGATGACGCGTCCCCGTAAACTCGGCGTGCTTCGGCAGGACCAATACGCCTTCGATCAATATCGCGTGCTCGATACCGTCATCATGGGCAACGAACGACTCTGGTCGGCGCTGGCCGAACGCGACACGCTGTATGCCCTTCCCGAGATGTCCAACGAAGACGGCATGCGTCTTGGCGAGCTCGAAGGCATCGTCGGCGAGGAGGACGGATACTCCGCCGAAAGCGACGCCGCCGTGTTGCTTCAGGGGCTCGACATCGCCGATGCTCTGCACGAGCGCACGATGGCCGAGCTGCAGGGTGGCCAGAAAGTGCGCGTGCTCGTGGCGCAGGCACTCTACGGCCAGCCTCAGGCGCTCCTGCTCGATGAGCCGACCAACCATCTGGATCTCGACTCGATTCACTGGCTCCAACAGTTTCTCGGCCGCTACGAAGGCACCTTGATCGTCATTTCGCACGACCGGCACTTTCTCAATAGCGTCTGTACGCACATCGCCGACATCGACTACCACACGATCATCACGTATACCGGCGGCTACGACGACATGGTGGTGGCCAAGACGCAGATTCGGTCGACGATCGAATCTGGAAATGTTCAACGCGAAAAGAAGATCGCCCAGCTCAACGATTTCATTGCCCGGTTTGGTGCAGGCACACGGGCGAGTCAGGTCACGTCACGACGCAAAGAGGTGGAGCGCCTGCAGACCACCGAGCTGGCACGCTCGAACATTCAGCGTCCGTATATCCGGTTCCTGACGCGGCGCCCGTCCGGTAAAGTCCCCCTCGAATGCGACGGTCTCGCCAAGGCCTACGGACCAACGTCGGTATTCTCTGACTTCGGCGCCGTTGTGAACCGCGGCGAGCGCATTGTTCTTGTCGGGCGCAACGGTGCCGGCAAGACGACCATGCTGAAAGCACTCCTGGCTGATGCACCCGACATGCCGGCTGCTCCCGACGACCGCGACGACGGCACGCTGCGGTGGGGGCACGAGGTGTCAATCGGCTATTACCCCCAGGACCACACCGGCCAGATTGAAAAGGGGGTCACCGCAGTTGAGTGGCTGCACCGGTTCGACCCTGACGCCTCGCGCCAGGAGATTCACGGACTCCTCGGGCAGATGCTCTTCAGCGGCGAAGAGGGCCACAAGCCAACCGCGGCGCTGTCAGGCGGCGAGACCGCTCGACTGCTGTTCTGCCGCATCATGCTGCTGAAACCAAACGTGCTCATCCTCGATGAGCCGACCAATCACCTCGATCTGGAATCCATCAACGCGTTGAACGTCGCGCTCCAGAAATACGAAGGCACGGTGTTCCTGGTCACTCACGACCAGGATCTGCTGGAGGAAGTCGGGACCAGGGTGTGGCAGTTCGAGCACGGACGTATCCTTGATTTCAAGGGCACATACGAAGAGGCCCAGGCCGCGTCACCGGCGTAGCACTTGGCACTTCGACAGGTGCCGATCGTGTACGAAGACTCCCCTGTGTGCCTCGTACGGCAACTCGCACGCGTGAGACTCCACCCGTGACCCTCTGGCAGCGCTGGCTGACACGTCCGCAGGAGATCTGGTTCCGCAGGGCGCTGTTCCAGATACACCTGTGGACAGGAATCGCTATCGGCCTCTATCTGGTTCTGATATCACTTACCGGCTCGATCCTCGTGTTCCGTGTCGAGCTGTTCCTGGCAGACGGCGCTGGCCGAAACTTGGGCGATTCAGCACTCATTGCATGGATTCTGGATCTTCACGACAACCTGCTGGCCGGCGAGACGGGCCGCACGATCAACGGCATCGGGGCGAGCCTGCTTCTGATCCTGGCGATCACCGGTGCCTTCATCTGGTGGCCAGGTATTGGAAACTGGCGCCGGAGCCTCGCAATCGACCTGCGATCGAACTGGAAGGGACTGAACTGGAATCTTCACAGCGTCCTCGGCATCTGGTTTCTGATGTTTCTCCTGTTGTGGGGCGTCACGGGAATCTATCTGTCATTCCCGGAGGCGTTCAACGCGGTGGCTGACTACATTGAGCCGATCGACTATGCATCCAACGCTGAGCGGGTCTCCGACGAGGTGCTGTATTGGCTGGCGTATGGCCACTTCGGGCGGTTCAATAGACGTCTTCCGGGATGCGGCGCTGGCTGCGATCTGACACTCAAGGCGGTCTGGGCCGGGGCCGCACTGATCCCACCGATCATGTTCGTCACCGGCGGCATTATGTGGTGGAATCGCGTACTCCGTCGCGGCCGCTGGAAACCGTAGCACTCGTCAGGCTCCGCCATCTCCTAGTGGCCTGATTGCGAATTAGCTTGTGCACCAAGGGCGGTGAGGCGTGCGGCGCGCTCGTCAAGCCAGGCGGCCGTGCGTGGCGCGCGTCCGGTGTGCGCGGCACCGCGCAGCGCGTCCGGCGTGTCCACG
>Ga0115002_10003533_pt1 | contig 19450 bp, 19 predicted proteins | sample ArcticOcean_MG_C_8_FD_89576 | JGI IMG/M metagenome (GOLD analysis project Ga0115002, IMG submission 89576) | Marine microbial communities from western Arctic Ocean - ArcticOcean_MG_CB11_86 | ecosystem: Environmental > Aquatic > Marine > Oceanic | place: Arctic Ocean: Canada Basin | collected... | reverse complement strand
TGCAACCAGCCGCGCGGGATCGCCGGCACGGCGCGCATCGTCTATCGCCGGGACCGGCTCTGCTTCCGAGATAAATTCGGCGGTCGTCAATCCATAGACCGTGCAGCTGCTGGAAAAGACCCTCGCGGATGCGTCGGCGGCGGCCAGCGCATCGCACAAATTGATCGCGCCGACGACATTATTGCGCCAGTATTCCGCCGGATCCGTCACCGATTCGCCCACATACGCGAAACTAGCGAAATGAATGACGCCAGCGGGCTGGTATTTCTGCACCACCCCGTCAATCCGGTCGCGGTCCAGCAGATCGCCTTTTTCAAACGGTCCCCACTTCACCGCCCAGTCGTGCCCCGCGCACAGATTATCGAACACGACCGGCTCGTAGCCCGCCGCTGCAAGCGCCTTGCAGGCGTGGCTGCCGACGTAACTGGCGCCGCCGGTGACAAGAATTCTGACCATCTGGAAACCAATGAAGTTATGGCGCGCCATTATCCATTCGTCGCCGCGGCGCGCAACCGCTATGGCCTGACCGGCCACCGATGGGTCATAATCGACAAAAATCAGGAAGGAAACAGCGATGCCATTCGCCACGGCCGCAGACGGCGTAAAACTTTTCTACGAAGAGACCGGAGACGGCCCACCGATCCTGTTCATCCACGAATTCGCCGGCGACTGGCGGGCGTGGGAGCCACAAGTTGGTCATTTCAGCCGGCGCCGGCGCTGCATCGTCTATTCCGCCCGGGGATATCCCGGTTCCGACCTACCGGAGGACATTGGAAGCTATTCGCAGGACATCGCGCGCGACGACGCGCGCGCGGTGCTCGACCATCTCGGCATCGAAAAAGCGCATATCGTCGGGCTGTCGATGGGCGGGTTTGCCACACTGCATTTCGGCATCGCCTATCCGGATCGTGCGCTGTCGTTGACGGTTTGCGGGTGCGGTTACGGTGCCGAACCGCATACGCGCGAGGATTTTCGCAACCTGTCCCTAGCTGTCGCCGATAATTTCGAAACGCGCGGCGCGGCGGATTTTGCCGAGGAATACGTTACCGTGCCGGGCCGGTTAACGTTCAAAGAAAAAGACCCGCGCGGTTGGGCCGGTTTCGTCGCCCGGCTGGCGGAGCATGCCAATATCGGTTCGGCACTGACCCAGCGCGGCGTTCAGGCATCGCGCCCCGGTCTGTGGGACCTTGAAGACAAAATCCGCGCCATACCGGTGCCGACGATGATCGTTTCAGGCGACGACGATCAGCGTTGCCTCGCCCCGGGCCTGTTCATGAAAGACCTGATCGACCGGTCGCGCCTGTTCGTCATTCCCCATACCGGGCACGTTCTCAATCTTGAAGAGCCGGAACTGTTCAACGCGGTGCTTGACGGGTTTCTGGCCGACGTCGAGGCCGGCAAAGCCTAGATCCCCCGGACCCGTTACGAGGACGGCAGCTCGTAGTCCTGAAATTTTTCCCGCAGGTTCATTTTCAGCAGTTTCCCGGTTGCCGTGTGGGGCAGCTCGTCGACAAAGGTAACATCGTCGGGAATCCACCATTTGGCGACCTTGCCGTCGTAATAGGACAGCAAATCTTCGCGGGTCACGTCGCTGCCCTCGTTGCGGACGACCACCAGCAGCGGGCGCTCGTCCCATTTCGGGTGGACTACGCCGATGACAGCCGCCTCGAATACGCCGGGATGGCCGACGGCGATGTTCTCCAGCTCTATCGAACTGATCCATTCGCCGCCCGACTTGATGACATCCTTCGAACGGTCGGTGATATGCATGTATCCGTCCGCATCGATGGTCGATACGTCGCCGGTCGAGAACCAGCCATCGGCATCGTGGCTTTCGCCTTCGCCCTTGAAATAATTACTGCACACCCAGAAGCCTCGTGTCTTGAGTTCACCAAACGCCTGGCCGTCTTCGGGCAGCGCTTCGTTCGCGTCATTGACGATTTTCATGTCGACGCCATAGCACGGACGGCCCTGCTTGATCTGACGGTCATAGCGCTGCTCATCCGTCTCGTCTTCCATGCCGTGCTTTGGCAGGTTCGCGGTTCCGAGCGGCGACATCTCGGTCATGCCCCAAGCGTGCAGGACCCTTACACCGTATTGCTCTTCCAGCGCGACGCTCATCGCCCGCGGCGTCGCAGAGCCGCCGATCACACAGCGTTCGAATGTCTCGACAGTCTTGCCGCTGCGATCGAGATAATCCAATAGCCCCAGCCAAACGGTCGGGACTCCAGCGGACAGGGTGACGCGTTCGGTATCGATCAGTTCGTGCAGGCTTTCGCCGTCCATCTTCATACCCGGCATCACCAGTTTCGCGCCGACCATTGTCGCCGAATAGGGCAACCCCCAGGCGTTGACGTGAAACATCGGCACGGCAGGCATCACTGAATCCCGCGCCGCTATGCCCAGCATGTCCGGGATCGCCGACGCCCAGGCGTGGAGCACGGTGGAGCGGTGCGAATACAAAACACCCTTCGGATTGCCGGTCGTACCGGAGCTGTAGCACATGGAGGACGCGGTCAGTTCGTCCAGTTCCGGCCAGCCGTAATCGTCGTCCTGGGCCGCCAAAAGGGTCTCGTAGCAATGGACGTTGGGCAGCGACGTTTCCGGCATATTCGCCTCGTCGGTCATGATGACGAAGGCTTTTACCGACACCGCCTCGGGCGCGATCTCTTCCAGCAGCGACACGAATGTCAGATCGGCGAAGACCAGCGTGTCCTCGGCATGGTTCATGATGTATCCGATCTGGCCCGCGAACAGCCGCGGATTGATCATGTGGCAGACGGCGCCCATGCCGGACACGCCGTAATAGAGTTCGTAATGGCGGTAACCGTTCCAGGCGAGCGTGGCGACGCGGTCGCCGTCACCGATGCCGAGCGCCTGAAGCGCCTTCGCCAGCTTCTTGGCGCGTCGCTCTGCGTCGGCATAGGTGTATCTGTGGACCGGCCCCTCGACCGTCCGCGACACTATTTCGGAGCCACCGTGATATTTCGATGCATGTTCGAGCACCGACGAAATCAGCAGCGGCTTGTCCATCATCAAGCCAAGCATGCGCGACCTCCCTTTGATTGTCCGTTCTTTTGCGGTTAAACCGAAACTATCGCCGGGAAAGGCATGTGACAATCAATTGAACGAGGCCGCTTTGACCTACCAGACCATTTCATTCGACGTGGCGAACGGTGTCGCCCGGCTGGCGCTGAACCGGCCGGATGCGGCCAACGCGTTTAACCCGGAACTGTGCCGCGAGCTGTTTGAGGCGGCAATCGCCTGCGACGAGCGGGATGACATCCGGGCCGTTCTGCTGACCGGCGAAGGGTCGATGTTTTCCGCCGGCGGCGATCTCAAGTATTTCTCGGCCCAGGGTGAAAATCTTGGCGCGGCGCTGAAGGAAATTACCGGTTATCTGCATGCCGCCATCACACGGATGGCGCATATGGATGCGCCGGTGGTCGGGGCGATCAACGGCATGGCGGCAGGTGCCGGGTTCAGCCTCGCCGCTGCCTGTGATTTCACGTTCGCCGGGCAATCGAGCCGATTCACCCTCGCCTATACCGCCGCGGGGCTGTCGCCGGATGGCTCATCCACCTGGTTCCTGCCTCGGCTGATCGGCCTCCGCCGTGCACGCGAACTGATGCTGACAAACCGGATGCTAAGCGCCGATGAAGCCTATGACCTCGGCGTCGTCGACCGTGTGGTGCCGGACGACACTTTGATGGATGAAGCCATGGCGCAGGCAACAGCCTTCGCGGCGGGACCGACAAAAGCCTATGGCGCAACCAAACGCCTGTTGCAGGACACCTGGACGAACGGCCTGGAAACCCAGATGGACCGCGAAACCCGGTCAATCAGCGATCTGACCCGGACGGCGGATGCCCGCGAAGGGATCGATGCCTTCGTGAACAAGCGCAAACCGTCATTCGAGGGCAAATAACATGGCGTGGACCGAGAAAAAGACCGCGAAGATCAACGGCAAGACCATGGCCTGGGCTGAGATGGGAACCGGCGATCCGATCGTTTTCCTGCACGGCAACCCGACGTCGTCTTATCTGTGGCGAAACGTGATGCCGCATCTGGAAACACTGGGTCGCTGCATCGCGCCCGATCTGATTGGCATGGGCGATTCCGACAAGCTCGACGATCCGGGACCCGACAGCTACCGGCTTGTGGAACACCGGGAATATTTGGACGGACTGCTTGAGTATATCGGCGTAATCGAAAACGTAACGCTGGTCGTGCATGACTGGGGATCGGCGCTCGGCTTTGACTGGGCCAACCGGCATCGCGACGCAATATTCGGCATTGCCTATATGGAGGCCATCGTGCGGCCGATCCTTTGGGACGACTGGCCCGAGGCGTCGCGGCCGATTTTCAGTGGATTGCGCGGGCCGGCCGGCGACGGGCTGATTCTGAACCGGAACGCGTTCGTCGAACTCATCCTGCCCGGGTCGATCAAGCGCGATTTAACCGAACAGGAAGTGGCCGAATACCGAAGGCCGTTCGAAAACTCCGGCGAGGACCGCCGTCCAACCCTGACCTGGCCCCGGCAAATACCGATTGAGGGCGAGCCGGCTGACGTTGTCGAGATCGTTCGGTCCTACGCGGATTGGCTGAACAAATCGGAAATTCCCAAATTGTTCATCGACGCCGACCCGGGTGCGATCCTGGTCGGCGCACAGCGCGACTTCTGCCGCGGCTGGCCGAATCAAACCGAGGTTCTGGTATCGGGCATCCATTTCGTTCAGGAAGATTCGCCGGACGAGATCGGTATCGCCATCGCCGACTGGCTCAAGAGCCTGTCATGACTGCTGATTTTTCCCTGAACGGTCGGGTGGCGCTGGTAACTGGCGCCTCGTCCGGTCTGGGCCGGGCGTTTGCCAGGTTTCTCTCCGATGCCGGGGCGAATGTGATCCTTGGCGCGCGGCGCGCCGAAAAATGTGCCGAGGCGGCGGCGCAAATTGGCGACCGGGCCGTATCGGTCGCCCTGGACGTGACCGATACGGACAGTATCGAAGCCACACTGGATTTCGCCGAACACGCGTTCGGGCCGGTTACGATATTGATCAACAATGCCGGCACGGTGACGGACCGGCCGCTGATCGATACGCCACCCGACGAATGGAGACAGGTGATCGACACCAATTTGACCGGCTGCTGGCTGATGACCCAGGCGGTCGCAAAACGCATGATCGCGGCCGAAACCCGCGGGCGGATCGTCAATATATCGTCAATGCTGGGAATAACCCCTGCCGGGCATGTCCACGCCTATGCCGCGTCCAAGGCAGGCATCAATCAGCTTACCCGGACATCGGCGCTTGAACTGGCTCGCCATGGCATTTCCGTAAATGCCATTGCGCCGGGTTATATCGAGACCGACTTGAACCGGGAGTTCCTTATGGGACCGGCCGGCGAGCGGATTTCCAGGCGCGTCCCCCAGCGCCGGTTCGGCCAGGTTGCCGATCTCGAGGGTGTCTTGCTGTTGCTGTCTGCACCCGCGGGCGGGTATATGACGGGTGAGATTGTCACCATAGACGGTGGCCTGAACCTAAGCGGTATGTAGATAGGTATATGGATTTCGAACTTCCCCCCAAGGTTGAAGATTACCGGGTGCGCATCCGTGCGTTCGTCGATACCCACATCATCCCGCTGGAATCGGATCGGGCCAATTACGACGAACACGAAAACATCCGCCCGGATGTGCTGGAAAAGATCCGCGCCAAGGTAAAAGATGCCGGACTCTGGGCGCTTCAGATGCCCGAGCAACGTGGCGGCCAGGGGCTGAACGTCGCCGGAATGGCGCCTTGCTACGAGGAGATGAACCGGTCGATTTTCGGGCCCGTCTGTTTCAACTGTGCCGCGCCGGACGACGGCAACATGATCGTTCTCAACAAAATCGGGACAGAGGCGCAGAAAGAACGCTGGCTGCAGCCGATCATCGACGGCAAGGTCCGGTCCTCGTTCGCGATGACCGAACCGGCGCCGGGATCGGGATCCGACCCCTCTGCCATGCTGACCACCGCCGTGAAGAAGGGCGACAACTGGGTGGTCAATGGCCGCAAATGGTTCATCACCGGGGCGGGTGAGGCGCAGCATTTTATCCTGATCGCGCGCACGTCGGACGACAAACGGCGCGGGCTGTCGGCCTTTCTGTTCGATGCCGATCAGCCGGGCTGGGAAATCGTCCGCCGTATTCCGATCATGGGACCCGAGGAACATGGCGGGCACTGCGAGATCGTTTTCGACGGGCTGGAAATCCCCGATGAAAACCGGCTGATGGAAATCGGCGACGGTCTGAAGTTGACGCAAATTCGCCTCGGTACCGCGCGCCTGACCCACTGCATGCGCTGGACCGGCATGGCGAAACGCGCGCTCGAGGAAACGTTCGATTACGTGCGCGAGCGCCAGGCATTCGGCGCGACGCTGGCGGACCATGAGGGCGTCCAGTGGCTGCTGGGCGAGGCGGCGATGCAGATTGAAATTGGCCGGATGCTCACCATGCGGGCGGCAACGAAGCTCGATTCGGGCGATTTCGCGCGCAAGGAAGTTTCAATGGCAAAAGTTGTCGTCTCCGAAACCCTGCACAAGGCGATCGATACGGCGATCCAGCTTCGCGGAGCACAGGGCTATTCGAAAGATACACCGCTTGAATGGATGTATCGCTATGCCCGCCAGGCGCGGCTGGTCGACGGGTCGTCGGAAACCCACAAGATGGTATTATCGCGGTACCTGCTGGATGAAGGCATCGATTTTTGGAGCTGGGATTGACATGCCGCTGGGCCCATTCATACGTCAAGCTGCAGGCGCCGAAACGGTCACGATCGAAGATGGCAAATTACTGATCGGCGGCGCGATCCAGGAGAACCGCGCCCTGACGGTCACGATCCGGGGCGGCGATTTTGACGGTGTGCACGAGTTCGTGCTGCGCGCCGAACCGGCAGGGGTTATTGCCGAAAGCAGGCCTCTCGAACAACAGTTCGCACTGCTGAAAGCAGCTGAATCGGCCGGCGTGATGGTGCCGCGCCCATTCTGGTATTGCGGCGATCCGGCGGTAGCCGGCAAGCCGTTCTATCTGATGCAGCGGGTCGCGGGCGAGGCATTGGGAATCCGCATTACCCGGATGGGAGCGCAACCCGATATCGCCACTTCTCTGGCGCGGGAACTGGCACGCATCCATACCATTCGTCCGCCGCATACCGGCCTCGAATTCCTCGAAGGCACCAGGGTTTCGCCGGCGCTGGACGCGGTCGCGAAATACCGCGCCTATCTCGACGAACTACCCGAACCCCATCCAGTGCTGGAATGGACGCTGCGCTGGCTCGAAATAAATGCGCCGGATACAGGCGAGACCGTATTGTGTCATCGCGATTTTCGAACCGGAAATTATTTGATCGACGGGGGCGAGCTAACCGGCGTGCTCGACTGGGAGTTCGCCGGTTGGGGCGATCCGCATGAGGATATCGCCTGGTTCTGCGCCCGGTGCTGGCGTTTTTCAGGGCCGCGGCTTGAAGCTGGCGGGATCGCCAGCCGGGACGTCTTCTATAACGCCTATGAACAGGCGTCGGGCCGTACGCTCGACCGTTCTCAGATCGGATACTGGGAAGCGATGGCGCACGCGCGCTGGGCCGTGATCGCCTTGCAGCAATCCATGCGCCACAGATCCGGCACTGAACCGAGTCTTGAACTTGCGCTGATCGGCCGGCGCCTGGCAGAGCTTGAATATGAATGCCTCAAATTGACAGGAGCGCCGTAATGCGAAGCCGGCCCAACGCCGCCGAGTTGCTGGAAGCCGCCGAGCAGACGCTGTCGGGCGAGGTCGCCCCCGATCTGACGAGCCGACAGCGCTATAACGTGGCGTTGATCACCTCGGCGATGGGGATTGTGCGGCGCGAATTGACCGGCGGCCTTTCGGCCTGGCCGAACGAACTCGACGCCCTGCAATCGCTGTATGGCAGGGAACAGGGCAAATCACCCGAGGCTGTGCTCAGCCGGCTTAACCGCCGGTTAGCCGGTGATTTTCGCGCCGGGGTATATGATGAGAAGGGCCGTGCCCGGAAGAATGCCCTCAAGTTGATGCGTGAAGACGTGTTGGCACGTCTTGCCGAGGATAATCCGCGCTACGAAAAATAAATACGCAACGACACCCGGTAGTGGCGGCATGGCCAGGTTATGATACAGACCGACAACGGAATGGCGCGGTCACCTCCGTGGGATATACTGAATTCCTGATTTTACCCCTAGCGGGACCGGAACCTAGCCAAGGATAGAGATCATTATGAAATATCGTTCCCTGTTATCGCTCGCTGCCGTGGCGGTCTTATTGTTTTCAGTACCGCAGACCGCGTTGGCAACGCCCGACATCGGAAAGCCTGCGCCGGCATTTACCGGAACCGATAGCCGGGGAAAAACAGTTTCACTGAATGATTTTCGCGGCAAGATTGTGGTTTTGGAAGCGACCAATCACGATTGCCCCTACGTATGGAAGCATTACAGCGCCGGTAACATGCAGGCGCTGCAGCGCGACTCCGCCGGCGACGGGATTGTCTGGCTACAGATCATCTCGTCCGCGCCGGGCCTGGAAGGACACGTCAACGGTAGGGAAGCCGAGGCGCTGAACGCCGGGCGCAAAGCCGCCCCTGCCGGAATATTGCTCGATCCCAAAGGAAACATCAGCCGTCAATACGCCGCCCGTCACACACCGACGATGGCGGTGAGCGATGCCGCCGGCGCCCTGGCCTATTACGTGGCGATCGACAGTAATTCCAACGGGCATCCCGACTCGATCAAAGGCGTAAAAAACCACGTCCGCGCCGCCCTGGCCGAGTTGAAAGTGGGCCGCATGGTCAGGTCGCCAAGACCCGCACTTATGGCTGTAGCGTTAAATACGTAAACTGAACCTGGAGTAAGATTGAAATGAGCCGCCGCCAAAGTATCCATATCGACGGGTTCGCTCACAAAAATCCGATCCCGAACGCCTCGATGATCGGCAATTTTCTGGTCACCGGGGTCATTATGGGCCGCGATACCCGCGAAGAGACGATTCCGGACACGATGGAAGAGCAATGCGCGATCATGTTTCGCCATATTCGCGATATTGTGAGCACGGCGGGCGGCACGACCAACGACATCATAAAAATATCTGTCTGGCTGAAGGATGCGTCGGACCGGTCGGCATTAAACGCCGAGTGGGTCGCCATGTTCCCCGATCCCGAAAGCCGCCCCGCGCGGCACGCCCTGCCGCTGGACGCGTCATCGCCGGTCATGATCCAGTGCGATTTCATGGCGGTAATCGACCCATAATTTCACACCTGGGCTGAAAATTTCGCCCCGGAATTCATCGCTAGCAGAACACCGCCGACAATTTGCCGGATTGTTGTTCAGTGGGTAGATAGCGATGCCTTAATATTAGCTTCAGCTAACTAAATTAGATTCAATTTATATTATTAGCACTTGCGAAAACAGATAGTCGCGCTAGAGTCGTGGGTGACTGCAGGGGACACTGCGGCACAATCGGTGGGACGGATGATCAGAACGCCAGGAGCACGAAGGACGTTCGCGATTGCGACAGTCGTTTTCTGCGCGACGTTGGCGGCAATGCCTGCGAACGCCCGCAAAAACGTCGTCGCGACGATTGCGCAGATAGGTGAACCGCTGACGACGATCGCCGCGGGTAAAGCCAATATCATCATGCTGATGGGCGAAGGCGTCGATCCGCATCTCTACCGGTTGACGCGGTCGGATGTCGCAAAGCTGAACCGCGCCGATTTGGTCCTCTATAACGGTCTGCACCTCGAAGCCCAGATGCTTGGCATGATGGAACGGTTCGCCAGGCGCAAGCCGGTCGTTGCCATTGCCGACACCCTTGCCGACCGGAACCTGCTGACATGGGCCGGGAAAACCCATGACCCGCACGTGTGGATGGACCCACAGCTGTGGTCTCACGCGCTGGCAGCGGCGGTGGATGCACTGGCGGCGGTGGATACGCCAAACGCACCGTTTTACCGGGCAAATGCCGGCCGGTACTTCGCAAAACTTTCGGCGCTCGACCGCCGGGCGCGGGCGGCGGTGAAAACCATCCCGGCCCACCGGCGGGCGCTGGTGACCGCGCATGACGCGTTCGGCTATTTCGGCCGTTCCTACGGGCTCGACGTCCTCGCCATCCAGGGGATCAGCACCGAAAGCGAGGCCGGGATCCGCAAAATAGAGACGCTGGTCGATACGCTGGTCCGGCGCAAAATTGCAGCGGTATTCGTTGAAACCACGGTCTCGGAACGCAATGTGCGGGCCCTGATCGAAGGGGCGGCGGCGCGCGGCCATGCCGTACACATTGGCGGCGCGCTGTTCTCCGACGCGATGGGCGCAAAGGGCCATTACACCGGCACCTATCTCGGCATGTTCGACCACAATGTAACCACTGTTGTTCGCACCCTCGGCGGCAATGCTCCGGCATCGGGCTTCGGCGGACAACTCGCGGAACGGGCGAACTAGGCCATGAACCCGCCCCGCCTGATACCGTTCGCGAGCACTCGGCCGCACGGCGACACGGAATCCGCACCGCTTTCCGTTCGCGGCCTGACGGTCGCCTATGACGACAAGCCGGCGATCTGGGATTTGGATTACGAAGCGCCCAACCAGGGCCTGGTTGCCATTATCGGGCCAAATGGCGCCGGCAAATCGACCATGATCAAGGCGATTCTCGGGCTGGTGCCGGTGCTGGCCGGCGATGTGCGCGTCTTCGGCGAGAAACTGCGCCGGGCACGCCGGCGGGTCGCCTATGTCCCGCAACGCACAAGTGTGGATTGGGATTTTCCGGCTTCTGCCGAGGATGTTGTCACAATGGGGCTTTACGGTGAAATCGGCTGGTGCCGCCCGGTACGCCGGCGTCACCGCGACGCCGCCCGCGCCCATCTCGAGCGCGTCGGCATGGCGGATTTCGCAAACCGCCAGATTGGCCAGCTCTCCGGCGGCCAGCAACAGCGGGTATTTCTGGCACGCGCCCTCGCCCAGCAAGCCGAGCTTTATCTGATGGACGAGCCGTTCGCCGGTGTCGATGCGGCAACCGAACACGCCGTCGTCGATGTGATGCGCGACGTCCGCGACGATGGCGCGACGGTCATCTGCGTGCATCACGATTTGCAGACGGTCGGCGAATATTTCGATCATGCGCTTGTGCTGAACGTCCGCCCGATAACCGCCGGTCCGATCAAGGATGCGCTGACGGAAGAAGCGCTGCAGACCGCCTATGGCGGGCGGCTGGCGGCGACCGAAATCCGGGCAATCTCGCGAACCGGCTGAAGATCCTCATGACGGATGAAATCCTTGCCATCCTGACATTTCAGGCAGGCTACAACACGTCGGTCGTGCTTGCCGGCGCGATCGCGCTCGGCATCGGCGGCGGCGTGATCGGCGTCTTTTCGTTTCTGCGCAAGCGCGCACTTATCTCGGATGCAATCAGCCATGCGACGCTGCCCGGTATTGCGCTCGCCTTTCTCATTGGTGTTGCCCTTGGCGGAACCGGGCGAAATCTTGCGCTGCTGATGACAGGCGCGGCGCTGAGTGGGGCCCTCGGCATTCTCGCCGTCCAGTGGATCCGCGACCATACCCGCCTGCCGGAAGATACCGCTATCGGTACTGTTCTCAGCGTGTTCTTCGGTCTCGGGATAGTGTTGCTGAGCCATATCCAGACCCTGGAAGCCGCCGGCCAGGCAGGGCTGAACAGTTTTCTGCTGGGGTCGACCGCCGCGCTGTCCGCCAGCGAAGCGCAGCTCATCGCGGGGGCGTCGCTGGCAACAATCGTCATCGCGCTGGCACTGATGAAGGAATTCGGCGCAGTCGCCTTCGATGAAGGTTTTGCCGCCGCACAGGGATGGCGGGTCGCCCAGTTCGATCTGGCCATGCTGGGGCTGCTGCTTGCCATCGTTGCGATCGGGCTAAAGACTGTCGGGCTGATCCTGATCATCGCGTTGGTCATTATCCCGCCTGCCGCCGCCCGGTTCTGGACCGAGCGGCTGGGCCGAATGGTTGCGCTGTCGGGTGCTTTCGGCGGGCTCGCGGGATGGCTGGGCGGCGGCGTATCTGCGCTGTTGCCGGACATGCCGGCTGGTGCGGTGATCGTTCTCGCGGCCGCATCGATATTCACTATCAGCCTACTATTCGCACCGTCGCGCGGTGTTATCGCATGGGGAATCCGGCGTTTTCGCCTGCGTCTCCATATTGCGTCGGCGCGCGGCCTGCTGACGATGGCAGATGGATATCTGCCGCCGGACGCCCTGTCCCGGCGTCTCGCCCGATGGCGCGGCTATCTGGGTGCCGATGGGCGGATGACTGCGGCGGGCCTCAAGGCGGCCCAAGAAACCGGACGCCAGCACAGGCTTTGGCACGCTTACAGGCTCTCCCACCCCGATGCCGCGCTGGCATTCAATCCATTGTCCGGTGTCCGGATAGAAGACGCCCTGCCCGCCGATCTGATCGCGACGCTGGAGCGAGAAACCGCATGACCGCCGCGGATTTTCTCACGATCGACCTCCCCGCCATCCTGGTCGCTGTCCTATCGGCAACGAGTTGCGGTTTATTGGGCAATTTTCTGGTGCTGCGACGCCAGGCACTGATCGGCGACGCGATCTCTCATGTGGTCCTGCCGGGCATTGTCGTCGGGTTCCTGATCGCCGGCACGATCGCGACCCTGCCGCTGATGCTGGGAGCGATGACCGCCGCCGTAATCGCCGCCGGGCTGATCGAGATCATCCGGCGCGCCGGGCGGCTGGAAGCCGGCGCGGCAATGGGCGTGGTGTTCACCACCATGTTCGCCGCCGGAATTGTCCTGCTGGAACAGACCGGCGCGTCGAACGCGCATATCGATTCCGAACATGCACTATACGGCAATCTGGAATCGACGCTGTGGCTCGGTGTCAGCGGCTGGGCGGATGCGCTGACCTGGAAGGCATTGTCTGAACTGCCCCGCCAGCTCATCACCCTTGCCGGGGTAACTCTGGCCATCGCGCTTCTGATTACCGTCTTTTTCAAGGAGCTCAAGGTCACGACTTTCGATCCCGGCCTCGCCGCCAGTCTCGGCCTGCCGGTACGTACTGTCTCGACGGTGCTGATCGTCGTCGTCGCCCTTGCTGCCGTCGCCGCATTCGAGGCTGTCGGTTCGATCCTCGTCATCGCCATGTTCATCTGCCCTGCCGCAACCGCACGGATGCTGACCGACAATTTGGCCCGCCAGCTGTGGCTCAGCGTATTGGTCGCGGTAATTGCCGGTATTGGCGGATACACACTCGCCGCGTTTGGCCCGCAAATGCTGGGCAGCGCGAACTCCCTCAGCGCTGCCGGGATGATCGCCGTCGTCGCAGGCGCTCTCCAATGCAGCACCATGATCATGGCGCCCCGCTACGGGGCGCTGACGCGCATTCTGCGAAACCGCACTAGACGGTTAGACCTGCCCGTGTAATCGGCTGTATATTGCCGGACATGACTGGACCTCTAGACGGATTTCGGATCGTCGACGTGACCTCGATGGTATCGGGACCATCGGCGACAATGATGCTGGCCGATCAGGGCGCCGACGTGATCAAGGTCGAAAACCCCCATGGCGGCGACCACACGCGGGCATCCGCCAACACGCAGAACGGGTTTTCGGCGAATTTCCTGAACAACAACCGGAACAAACGATCGGTCGCGCTGAATCTAAAGGACGACCTGGCAAAACAGGCGCTGCTGAAGCTGTGCGAGGGCGCGGACGTGTTCATCCAGAATTTCCGCCCCGGTGTCGTTGACCGTATGGGGATTGGGGAGGCTGATGTTCGCGCGGTCGCCTCCGATATCATCTATGTCTCGATTTCCGGATTCGGCGAAACCGGGCCTTATGCCGCAAAACCAGTCTACGATCCGCTAATCCAGGCGTTGTCCGGCCTCGCTACTGTTCAGGCCGGGTCGGACGCAGTGCGTCCGCGGCTGGTACGCACCATTCTGCCTGACAAGCTGACCGGGCTCGTCGCAGCGCAAGCAATCACGGCCGCCCTCTTATCGCGCACGCGGTCCGGAAAGGGCCAGCATATCCACCTGTCGATGCTGGACACGATCATCGCGTTCCTGTGGGGCTCGGACATGGGCAGCCAGACCTTCGTCGACAGCCCGTTTCCACAGCAAAACGCAGCCAGCTTTATCGACCTGATATACGAGACCGCGGATGGCCATATCAGCGTCGCGGTGCAAAGCGACAAGGAATGGCAGGCATTGACCCGAGCCTTCGGTAAACCGGAATGGCTGAACGACGCACGTTTCAGGACCCCGGCGCAGCGCCAGGAGAACATCGACGATCGCCTGCTGCTGACGCAGGAAGCACTGCGGACAAGAGCAACCGCCGAGTGGATCGAACGGCTGGAAGCCGAAGACATTCCCTGCGCGCCGGTGCTGACACGGACGGAAGCGATACGGCACCCCCAAGTCGCTGCGAACGGCACCGTAATCGAGACCCAGCATCATTTTGCCGGCGGGGTACGCCAGGCACGTCCGGCGGCACAGTTCTCGGAAACCCTGATTGACATGCGCCACGGCGGCCCGGCGCTGGGCGAACACACTGTCGAAATACTGGTCGCAATCGGCTATTCATCCGCCGAAATCGCAGAAATCACAGGCGTAACCAGGGATGCGGCAGAATGATCGATTTTTACTACTGGCCGACGCCGAACGGCTGGAAAATCTCGATCATGCTGGAAGAATGCGGCCTCGACTACCGCATGATCCCGGTCAATATCTCAAAGGGTGAACAGTTCACGCCTGAATTCCTCTCGATCAGCCCGAACAACCGGATGCCGGCAATTGTCGACCACGATCCCCCCGCAGAATATGACGGTGCGCCTATCTCGATCTTCGAATCCGGCCCGATCCTGATCCATCTCGCCCACAAAACCGGTAAATTCATGCCGGCCGGCGCCGTCGGAGAGAAAGAGGCCCTAGAATGGCTATTCTGGCAGGTCGGCAATCTCGGGCCGATGGCCGGACAGATCAGCCATTTCGTCAATTACGCCCAGGGCGAACACGATTATTCGAAAACCCGATATGCCAACGAATACAACCGCTGTATCGGCGTTCTCGAACGACGGCTGACGGCGCGCGACTGGCTTGCAGGCGAGACTTATTCCATCGCCGATATGGCGAGCTGGCCATGGGTTCTAATCTCAAAACCGCTCGGCCAGACGCTCGACGGTTTTCCGAACGTTGCGCGGTGGCGGCAAGCGATCAAGGAACGGCCCGCGGTGCAAAAAGGCGTCGATCTCGGAAAAGATTTAAGGCGCAGCGCGCCTCCAACCGATGAAGAACGCGAATTACTGTATCACCAGACCGCAAAATCGACTGCAGCGCTGGCGGACCGCAACTCCTGAACCGATTGATGAACCGGCGCGCGCGGATCGCCGCGCCTATTCTTTTTCTGCTCGCCGGCATTCTGCAATTCACACCGGCAAAGGCATATATTGACGCCGACACCACCTATGGGATGGCGCTGCGCCATCATCACCCGACAGACGGACGACAGAGAAATTACCGGATCGCGATGCTGCTCTATTGCCGCGCGGATACCGACGGGCACGCGAATTCGGCTTTCGCCATCGGGCTTATGTTCGCGGGTGGACACGGCTTCAAGCAAGACCAGCCGCGCGCCTATGCATGGTTCAAACGGGCTGCGGCTCTGGGTCACCCGGAAGCGAGTGACATGGCGAAACTGTTTCGCCAGCGCGGCAAGCGCGGCGCCGCACGGTGCCCGAACGGTTGGGGCCGCAGCGCCCGGGCGCGACTTTACGCGCCTCAGGAAATTCGCTTGCTGGTCGAGGGGCTGGCACCAAAGTACAACCTCGACCCCAAGCTCGTTCTTACGGTTATCCAGGTAGAATCCGCTTATCAAACCAACGCGGTGTCGTCGGCCAACGCGCAGGGTCTGATGCAGCTTATCCCGGCGACCGCGGAACGGTTCGGCGTGCGCGACGCGTTCAACGCGACCGAAAATATCAACGGCGGCATGCGCTATCTGCGCTGGCTGCTCAGGCACTTCAAAGGGGGTGCAACCAAAACCGTTGCCGCCTATAACGTGGGCGAAGGGGCGGTCAGAAAATATGATGGCATACCTCCCTATCGCGAAACGCAGAACTATGTCCGCAAAATCAGGCGGCTGTACACCAAGCTTTGCCATCCGATCTGATGGGGAATGCCATAATTCAATGCTGCAGCGGCTTGCCGCTATATACTGCGTTCCATATTAGAGGCCAGACGCGAGGAAAGCCGCTACCATGCTACGCCGTTTAGGCCTGCCCAAAATATTTGCGATCGCCGCCGCCGCCGCCATGGCTCTGACCGCGGGCGCTGTGTGGCAGTTGGCGCCGGCATCCTCCGAGATGCTTCCGGCGCTTATCCCGGCCTGGATCGGGATTGCCGCCGTGTTCTGGGTGTTGTGGCGCCAGATTGCCCCGGCGGGCAACGGCGCAGACGAGAGCCCCCTGCCGCCGCGGCCGCTGACAACGGATTTCGAGCCGCTACGCCTGGACGCGCGCTATGCCGATCTGTCACGGCTTCCGCTGGAGGCGCTGGAATATGTCGTCGTCGACACCGAAACCACCGGCCTTAGTATCACCCGCGACGATATTGTGCAGATCGGCGCCGTCCGGATCGTCGATGGCCGTGTGCTCGATGGCGATTCATTTGAACGCCTGGTCAATCCGCGGCGGCCAATTCCCAGGGAATCGGCCCGTTTTCACGGCGTCACGGACGAGATCGTCGCGCAAGCGCCTGGAATCGACGAAATCCTGGCCGAATTTCTCGACTATGCGGGCGATGCGGTGTTGATCGGCCATAACATCGCCTTCGATCTGTCGTTCATGAACCGGGTGCAGACCATCGAAAATGCGGCGCTGGACACCATGCTGCTGTCGGTCGGCGCCTTTCCGCGCCGACGCGACCATACGCTGGACTCCCTCGCCGAGCATTTCGACGAACCTGTGCGCGACCGCCATAGCGCGCTTGGCGATGCCGAGCTGACTGCGCGAGTGTTTCTGCGGTTACTGCCCGAGCTTGACCGGGTCGGCGCGCGGTACTTTGGCGACGCCCAGGATTTGTGTGCTCATTCGGCCGACCGCATCCGCGAAATGCGGCCCTAAGGATAAAGGCATGACACTTACACTTCTTGATGGTGGGATGGGCCAGGAACTGGTTGCGCGTGCTGGCAAAGCCACCAGCCTTTGGTCGGTACAGGCGTTGTTAGATAACCCTGAAACTGTGCGCGCTGTGCATAGGAGTTATTTCAATGCCGGCGCCGATGTCGCCACAACGAACACCTATGCAATTTTGCCAGATCGCTTGGCACCAAAAGGGCTGACGGGTCGTTTGGCTGACTTGATGCAACTGGCCTGTCGCCTCGCATGCGAAGCACGGGATGCACATGGTGCGGGATTGGTTGCCGGTGGCCTTGGGCCACAGGGGTTTTCCTATCAGCCGGACAAATCGCCTCCGGCAGAGCAAGCCGCTGAAGTGTATGCGGTCTGTGCCCGCTTGCAGGTCCCATTTGTCGATTTGCACATATTAGAGACGATGTCGTCTTTAGATCAGGCACGGGGCGGATTGATGGGGGCAAGTGTGACGGGAAAACCGATTTGGCTGGCGCTCAGTGTGGATGATGCCGATGGCACCAAGCTGCGCTCGGGAGAGCCGCTAATCGATGTTGCATCTCTGCTGGTCGAATATCAACCGGCGGCGGTCTTGTTGAACTGTTCAGTGCCCGAGGCGATTGATGCCGCACTGCCCGTTCTGGCGACCATGGGGCATAAGTTTGGGGCCTATGCGAACGGATTTACGGCCATTGCAGATACATTTGACCACATTGGGGCAACGGTTGATCTGCTGCAGGCCCGAACGGATTTGGGGCCGGTGGCCTATGCCAACTTTGCGGACAGTTGGGCGCAGCAGGGGGCGAGTATTATTGGTGGCTGCTGTGAGGTTGGGCCAGCGCATATTGCTGAATTACGTCGTCGCTTTGATCTGTTGGCGGCGTAAGCTGTATTTTTTGCTGTGAGTGATCCAAAGTTGCAACTTTCTTACCGTGACCAAAGAACATGAACGTCCCGTCTGCCTCTGAGGTGATGGTGACGTTGATACTCCAATCTTCCACGGCTGCGATTGTAGACCCAAAGGTATCAAATCTGATTTGACGCATCGTTTCATTCTGGTGTTGTCGGTGGGTAGAAAACGGTCATTTGATACCCAGAAAATATGGATTTCTTGAATCTTAGAACTCTGGGGTTTTCGGGTCATAAAAGAAGGTCAAATCTGACCCCCTTTTTTACACAGCAGATTTACGCAGTTGAAAGGGGAATGTCGTTGCACAACTCCATCTGGGTTTGATGTACTCCAAAGGACGAGGTGTTCCAAAGGACCATCCGTTGGATACCCCCGTATGGAACACGAAGGGAATGTCTGGGGTTGGGTAGAGGGAAGAACTTCTGGGGGAAGTTCTGCTGACTGTGATACGAAGACTGGCCGGTCGCTACCCCACAACACTCAAATAATCGTCCAGGATCGGTTCGAATTTGGCCGGGTCGCCGCGGCCCATGCCACATTCGGTCGCGATGCCTGATATTTTTGCGTATTTGTTCGCGGTTTTGAGCTTGCCGGCACTGGCCGCCGCATCGCCCACGTGGATCAGGCCGAGATAGAGCGCGGTTGCGTCGGACAATTTTAGACCTGTGAGCGGTTTGAAATAATCGTCATCGTTACGGTCCTTGGGCACCGGCATATGTATGTACTGCACCGGGCGGGACACGGCCTTGACGATACCGTTGGCGATATCCACCAGATTGGTCATGTCCTTGGGCAGGAGCATGTGTTCATCCTTGGGGCTGCCATAACAAAGGTGATAGCCCACATCCATGTCAGCCGGCACCATATTGCCGATACGGCCGAGGACGGAAAAAATCTGGTCCTGATAGCCCGGAAATTGATCGTAATAATCCTCCCACATGAGCACTTCCTGGCACACGTCCCATTGATAAGAAATCCGATTGTGCGGCAGGGCCTCGGCGATCCTGCGGAACTCTTCGGCCAGATGGGCGGTATAACACTCAATAAAAGGCTCATAGACCGAGGGAGCCATAAAATTGTAAGCAATGGCCAGCGGCGTCGCCATGCAGAGCTGGTATTTGACCCCGGTGGGAATGGTACCATCGGCCTGCAGCCTGTCGAAGACAGGGAAATTGCGAATGGCGTCATCGGCGTAACCGGTCTCGAATGTCACCGTCGTCGGGTCGACACCATCAACGAATTTCAACCGGTCAATTTCATAGACGACCTTGCCGTCATATTGGGTAAATTGAAACGGCGGGATGGATTTGTCGTACTCGAACGCCGGGTTGGCTTTAAGCCCGTCATTAATAAAGCTGATCCAGCGCTGACGCCGCCCGGTTTCACCATCAGGAAT
>Ga0115002_10003532_pt1 | contig 19451 bp, 13 predicted proteins | sample ArcticOcean_MG_C_8_FD_89576 | JGI IMG/M metagenome (GOLD analysis project Ga0115002, IMG submission 89576) | Marine microbial communities from western Arctic Ocean - ArcticOcean_MG_CB11_86 | ecosystem: Environmental > Aquatic > Marine > Oceanic | place: Arctic Ocean: Canada Basin | collected... | reverse complement strand
TCGGCGTTGACGGCATTCGCGGCGTCCGGGTCATCCTCGGCTTTATCGACCTGATTGTAGGCCGACGTATTGATGACGATTTCGCAACCGGACGTCGAGAGCACCTCGGCCACGTTATTGGCATCGGTGACTTCAATGTCTTTGTGCATCAGCGCGACGACCTCGCAGGCGAGGGCCGATTGCAGGTCGGTCCCCAGTTGTCCGTCGGCTCCGATGAGGGCAATGCGGGGCATTATAACTCGGCGCAAAAATGAACCTGTTGGGAAACTTCACGGAAGCCGAGCGCGCGGTAGAGGTGGTTGCCGACTTCGTTTTGGGCGAGCGTTTCGATTTTCGCGTGCGTCAGCCCGGCTTGGCGGAAGCGATCGAGTGCGAATTCGATGAGTTTTCGCCCCAGGCCTTTGCCCCGGTGCGCGGGGCGGAAGACGATATTGGGGATGTGGCCGATACCCGCTTCGGTGTCTTGCCACGTCGTAATACAGCCGACGATTTCATTGTCGATCTCGACAACAAAAATGCCCTCGGGTTCACGAGCCACGTCGAGATCAAGATGCCGCCCCTTCCGCCAACGCCAGTCGTGACCATTAATGAGGCCGTATTCGCGTTCGATGCCTTGATCGATCGACACCCCGTCGAACGCTTCAACGGTGATGTCTTTGAGGATGTCGAGATCGTCGGAGCGATAGGGGCGAATGTGCATGGGATGTTCGAGTTGGGACGGAGATATTGTCTTGGGATGTCGGCCACCATTCTATGCGTTCGACAAAGAGAATTCACCACAAAGACACGAAGACACAAAGTGCCACAGGAACCCCCGGCGAGCGGTCGGCGTAAGCCGGCTGTTACGTGAACGGCCTTATCGCCTCACTGATTGGTTTTTTCTCTGCGACTCTCTGAGCACTCTGCGGTAAGAAAATGGCTCATCGGGTATTCAGAAGACTCGCGAGCAGACAGAGGCACCCGTATGATGAGGACGAGTGACCGTAACCTTTCCCGTCTAACTTGTGGCCTTGACCGATGTCTTCCACACCCCGTCTCACAGCTGAACGTTTTGTCGAGACGCGCAATGAGTTGCCTGAAAACGGGCGGTGGTGTGAATTGATAGGCGGCGAAGTGTTGCAGCTTGATCCGCCACTCGAAGAACACGGCACGACGGTGTTGAATCTCTCGAAGGCGGTGGCCGAATACTTGCACACGGTCGAGGAGCCCGAGTCGTGCGGGTATCCCTGTTTCGATGTCGGCCTGATTGTGTCGCGGACGCCGGATACGGTTTTGTTCCCCGCGATGAGTTGGTTTGCCGAAGGGGACCGCTTTGCTGATATGGACAACAGCTTGATCGATCGCACGCCGGTTCTGGTCGCTGAGATTGCATCAAGTAACGTCAGGCGTCGCAACATTGGCCAGCGAACGGAACAGTATCTGGCCCACGGCGTGCAACTGGTGTGGATTCTCGACCCGCAAGAGCAAGTCGTGCATGTCATTCGCAGCGAAGGTATCGCGAAACGGTTAGCGGCTCACGAAACGTTGCTGGGTTCGCCCGTGCTCTCCGGGTTTGATGTCCGCGTGGGCGACTTGTTCGCGGTGCCCAAATGGTGGAACGGTTAAAGAATGGCCCGCTGGCCTGTCGGCACGCTGACTTTGTGCGCGGATTATCGCGGATAAAATTAGGAATTTAATCAGCGGAAATCTGCGTTTATCTGCGTCATCTGCGGCCCATTCTTTTCTTCTTGATTTGCGTCGGCGAATGGGGGTCACAGCCAGAGGTGGACGCGTTTGGCAAGTTCCTCGGGGAGGCGACGTTTGACGGCGCGTTCGATGTGGCTTTCGTGGTAGCGCGTGCTGAAGTGTGTGAGGATGACGAGTTCGTTCTTGAATTTGTCGGCTCGTTCGATGATGTCGTCGAGATGGGTGTGGCCGAACTTGTGAATTTTGTCTTTGCGATGCTCGGGGCGGAAGAAGGTCATCTCGGTGATGAGCACGCGCGACTCGTAAACCGCCGGGCAATTATCCAACCCCGCCGGGGCGGTATCTCCCACGTAGCAAACCAGCGGCACACGGATTTCTTCGCTGACTTCATTGCCCGCCATGCGAATGTCGCGAATCTCGTCGCCGGAGAGCCCTTGGTATTCGGCTTTCAACTTTTTGCGACGATCCCAAATGATGTAGCCGACGGAGGGAACGGTGTGCTTCGTCTCGAAGACGGTGACCACATGCTCGCGTGACAGGTCGAATTCATCACCCGGTTCGACGCCGACCAGCTCGCACATCATGCGACCGCGGTCGAGTTGTTGCCAGGATTTCAGCATCCGCCAGGCCGCGTCGACAACCTGCTTCGGCACGTAGATGGTGGGCGGGTCCATTTTCATCATGCGACGCCGTGCGACGTACACGGGCATGGCCGCCATGTGGTCCAAATGCCCATGCGAGATGAGGAACGTTTGCGTTCCCATGAACAACCACGGACTGCCCCCCAGCTCGAAGCCGACCTTCAACTCGGGAATCCGCCAGTAACTTTGCACGGCGGCGCGCGAGTACCCTTCGATGGTCATGCCATCGAATTCGAGAGATTTAAGAGGCAGGTTATCGATCATGGGGTGACAGCAATTGCGGCAAGAGAAAAAGGTAGGACAGACATTCCTGTCTGTCGTTCGTCTTTGAATCAATGCGGGCGATGCGATTAACGACCGCAGACAGGAATGTCTGCTCTCCCTTTGGATTACCGACACACGCCAGAGGCGAATGGTTCTCACCCGCCGCACGGTTAGCGATTATGAGACCAGCCGCTGGATTCGCAAGGTTGGGACGTCAGACTTTCACAACTCGACCGGTTGCAATGCTTTTTGCTTCGGCGAAGCAGAGCTTGAGGGCGTCGCGCGCCAGTTCGCCAGAGAGAACACGCGGTGAGCTGCCTGATTTCACGCCATCGACGGCCGCCTGCAACTCGGCCGAGAAGGCTGCGTACCATTCGCTGCCCCCTTTGAGCTTCGGCGGGCGAGCTTTGCCGTCGTTGGTGATGAGTGTCAGCGGGCGATTGACAACCCACTCCGGCGGCTTGCCATACGTGCCCGCGTCGTAAGCGATGGTCGCTTTTTCCAGAAAAATCTCGAACCCATGCCCGAATTCCAGGCCCTTCGCGGCGATTCCTCCACTAACACAACTGACCGCCTGTTCGGAATCGTTGTAGATGTATTGCGAATGGACATGGTTCACGAGGCCATCGCGTAGCAGCCCGCGAGCGAAAACTTTGTCGGGGACGCCACAGGCCAGGTTGATGAAATGGTTGTCGTGAATGTGTAGGTCAACACCCCAACCGCCCAGCTTGCGGAAGTCGGCCATGTCGGTCGACCACTTCGGCGGCGTGATCACTCGTCGAAAATGGGCGGCTAGCAGCTTGCCGTACTTCCCTTTCTCGATGACCTCGGCCACGTAACGGAACTCAGGGAAAAACGGGAGCACCTGGCCCACCATCAAGATCACACCCGCTTTGTTCGCCGCGCGGACCATGCGGTCGGCCGCTTTCAGGTCGGTGGCGATCGGTTTCTCGACAAGCACATGCTTGCCCGCCTTGATGGCATCCAGCGTGACTTGCTCGTGCTGGTCAGTCGGCAGGCAGATATCGACCAGGTCGATATCGGGGTCGGCGAGTAATTCGTGGTAGTCGGAGAACGTTTTGACGCCCTTCAGGTCGACTTTTCCAGCGGGCGGTCCGAAGTTTCCCTGAATGCCTCGCCAGTCGCCGGCGAGTTTTTTCTTGCTGCGAGTGGCGATGGCGGTCACTTTCCCGCCGCGTAGCTTGCCGGCCCCCGTGAAGTGGGTGTAGCCCATGAACCCGATGCCGATGATGCCGATCCGAACCATGCTGACTGCTCCCAATTCGTCGTTTTTGCTCTTTGTGAGCTGATTTTTCGTACTTCGGTGCGAACTCTAAGGACGCACCAGCTTGCTCGGCCAGGCCTCGCCCGTCAAGCAACGACCAGCCAATCAGTCCCACCTGCCTGTTTTTCTGGCACCGTCAACATGCCCAAAAACCGGGCAGACACCCACATGAGCGGGCAATCAGTCGCCGAAACTACGGGCGCCAATCTTCAAAAAGCGTACGATTTCGGACATCTGGTCTGGATCTCTGAGTTTTTGGCTCGTACTCTACTCGAAGCGTATTCCGTTTGACGACAGTCTCTTTGGGATTGAAATGGGGCGCGGCAGGGAAGCTGCCGTCGAAGTAAAGGAGTGGGTCCATGCTCGTACTGTCGAGGAAGCCGGGTGAGCGAATTTTGATCGGCGACAATGTCGCGATCACAGTCGTTCGTATCGGTCCGAACAACGTTCGTATCGGCATCGAAGCCCCTCGCGATTTAAATATCGTTCGCGAGGAGTTGTGCGCGGAATCATCCGCAATCGTCGCTGATGCCGTCGCGGAACCAGTCGCCGCCGCTGCCGACATGCCACACTCGCCACGCTAACCATCCCTGATGGAATCGCGTTGCCGTGTTTTGGCTGTGGGTCTGCGCGGTCGATTCTCGTTGTTCCCACGGTCTGCTGCGGGTAGAATCGAAGAACGATCTCACACGATCGTTACGCCTTCGTATCCGGCGACGACACAGGAAGGGAACTTCGATGCTGAATCTAACCAGCCAAGGCACCGCGCACACCTGCGACGGACTCTCGCGACGCGACTTCCTGCAAGTGGGAACTGTCGGTTCGGTCGGGCTGAGCCTGGCCGAGATGCAAACGTTGCAGGCCCAAGGCGCAGTGAAGGAAGGTCGCGACGATCGCTCGGTCATCATGATCTTCAATCTCGGTGCGCCGAGCCAGCAAGACCTCTTCGACATGAAGCCCGAAGCGCCCGCCGAGATTCGTGGGCCGTTCAAAACAATTCACACCAAGTCCTCGGCGATCGACATCAGCGAAATCCTGCCGCTGCATGCCAAGAACGCCGACAAGTTCTCGCTGGTTCGCAGTTGCCATCACACGGCTGCCGCCGTCCACGACACGGGGCATCAGATGATGCAAACCGGGCGGCTGTTCACCGGCGGCATCAACACACCGCATGCCGGTTGCGTGGCGACGTACCTGAAAGGTCGCCGCACCGATTTACCCGCCGACGTCATCCTGCCCGAACCGATGGGGCGCACCGGCGGCAACCTGCCGCATGGCCAGGACGCGGGGTTCCTCGGCAAGGCCTACGATCCGTTCGCGCTGATGGCCGACCCCTCCAAACCCGATTTCAAAGTCCCCGACCTGCTGCCCCCGAAACAAATTGGCGAAGCCCGGTTGGATCGGCGTCGTCGGTTACGCAGCATCGTCGATGGAACCATCAAGAGTTTCGAGAACAGCCAAAGCGCGAAACTGCTCGACAGCGGATTCGACTCGGCCTTCCGCATTATCTCCAGCACGAAAGCTCGCGAAGCGTTCGACCTTTCCAAGGAACCAAAGAAGGTTCGCGAGCGTTACGGGATGTCGCGGTTCGGCCAATGCTGCCTGCTCTCGCGTCGCCTGATCGAAGCGGGCGTGCGATTCGTGACCGTCAACACGTTCCTCACAGTCTTCAACGAACTGACCTGGGACATTCACGGATCAAATCCGTTCACCTCGATTGAAGGCATGAAAAAGTCCGTCGCACCGATGTACGACCAAGCCTACTCGGCCCTGCTCGAAGACCTCACCGAACGTGGGATGCTCGAAGACACGCTGGTTTGTAACCTGGCCGAGTTCGGTCGCACACCACGCATCAACCCGGCCGGCGGTCGCGATCATTGGCCGCAATGCTGGTCGGTGTACTTCGCCGGCGGCGGCGTGCAGGGCGGACGAGTCATCGGCAAGAGCGACCCCATGGGCGGTTACCCCGCCGAACGCCCCGTGCAACCGAACGAAGTCGTCGCCACCATTTATCATTCCCTCGGCCTGGGCCTGGAAACCATCCTCCCCGGCCCGGCTGGTCGTCCGTTCCCGCTGGTTGATTCAGGGACGCGAGCGATCACGGAATTGTTTTGACGGTAGTGGGTAGTGGTTAGTTGAGTTTCGAGGCAGGGAAAGACTACGAGGATAGGCTCGAATTTAATGAAACAACTCATACTCGCCCTCACAATAATTGCCGGTCTTCCGACGTCCGGATTTGCAGCCGATGGCATCGAGATCTTACCTCGAGCGATTTCACTTTCCAGCCAAGAAGCGCGGCAACAGTTGCTGGTGCAGACGATGCGCGATGGGCGTTACGGTAGCCAATTGGTCGACGGAGTGACGTTCTTGTCGAGTAACACGAAAATCGTGCGCATCGAGAAGGGGGTTGCGTTGCCGGTGGGTAATGGGAAGGCCGTCATCACGGCTCGCGTTGGGAAAGCCGTGTCGCGGGCCGAGGTGGTGGTTGCGAACCAAGACCAGCCACACCGTTGGAGTTTTCGTAATCATGTGCAACCTGTGCTCGCCAAGGCTGGTTGCAGTGTGGGTGCCTGCCATGGAGCACTGGCCGGAAAAAACGGTTTCAAACTGTCGCTGCGCGGATACGATCCGGAAGCCGACTTTTTCACGATTACCCGCCAATCACGCGGACGGCGTGTCGTCCCCGATGACCCTGGTCGCAGCCTGTTGTTGACCAAGCCGACTGCCACCATTCCACACAAGGGGGGCTTGCGGTTCCGGCCTGATTCGCACGAATACCGTGTGCTGTCCGAATGGATCGCCGCTGGTCAAACGCCGCCCAAAGAAGACGACGCGCGCATGATGCGGCTCGAGATTCTCCCGGAGAACACGGTTCTCAAGTCGGGCGATACACAACAAATTGTTGTTCTCGCGCACTTCAGCGATGGACACACCGAAGACGTCACGCGCGGGGCCAAGTACACCTCGACCAACCTGACTGTCGCCAACGTCGACGAAGCGGGCCAAGTGACGGTGACCGGTCATGGAGAAGGTTCGCTGGTGGCCTGGTATCTCAGTCGCAATGTGATCGCATCGCTCTCAGCCCCCTACCCCGCGCGCCTCGACCCGCAAGTGTTCGCGAAAGCGGAACGCAGCAATTTCATCGACGACCTGGTCCTGGAAAAACTGCAAGCGCTTAACATCCCGCCGTCCGGGAAAGCGACCGACGGCGAGTTTCTCAGGCGTGCCTACCTCGACACCATCGGCGTGTTGCCCACCATTGCCGAGACGCGCAAGTTTCTGGCGGACAAGTCACCTAACAAACACGCGAAACTGGCCGATGCGTTGTTGGATCGGAAGGAGTTCGTCGATTACTGGACCTATAAATGGGCCGACTTACTGTTGGTCAGCGGTGCTCGTCTGCGACCCAAAGCGGTCGACGCCTATTACGCCTGGATTCGCCAGCGGGTCGAGAAGAACACGCCCTGGAACGAATTCGCCCGGCAAGTCGTCACCGCCAAGGGCAGCACCATCACCAACGGGGCGGCCAACTTTTATTCGCTGCATCAAGATCCGCACGACATGGCCGAGACGGTCTCGATGGCGTTTCTCGGCATGTCGATCGGCTGCGCTAAATGTCACGACCATCCGCTCGAACGTTGGACCAACGACGATTACTACGGCATGGCCAGCCTGTTCTCGCGCGTCCGCGGCAAGGGTTGGGGGGGCGACTTCCGCAGCGGTGACGGCGTGCGAGTTGTCTTCCATGCCGACGAAGGGGAACTCATTCAACCTCGCACCGGAAAAGCACAGCAACCTCGCCCGCTCGATGGAAAAACACTTTCCTTCAACGCCCCCGGCGACCGCCGCGATCACCTCGCGACTTGGCTGACATCTCCGAAGAACCCTTACTTCAGCCGGGCGATTACCAATCGAGTGTGGGCCAACTTCATGGGTGTAGGAATTGTCGAGAACGTCGACGACCTACGTCTCACCAACCCGCCCAGCAACGTGAAGCTGTTGTCCGCCCTTTCGGACGATTTGGCGAAGAACAACTACGACCTAAAAAAACTAATGCGGCTGATTCTCACGTCGCAGGCCTATCAACGTTCCAGCAAGTCGCTTTCCGATAACGCCGCCGACACGCGGTTCTACTCGCGATTCTACCCGCGTCGTTTGCAAGCGGAAGTTCTGCTCGACGCTATCTCGCAGGCGAGTGGCACGCCGACGAAATTCAAAGACTACCCCGACGGCACGCGTGCGTTGCAACTACGCGATGCGAACGTGACGTCGTACTTCCTGAAAACCTTCGGCCGACCCGAGCGAATCATCACCTGCGACTGCGAACGTTCCGACGAACCGAGCATGGTGCAGGTGCTGCACATCGTGAATGGTTCCACTCTCAACGATAAACTTGCCGCGAAAGACAGCCGCGTTGCCAAGCAATTGGCGACCAAAGCCGACAACGCCACGCTCATCGACAACGCCTACTTGGCTGCACTCAGCCGGTTCCCGACCGTCGACGAGAAGTCGCAGATCCTCACGGTCCTCGCCGAGACGCCCGCCAAAGACCGCCGCGTCGCGCTGGAAGATCTCTACTGGGGCATCCTCAGCAGCCGCGAGTTTTTGTTCAATCATTAGTCCGCTTGGCTGCGGTTACATCCGGCGAGCCGTGCGTGTGAACGCTCGGGTTTTTCACCGTAGAGGACGCAGAGGTTCGCAGAGGAAACTCCAGCCTTTTACTTGGCCACAAGAAGGCGCAAGAAGCACAAAAGGCGTCGAACAGTTTTCTCTTGTGACTTTCTCGCCTTTTCGCGGCCAACATCCCCGAACGCCGGCGTCTTGCGTGGAATCACCCAGGCGTTAACACGCCCGGCTCGCCGGAGAACTCTGCGCTCTCTGTGTCCTCTGCGGCAAAAATTCTCCAACACACCGTCGCATCCATTGTCGCGGTTCGTCGAAAAAGCTATGCATGAATCAAACAACGTAACCGTGCGATAGCAAATTTGTGCCTTTTCAGATTCGGTGAGACCATGCGAGTTCTTTCTTGTTTCCTACTTGGGTGTTCGGCCCTGCTGGTCGGATGCGGCGAATCGCAAGATGCCCAGACTGTGCGCCAACTGCAGAAGCTGGGTGCAGAAGTCACTCTCGATGACAAGAGTTCTGGGAAGCCGGTCGTGAGTGTCACGTTGCGCGGACCAGAGGTGACCGATGCCGCGTTGGGGATTCTCAAGGGACTGAAAAAACTGCAAGTGCTGGATCTCGGGAGTACCAAGGTGACCGATGCGGGTCTGGCAAACCTCGAAGGAATGGCCAACCTGCAAGACTTGGGGCTTTTCGACAGTCAGGTGACCGACGCCGGCTTGGAGCATCTCAAGGGGTTAACGAGTCTGGAAACGTTGAACCTCTCCTACGACACGAAGGTGACAGGTTCCGGACTGGTGCACCTCAAGGGACTGACAAAGCTGCGGTCCCTAAACCTTTACAGTACCAACGTGACCGACGCCGCGTTGAAACACCTTGAGGGACTGACGAGCCTACAATCTGTGGACCTCACCGACACGAAAGTCACCGATGCAGGCGTGGAAAGCCTCTCCTCTGCGATGCCGAAATGCAGAATTCTTTGGGGGGATGCATCTTACGGCAAACCCGCAGGATCATCCGGCGGGATGGCCGAACAGAACCTGAAAGAGGGGGCCGAGTTCCTGGCCGCCAACGCCAAAAAAGAAGGCGTCCAGACAACCGAGAGCGGCTTGCAATACCTGGTGCTCAAATCGGGGGACGGCCCCATGCCCAAAGAGTCCGACACCGTCAAAACGCATTACCACGGTACGCTCAGCGACGGCACGGTGTTCGACAGTTCGGTCGAACGCAAACAGCCCGCTTCGTTCGGTGTCGGCCAAGTCATCGCCGGCTGGACCGAAGCATTGCAACTAATGCACGTCGGCGACAAATGGCGATTGTTCATCCCTTCTGAACTCGCTTATGGTCCTTCTGCACCCGGCGGCAAGATCGGTCCGAACGCCGTGCTGGTGTTCGAGGTCGAGCTGCTTGAAATCGTCAAGTAGACGATTGAATTTTTTTCACCGCAGAGGACGCAGAGGTTCGCAGAGAGAAGGATTTCGCGACATACGAACGATTTTCTTTTGCGCCTTTTCGCGGCCAACATCCTGAACCCGGTTCTCTTGTGTGAAATCACCCGAGCGTTCACACGCCCGGCTCGCCTTGTCGAAATGTGAGCGGACGCACTTCGTGAATCCTCTGCGTTCTCTGCGGTAAGAATTCCCTCCTGCACGGCATTTCTTCTCGCGTTCACCGTCGCATCCATTGTCGCGGTCCGTCGAAAAAGCTATGCATGAACCAACCGACGTAACGGCGATTTCTTTCAAAGGTGACGACATGAGTGAATTCCGGACCGAACGCGATTCGATGGGTGATGTGCAGGTGCCCGCCCAAGCCTATTACGGGGCACAAACGCAGCGGGCGGTTGAGAATTTCCCGATCTCCGGCTGGCCTTTGCCGCCGGCGTTGGTGCGGGCGATGGGCTTGGTCAAGTTTGCTTGTGGTGTGGCGAATCGCGACTTGGACAAGCTGACCGGCTCGGGCAAGAACCCGCTGTCGGGTGAGCAAGTGACGGCCATGCTGGACGCGGCGAGGGAAGTCGCGGCCGGAAAGTGGGATGCGGAATTTCCCATCGACGTGTTCCAGACCGGATCGGGGACGTCGAGCAATATGAACGTCAACGAGGTGATTGCTAACCGGGCGATTGAAATCCTCGGCGGGGATCGCTTCAGTGCCGAGAAGCCGGTGCATCCCAATGACCATGTCAACATGGGGCAGAGCACCAACGATACGTTCCCAACGGCCATTCATGTGGCGGTGGCTACGGCCATCGATACCGAACTGGTTCCCGCGTTGAAACGGTTTCGCGATTCACTGGCTGGCAAGGCGGCGGCTTGGGATCAAATTATCAAAATTGGGCGCACCCACTTGGCTGACGCCACGCCGTTGCGGCTGGGGCAGGAATTCGGTGGGTTTGCGCGGCAGTTGACTCTTTCCGCCGAGCGCGCGAGTCGTGCAAAGAACGCCGTGCTGGAATTGCCGGTGGGTGGCACGGCGGTGGGGTCGGGGATCAACACGCATCCCGAATTTGGAAAGCGCGTTTCAGCCGTGTTGGCCGAGGAGACGGGGTTGGCGTTTATCGAAGCGGTCGACCATTTTGAAGCCAACGCGCAACGCGACGGGTTGGTGGAATGCCACGGCCTGTTGAAGGGTATCGCTTCCACGCTGTTCAACGTGGCGAACAACATTCGCTGGCTGGGGGCCGGGCCGCGTTGCGGGTTTTATGAAGTGCAGCTTCCCGACCGTCAACCGGGCAGTTCGATCATGCCCGGCAAGGTGAATCCGGTGATGTGCGAGAGCATGATGCAGGTGACCGCACGCGTGATGGGCAACGATCAGACGATCGCCGTCAGCGGGGCCGCGGGTGGCCAATTCCAGTTGAACATCATGATGCCCGTGATGGGCCAGACCACGCTCGAAAGCATCCGCCTGTTAACCAGCGTGACGAATGCGTTCGTCGAGTTCTGTGCTGAAGACATGGAAGCGAATGTGGAAGCGTGTGAAGCGGCGGTTGAGAAAAGCCTGTCGATGGTGACGAGTCTCAACCCTTACATCGGCTACGAAAAGGCATCGGCGTTGGCGAAAGAGGCGTTCAAAACCGGCAAAACAATTCGCGAACTCTGTCGCGAACAAAACGTGTTGCCGGAAGAGACGCTGGCCGAAGCGCTCGATCCGTTACGGATGACCGAACCGCAGGCGTGATGGGAGAGATCGAAAAGCGAGTCGAACTACCGACCGCCAGAGCTCGACTTGAGGCGAACGTACTCTTTGGTAAAGGCATCCGCACTCATCGAGCCACGGAACTGGACGCCGGACTGTTCAAACCATTGCCGCGTGCGTTTGCTGGCGGCCCATTCTTCGGCTGACAGGTTGCCGTCTTTGTCGCGGTCGAGGTATCCAAACGTGGTCCGCGCCGCAGCAGACGGGGCACTGTTTCCCAGACTGTTACCAAAACGGATCTGAATTCCCGAACCTCCGGATTGGCCGGAGAAGCGGAACGATCGACTTGCCTGCGGCTGGCCATTACTGGAACCGTTCCGTGAATCTCTGCTCGAAGTGGAACGACTGGCGGTTGTTGAAGAGTTCGCGCCGGCCGAATTGCTGATGCTGACGATTTCTTTGGGTGTCACGAATCCGTCGCCGTTGCGATCCAAGCCGGCGAATTCGATCGACTCTAACGTCCCGCGACCTTTCCACGTTCGCCATTCATATAGACCGATCTGTCCGTCCTCATCGGTGTCGCCTTCCTTGTAATCTTCGGGGAGGTCGAGAGTCACACGCTGTTTGGGTTTTTTGATGCGTTTGGATTTCGGTGGCGCGGTGGGCGGCCTGCGGTCATCACGGCGAGGATCGTCACGACGTTGATCCGAGCGTTCAGACTCGCGTCGCTGTTCGTCCCGCTGTTGAGCTTTCCGTTGATCCTTCTCACGCTGTTCGCGCATTTTCTGAAATGCCTTCCCCAAGTCATCGGCGGATAGGCTTTTTACGCCGCGCTGTCGCATGATTTCGGCCAACGGCATGCGGGTGTTGGCCGCTTCGCTGGAGTCGATGCGTCCGTCTTTGTTTTGATCGAGACGCTGCATGATCATCTGCGAGATGAAGCTGCTGCGGTCACCGTCTCCCTCACCCCCAGGTCGCGATCCACCTCCGGGACCACGTCCACTGGGTCCGCGACCATCGCCGCGACCGAAGCCGCCGGGGCCTCGCCCACCGCGATCACCACGTCCGCTCCTGTCACCCCCACCACCGGAACCGCCTTGCGCGTGGAGTAGAGAGGTTGCCAGCAGGACGGCTAGACCGAGGGCAGGCGCAATAAGGATGCAACGATGTCGCATCGGCCGAATTCTCCAAACTGGCGCGGTCCGATTGGCCACGGGACGTGTTGAATAAAGGTAAGCATTTCAGGGGTTCAGAATAAACCCCGAACACCACAGAATGTATCGGAGAATACTGAAACTTGACATAACCCAAACTGGTATCAGTAGCTACGGAAGATAAGGCTAGGGAAACCCGTTGTGTTGGCCCGAAACCTCACGTAGGATGAGTACCCTCCACCTCAGTGATCGTGATATCGCTGTCAGCTAGCGGCCTTTCGATCGTCCTGTTTCCTAGCGGAAGATAGCCGTTAACCTGCGCGACCTCCATCCCCTCGCGGTCAGTCGTTCTTACCGAACCACCTGTGCCGAAAGCAGTTACAACATGCGACGACGCTCGACATTTCGTTCTCGGCTTCCGTTCCTGGTCGGTTTCGGGGCGGTGGCTTTACTCGCAATCCAGCTTGCCGAGGCACAACTGGGCGATGTGCGCCGTGCGCCTATTGTCGTCGGTCGAAGTTCGGGCGGGGGACTGATCGGTACGGCGTTGGGGGAATCGGCTCGGGCCGAGTTGAAATTGACCGAGGATCAGATTTCCAAGGTGCAATCGCTCTCTCAAAAGTCTCGCCCCAGCCGTGACTTCCTGCAGCCCTTCTTCGATCAGATGCGGGCAACCAAAAGCAACGACGAGAGACTGGCGATTCAGGTGAAGATGCGTGACGCCTCGACGAAATGGCGGCGCGACGTCGAAGCCGAGCTGGACAAAGTGCTCTCGAAACAACAATTGGCCCGTTTACAGCAGTTGACCTTACACAACTCGGGCGCACGGGCACTGACCAGCGACGCAGTTGCCGCCAACCTCAAGTTGACCGACCAGCAGAAAGAACAATTGGCCAAACTTAGCACGGAACGTAGCGATGCCGGTCGCAACTTGCGGTTCCGAGGCACCCAGGAAGAACGGGATAAGTTTGGCAAGGAATGGGACGGCAAGATGCTGGCCCTGCTCACGGCGGATCAACGAAAGGGCTGGGTCGTCAGCTTAGGGCCACCACCGATTGAATTGGCACAGCAGACAACTCAGCCCGCTGAAAAACCAGCACCGACGGACCCTGCCAAAACCAAACCAGGCGAAACCAAACCAGAAGGTAACAAGCCGGAGGTCGCTTCCTTCGGCGGTGATTCCCCAGGCAAAGGCAAACGGCCCGAGCATTTGCAATTCAACTTCCGCCAGGCGCGGTGGGACATTGTGTTGGAGATGTTCGCCGAAGCGGCCGGCCTGTCGCTCGACCTGAACACCAAGCCGTCCGGGACGTTCAGCTATTACGACAACGCCAAGTACACGCCGACGGAAGCCCTCGACATTCTCAACGGTTACCTGTTGCAACAGGGGCATGTGCTGGTGAAGCGGGATCGGTTTCTCGTCGTCGTCAATATCGACGAGGGCATTCCGCCGAACCTGGTTCCCGACGTGGCCATTGCCGACTTGCCTAAACGCGGCAAGAACGAGTTGATGCGGATCGTGTTGCCGCTGGAAGGCATCGACGTGGAAGAGGCGGCGAATGAAGTCGACGAACTCGTGGGACCGCAAGGCAAAGTGGTCGCATTGAAAACGTCGAACTCACTGGCAATTCAGGATATCGGCAGCAATTTGCGGCTGGTCGTCAAACTGCTTTCGGATGTCACCGTTCAGCCCGACCCCAACGCGATGGTCTTCCGCGCGTTTCCGTTGCGATACATCGCGGTGGCCGAAGGCGAGCGAATCGTGCGCAGCCAGTTGGGGCTGGAGTCGTCGTCGGTGCGAAATGTGAGCGAGTCTTACGATTCCCGCAGCAGCTCACGTTCAAGTTCCTCGTCGCGAACTCCCCCGGCTTCGCCCGCGCCGAGTGGAAAAGCCCAAGTGACGCCCGACCCGCGCACGAACAGTTTGCTGGTGACGGCCACAGCCGCGCAGCTGGATACCGTCGAGCAAGTGCTCAAGGTTGTCGATGTGGCGGAAGGACCGAACGGACGTCCGATCTTGCAAGTGGGCGACGATATCCCCTACTTGCAGGTTTACACCGTTTCGCAGGCCGACCCGCGTGAGGTGACGAAAACGCTCGACGTCATTCGCCCGGGCGTCGTTGTCAACGAAGACGGCCGTTACAAAACCATTCACATTTATGCAACTACCGAGCAGCATCGCGACGTCGCTGCGCTGATCCGTCAACTCGACGGAGGCAGCGGGGCAGGCAGCGTCGCCGTGTTGCCGCTGGCTCGGATGGATGCCCTCACCGCCGCCGCCACGGTCCGGGCCATGTTCATCAGCGACGGGGACCGCGCTCCGACCGTCGAGCCGCATCCCATGGGTCGTGGCATCATGGTGCGTGGCTCGGCCGACCAAGTCGCGCAGATCAAGACTCTGCTAACGCAACTTGGCGAAAACGGAACGGGCGTTGGCTCGGCGACGGCCGGCGTGATTCCACGTCAGAGCGGTCCTGTAAGAACGCTCTCGTTAGGTGGTCGCGATCCCGAAGAGTTTATCCAATTGCTCGATAAAGTCTGGTCGCGGTCGGGACGAAACCCGCTACGCATCGTGGTCCCCAATCGTCGCGGCCCGATTGACGAACGCCGCACTCCAACGAAAGACCCGACCAAACCCGAGACCAAATCCAAGTCTAAATCTGAGACCGAAGAACCTCAGCCAAATAAGACGAACTCAGAAGACGACAAGAAGACGACCGCTCGTCGCAACACGCGTCTGCCCGTGTTCGCGGCGGGTTTGACACAACCAGTATCTGCTCAAGCCGATGCCGATGACGCACCCGCGAAGCAATCTGCCGACCAGAGTAAGAAACCCGCCCCAGCCGAACCGAAATCGCAGGGGGTACCGATCGTTATCTCGATCAGCGACGGCAACCTGGTGCTCTCCAGTTCCGACACCGAAGCGCTCGATCAACTCGAACTGTTAATCGAATCGTTGGCCCAAGCCATGCCGGTTCGCACGACCTGGACCGTCTTCTACTTGCGCGCCGCTGACGCCACCGAATGTGCGACGATGCTCGAACAATTATTCCCCACCAGCAATGTGTCAATGACGGCCGACTCGTCCGGCAGCATGTTGGGCGGCTTGACGGGCGGCCTTTCCTCATTCGGCAGTTCGCTGATGGACATGACGGGCCTGTCGGGCATCGGTGCCGGTGCCGGTGCGTTAACGCTGCGTATCATTCCGGAGGCGCGGTCGAACGCCCTGTTTGTCAGTGGGCCTGCCGCGAAGATCCGCGAAGTCGAACAGGTGCTCAAGATTCTCGATTCTTCAGAGCTACCCGAGTCGTTGCGCGACCGTGTTCCGCGAACGATTCTCGTCGAGCATGCCGATGTCGACGACGTCGCAAAAATCGTGCAAGACATCTACAAAGATTACATGCAGAGCGAACGAGCCGCACCAAGCCGAGGTGGAAACCCGTTGCAAATGTTGATGGCCGGTGGCGGAGGGAGTTCCGGCGGACGGAGTGGTAGCTCGCGTGGCGGGCAAACGCAGGCCCAGTCGGTGCGGTTGACGATTGGCGTCGACAACAACACAAACCGACTGATCGTCTCGGCTAGCGAATCGCTGTACCTGCAAGTCGAAGCATTGGTAAAATCGCTCGATGACGCAGCGCATGAAGCGAATCGCACGATCCGCATCATGCCGGTCAACTCGGCCAACGCGGCCATCATTCAACAGGGCATCACGTCGCTCATTCCGAAGGTCACCGTCAGCACAACGGGAAGTTCGCGATCCGCTTCGCGTCCGACGTCCTCCAGACCGACATCCGGTGCGCCTCAGCAAGGTGGTGGACAGTCCGGCGACGACGTCCGTCGTTTCTTTGAAGAACGCATTCGACAACGCTTGCAACAAGGCGGCGGCGGTGGCGGCGGTCGGCCCGGTGGTGGCAGTAGTGGTGGCAGTAGTGGGGGACGACCTGGTGGCGGTAGTGGCGGACGCAGTAGCAGTCGCGGTGACCGCTAGCAACCCGTTATTCGACGAACACCCAATCGTCAGCCGAAGCGCCGACGGATGAGAAGTCGCCCGTTCGCAGCCGAACATCCGTTAAAGGAAATTAGCAGGATTATCACTGATGGAAATTGCGGAGATTCTTCTTCACCGAGGCCTCATCAGCGCCGACCAGGCGGACCTGGCCCGTGCGCAGACCAACGGATTGCGCGTCGACCAAGTGGCCGTCGAAATGGGGTTCCTCAGCGAGGAAGACGCACTCAAAGCTTTGGGTGAAGAACTCGGCATGCGATTCGTCGAGCTGAAGGACTTTCAGGTCGACCCCGAACTGCTCGCCGACTTTCCCACCACGGCCATTTTCCGTCATTCACTGTTACCGCTGGAACGCAGCGATGACCGCGTGACGGTCGCCACCAGCGACCCGTTCGACCTGGAAGCGATCGACGAACTCAGTTCGCTCAGCGGCTTGCGGCTCGACCCCATTCTTGCTCGCCACGAAGACGTTGTTCGGCTCATCAAGGAAAACCTGGGGGTCGGCGGCGACACCATCAACGTCCTCGTCTCGCAACGAGCCGAAGATGGCGTCGAACTTCTCGAAGAGCTTTCCGAAGAGACCGGCGAACTGGCCGAAATGGCTCAAGCCGCTTCGGTCATCCGGCTGGTCAACGAACTGCTCGTTGAAGCGCTCGATCAACTGGCGAGCGATGTGCATATCGAATCGCAGGAAATCGGCCTGAAGGTGCGATTTCGCGTCGACGGCATGCTCCGCGTGCAGCCCATGCCGCCGGAAATCGAACACTTCTACGCAGCGATCGTCACGCGACTGAAAATCATGTCGCATTTGAACATTGCCGAAAAGCGATTGCCTCAAGACGGTCGCATCAAGCTGAAAATCCACGGGCGCGAAATCGACGTTCGCGTTTCGATTATCCCCATGCTGCACGGCGAAGGCGTCGTGCTGCGTTTGCTCGACAAAGGCCGGATGTCCTTCGACTTGGCCAGCGCGGGCCTGCCGTCAGATCTCGCCGAGATCTTCCGCGAAATGATCTCGCTGCCGCATGGCATTGTGTTAGTCACCGGCCCGACCGGTAGCGGTAAGACGACCACGCTTTACAGCGCGCTGAACGAAATCAAGAGTGCTTCAACGAAAATCATCACCGTCGAAGATCCCGTCGAATACCACATGGACGGCATCAGTCAGATTCAGGTGCATTCCAAAATCGGCCTCACGTTCGCTGCCGGGCTGCGAAGTATTTTGCGTCACGACCCGGATGTGGTGCTCATCGGTGAAATTCGTGACGGAGAAACCGCCACCGCAGCCATTCAGTCTTCACTCACGGGCCATCTGGTTTTCAGCACCCTGCATACCAACGACGCCCCCTCGGCTTACACGCGACTGGTCGACATGGGAATCGAACCGTACCTGGTGGCGAGCACTTTGGAAGGCGTGCTGGCCCAACGGTTGGTCCGCGTGCTTTGCCCGTTGTGCAAGGAAGAATACAAACCCAAAGTCACCGACTTGCCACCCGATTTTCCGGTCGAGAATCCGGAGTTATTATGGCGTCCGGTCGGCTGCCGGGAATGTCGCCAAACCGGTTACTCCGGTCGAACCGGCGTGTTCGAGTTGCTCAGAAACGATGCGGCGTTGCGAAAACTTTGCGTGGGAAACGTCAGTTCTGGCGAAATTCGTGACTACGGATTACGCAAAGGAATGGTCACGCTGCGTCAATCGGGCTGGCGGAAGGTCGTCGAAGGCGTGACCAGCATCGACGAAATCTTGCGGATCACCAAGGGAGATTTCCTGTCCACGTAACGCGTTGCGAGTTCGTTAAATCGCCCTGTTTCGAGAACGCTCGCAGTCGCTCCCGTGTCATGCCATGCCCGACTTCCAATACATCGCCCGCGAAACAACCGGCAACCAAGTGGCCGGAGTGCTCACTGCTGCCAGCCAGCAGGAAGCCCTCAGTACGCTTGCGTCGCGCAGCCTGTTTCCCATCAGCATCGACGCGGCCGAGGCGAAGGGTGCGGTCGGCGGGTTGGGTCAACGGCGGGTCGCCGCACGTCACTTGGCGGTCTTCTACACTCAACTGGCCGACCTGCTGCGATCGGGCGTTCCGCTACTGCGTTCGCTGGAACTGCTCGAACGACAAAGCTCGGTCCCCGCATTGAAGCTGGTCGTGCAAGACGTGCGAGAAAAAGTCGCCGACGGCACACCGTTGGCCGAGGCCATGCGACAACACCCGAAAGCATTCGGCGAACTGGGTGTCAGCATGGTGCGCGCCGGCGAAGAGGGCGGCTTCCTGGAAGACGTTCTCAAACGCATTGCCGCGTTCACCGAACATCAACAGGAATTGAAAAGCCGCGTCGTCAGCGCGATGGTCTATCCCGTCTTCCTGCTGACGATGGGTTCAATCATTGTTGTGCTCATTCTAATTTTCTTTGTGCCGAAGTTCGAGCCGATTTTTTCGAGAATGGAAGAACGCGACGGCTTGCCCTGGGCAACCGAGTTGCTGATGTCAATCAGCGCGAACATGCAGACCTATGGAATCGTACTCGTCATGTTACTCATCGGCGGATTCTACGCATTGGCCAAGGCAATCCAGACCGAGACAGGCCGGCGACGATTCGATTCGTTTCGCATTCGGGCGATCGGCTTCGGGCCGATCATTCGCAGTTTGGCCATCGCG
>Ga0115002_10003529_pt1 | contig 19457 bp, 16 predicted proteins | sample ArcticOcean_MG_C_8_FD_89576 | JGI IMG/M metagenome (GOLD analysis project Ga0115002, IMG submission 89576) | Marine microbial communities from western Arctic Ocean - ArcticOcean_MG_CB11_86 | ecosystem: Environmental > Aquatic > Marine > Oceanic | place: Arctic Ocean: Canada Basin | collected... | reverse complement strand
TGTTGAAGAACGAGTCCACACTGAAGGTAGGCATCAAGAACAAACGACTCACCGCCGGATGGGACGAGACTTATCTCAATAAAGTCCTATGCGCACCATGACTTTTGGTGCAATCGCCCTGCTATCGACAGCGTGCCAAGGAAGGTCGTATCTATGTTGAATTCCAAAGCCGAGAAGAGTTCGCCCAACAGGCGATTCATGCTGTCGCGAACCTCTGTCGCTATCTCGAGATGAGCAGGCTGAGTCATCCGGCATGCATTCCAGAGAACCTGCTCCCCTCCCGACACTGAAAAAACCAAACCAAACCCCATCCCCGCCCCTCCGGCGTTTTATGCCGAGCCGCCTTATATCGGCTCTCACCAATTCTTGGGTCGCAAGGCCCAGCTTGAGATCTTGAACGACTGGGCCGCGCCGGCCGACTCGCATCCGGTGCTGCTGTTCGAGGCGATCGGCGGGACCGGCAAGAGCATGCTCACCTGGGAATGGACGACCCGGCACGCAAACGAAATTCGCCAGGATTGGGCGGGCCGCTTCTGGTATTCCTTTTATGAGCGGGGCGCCCTCATGTCCGACTTCTGCGGGCACGCCCTCGCCTACATCACCGGCGAACCATTCGCAGAGTTCCGCAAAAAGAAAACGTCCGAACTGGCTGAATTACTGCTGCAGCACCTCACGGCCCAGCCTTGGCTGATTGTATTGGATGGTCTGGAACGTGTGCTGGTCGCCTACCATCGCATCGATGCCGCGCAACTTGCCGATGAGGATGCAGGCACGAGCGACGAAATTGCCGACCGCGATCCGTGTGCGGCGATCCGTCCCGAGGATGATGAACTGCTGCGCGCTCTCGCCGGTGCCGCGCCGTCGAAACTGCTGCTGACCTCCCGGCTGCCTCCCCGCGTCCTGCTCAATTCCGCCAGCCAGCCGATTCCCGGCGTGCTCCGCGAACGTCTGCCCGGCCTCCGCCCGCCGGATGCCGAGGCGCTGTTTCGCGCCTGCGGCGTCAGCGGCGACTCGAAGGCGATCCAATCCTATCTGCAGGAGCATTGCGACTGTCACCCGTTGGTTACCAGCGTTTTGGCGGGTCTCGTCACCGGTTACTTGCCCGACAAAGGAAACTTCGATACCTGGGCAGCCGATCCCAACGGCGGCGGCCAACTGAACCTTGCCGACCTTGATTTGACCCAAAAACGTAACCACATTCTCAAGGCTGCGATGGCGGCGCTCGATGACAAGAGTCGCCAACTGCTCTCGACGCTGGCGCTGCTGTCCGAAGCCGCCGATTACCCCACGCTCTGCGCCCTCAATCTTCACGCCCCTCCCGAGGCGGCAAAACTACAGGAAACCGTCGGCGATCTGGAACGTCGCGGCTTGCTGCAATACGACCCACAGACCAAACGTCACGATCTGCACCCGGTCTCGCCGCCGGGGGGCTGCGGCAGGAGGAGAAGGAACTCTTCGGACAGCGCGTGGTCGATCACTTCTCGCAGCAAGCCCACAATCCCTACGACGAGGCGGAAACCCTCGAAGACCTGCGCGACGGTCTGCACGTTGTCCGCGCGCTACTCCAGATGGGCCGCCACCAACAGGCCTGTGACGCCTACAGTGGCGACTTGTCGAGAGCACTTCTTATCAATTTGGAGGCTCATGCTGAGACATTATCACTCCTGCGTCCGTTCTTCCCCCAGGGTTGGACGAGGTTGCCGAGTAGTCTGGATGAACGGGATGGTGGCTATCTGGCGAACAGCGCCGGCGTTGCCTTGCGTAATGTTGGCGAGTCTGAAATAGCCTTCGCAGTTTACAGCACCGCCCTGATTACCAGACTAATGCAGCGTGACTGGACAAATTTGCTTGTCATATTGTTCCACATCTCCCAAACCCTCAGCGGGAAGAACCGCATGGCAAAGCAGGAACGCTGCCTCCTGCTCGCACTCGATCTTGCCCCTCAGCAGGACGACAAAGACCACATTTTCGGTACACATTTGGATCGCTTCGTACAGCTTGTGCAGATTGGCCAATGGAGGGAAGCCGAATCGATGTGGCAAGTGCTCGACCCCATGGGTCGCAATTGGTCGCGCGTCACCTACCGTCCCGGTAATGCAGAGTTATGTTACGCTCGATTTCGCTTCTTCAAAGGGGACATGACGGAAGAGCATCTCGACAATGCAGAGAAACTCGCCAAGACAGGCAAGAATCGAGCATCCATTCGCAGCCTCCACGGCCTGCGCGGGGAATGGCGGCTGGATCAGGGCCAGTTTCAACTCGCTGCCGAAAGCCTGCATGAGGCCGTGCGCATGGCCCGCGAAGTTGGACAGGTCGACGTGGAAGCGGAGACCCTGCTCGCCCTCGCCAAAATCCACCTCGATACACTCGCCGCCCCCCGCCAAGAGGCCGAACGACTTGCGAATGCCGAGAGGCCCGCTCACCGCCCGCTGGCGGAACTGTGGCTCGCCATCGGTGACCGCGAGCAGGCGAAAAAGCACGCCCTGGCTGCCTATAAACGGGCTTGGGCCGACGGTGAGCCTTACGTCCGTCGCTATGAACTGAATCAGTCCCAAGCCCTGTTGGAGAAACTGGGCGTCGAGATCCCCAATCTGCCACCGTATGACCCGGACAAAGATGAGAAACTTCCCTGGGAGGACGAAGTGGCCGCCGCCATCGACAAACTGCGCGCCGAAAACGAGGCCAAGCAGGCCGCTGAAGAGAGTCAGGAAGAGTAACAAACTGCCGACGGTGTGGCTGGGGTCGAAGCGAAGTTTTCTGATCGCAGCCCCCAGAACGAGCGCTCGCTGGGTGCTCGAAGACTCGACCCCAGCCACCCGGCCTGAAAAACCGATCAGCCCGAATTATTCGTAACCCGAAGCGCACGTTTTGAAGTTGCGCTTCAGGCTTCGATAAACGGGGAATAATGGTCCTTTCTCCAACAGGAACACTGGAGTACGCAACTTCAAAGAGCGTAAGCGAGGCATTCCCCGGATTGTCCCTCGCTTACGTTTCGGGTTACGATGACAGACTGCATTTTGGCATAGACACGCATCCTGTGGGATAGAACCGGGAAGCGATCGTTTTGGTGTTCTTGATGAAAAATCCAGGCTAGCGCCGCGATCAAATCCAGCCGTCTTGACCTTCGCGCTCTCGACGGGATACAGTATCCATCGAAGAAGTGTTATGTGTTCAACTGAATGCAAAGAGCGAAAATGACGCAGTCACGCAAACATTGGGTTAACAATCAGTTCAGCCGTCGCATGTTGCTCAAGAGCAGCAGCGTGGCGGTTGGGGCGTTTGCGCTTCCCGGCGTGTTGCAGTCGCAGGCGATTGCGGCTGAAAACGGGGCCGCGAAGCAGGTGATCGTCATTCTGCTGCAGGGGGGCCTCTCGCATCTTGATACGTGGGATCTGAAACCGGAAGCGCCGGTGGAATACCGGGGGGAGTTTGAGTCGATCGCAACGTCGGTTCCCGGTTACCGGATGTCGGAACACATGCCGCTGTTGGCGAAACTGGCGCACCAGTACAACGTGCTGCGTAGCGTCTACCATGCAACGCCGAGTCACGAGGCGGCGATTCATTGGGTCCTGACCGGCTACAACTATCCCGGTGCGAACACGACGACGAAGAATCGGAACGTGAAGCCGTCGATGGGGTCGATTGTGGCGAAGTCGGTCACTGCAAAGCCGGGACTGCCACCGTACGTCTGCGTACCCGATAAGGGGCAATTGGGCGACCGAGTCCGTTATTCCTCATCGAATTTTCTGGGGATGGCCTACGACCCGTTCGAATCGGGGATGCCTCCAACCAACGCGACCAGCCCATTCCGAATGCCTCCGAATCTGAGTTTGTCGAAGAGCGTCGATTTGAGCCGCTTCGATCATCGACTGAAGCTGTTGGGTCAACTCGATCAGTTACCGCGGGCACTGGATGCGACCGGGGTGATGGACGGGATGGATGTGTTTAATCGTCGGGCGTTCGAGATGCTTTCGCACAACGCAACTCGCAACGCCTTCGATCTATCGCAGGAATCGCCCGAACTGCGGATGAAATACGGGAACAATCGCGTTGGACAGGAAGCGATACTCGCCCGTCGACTTGCAGAGGCGGGTGTTCCATTTACGCTGGTGAACTTTTCGATCAATCAGGATTACGACACACACACCAATAACTTTGCGACGCTCAAGAAAACGCGGCTGCCGCAACTCGATCGGGCGGTTTCGACGTTGCTGGAAGACCTCGAAAAACGGGGGCTGCTGGATTCGACCGTCGTGGCAATGTTCGGCGAATTCGGACGGACGCCGTTAATCAACAAAACTGCGGGCCGCGATCACTGGTCGAACGTCTTTTCGGTCATGCTGACGGGAGGCGGTTTGAAACGCGGCCAAGTGATCGGGACGAGCGATTCAAAAGGGGAGAATCCGCACGACCGCCCCGTGCATTTCAACGAAGTGCTCTCGACCATTTACCGACAGTTGGGAGTCCCGACCGATCGCGTTCACTACGATGGATTCGGCCGCCCGGTTCCGGTGTTATACGAGCACGACGAACCGATCGCCGAATTGCTGTAGCAACAGGATGCGTTCATCAGCTCAAAAACAACTACGGACGAATAGCGTTCTCGTCGGAAGCGCAGGGTGTCCGAAATTCGCTACCATCGTCAGATTTAAAAGCAACCTTATTCCCGATGTCGAAGCTCATAATGCGACCGCTGATTTCCACCTTGATTTTGCTGACGTCCGGTTTGCTGCACGCAGCGGAGCCGCTGATTGATACGTCGTCACCACTGAAAACTATCGGCACGGAATTCGGATTGGCCGACGGACCGTCTTGGGACGGCAACGGCAGCCTTTACGTGCCGGATGTCAAAGGGGGCAAACTCTTCCGCTACTGGCCGGCTCAAAAAAAGATGACCGTGGTGTTGAAAGACGCCGGTCGCATCTCGGCGACGTATTTCAATAACGGGCGGCTGTTTCTCTCCGACAACGGCAATGCGGGAATTGCACGGTTGGACGGAAAAGAGAAGACCAACATATTGAGCTTCGACGGCGAAACCCCAAAGAATGCGCCTCGACCGAACGACCTGGTGGTCGATCATCACGGCGGTATCTACGTCACGCTGACGCGAGAAGGACAGGTGGCATACATCTCGCCCGCCGGTCAGAAGTCGGTGGCCGTGAAACAGTGCGTGTCTCCCAACGGAATCGCGATCGCGCCCGACGAGAAGACTTTGTACGTCGCCGCGTACCGGCCCAAAGAGATTTGGGCTTACGACATCGTCGAAACAGGAAAGACCGCCCGCGGTCGCGTGTTGGCAGCCATGGACGACGGACCGGCTTTGGGGGCTGACGGCATGACCGTCGATCGTTCCGGCAATGTGTACTGTGCCGGTGCCACCGATGTGTGGATCTGGTCGCCGGCGGGAAAATTGCTTCACAAGATCGCCTGTCCAACCCGCCCCATCAATTGCGCCTTTGGCGACGGCGATATGCAGTCGCTGTACATCACCGGATTTGGCGGCCTGTATCGGCAACGAATGAATATTACGGGACGATCCCCAAACCCGCCGACCACCGGCGAACTGGCGCCGAAAAATGCGAACCGTCCATCGACGGTCATCCCGTCGAAGATCAACGCATCACTCGACGTGGAATACGCCCGCTACGGTGACCGACGGCTGTTGATGGACATCTTCCGACCGACCAAGCCGGTCACCGAGCCGCGGCGCTGCATCGTCGTCGTTCATGGCGGCGGTTGGCTGAAAGGGGACAAAACAAAGTTTCGCGCTTTGTCCCTAGAATTAGCCAAACGCGGATACGTCACAGCGGCGCTTGAATACCGACTCGGCGGCGAAGCACAATTCCCCGCAGGCATTCACGACTGCAACGCGGCCGTCCGTTATCTGCGGGCCAATGCAAAAACGCTTGGGATCGATCCCAACAACATTGGAGCGGTTGGTGGCTCGGCAGGCGGTCACCTCGTCGGATTGATGGCGACCGGACACGATGTCGCTGGACTGCAGGGAGAAGGGGGCAACCCCGGTGTTTCATCGAAACTGCAGGCGGCAATTGTGATGGCCGGTCCGATGGAAATGATTACCGGTTCCGTCGCCGATCGATCTCGCAACCAGCCAAAAGTTTCAAACAGCAACAAATGGTTGGGAAAGACCATCGACGAAGCCCCCGATCTTTACCGACTGGCAGACGCGCACGTGCATATTTCCGAGGGGGATTCGCCAATTCTGTTCATGGTCGGCGAACACGACAAGCCGGAGCGAAACGCTCCCTCCCGCAAACAACTGAAATCGCACGGCATCTTCAGCGACGTCAACATCTACAAAGATGGCAAGCACGGCTGCTGGAATCGGCTTCCCTGGTTCAAGGAAATGTCAGCCGACATGGACGCATTTTTCCACAAACATCTGCAGTGAGTTTGCTGGCTTTGTAATGTGTGGAAATATGCCGTCGTTGTGGTGGCTTCCAGCCGCCACGTTCCATCGCTATTTGCGGCGGCGGGACGCCACCACTACGGGGCATTGGAGCGGAATTTCAGCGAGTAGAGGTCGGCGTCTTTCAGAACGAACCGCAGGCGAACGGTCTTCCCGGCCAGTTTGCCGACATCGGCACCACCTTTCCACTCGACGGTCCGGTCAATCTCGTCGCCGAAAACTTCGGCGCAGTCTTCCAGCTTGAAGCCGGACATCGGTTTCCCGTCGGAAGCTTGAAGCTCGACGCGGATGCTGCCGGCGGCCGATGTTGCGAAGTTGACGCCGAGTCGATTGCCGTGGAATCGCAGCGGCCGGGTGATCAGTTCGCCGCCCTTCCAGCCCGCGTTGACGGAAACAAAACCGTCGAGCCGCAGTGTGTAGCGACGCATCGCGCTGCTGTCGCCCGTCCACGCCCCTTCCGAGGCGTACAACGAGAGCTCGTTCGGTGCGCCCGGCAGCGAGGATTTCGTTTCGACCGCATTTGTTGCAATGTAATTATGCCCATAGTTCCAGGTCTCGGGGCGTTGCGGACCGGGCCTCAAAAAGCCTTCGTTCCAGCGATCGAAGTGGACGCCATTTCGACCGGCCATCAGCAGCCCTTCGGTGAGCGACGTGCCGTAGCGCAAATGCGCTACCGACCGTTTTTCCCGGTGCTTCAATTGCGGCAACGCACGCATCGACGGCGACCAGCCGCGCTCGATGTAGCGCGTCGGAAATCCAATCAAAATATGTGGTGCGCGGAAGTACGGGCCGATTTGATTCGTGTAAAGATGCTCGACTGGCGAGTCGGCATACGTCAGGTCGGCTTCATCACCCCAGTTGAGAAAGTCTGCGGACGCCGCCATGCGGATCGCTCGATAACCAGCCGGCTTCCAAACCTTGCCCGTCGTAATTCCTTTGGTGAAGGTGCGGAAATAGGCACGGTACTTTCCGGCGGCGTTGTCCCAGAAGGCCAGGTTTTGCGAATCGAACGCGCCTTTGGTGACAACCGGCTCATCTCGCAGCAACGACCAGTGGATTCCGTCGGCCGAGTGGAATGCGAACAACCCGCCTTCCTTCGCCGTTCCGGCCAACGCCTTGAAACGGGATTCCGGCGGACAGTTCGGATTTGTATCCAGAAACGGGGCAAAGTTGTGAACGCCAACTCCGGTCCAGATAATGTTATTGTTCTTGGAGCCGTTGTACTCGAACAGGCCGAGATCCGGTTTCGTCCAATGGATGCCGTCGCGACTTTCCGCGTAGCAGTAAACCTGCCTGCCGGTTCTTAGTCGGCCGTTATCGACGCCAAGTGCCGAGCCACGGTGGTACATCCGATAGAGATCCCCATCGCGAATGACACTATGATATCCGCTGCCGGCTCCCTCCCACGGTGCGTCGTGAACGATTGCGATTTCCCGAGCCACCGGGTGATGCAACCGTCGCTGCGCACCGGCAAATTTGCCGATCAAATGCCCATCGACAAACAGTTCCCGCCGACTGCCGATCTCAATTGGTTCCTCAGCTTGCGCGAAGATCGGCACCAACAACAGGCAGACGAACAATGCGATTCTCATGGTTGCTTTCCTGAATTGTATTCGGGCAAACCTTAAAAGTACTCGATCATCACGCCTCTTACCAATCCCACGGCCGGTCGTTCCGAATGACGCCCCGCCGTTTGGTTCGTACCCAACACGTCGTTTACGTTCCGTAAATCTCATTCAATTCCGACGACCGGCTCTCCAGCATCTCCATGAAGGCACCGAAGTCGCCGCCGTAGGCAATCAAATTTGCTCCCAATTCGCGCAGTTCGCGAACGCGTTCCGGCGTGGCGGCGGGGCAGCCCCATGCCTTGCCGTGTTTCTTCGCAGCTTCCGCCGTGCGCGCCATTGCCTGATCAACGGTTAGATCGAGACCGGACGTGCGAATTCGTAATCCGAGATCACCAGGACCAACGAACATCCCGTCCACTCCATCGACCGCGGCGATTTCGTCCACATTCTCTACGGCCTCGGGTGTTTCGATTTGTACCACGAGAAACGTCTCGCGATTGGCAGCGTCGGTGTAATCCTCGCCTCCCTGCAGATAAAAATCGCTGTCCAGCCCGGCTCCGTCAATCCCACGGTCGCCGATTGGCGGAAACTTGACCGACTCAACCAACATCTTCGCTTTTTCCGCGGTCGAGACATGGGGAATCATCAGACCGGTCGCACCGTCTTCCAGATAACGATACAGCCGCGTCTTTTCCAGCGTCGGCGCCCGTAGCATGCAGTCGATGTCGGCGAGGTGAAAGTAGGCCAACAATGCCTGGATTTCGCGGTCGGACATCGTCCGGTGTTCGAGGTCCAGCCAGATGCAATCGTACCCGAAGTGGGCTGCATGACGGACGTAGGCCGGAACGAAATGACCGAGACTACACATCCGCACCGGTTGCCCGGCACGGAGTTTTTCGAGTGATTTGCTTTTACGCAACGGAGTCCCTCTCTGAATGAATTCGTGTCATCGTACCAACCGGCGGAACGCGTCCTGCCGTAACTCACACTCCAATAACTCATCAATGTTGCCACGATCCAAGCCTTCCGCCATCAAGGCGAATGCTTCGCCAGCTGCTTGCATCGTCTGTTCGACCTCGGCATCGCCCTGTGCGGCGTTGAGGTAGAAGGAAGCATATCCATGACACCCGCGTTTCGCCATCTCCTGGATATACAGCGTGGCCAGTTTCGTCTTCAGCGTTTCATTGTCCACGCCGAATTGCAGATGCGGGTGGTAATCAACACCGACACTCGAAACCGGGACTCCAGTTTTCGCGGCCGTTTTCTCGATTCCGGATTTCAGCCGTTTCCCCAAGTCGCGGCAATAGGTCGGCACATCGCGAGCAGCCACTTCCTTCAATGTGGTAATCGCCGCCGCCAGACCGATGGTATCGCTCCAATAGGTACTCGAAATGAACATGCGCGAAGCCGGTTCCATTGCGTCGCGCCGACCAACGACGGCCCCCATCGGGTATCCGTTGGAAATCGACTTCGCGAAAACCGCCATGTCCGGCGTGACACCGACAACCGGCTGCACGCCGCCGGCACTTGGTCGAAAACCGGTCGAAACCTCATCGAAAATCAGCAACGCCCCATGTTGCTGGGTAAGTTCCGAGACTCGTTTGAGATACCCTTCCGGCGGCTCGGCACTGCGGAGCGGCTCCATAATCACCGCCGCCACTTCACCGCGGTTCGCATCCAGCGTCTTCCCCAACGCATCGGCGTCGCCGTAGGGAAACGGAATTGCAGTTCCCTCTAATGCACGCGGTACACCAATCGGTTCGATGCCGGAAAACAGGTGTTCGTTCAAAGACGAATCAGCGCCGAGATTGGCAGCCAGATACCAATCGTGCCAACCGTGGTATCCGCAGAACAGAATCTTGTCGCGTCCGGTTGTCCCCCGGGCAATGCGGACCGCGATTGCGCACGCATCGCCGCCTCCTTTGGCATATCGGACCATTTCCGCACAGGGAATTGTTTCGATCAGCAGTTCGGCCAGTTCGACTTCGAGTTCGTGATTGATCGACGTCATCACGCCGTTTTGAACCTGCAGCATGACGGCCTCATCCACAACGGGGTCACAATACCCCAGAATGATCGCGCCAATTCCGCTGACCCAGTCGATGTACTCGTTGCCATCGACATCCCAAAAGCGAGCGCCTTTTGCGCGAGTAAAAAACGCAGGCGAGACACCGTAGGCAAATCGCGTCGGCCGACGGCTGATAAGCTGTGTGCCGCCGGGAATGAGTTCTTCGGCCCGCCGGTAGAGTTCCATCGACCGGCTGACGCGCGGCGAGAATGTCGCCCGAGCTTGTGGTGAGGAGTGATTCATGAAAACATTGCCACTTGGATGATGACGATTCGTTTTGAACGGTGCGACTAGTCGGTTATCATCCTGTCAATCGCCGTACCGGGTCAAGCAACAACAAGTTTCTCAAAGGAATCCGCATGCCCTCGCGACAGGTCTACCTTTCCGGCAAACTGGTTGCTGAAGAAGACGCGAAGATCTCGATCTTCGACAGTGCCGTCCTGCTGGGCGACACCGTGACCGAATCGACGCGAACGTTTTCCCACAAGCCGTTCAAGCTAGAGCAACACATCGATCGGCTGTACAAGTCGTTGAAAGTGACGCGGATCGACTCCGGATGTGATGCCGCCGAGATGCTGCGGATCACGACCGAACTTCTCGAAGCGAATCTGCCGTTATATCAGCCGCACGAAGATTGCTGGCTGGTGCACAATATCTCGCGCGGTGTGTCTGTTCCCGGCCCAGACCCGACCGTCCAGCGTTCGTCGGCCACCGTGATGATCTACACACAACCGATGGATCTACGCGGCTGGGCGAAGTACTACGTCGAAGGCTGTCACGCCGTCACGCCGATGAGCCGCATCGTGCCTTCGCAATCGCTCGATGCCCGCATCAAAAACCGTAGCCGATTGTCGTACACTCTGGCGGAAATGGAAGTCAAACTCGTCGATTCGGAAGCGCAAAGCGTGATCCTCGACATCGACGGTAACGTGGCCGAAAACAAAGGGGGAAACATCTTCCTCGTTTCCGACGGAGTGCTGAAAACGCCCGCGCCGCGGAATTGCCTCGCGGGACTCAGCCGGGAAACCATCCTCGAACTGGCACAACAACTCGGCATCCCATCGCAGGAAACCACCCTGCAACCCTACGACTTCTATACGGCCGACGAGGTGTTCTTTACCAGCACACCGTATTGCATCATGCCGGCGACGAAGTTCAACGGCTTACCGGTCGGGGATGGAAATGTCGGCCGGGTCACGAAGAAGTTGTTGGCCGCATGGAGTGAACTTGTCGGCATCGACATCGCAAAACAAGCGCTGGATCAAATGAATTCATGAATGACGAATCGCTCAAGAGTCGCTTCGACGATGACGGCTTTGTCGCTGTCCGGCAGTTTCTTCCAGAAGAGGAACTGCAGCAACTGCAATCCGAACTCGATCGTTACATTCACGATGTCGTTCCAAATCTCCCCAGCAGCGATGCGTTCTACCACGACTGCGAACGGCCCGAGACATTGAAGCAGATGCAGCATATGGGCAACGATGCGTTCTTTGAAGAGTACCGTCGGCATCCGCGTTGGGTTCAACTTGCAACAAAGCTCCTCGGTGAACCGGCGCAGTCGAAAGGGCCGGAGTGGTTCAATAAACCGCCGGGAACCGATCATCCCACGCCGCCGCATCAGGACAACTTCTATTTCTGTTTGCGACCACCGAGCGTGCTGACGATGTGGCTGGCACTCGATGACGTCGATGCCGAGAACGGCTGCCTGCGGTACGTCGCCGGTTCGCAAAAACCCGGTATCCGCCCACACGGGCCGACCGCAGTGCTTGGGTTTTCACAGGGGATATTGGATTACTGTTCGGCTGATCGCGACGCTGAGGTGGCGGTGTCTCTGCAACCGGGAGACGTCGTCGCGCATCTGGGGAACACGATTCACCGTGCCGATGCGAATTCTTCTGCAGATCGGAATCGTCGCGCATTCGCGATGGTCTTTGAAGGCGAGAGTTGCCAACGCGACGCCGATGCTTACGCTCGTTACGAAGTGGCTCTCGAACAGCAGCACTCACGCATGGGACTGGCCGGCGCATGATCGATGACAGTTTTCCCTCCGCAAGAACGGCAACCATGATGAGTAAACTGTTGACGCGACGAAGTGTCATCGCGGTGTTGTTGATGATTTTCCTGTTGTTCTCTTTGACCAACAACGGATTCGGCGCAGACTCACAGCCCCTCGAGAACAGCGTTCAACAGGTCGATCCCCCCGCGGCCGCATCCGCAGATCCGACCGGACTCAAATTCTTCGATTGGCTGCTGATCGCTCTCTATGCCGCTTCGACGATCGGCTTGGGGTTCTACTTCAGTCGCAAGCAGGAATCGACGGACGAGTATTTCACCGGCGGCCGAAACATGAACCCGTTTCTGATCGGCGTCTCATTGTTCGCCACATTGTTGAGTACGATTTCATATCTTTCGATGCCGGGCGAAGCGGCGGGAAAAGGGCCGGTCGGTCTGGTGGGGTTTCTGGCGCTCCCCTTCATTTTTCTGATCGTGGGGTTGTGGATCATTCCGGTTTACATGAAGCAGCGCGTGACCAGCGCCTATGAATTGCTGGAGGAACGACTAGGCCTCAGCATCAGGCTACTGGGGGCGAGCATGTTCCTCGCATTACGGCTGGTCTGGATGACGTTGCTGGTGTATCTGGCGGCGAAAGCCCTCGTTGACATGATGTCGGTTGACGCGAGTTGGGTTCCATTGATCGTTTTGATCACGGGGAGCGTCGCGCTCATCTACACCTCGCTGGGGGGATTGCGGGCCGTCGTCATTACCGATTTCATGCAGACCGTTTTGCTGTTTGGCGGAGCTCTGCTTGTCATTGTCACCGTCACGTGGGACTTCGGCGGCTTCGGCTGGTTTCCCACAACATGGCACGCCAACTGGGACGATCAACCGTTTTTTAGCACCGACCCAAAGGAGCGTTACACCGTCGTTGGCATGTTCTTATCGACCCTGACATGGTACGTGGCGACATCCGCCGGTGACCAGACATCCGTGCAAAGGTTCATGTCCACGAGGGATGCGAAAGCCGCACGGTGGGCGCTCGCCACACAACTGGCCGTCGGCGCAGTTGTCGGCCTGACGTTGTACGCCGTCGGTTTCGCGCTTCTCGGTTACTACGAGGCCCACCCAGTGAGCCTCCGCGCCGGGCTGGACCTCAAGGACAATGCCGACCGGCTATTCCCTGTCTATATCGCCGATCGGCTGCCGGTCGGTGTCTCCGGCTTAGTCGTCGCGGCGATGTTCGCAGCGGCAATGTCAAGCATCGATTCCGGCGTGAATTCCATCACTGCCGTCGTCATGTCGGATTACCTTGATCGATTCGGCCTCAAACCGAAAACAGGAAAAGGGCACGTGCGCGTGGCACGGCTGTTGGCACTTGGTATCGGTGCCGTCGTCGTCCTCGGCAGCACGTTCATGAAATACATCGAGGGCAACATCACCGCGGTCACCCAAAAAACGGTCAACCTGCTCACCACACCGATCTTCGCCTTGTTTTTCTTCGCGATCTTCGTACGCCGGGCATCGGCGGTCGGCGTCTGGATCGGAGCGATCTTCGGCACGCTCACTGCGGCGTTGATCGCATTCTCCGGGCCACTGGTCTACTTCCTGTACTTACAATTCGACATCGATCCCGCGACGTTCAATGTGGAGTTGATCACCAAGGCCGATCCAATCACCGGTGAGACATGGACGACCGCCGAAGATCCCATCAGTTTTCAATACATCGGACCGGTCGCGCTCACCGTCAACATTGTCGTCGGCTACATCGCCTGTTGGGTGTTCCCGAAGCGAGAGAAGGAATGACCTTGCGAATTATCGATCAGGGGATCATTTCACACGACCCCGCTTGTGGTGCGTACATGCCGACGATCACGCGGCTCGCCGCCGGTGGGTACGTCGCCTCTCAACACGTCGGCTCGCAACTCGCGTCGGCCGATAACCGCATCGAAGTCCTCACATCCACCGACGGACACCAATGGGAATCGATCGCCCGTTTCCCCGGCGAGGACAAAGGCTGGGCGTATCGCGGACCCGAGATTGACGAACTGCCGGACGGCCGATTGCTGATGACGGCCACACGGTTTGAAGTCACCGAGGCCGAATTGTTCGATCCCGATTCCGAAGCGCTGCAGCGTCCCGAAATGCTGACGTTTGAATCGAGTAATGGCGGCCGGAATTGGTCCGCGCCGCGCATTGTCCCGGTCGATCTACCGCCGGATAAATACACCTGGAACGGGGCAGGGCGTTTGGTTCGGTTTTCCGAGACGCGTTGGATGTATCCGTTTGAAACATGGAAACCCGAAGGTTACGACGGTCCGCCCGACCAGAAGGCGGCCGCCGTATTTTCATCCGATCAGGGAAACACCTGGGGCGAACTGACCGTCATCGCCGACGACGTCTCCGGCCACACATTGTGGTGGGACCAGTTGAATACGCGTCTGCCCGACGGCCGACTTTTCACAATGCTGTGGACGCACAAGTACGGAACCAAACAGGACCTGATGAATCATTGGGTCGTTTCGGATGACGAAGGGCGAACGTGGTCGGCACCGCAAACCACCAACCTGCCGGGGCAAGTCTGTTGTCCCATCGGTTTGCCGGACGGACGTGTCGCGGCAATCTACAATCATCGCGGTGAACCACAAGGAATACACGTCGCGATCAGCGACGAGTTTTCAACTTTTGATCGCGAGAATGAATTGGTCGTGTTCGATGCCGGTGCCGAAGCAACGCTGGGGACCACCGACCACGAGAACTTTCTCGCCGAGCACATGTTAATCGCCTTCGGCAAACCACAGGGATTCCTCGACGCCGACGGCACGCTGCTGACATATTTCTGGTGTACATCACAGGGTGTGACCCACACACGCTGGGTGCGGATCGCGATTGATTAACAACGCAAAGACGATTACCTCACAAAATTCGCGCGACAACGAGACATCGCTTGCGGTTTAGCGAATGCGAAACCGCAAGCGAGAAGATTCTACCGGAACGACGCATGGAACCGCCGACCATCAATTACACCGAACACGATCAACAGATCTGGGACGAAGAACTCGCTGAGTTTCTGCCGTCGCGAATCTTCGACGCGCACATCCATTTGTTCAACAAGGCACATCAGCCGGAAGGAACAGCCGGCTGGTCGAATGCCGACCTCGCGACGTTGAACCAATGGGCGGCGCGATTGTATCCAGATCGCGAAGTTTACTATCTGGTTCTTGGCACGCCGCTGCCGGGAATCGATGTGGCCGCCCATAACGCGTGGGCCATCGAGCAGGTACAGTCCGATCCGCAGTCGCGGTTCAATCGGCTTGTCACCCCGGATTGCAAACTCGACGACATTCGTCGCGACGTGCAATTGCCCGGCGTGATTGGGTTGAAACCGTACCGCGTGTATTCGGTCACTGGCGACATTGCCCAGTGCCGGATTCACGAATTCCTGCCGCACGAACAGTTGGAACTGGCGAACGAACTGGGGCTGTGGGTGACGATGCACCTGTCGCGATTCCACGGGTGTGCCGACGAGGCGAATCTCGCGGACCTCACAGAATTCACAACGCAGCGCTACCCGAACATCAAATGGATTCTCGCTCACTGTGCCCGCAGCTTCACCTACTGGCCGATCCGCGAAGCGATCGACCGGCTGCGCGACCTGCCGAACATCTGGTACGACGTCTCCGCCGTCACCGACATCCGCCCGTTGATCACACTGTTTCAGCGGGAACGGGTCGAACGCATTTTCTACGGTTCCGACGGCGTCGATGCCACATATTTTCACGGCCAGTACGTCGCGCTGGGCCGTTCGTGGCAAGGGTTAGACGTTTCGAGATTCCCCCTGCAATTCCCGCATTGCGACGGCCGGCCGATCCTGTCGATTTATGAGCAATTGTTATCGATGAAACAAGCCGCCGAAATTGTGGGCTTGTCCCGCGACGACGTCGAAGCCATCTTCTGGCGCAACGCGGCAACAGCCTTCGACGTGCAGTTTTAGGTCGCCTTACCTGTAGACGGCGATCCAGAACAAAGTAAACATAATCTCAACCGCCGCCTGTATTGAAATCCAAATCACCCATGATTTCCCATCGTATCTTAGTCATCGGAGTCGGCTCGATTGGTGAGCGGCACGTTCGTTGCTTTGGGCGGACGGATCGTTGCGATGTTTCAATCTGCGAAATCAATGAACCGTTGCGGCAGACGATTGCCGAGCGCTATGCGATTGGTTCCGCGTTCGGCAATCTGGCCGATGCGTTGAATGACCCGCCGGATGCTGCGGTCATTTGTGCGCCGGCGCATCTGCACATTCCAATGGCGACACAACTGGCCGAAGCGGGCGTGCATTTGCTCATCGAGAAACCACTCAGCGTTGGTTTCGAGGGCATCGAGCGGTTGTTCGCGCTGGTGCAGGAACAGAACCTCACGGCGGCGGTCGCCTATGTTTCGCGGATGAACCCGGCGCTGGCTGCGATGCGCGAGGCGATTCAGAGCGGCCGGTTCGGCGAACCGCTGCAAATCGTCGGGCTGTCGGGCCAGAACTTTCCGCTCTATCGCCCGGCGTATCGTGAAATCTATTACAACAACCGCGCGACCGGCGGTGGTGCGGTTCAAGATGCGTTAACCCATCTGATGAATTCCGGCCAATGGCTGGTGGGGCCAATGACGGAACTGGCCGCCGACGCCGCACATTTGGCGCTGGAAGGTGTCGATGTGGAAGACACTGTCCACGTCATCGCCCGCCACGGTGCCGTGATGGGAAGTTATGCCCTGAATCAACATCAGGCCCCGAATGAAACCAGCATCACCGTCGTCTGCACGAGTGGCACAGCTCGCTGTGAGTTTCACCGCAGCCGTTGGGTGTCGGCGGCGACACCCGGAGACGATTGGAAAGTCGAACAAGAATACTCCATCGAACGGGACGACGGTTTCGTCGCGCAGGCGAACCGGTTTCTGGATGCCGTCGAGGGAAATGCCGAACCGGCTTGCTCACTCGCCGAAGGTCGGCATACGCTACAGACCAACCTGGCCGTTTTGCAGGCGGCGGACACGCACACCTGGCAGACGATTTCGGCGTCATAGCACGACAAAATGGCGCCTGAAGCGCAAGCGAAGGATGATTCCTAGGCGATGCCAGAAAGCTCCTTCGCTTGCGCTTCAGGCTTTTATTTATGATGAAACAATAAACCGACACGGTGACAAGACGAGGTTTGCAACATGGAACAACCGACGATTCAACAACTCTTCGACCTGACCGGGCGGGCGGCAATGGTTACCGGCGCGTCGGGGTATTTGGGGAGTGCGATGGCGGCCGCGTTGGCGGAAGCGGGGGCGACGGTGGTTGTCAGCAGCCGGGACCGTGAGCGCGCCGAAGCAACAGCAGTTGCGTTACCGGCGGTGAAGGGAACGGCGCATATCGGTGTGCAACTTGATCACAAGGACGAAGACTCGATTCAAGCCGGTTTTGCTGAAGCGGTCGAGCGCTGCGGCGGACTCGACGTGCTGTTCAACAACGGACAGGGTGGTTCTGCCGATGCCTGGGACGACATCACCGCCGAGGGATTCAACGGACAACTGGCCAATGCCACCGGGTATTTTCTACTGGCGCGTTTGATGCGCGACCACGCGGTCGCGCGCAGCCAACCGGCCAGCATTGTGATGATTGGTTCGATGTACGGCGTGGTGGCTTCGTACCCCGATGCTTACGAAGGATTGGTGCCGGCCAGCAGTGTGGGATACCACGCGCTGAAGGGGGGCGTGATTCACATGACCCGTCATCTGGCAGCCTATTGGGCGGCCGATGGTGTGCGGGTCAACTGTCTCAGCCCGGGTCCGTTTCCATCGGAGAAAGCCAACGCCGACATGGTGGAACGGCTGAAAGAGAAGAACCCAATGAAACGGATGGGACTTCCTTACGAACTGAAAGGGCCGGCATTGTTGCTGGCCAGCGATGCGGGGAGTTACATCACCGGCCAGAATCTGCTCGTCGATGGCGGCTGGACAGCGTGGTAACTAAAACGCCAGCACTCGCTGCGGATTCTCGATGAGGATGGCGCGAATTTCGGCCGGCGACACGTCGAGTTGTGTGAGCGCAGCGACCAGTTTGGTGGTCACGGTTGTGTAGTCGGGCTCAAGTTGTTTCCAGTCAGCAGCCCGTTTTGCCGCGACGGAAAACTTCGGGTAGTAGAACGGTGAATGATCGTGGCTGACGAGAATCTGTTTGCCGAAACCAGCGCCGATCAGTTGTTTGATTTGTCGCGCCTGGCTGTCCACTGAGTACTCCTTGTGATCGACACGATCGAATTGCACGAAGCAACCGAGTCGTGCGATGACGGTGTGATATTCGTTTGCTTCGTCATGCTCGCGGTCGTCCTGGTGGCCTTGATGTCCGATGATGACTTTCTCGGGCTTCGCGCCATGCTTGATCAGAATTTGGGCTTCTTCCAGCCCGCCGCCGTTGGTTGTGTGTGTTGTGATCGGGCAGCCGGTTTCCTTGCTGGCGATGGCGGCGGCAATGTGGCAGACGCGTTCGCTGGGCCGCAAGTACGTGCTGGTGCCAATTTTGATGATGCCCGCCTTGATGTCGGTAAACTTCTCGCCCCATTTACCCGACGGGTCTTCCATGCCCCGGGTGACCTCGCGAATGAAGAGGTCGGCCATCTGCCGTGCACCGTTTTTCTGAATCGACATTCGTACCGCCCACGGATGTTGCGGGGCGAGCGCTTCGCACCAGAATCCGGTTGACGCGACAATGTGCACCTTCGTCCGCTTGGCCAGCTCCTTGAGCAAGCGAGGATACCGCCCGACGCGAATCGGAGTCGTCTCGACAATCACACCCGGCCCATCTTCTGGCGAGAGTGTTGCGTGAAACGCGTCGAGCAACTTTGTGGTGTGTTTGAGCAATTTCTCGCGCACGGGCGCGATGGGTGCTGGTTCTGTCTCAAAAAGTTCTGACCAATCGACAATTGGGGCGTGCTCGTGCATCAACGCCGCGCCGAGTTTTTCGGCTGCCACGCGTCCCAATACCGTCTGCACGGCCGGACGATCGCTTTTCTCATTCGCGGCGGCGCACTCGGAAAGCGAGTTGAGTCCGGCCCATCCTGCCATCACTCCAGCGGTCGCATCACGTAGAAAATGACGCCGCGGGACACGGCGTGAATCAAATTGCGGGCGAGACAGAGACATGGGCGAATCCTCGAATGATTAGACGAATGCGTTCCCGATCCAGTCTCGCACGATTCGAGACTGATCGCAAACAGATGAGCCAGATTGCGTTCAACTTAGGACCGTTCGGAAAATTAGTGTCCGATTTGCGGCTTGATTGTGTAATTCCATTTTGGCAGGACGTCGGCGAAGTTGATCGTTGAGCGAATGGTGTCTTTCATTTCGTCGCTCGCATTTC
>Ga0115002_10003526_pt1 | contig 19469 bp, 18 predicted proteins | sample ArcticOcean_MG_C_8_FD_89576 | JGI IMG/M metagenome (GOLD analysis project Ga0115002, IMG submission 89576) | Marine microbial communities from western Arctic Ocean - ArcticOcean_MG_CB11_86 | ecosystem: Environmental > Aquatic > Marine > Oceanic | place: Arctic Ocean: Canada Basin | collected... | reverse complement strand
TGGTAGGAGTTGCGTGGTGTCTGTGGAACTCGGTCACGTGGGGACAGTAAGCAGCCCTTCGACAAGCTCAGGGTGAGCGGATAGTTGTTTGCTCATAGTGAGTGGTGGGTTTTCAGGTGTCTCCGAGTCCGGTCCGCGACAGATCGCGAATGAGGCTCCGCGAATCCCAGCGCGTGACCAACGGGGGCTTAGATGGCCTTTCGAGGCGGGACTGTCGACGTTGGTAGCGGGTGGAACCGAGTGGGCCGCCCGCTAGCCCTCCGCGTCATAGATGACTTCAAGCATCCCATACGCGGCCTCTTCGGAGTCCGTATCAAGGACTCCTTCGACCTTTTCACCTGTTCTGGTGTATGCCTCGTACTTGATGGCCATGCTAAGTTCGTTTCACCCTGAGCCTTGTACCCGTTCTTCTGAGTCTATGCGAGGAAAATTGTGCCCAACCCGGAACGACGCCGCATGAGGTTTGACCTGCTTGCGCCCCCTTCCCCGATGAAGGGAAGCAGGAAGTCGCCAGCGCGAGAGAATGCCCCTAGTCGATGAAGAAGACCTTCCGGAGCACCTCTCCCACTGAGGTAATTCCTTCCTTGGCCATGATCATGCCGGCCCGCCTCATCGGAACCATCCCCTCGGCGATGCCCTGAGTTCGTATTTCTTGGCCGCCAGCCTTGTCCGAAATGAGCTTTCTGATGGCTCCGGTGACGGGCAATACCTCAAATACGCCAGTTCGCCCAAGGAAGCCGGTCCCGCCACAGAAATTGCAGCCCACGCCCTCCCAGAGTTGCTCAGCTGGCTCCTGCATCTCGCTTTCGTAGGCGAGGGACTCCGCTGCGCCAAGCTCGGTTTGCACCTTGCAGTGGGGGCAGAGTCGGCGGACGAGGCGCTGTGCCAAGCCACCTGCGACGGCCGTAGCCGCCATGTAGGGCTCAATGCCCAGGTCCAGTAGGCGTATAAAGGACGAAGGCGCGTCATTGCTGTGTACCGACGCCAGGACAAGGTGGCCGGTCAGCGCGGCGTCGATAGCCGTCTTGGCGGTCTCCTCGTCCCTGATCTCACCCACGAGAATCACGTCTGGGTCCAGTCTCATGATCGATCTGAGGCCTGAGGGGAAGTCGATTCCTGCCGCTCTGTTGACCTCTATCTGGTGGAGGTCCTCCATCCTGTACTCGACCGGGTCCTCCACGGTCATGATGTTCCCGCGGTCCTTGATCAACTCGGCGACAGAACCGTAGAGAGTTGTGGTCTTGCCGGAACCGGTCGGGCCCGAAACAAGTACCATACCGAACGGGAGGCTAAGGAGTTGCCGCCACGTGAGAAGCGGCCTGGCGTCGAGTCCGATGTCCTCAAGGCTGAGTATGCCACCGGAGCGGTCCAGGATGTGGATCACCATCATCTCGCCCCAGGTGATGCCAATGGTAGATACCCTGAAGTCGACGTTCTTTTCCCCGAAGCCCAGTGTGAAGCTGCCGTCCTGGGGTCGGCGGGTCTCGGAGATGTCCATCTCCGCCAGCACCTTGATTCTGCTTACCATTGACTCATGGAGTCGTAGCGGCAGCATCACTTGCTCTTGTAGCACGCCGTCGAGCCGGAACAGGACGTTGGCGGAGTCTGCCGTAGGTACGATATGGATGTCGGAGGCTTTTCGCTTGACCGCCTGCAGTGTGACCAACTCCACGGCCTGGACGGCGGGGAGCTGCGACATGTCCTGGCCCATGGCGCCGATGGCGGCCTGCGGACGTTCCTCAGCCGGGGAGATTGCCACGCCAGCGGCGCTATCTCCACCCGTTGGAGCCGCCTGAGGAGGGGGCGATGGTAGACCGGCGGCGTAGGTTCGGTCTATTAGCTCGTTGAGGCCCCCACTGAGGGCCAGGGCGAACTTAGTCTGGCGGCCCGTAACAGACGACAGCCTTGATGATAGCTGGAAGTCGTTGGGGACCATCGTGGCGATTCGAAGCGACCCATCGGTCTCGAATGACACCGGGAGGATGTTGTGCTCGCGCGCTAAGTCCTCGGGTACGAGCGCGACGGCCTCCGGGTCTACTTGGACCGACTTGAGGTCGACAACGGGAATCCTGAGCTGGAAGCTCAGGACGGTCATGAGGGTTTCGCGGGCAACAATGCCTAGAGAGACGAGTGTGTCTAGTAGCCCCAGGCCGCCTTCACGGCTCTGTTCCCTGGCCTTGGCGAGCTGCTCGTCGGTGACGAACTCGGCGTCAAGTAGAACACGGCTTACGCGTTCCTCGAAAGACGTCGCGCCACTGCTAACCATCGTATCCTCGGTATCGGGCGTATATCTGTCGCCCGGGGGCTTCTCTAAGTGTCGCCAACTTCGACGAACATCACTTGCGGCCTAGCAACCAGTCCCTGCAGGCAGGGATCTGCTGTCATAGCTGATTGTGCCGATAGCCACCGGCGAGATGAACGCGCCATTACCCCGTCTACGACGGCCCGGAGGCCACATGCTAATCTAGCATATTCGTCTAGTGGAAGCGAAAATAAGGTGGTGTATCGTCGTATTTCGTCGCGGGGTGTTTGACGCGCCAGGTCGGGCGGTGGTGCTGTGTGGCACGAGGTCAGGTAAAGGTCGACGGCGTCAGTGGAGCGCAACGCGAAATCGTAGTCAAGACGCTGGTTCGAAATTCGATGGTCCCTATGACGGGGGAAGAGACACGTCGATGGTCGACTGTGACTCCATGAATATCCAGTGCACTGTAGTGTCGGTGCCGCCAAGTTGGATACGGTCGAAATTGCGGAGTCGCCTGGGATCGGCCCCAATCTTCTCGCTGTTCACAAAGGTTCCGTTGCGGCTGCCGAGGTCGGCGATCCAATAGCCTTCGGCGTCGCCTCGGATACCAGCGTGCTGCCGCAGACCCCGGCCTCTTCGAGGACGACATCGTTGAGCGCAGCGCGGCCCATCATGGTCATTCCCCCGGAGAGAGGGACGGATGACCCCTCATCGGGGCCTTCACCTACCATCAAAATCGCTTCACCAATCATCGACATCTGCGACACTTGGGAGTGCTGTTTAGATGTATGCCAAGGTCCTTATGGCTCATACATCGTCTCGGACGCCATGATGCTGTCGTGTCGGATGGGTGTCAACTAGGCGGACTGGGGTATCAATTGAGCTCCTAAATTAGGAGACGGCGCGTATTATCTCCCATGGATGCCTGGGAAATGCGTCGTAATCGCACCCTCGTTCGCCTTGGAATCCGCCACTGCCCACATGTACGATGGCGTCGGCAGCCGTCCTCGGTCCTCGTGGACGTGCAATGTAACTACACGTCGTCGGCCCACCCCCCCGCCTACGGGATGTTCCGGCGAACGGGATTCCGCCCGGTGATAAGGACATCAACCATTGCTCTCCTCTATCAGTCCTCCAAGTTACGCCCCGTTCGGAGGTCTCCGAATTTGGATAGACCGCCGTCGAACGCTCACGCTGGCTATGCTCATTAATGTTGTGCTGGTTGCATCTGCACTGGGCTGTAGCTCCAGTCAGTCTTTGATCGTATTCTCCTCCGATAGGGACGGGAACCGTGAGGTATACACGGTAGACCCCGTTACCGGCAATGAGCGAAACCTGACAGGAAGCATCGGCGATGAGTTCGCGCCGACGCTATCTCCCGATGGCAAACTGGTGGCCTTCCTGTCGAGTTCCGGAGAGGATGTCGGGATCGAGGTTATTGAGGCTAGTGGGGAAGTTCTAATACGAAAATCGATCACCAGTGGGCCGGGCAGATACGGTAGCCAACGGTGGGCGCCTGATAGCAACCGCATTGCCTACATACATGAGATCGGGGGTCGACCGGCGATCTACGTTGGTGGAATCGAAGGCAAGCCCTCGTTGCTACTGACAACTATCCGAGCAGACGAGGTAAGCAGTTGGTCGCCCGATGGCAAATCTGTAGCATTTTCCGTCAGGGAGGGAGAGGAACAGGGCGTATATATCCGAAACCCGGACGGCGTCAATGAGTTCCGAGTGACCGAAACCTCGGATTCCGGTCCTATTTGGTCGCCCGACTCCAAGAGGTTCGCCTTCATCTCTGTGCGCGACGGTAATCCAGAAATCTATGTCATGAACACCGATGGTACTGAGCAGCGGAGATTGACTGAGTCCGATGCCCCTGAATACGACCTTTCGTGGTCGCCAAATGGGAAATTTCTCATGTTTGTGACAGGGTTGGACAGCCTCGCAGAGATATATATCACGGATCCAGACGCTCCCGGCGACATACGTCTGACCTACAACGAGGTAAGGGACGACCAGCCGGTCTGGTCTCCGAACGGCAAGCAGATCGCCTTCGTTTCGTATTTGGATGGCGATGCGGAGATTTTCTTGATGGATTCGGCCGGTAGTGAGCAGACTCGCCTCACCAACAACGAGGGCGACGACATCAACCCGAGCTGGTAGTCAGCCTTGGCGTGTTGAGAGCGCCCTCCGCGATATCACCCCAACATTTGCTTGGAGATGAGCCGTAGCCCAGTTGGACCACTCGTGTAACTTTGTGGTGGGCGAATGTACCCGATCCGCTGCCACGGCAAATCGCACTTGACGCAACCCTAGTTCTATCGCCTCAAGGCCTTGAGGCGGTGGCAACTCTGGATGGTGTCGGCGAGACCCTCGCGAACCCGCTGCTTCTCACCCCGTGCCATTCATGCGACGCGAGGCAGTGCCCTCGATGTCGACGATCGATGCCTAGTCATTAGGCGGCTTAAGTATAGAGAGCCGCGCATGCCCGCCCTCCACGTTTGGTGCCTTGCCTCGCGGAATGTTAAACTTGAGGTATTCTCGGTTCGCGGCGTGGAGGAGAGTTGACCGAAGGCTTTTCGCTGGATTGGGCTGTTGTGATCATCGTTGGCGGTGTAGGACTCGCCGCCACGCTGGGTATGTTTTTGGCATCCTACTTATTGGCGCCGAAACGGCCGTCGGCCATCAAGCTTTCCTCCTATGAATGTGGTATCCCGGCCGCCCCGTTCCGCTGGTCTCAGGTGCACATCCGCTACTATGTATTCGCGATCCTGTTCCTGGTCTTCGATGTCGAGGCCGTGTTCCTGTTTCCCTGGGCTGTCATCTATTTAACCGAAATACCGGCGGTCTTCTACGAAATGCTGATCTTCATCGCGATCCTGTTCTTCGGAGTGGTATATAGCTGGAGAAAAGGAGTCCTGCAGTGGAGATAGAACTGGGCCAGGGATACGGAGCACACGAGGGCAATGAGCCCGGTGACAGCATATTTCAGAAGGTTCTTCCCAATGCAGTGACGGCCATGTCCACCGACCTGTTTGCTGCAGCCAGGAGCAGCTCGTTGTGGACGCTGAGCTTCGGATTGGCCTGCTGTGCAATCGAAATGATGAGCACTCACATGTCTCACCACGACCTGGACCGGTTCGGCGTGGTCACCTGGCCATCGCCACGACAGGCGGATGTGATGATCGTGGCAGGAACCGTTGTCAAGAAGATGGCGGAGCCGATCAAGCTACTCTACGAGCAGATGCCAGATCCCAAATGGGTCATCGCCATGGGCAGCTGTGCGACCAATGGAGGACCCTACTACCGATCATACTCGGTGGTGATGGGCGTGGACCACTTGATACCGGTGGACGTGTATGTCCCAGGGTGTCCGCCACGCCCCGAGGCTCTGATGTACGGGATCATGCAGCTTCAGGAGAAGGTTAAGAAGGACGCCAAACAACGTGGTACAACGTCCTAAAAAAAGAGAGTCTGCTGCCCCCCAGGCCCCGGTTGCCCTAGATGATCGGGGTCTAGCTTTGTCTACCCTGCTCGGTTCAGCGCTCGACGATGTGGACGTGCAGATAGATGCTGCCGTTGACGAGGTAGTCGTGGTCCTGAGCCCCGATGATTTGCTGGCGGTCTGCCGTATCGCCCGCGAGTCAGATGATCTCGATTTCAACTATCTGCGCTGCGTCAGCGTCGTCGACTACGAAGAGCGGCTGGAGGTCAACTACCATCTGTTCTCGCTCGCGAAACGTCACAAGATGGTGATCAAGACATCGGTCTCTCCAGAGGCCCCCAACGTTCCAACAGTGACGGGTGTGTGGCGTGCGGCGGACTGGTTCGAGCGAGAGGGCCACGACCTGTTTGGTGTGGTTTTCATCGGGCATCCTGACCTGGCTCCGCTGCTTCTCTACGAGGGATTTGAGGGCTTTCCCGGACGCAAAAGCTTCCCATTCCACGACTACGACGAATGGTAGGCAGGGTCTCAGCAAGATGATTGAGTCAACCAAAGAGCCAGGGCTCGATTCCCTGGACCTCATGATCAACATGGGCCCTCAACACCCGAGCACCCACGGTGTATTTCGGTTGGTAATAGGGGTCGACGGCGAGCGCATTGTTCGTGCCGAACCCCATATCGGATACCTGCACCGCGGCTCGGAGAAGCTGTGCGAGGCAGAAGACTATGCCCAGATAGTCACACTGTTCGATCGCATGGACTACATCGCCAACCTGAACTCAGAGCTGGGATACGCCCTCGCCGTCGAGAAACTAATGGCTCTCGAGATACCGGAGCGCGCCGAGTACATCAGGGTGATCCTTTGCGAGCTGAACCGTATCGCGAGCCACATGCTTTTCTATGGGGTCTACGGTCTGGACGTCGGCGCCATGACGCCTATTCTGTATGGCTTTCGAGAGCGCGAGAGGATACAGGCGCTGTTCGAGTCCGTCACCGGCGCGCGGATGATGCACAACTACATCCGAATTGGCGGCGTGAAGGAAGATCTCCCGGACGACTTTGACGCCCGCATGAAAGCACTGGTCTCGCAGCTAGAGCTGGGCATTGAGGAGTGCGACCGCCTTCTCACTGACAACGAAATGTTCCTGGCGCGGACAAAGGGCATAGGATCTATCGGCCCCACGGATGCCATCGACTTCGGCGTCACCGGCCCCTCCCTGAGGGCCAGCGGTGTCGCGGAGGACGTGCGGATATCCGAGCCCTATGGCCTCTACGACAGGTTCGATTTTGGAATCCCGGTGGGCACTAACGGCGATTGTTGGGACCGGTACTATGTCCGGGTCGAGGAGATGCGACAGTCGCTAGTTATTATTGAGCAGGCGATGGCGCAGATGGAGCCGGGCCCAATTATGGCCAAGGTGCGGCGCATCACTCGCCCTCCGAAGGGTGAGGTGTACATGCGCACCGAGTCCCCACGCGGGGATCTGGGGGTCTTCATCGTCAGTGACGGCAGCGACAGGCCCTACAGGCTCAAGGTGAGGGCACCGTCCTTCGCCAATCTGCAGGGGCTCAAGCATATGCTCAGGGATGCCTATGTGGCCGATGCCGTGGTGATCCTCGGCTCCATCGACATCGTTCTCGGTGAGGTGGACCGGTGAGCATCCAGGATTTCGGGCTGTACTCTGCGGCGGCGGCAGGGCTTTTTGCGTTCCTATCGGTGACGGTGCTCATTCTGACCTGGCTGGAGCGCAAGGCTCTGGCCCGTATACAGATGCGAATGGGCCCGATGAGGGTGGGCTTCCATGGAGTGCTTCAGCCCATCGCCGACGCCATCAAGCTTGTTGTGAAAGAGGACATCCTTCCTACCTCGGCAGACCGGCGTGTCTACTGGCTGGCCCCGTTAGCCGTCTTTGTCCCCTCCATCATGCTCTGGGTCACCATTCCGGTGGGTCAAGATCTCGTATTGCGCAACCTGGAGTTGGGCCTGTTCTATATCACTGCCATTTCGGTGCTGTCGGTCATGGGACTGGTTATGGCCGGCTGGGGCTCAGCCAACAAATATGCGTTTATTGGCGGGCTCCGCGCGGCGGGCCAGCTTGTCAGCTACGAGATACCATTCATCATGGCGATTCTAGGAGTTGCCATGATGAGTCAGTCTCTCGACTTGACAGTTATAGTGGCTGATCAGTCAACCATCGCCAATATCCTAATCCAGCCCCTCGGTTTTTTTATATTTTTGCTTGCGGGACTGGCCGAGTTGGGGCGCACTCCATTCGACATCCACCACGCTGAGTCGGAGGTCGTAGGCGGGCCATTCGTCGAGTACAGCGGTGCGCACTGGGCGGTCTTCTTCCTCGCAGAGTACATCAATACATTTACTATCGCTGCCCTGACTGTGCTGCTGTTCTTTGGGGGCTGGGGCTGGCCGGATATGCCATTCGATGGAGTAGCGCACTCGGCGTTGTCTGCCGTATGGTTCCTGGCGAAGACCTACGCCGTAATTCTGCTGATGTTCTGGTTCCGAGGGACCTATCCGAGGCTACGAATTGACCAGCTCATGGCATTCGGCTGGCAGGGGCTGGTGCCGCTCTCCTTCCTCAATATTGTGATAACGGGCGTGGCCAATTTCTACGGCTGGCACTGGCTGGCTCTGACCGGTATGTCGGTTGGGGTGCTGGCGATCACGTTCTATGTAATCAATAGGCAGCCCGGGACGAGCGCAGAGCGTATGACTGTCTCGGTGATCCGGGCTGGCGACCTGAGGTCCGCTCCACCCACGGGTGGTGAAGGACAGCAGTCAGCGGAGCCCGTGCCCTCTGCGCCTCGGCCGGACCGAGGCTTCTAGATGTTAGGCAGCTTGAAAGGGCTTCTGGTAACGCTGCGGAGCATGGTGCGCTCTCCGGTGACTGCACAGTATCCGAATGCCGACAAGAGGCTCGAAATAGCGAACCGGTTCATGGGGTTCCCGGCCTTGTTGTGGGACTATGCTGTCGACGAGCCGTACTGCACGGGCTGCATGGTGTGCGTACGCGAGTGTCCTACCCAGTGCATGTCTGCCACGATGAAGGACAACCCGCAGCACCCGGATGGCAGCCGGCGACGCAAGATAATAGATGTGTTCGAGATAAACCTGGGGCGCTGTATTCTGTGTGGCATCTGTGTGGACGTGTGCAATTTCGATGCTATCGAGATGAGCCACGAGCACGAGCGCGGACGTTATGCTCGCAATGCCAACAGGGTTGACCTCGACGACTTGCTGGTCATGGGAAAGAAGTATCAGAAGGACACAGGCTGGCAACCCGTTCAGGCCAAGAACATAGGCACCCCCAAGCCAAAGAAACCAACTGAGGGGACCGTAGCCGAATGACCGCTTCATTGGTCATGTTCTACATCGCCGGCGCCGTCACGCTGGGCGGCGCGCTCGGCGTCGTTATGACGCGCAATATCGTGTACGCCGCACTTGGATTGCTCGCATCACTCATCGGCGTGGCCGGCTTGTTCTTGCTGGCGTTCGCCGAATTTCTGGCTCTTGTGCAGGTACTGATATACGGCGGCGCTATCGTCGTGGTAATCATCTTCACGCTGATGCTGACGCGAATCGAGGATTTCGAGAACCTCTCTGACAACGTGCAGTGGCCGCTGGCGGCGGTTGTAGGAGCGACGGTGTTCGGACTCCTTGCCGCCTCCGTGATGTTCACCTCGGTACGCACTGTGCCACGAGAGCAGGGTGTGGTGGAGTTCGTGTCACTGGGTCGAACGCTGTTTGTTGACTGGGCAGTGCCCTTTGAGGTGGCGTCCCTCGTGTTGCTGGTGGCCCTGATCGGGGCGGTTGTAATGGTCAGGACGGGGGACCAGGGCGAATGATAGAGCTTGGCCATTTCCAGGTGTTGAGCGCCGCGCTTTTTGCCATCGGCTTGTATGGCGTCTTGGCTCGCAAGAGCGCGGTCCTAATCCTAATGTCCATCGAATTGATGCTCAACGCCGTTAACCTGAATTTGATCGGCTTTGCCGCATTTGTGGACTTCTCCGAAGCCCAGCGTGCGCTTGGCCAGGTCATCGTCATATTTGTGATCACGGTGGCGGCTGCTGAGCTTGCTTTGGCGGTGGCTATCATCCTACGGCTCTACCGGAACCGTTCGACCGTGAACATGGACGAAATCGACATCATGAAATGGTGATCTTGGAAGTGGGGCCTGCCTCCTAAATGTCACTGGAATCCATAGGTACAGACTGGGCGTGGGTTATACCCGCCCTCAGCGCCTCGGCCTTCCTCGTGGTTGTCCTGTTCGGGAGGTATCTCCCGGGCCAGGGTGCCTTTGTGTCGGTGTCCGCCGTCCTGCTAGGGTTCGTGCTGTTCGGGTTCGTATTGGCGGACCTGCTTGAAAACGGCAGCTCTGTCTTCAGCTTTGATTGGCTGGTGGTCGGGGCGACAAGTATCACATGGGGCGTCATCGTAGATCCCCTGTCAGTCACCATGCTGGGTCTCGTGACCTTCGTGGCACTACTTGTCCAGGTGTACTCGCTCGAGTACATGAAAGGCGAGTCTCGTTTCGGCTGGTACTTCGCAGCTCACTCCCTGTTCGTGACGGCGATGCTGGTCCTTGTGCTGGCTGACAACCTGATTTTCCTGTACGCGGCATGGGAACTGGTGGGCCTGGGCTCATACTTGCTCATCGGCTTCTGGTATGACAAGCGTCCCGCCGCCGAGGCAGCCAAGAAGGCCTTCGTTACCACGCGAATCGGTGACGTCGGACTCCTAATCGGCATAATCCTGCTTTATAAGGCCACCGGCACATTCGAGATCAGCGCCTTGTTCCACTCGGTTGAAGCGGGGCTCGAAAGCGGGCTCGTTTCTCAGACAATCGTCAACGTCGCGATGTTCCTGATCTTCCTGGGCGCGATGGGCAAATCAGCCCAGTTCCCGTTCCACGTGTGGTTGCCGGATGCAATGGAAGGTCCTACCCCGGTGAGCGCGCTCATCCACGCCGCGACGATGGTCGCCGCGGGTGTCTTCCTGGTGGCACGATTGATGCCGTTATTTGAAATGGCCCCTGACGTGCTGCTGATTGTCGCGGCCGTCGGGCTGTTCACGTTCGTGTTTGCCGGGACAATCGCACTGGTGATGCGCGATCTCAAGCGCGCTCTAGCCTACTCAACTATTAGCCACCTGGGACTGATGATGCTGTCGCTGGGTGCGGCAGGGGTGGGCGCAGCAATGTTCCACCTGGTCGCTCACGGCCTATCCAAGGCTCTGCTCTTTTTGGGTGCGGGTAGCGTAACCCATGGCACCGACAAGAAAGGTATCTGGGACATGGGCGGCCTTCGCCACAAAATGCCGATCACGACGGTCACGTTCCTGATCGGAGCGGCATCATTGGCAGGCATTGTGCCCCTCAGCGGCTTCTTTAGTAAGGACGAGGTATTACTGGCGGTACTGGACAACAGATCTCCGGTATTTCTGGTGCTGGCCCTCGCTGGGGTTGCGCTGAGCGCCCTGTACATCGGTCGCGTCGCCTTCGTGGTCTTTTTCGGCACGCCGAGTGAGGCGAGCCGGGACGCCCATGAGTCGCCCTGGCTCATGACAGGCCCGCTGGTGATTTTGGCGATTGGAGCCGCTGTTGCTGGAGTCCTGGTATTTGAGATGGGCGGCAGCTACGGTGGCTTCGGCGATTTCGTTGCGAGCGAGGGTGGGTTCCACGTCGAGTGGTGGCTGACAGGAGTGGCGCTGGCTCTGGCCGTCGCCGGGGTGCTGACCGCCTGGCTGACGTATGGAAGTGGCACGATATCCCATAGTCGCCTAGCCGGACGGTACCCGGCAGTCCACGGGTTACTGGTCAACAAGTTCTACGTCGACGAGGCATATCAGTGGGCCATAGATCGCGTTGTCCTGGCCTTCAGCAGATTCGTCGCGCTGTTCGACCGCATTGTCGTGAATGACACGGGCGTCGACGGGTCGGCGATGACCGTGATTTTGTCGGCCCTACGCCTGCGTCACCTGCAGTCAGGGCGCATGTACAACTACGGCATGGCCATGGCCCTTGGCGTCATCGGTCTTACGTTGGTGTGGTGGCTGAAACCATGAAGCACTACAACCCAGACCGCCCATAGCAATAATGGAAACCTTCGATTCATACGTTCTCTTCGCACTAATAGCGCTACCTTTGGCGGGCGCCGCGCTTCTAATAGGGGTGCCGTCCAACAAGGTGGGCCTCATACGTTGGCTGGCCACCCTGGTCTCCGCCGTCATACTGGCGCTTTCGCTGTACACCTTCGCCCTCTACGACCACGAGGCGGGGGGCTTCCAGTTTGAGCGGGCCTGGGTGTGGCTGGAGCTGACGGGCTGGCCCCTCGGCGGGCAGGGCATCGTCCTCGACCTAGCCATCGACGGCCTATCTGCTCTCATGGTGTTGCTCACAGGCATCGTCATGTTCACGGGCGTGCTGGTGTCCTGGAACGTCTCAGAGCGCAGCAAGGATTTTTCCATACTCTATTTCGTGCTGCTCGCGGGCGTGTTCGGCGTCTTCGTGTCGCTGGACATCTTTTTCCTGTTCTTCTTCTACGAGCTTGCTGTGCTTCCCATGTACCTGCTGATAGCAGTGTGGGGGAGTAGCTCCGACTTCGGTACGTTCCAGCGGACCAAAGAGTACAGCGCGATGAAGTTGATGATGTACCTGGTTGCAGGCAGCGTGCTCATCTGGATCGCGATCATAGCGATATTCGTCCAAGCGGATATGGGCACATTCGGTCTCAGAGCCCTACAGGAAGGCGGCGAGTTCTCGCCTACGTTCCAGCGCGTCTTTTTCCCGTTCCTGATGGTAGGGTTCGGGATCCTGGCAGGCCTCTGGCCATTCCATACCTGGTCTCCGGACGGCCACGTTGCCGCGCCGACCTCGGTCAGCATGGTTCACGCGGGCGTCCTGATGAAGCTCGGGGCATACGGCATAATCCGCCTGGGCATCGGCCTGATGCCCGAAGGCGCACAGGAGTGGATGCCTGTGCTAGTGGCCCTTGGCGCGGTGAACGTCATATATGGCGCACTATCTGCGATGGGCCAGCGCGACCTCAAGTACGTAGTGGGCTATTCTAGCGTCAGCCATATGGGGTACGTCCTAATGGGCATTGCGACGCTGCACGAGCTGGGCCTTAGTGGCGCAATCCTCCAGATGTTCTCCCACGGAATTATGACGGCGCTGTTCTTTGTGCTCATCGGCGCCATCTACGATCGAACCCACACTAGGGACATAGGCGTTCTTGAGGGAATGTCGAAGCGAATGGGCACGATAGGAGTCCTGTTTGCCGTGGCCGGACTCACATCTCTTGGCCTGCCGGGCCTCAGTGGCTTTGTTGCAGAGCTACTCGTGTTCCTGGGGTTGTTCCAGACCTACCCGATTCTCGGGGTACTAGGGGTTGTCGGAGCGGCGATCACCGCCGTGTACATCCTCAGGCTCATCGCAAAGGTTTTCTTCGGAACGTTGGGGGAGCAGTGGAGAGACCAGACAGACATTTCTCGGATTGAAGGGCTGTCGGCGGGTATTCTTGTGGCGTTCTTGCTGCTGATGGGGCTCTTCCCTTTCCCGTTCGTGAGGGTCATTGGTAGCAGCGTTGATGCACTGCTTGCCCTGGTGGCTGGCGTATGAACGACTTCAACCTGCTGTTACCCGAGTTTTTCGTAGCCGGACTGGCCTTTCTTGTGCTGGCCACAGACCTGGTGATTCCTGATGCACGCAAGCATCTTCTGGCCTACGGTTCGGCGGCAGGTCTTTTCGGAGTGGCCGCTTTTTCGCTGATCTTCCTGTGGGGGGACACGGGTACGCTCTACGATGGCGCGATCGTCGTCGACGGCTACGCCCTATTCTTCAAGGCATTCTTCCTCGTGATCGGGGCCTTCGTAGTTCTGGCAAGCATTGAGCACGTACGAAAACACCTGGAACATCCGGGAGAGTACTACGGCATTTTGATATTCACCGTGCTCGCCATGATGCTCATAGCAGCCTCACGGGAATTGCTCACAGCCTATATCTCGCTCGAACTGCTGTCTTTCGGGCTCTACGTCCTGGTCGCATACGATCGGTATAATGCGAAGTCCAACGAGGGTGGTGCAAAATACATCCTCCTCGGCGCACTATCATCCGCGCTGCTCCTGTACGGCATGAGTCAGATCTACGGCCTTCTCGGGACCACGCGGTTCGACGGAATCGCAGAAGCACTGGTCGCGACTCCGGATCTGAGCCTCGGAGTGCTGATCGGTCTCGTGCTCATCATCGCGGGGCTGGGCTTCAAGATCGCTGCTGTTCCGTTCCACATGTGGGCCCCAGATGCCTATGAGGGCGCGCCCGTGCCCGTAACCGCGTACCTTGCCGTCGGCTCCAAGACCGCGGCCTTCGCCCTCGTAGTACGCCTATTCATGGAGGCGCTGATCCCTGCGGCGGCCGACTGGCAGGTCATACTCGTCATCATGGCGGCGTTGACGATGACGGTCGGAAACCTTGGCGCTCTCGTTCAGACAAACATCAAGCGGCTGTTGGCGTACTCCAGTATCGGCCACGTGGGGTATCTGCTGATGGGTGTGGCGGCACTGGCAGCGGTAAACGGCGACGGCCTCGTCTCGGTCGAGCGCTCCAACATGGCCATCGTAGGAGTTGTACTGCACCTGGCCGCATATGGGGTCGCCAATATAGCTTTGTTCATTTGCGTTGGAGCCTTCTACAACGCCACTGGCAAGGAAGACATTGCAGACCTTGCCGGCCTCGCCCGACGCTCCCCGATGATCGCTCTAGTAATGGCTTCGGCCCTGTTCTCACTGGCCGGTTTGCCGCTGTTCGCAGGATTTGTGAGCAAGTTCTACCTCTTCAATGCGGTCGGGACGCAAGGCCTTCTCTGGCTTGCGGGCCTCGCCATCTTCGCGAGCCTCGTCTCCCTCTACTACTACCTGATGATCGTCCGGCAGATGTACGTCGAGCCCGTTCACGACGATACGCCGATCCGAGTACCCCGGCTCACGCTTGGCGTACTTGGGGTATTATTCGCGGGCATGGTATTCTTGGGCGTGTACCCGGCGCCGCTCGTGGACGCGATCCAGTATGCCGCTGACGCACTTCTCTCATCTGAAGGGGTCGTCCACCTGCTCCAGAGTCTGGACTGAATCTTCGGCCCTTTGATACACTTGCTGCCTACAACCTTGGGGGCCTGAACAGCTCCCCCGTCAGCCCTCCTTAATCCTGCATCCCAAAGGCTGATGCCGTACCTCAAACGGAAGAATGTCCGAGGGGAGATCGAATGACAACAGAAGAACAAGAGCAGCGAAAGCCCGAACGCGCGATGGTTGTGGTCGCCCACGCCGATGATGCCGAATTTGGGTGTTCCGGTACGGTTGCCAAATGGTGTGCAGAGGGTCTCGAAGTCGTGTACGTCCTGTGCACCGACGGTAGCAAAGGTACATCCGACCGCACGATATCCTCCGAAGAGCTGGCGAAGACGCGGGCCGAGGAGCAGATCAATGCTGGCAAGGTTCTTGGGCTCAAAGACGTCGCTCTACTTGGGTACCCCGACGCCTATCTGGAGCCCACGCTGGACCTGCGGCGAGATATCGCAAGAGAGATCCGGCGCCACCGTCCCGACATAATCATTACAACGTACCCAATGCGCAATCTCGACGGCGCTGGTTGGGGTGTAGGACACCCCGATCACATCGCCGCCGGTGAAGCGACCCTTGCGGCCATTTTTCCTACGGCCCGCGATCACCTGACGTTCCCGGAGCTCCTTGAAGAGGGATTTGATACTCACAAGGTCTCTGAAGCCTGGATCATGGGCCACCCGGACCCCGACCACTGGGTCGATGTCACCGATCATATGGACACCTCGCTCGATGCACTGATGGAACATGCGTCCCAGTTGGGCGATAGGCCGGAGGATGAGATACGCGAGATGATGCGGACCGGGAGGCGGAACCGCGCCCTGGGCAAAGGGATCGAGTACGCTGAGTCCTTTCGCCGCATAGTGTACGATCGTTTGCGGCCCGCGCCGTCAGCAACCAAGCCATAGGGTGCTGCGCACGCTGAGTGGTCCGGTGCTGGATATTGCCTAACCGAGGTGGTGTTCGATAGGGTCTCTGATGATCTGGTTTTAGAGGGGTGTCCAGAGGGGCGCAGCCCTTCTGGAAGAGTGTGAGAGTGCCCCTCAAAAACATAAGCTCTCTCTTTTTCTCTTGAAAAAAAGGACCCGACCGACAGGAGGACATAAGTGGATCGCAACGAGGCCAAGCAGCTAATCCAGGGACCGATTCAAGTCGTGCCGACCCCCTTCGACGAAAATCTCGACGTCGACTACGGTCTCATGGCCGAGTTGACCCAATGGTGGGTCGAGAGCGGGATCGTTACCGGCAAGGGTGTCATAAAGGTCGCGTCCCAGGCAGGTGAGGGAGAGAAGCTCCGCGAGAGTGAATGGATCCGCCTGCTCGAGACCGTTGTGAAGGCCAGCGGCGGAAAAATGACGGTGATAGGTGCCATCCACCACAGGGACACGATAAGGGCCATCGAAGACGCGAAGAAGGCTCAGGACATCGGCGTGGTCGGGCTGCAAATTTCGCCCCCGATATTCAACAGCCCAAACCAGGAAGACAACCTGCGCTTTTATGAGGCAGTGTCCGACGCCATCGACATCGGGATCATGATCTACAACACCCCGTGGTGGCCTTATGGTGGCATGACCCCGGAGACATTCCGCAGAATGGTCGATTTTGAGCATATCGCCGCCATCAAGTGGAGCCCGCCTGAGGGATATGTATACGAGGACCTCTTCGATCTGGCGGACACGTTCAATATCATCGACAACAGCGTCCAGCCGATCCGCAACCACAAGCTGGGAGGCCGTGGCTACGTCCAGACGGTACCCGAATACCCACCATTCGATCTGCGGGTGTGGGAGTTGATGGAGGAGGGTCGTTACGACGAAGCGCAGGCTCTCTACGAGTCAGTGGTTCCTCCGATCAGGGCCTTCGACGCCAGGGTAAAGTCTACCTCGGGCCATCGTGGTGGGAGTAAAGAGATAATGGCCCTCATGGGACGTCCCATCGGCGGGCACCGACCGCCCTCCGAGCCCCTTGATGCAGGAGAGAGGGAAGAGCTACGGCAGCTCATCGAGAGTATTGGCTGGCCTCTGGCCGAATAAGCTGAGGCGGCAGGCAGCGTCTCGTAGCCATGTTCCCACGACCAGCCCGCTGGCCGGAGAGGTGACCTTAATTGTCCGACGATACCAGGTTCCGCCATCCTGATACACCGTTCCCGGTAGGGGTCGAGTACTACCGGGGACCGACTCCAAGGCAGGACGTGTGGGACGGAGACTTCGCGACGATACGGGCCGCTGGCTTTAATATCGTTCGCAGTTTCTCCATGTGGAACCACATGGAGCCCCGGCAGGGCAAGTACGAGCTTGAGGATTTTGACCTCATGTTCGACCTGGCCGAGAAGCACGGGCTGTCGGTCTGGATGGACGTTGCCCTTGCCACCCACGGTGCCTGTCCGGAGTGGCTGACGCGCCGGCACCCCGATATCAACGTGGTTAACCACAGGGGCGAGAGGCTCCTTGGCGATGCCTCCTCCGCAACACCCCAGGGCAGCCAGGTCCACTGCTACGATCACCCGGCGTGGCGACAGTATGGCGGCGACCTGCTTCGCCATGTCATTTCACGCTACAAGGACCGGCCCAATCTCCTCATCTGGGGGCTCTGGGACGGCGTGGGGCCACCCACCGCGGACGGGTCCCTGTGCTATTGCGACAACACACGAGCTCGCTATAAAGACTGGCTGCGCGAGCACTTCACCCTCGATACGCTGAACGAGCATGCACTGCGGCGCTATCGCACCTGGGATGACGTAGAGCCGCCGCGCTCCAACCACAACATCGTCGAGTCGCTATTGTTCAAGCGCTTCCACTACGAAAATCTGGCCGACCACCTACAGTGGATGGTGGGCGAGGCTCGGAAAATCGACCCGAACCACGAGATCCGAGCCCACGCGGCTTGGAACCCTCGCCCCTGGGATGAAACGTGCGCCCCCCACGTCGATAGCTGGGGCATGTCCATGCCGTCCAACGAGCTGCTCACGTCCGACGACCCCTACCGTATAGCTGATCGTGCATTCGCCTTCGACTGGTCGCGAAGCGTCGGCAGTAATGGACGGTGGTGGAACGAGGAGATCTACGCTGGGATGCACCGCGGCGGTGTCACGTGGAAGAAGCAGTCCGATCCTCGGGAACTGACCACCCTGTTGTGGATGACCCTTGTCGGTGGCGCGGCTGGGACCATGTTCTGGCAGTACCGACCCGAGTACCTGAGCTTCGAGTCCCCCGGGTACAACCTGATGGCGTTGGATGGCGGGCCGACACCCCGCTTCGAGGCCGTTACCAGGGCCGTCGCGCAGATAGAGGCCATGAGCGACCACCTGCCTCTCGAGTGCCCGAAAGCCGAGGTCGCGGTCGTGTACCACCCTGAGTCGCAGGAGCTATTTGGCCTTGACGGCGAGAACGATCGCTATCTGGCCGATGTGCGTGGTGCCTACCGCACACTCTGGACCCACGGGATCCCAGCCGATGTCGTAACGCCTAACATGGACTGGTCCGGCTATCGGCTTATCCTCCTGCCAAATCTGGCCCTCATGACCGATGAGGCTCGCTCTCGCATAGAGAAAACGCTAGCTGACCAGCCTGAAACGCGCATCGTCGCCGAGGGTAGCTTCGGCATGTATCAGATGAATGGAGCGTCCAGCTACGGGCCGCCAGAGGGTTTCGCCGATATCCTCGGCGCAAGGGTCGCGGACCTTTCGCGAGTGACCGACCTCGACATCGCCCGTGGTCGCAACGTACTCCAGACGAGCTACGGCTCTGTCGTTCTTGACACGGAGTGCGGCTATGCCGTGCTTGAGCCCACCGGCGACAGCGAGGCCGTTGCGACCCTGGATGGGCAGACAGTCGGCGTAAAAACCGCAGACGGCCGCTTCACCTGGCTCGGGCTCACACTCTCCGCGGGGTTCGGCGATGTCGCCTCGCCACTCCTGACCCTCGGCCTCGCTGCCGATGCCGGAATCTCAGCGCCGGTCGCTTTCGAAGGCGACAGAGTCGTCCCGGTGGTACGAGACTCACGAAAAGGCGGACGAATCATCTTCGCCTTCAACATCGAGTCATCAGAAGCCAACACAACCCTCAAGCCCCAGTGGCCAGTCGCCTCAGCCACAAACCTCCTCACCGGCGCACCCGTCCCGCTCTCCGACGGCACCATCCACGTCACCGTCCCACCCTGGGAACTGGCTGTCATTCACTGCACGTAGGTCCCTAGCCACCCCTACCCATCCTCCCTGTATAGTGCCTTGCTCAACGACGACGCCTCTTCCGGGTCGGCTCGCTCCAGCAGGCGAATCGTAGCCCGCGCCATGAGCTGCACGGCCTTGTCGAAGCGGCTCAAGATACGCTCGAGTCTGAACATGAACCACGCCAGCAGCAGCCCCGGTATCCCGGCATTCAGGAATGGAGTCAAATCGATATCCACGTCGTTACACCCCCCGTAGCAGCAACTCACCGGCGACCGCCGTCCAGCCCTGAGAGACCGTTACGGGAAACTCATGCACCGCGCCGGCGGGGTAGTCGATTACCTTGAGACCGGATATGTTCGACAACAGCGTCTTAATCCCGTCCTTCGCGTCCCGGATTTCGTTCGCCATCAGACGCCCACCCCCAGCGGGACCCGCCTGTACTGCCCGAGCAGCAACGCCACATCCGCGTCCATGCCGG
>Ga0115002_10003525_pt1 | contig 19475 bp, 15 predicted proteins | sample ArcticOcean_MG_C_8_FD_89576 | JGI IMG/M metagenome (GOLD analysis project Ga0115002, IMG submission 89576) | Marine microbial communities from western Arctic Ocean - ArcticOcean_MG_CB11_86 | ecosystem: Environmental > Aquatic > Marine > Oceanic | place: Arctic Ocean: Canada Basin | collected... | reverse complement strand
CAAGCTCTCAACTCAGCTTTGTCCATGTGGTTTCCTGTTTTTAAGGTTTAGTTCACATCCCAGCCTTACGGCTGGAAAGGCGGGAAACCACCTCTTTATTTCAACAACTTATGGGACTCTTCCCAGAAATGTATGACGCAAGTAATTGCCATAAAATTCCTCAATACGAATCCTCTAATAAATCGATAATTTCTTGACGGAAATTTTACTTACCTCCCAGCAACTCATCCTTAAGGAGTTTATATTCAACAGCATCCAGTAACGCTTGAAGGCTAGCCGCAACAATATTGTCGCTGGCCCCAACTGTTCCCCAAATATTTTTTCCATCGCTGGACTCAATAAATACACGAGTTTGCGCATCAACACCGTTCTCCGATTCTAGAATCCGGACTTTAAAATCACGAAGCTCAACTTCACTGATTACGGGATAATCTGAAGCCAAAGCTTCTTTAATTGCCCGATATAGCGCACTTACTGGTCCTGTTGACTCAGCTACACAGTGATGAATAACACCTTTGACCTCAACTTTCACAGTGGCTTCTGCGACAACTGACTGAAGATCGTCTCGACGACCCTCAATAACGCGATACCCTTGCAATGAGAAAAAGGGAGTATGGCGTTTTAAAAATTTCGAAAGAAGTAATTTAAAGGAAGCATCAGCAGCCTCGTATTCAAATCCACGATGCTCCATTTCTTTTAGTTGGTCCAAAAACGCCTTCATTTCTGGCGATTTTTCGTCAACTTCCATGCCCAATTCTTTGGCTTTCATCATTAAACTACTTCTCCCAGACATATCTGATATGAGAATCCTCTGACGATTTCCCACCTCCTCTGGTCGTATATGCTCGTAACTTCGGGCAACTTTGAAGGCGGCGTTTGCATGCACACCCCCTTTGTGGGCAAAAGAAGAGGATCCCACAAAAGGTGCTCGTATATCTGACCGAACGTTTGCGAGGTCATCTATATATAGTGATAATTCACGCAACTCTTTCATCTCACTCCTACAATTCATATCCCTACCCATTTTCAGAACAAGATTGGGAATAATTGTTGTAAGGTTTGCATTTCCATTTCGCTCACCGTAGCCGTTCATGGTTCCTTGAACCATAGTTGCCCCAACTTCAACTCCAGCTAGACTCACTGCAACACCTACTCCAGAATCGTTGTGACAATGAACCCCAACCTTAACATTCGGAAAATTGTTAACCACCGTTGCTGTGATTAATTCAATCTCAGGAACTAATTTTCCGCCATTCGTATCACATAAAACCAAATATTCGGTTCCGCCTGCAACTGCAGCTTCCAACGTCTGAAGTGCGTAATCCGGATTTTCTGTGTATCCATCGTAAAAATGTTCTGCATCGTAAATAACCTCACGCCCAGCGTCTTTTAGGAATTTAACCGAATCCGTAATCATTCCCAAGTTTTCTTCCGCAGTTGTTCGAAGTACTTCGGTAACATGTAATAGCCATGATTTTCCAAAAATAGTCACAACTTCGGTACCGGCATCTAGCAGAAGCTTAAGTTGAGCATCATCTTCTGCTTTAAGATTAGCCCGACGCGTTGATCCGAAAGCCGCAACTTTAGCATGTTTCAGATTGATACTTTTAACATCCTCAAAGAATGCCATATCCCTCGGGTTGGATCCAGGCCATCCACCTTCAACATAATCAATACCAAATTGATCCAACTTTTGTGTAATGAGAATTTTATCCGTTGCCGAAAACGAGATGCCCTCTCCTTGAGTTCCGTCTCTAAGAGTTGTGTCGTAAATTAAAATGGAAGTATCTTGGTTCATGGAAGCAAGCTTTGGTGGGCTAAATGTGCTTAAGAATGAAGGATTCAACGGCTTTGGCCGTAGATGCAACCTTATGTTTAATAATCTCCCTTGATTCCAAAATTTCCAACGAAGGATGCTTGGAAGAAACTCCGATACATTCTTCAATCGTTTCAGGGAATTTCGCCGGATGAGCGGTTGCCAAAACAACTTGTGGTTTTCGGACTCCCTTTATCACATCAACCATCCCACACGCGGTATGAGGATCGGCAATATAATTGAATTCCTCATACACATGGCCGATAATATTCTTAATCTCCTCGTCATCTGTTCTACTACTAGAAAAGGATCCTGAATTAAAATTAGAAAAATCGTAATTCCCAGTTTGTTTGAAAATTTTCATTATCTTCCTTACACGAGCTGAATCTGAACCTTCTGCGTAATAAAGAAACCGCTCGAAATTGGAGGCCACCTGAATATCCATTGAAGGAGCCAGACTTGCTAGGACGGAGTGGACTTGATAGTTACCAGTAGTAAACAAACGGTGCAAAATATCGTTTTGATTTGTGGCGACCCTAAAGGATTGAATCGGTAAACCCATCTGTTGAGCCATCCAACCAGCCAAAATATTTCCAAAGTTTCCAGTTGGAACGACAAATTCAATTTTCTGCCTGACATCCTGAGGTAACTGCCAAAATGCATATATATAGTACACGCATTGAGCTAAAACTCTGGCGAGGTTGATCGAGTTTACTGCCGATAAATTTACCCCTTCTCTAAAATCCTGATCCGAAAAAATCTCCTTTAACACGCTTTGTGTATCATCGAAACTCCCTTCAATAGCTATTGGGTAAACATTGTTGGCTTGAGTACAGGTCATTTGTCTTTCCTGTAGCGGCGCTACTCGACCTTCCGGATATAAAATAAAAATATTAACACCTGACTTTCCTAAAAGTCCATGAATCGCTGCGGCGCCAGTATCGCCCGAAGTCGCACCTAATACATTGATCGGTTGACCATTCTTTTTTATTTGATGCTCATAAAGATTGCCCAATAACTGAAGCGCAAAATCTTTAAAGGCAAGCGTCGGACCATGGAACAATTCCAATACCCAAAGATCATCGTCTAATTGTTTAATTGAAGCACGTTCCTTAGTGTCAAAATTACGATAGGATTTATAAATTAAATCCGACAAAACTTCAGGTTCAATATCCGTGGCAAAGTGCTTGAAGAACGCGATAGCCATTTCTTCATACGAGTAGTCACCCCATTTAGCAAAGTCCTCAGAAAGGTCAGGTAATTTCTCCGGCACATAGAGACCGCCATCGGGAGCCAATCCAATAGCTACTGCTTCGGAAAAAGAAACGGCCTCAGTTTGCCCGCGTGTGCTGACAAATTTCATCCAACCGCTTTTTCCAACCCAAAGGCCTTATGCGCCAACTTCACTCCAAGATCTGCGTACTCAAGATCAATCGCAACTGAGATCTTGATTTCGGAGGTACCTATAAGCGAAATATTGATTCCACCTTCAGACAAGGTCTCAAACAAAGTGGCAGCGACACCGGAGTGGCTTCTCATTCCGACACCTACAACAGAAAGTTTCGCAATGTCTGTAGTACTAGTAAGACTCCCGCCAATTTCTTGAAATACTCGATTAACAACTTCCTCGGCTAAAACGGAATCCTCTCTAGGAATTGTGAAAGTCATATTCGCCTTACCTTCACGGCCAATATTTTGAACAATCATATCAACCATGACGTTGGATTCGGCTAATGCGGAAAACAACTTTGCTGCCGTTCCTGGCTCGTCAGGTAGATCACTCACCACAACTAAAGTTTGGCTTTTGTCTATTGCTACTCCTCTTACGAGGACATCTTCCATGGAGGCTACTTCTTCTTTCACAATCGTACCTGGTTCATTATTAAAACTGGAGCGCACTTCAAAAGAGACATTGTATTTTTTCGCAAATTCAACCGCACGAGCCTGCATAACTTTGGTACCCATGCTAGCGAGCTCAAGCATTTCTTCGTAACTTACTTCCCCAAGTTTCACCGCATCGGGTACTATTCGTGGATCAGCTGTAAATACACCTTCAACGTCGGTGAAAATTTGGCACAAATCTGCATTCAAACCTGCGGCCAATGCAACAGCACTTAAATCTGAACCGCCCCGCCCCAAAGTGCTAATATGACCCGATGAATTAATTCCTTGGAAACCAGCCACAATCACCACCATTCCTTGAGAAAGAAGTTCAGGAATATCCCCACCTTCAACTCGAAGTATGCGTGCTTTTGTGTGAGAATTATTGGTAATAACTCCGGCCTGAGCACCGGTCCGAGATTCCGCAGGCACGCCCAGTGCATGTAGCGCCATCGCCATAAGCGCAATCGTCTCTTGTTCTCCAACGGCTAGCAGCATATCCATTTCCCTTTCATTTGGATGAGGATTTATGCTTTTGGCCCTTGCAACTAATTCATTGGTGACTCCAGATCTTGCCGATACGACTACCACAACCTGGTTTCCTGCGTCATAGGATTCTTTGATGCGATTGGCGACCGCCTGAATTCTTTCAACTGTGCCCACAGAGGTTCCACCGTATTTCTGAACGATTTTAGCCATTTAACTTAGTCGTTGAATTCCACTATTCTCAATAGGAAAGGGTTTGATAAAACAGGCTTCATACGTTTAAGAGCTCGTACTGCATGCGCGATGGCCGATTCGGAACACTCATGGGTTGTAAGCGTTAGGGTGGCTGACTCTTGGTTATTTTTTGATCCGACGTCTGAATCAAGAACCTGGGTTACACGTGCAATGCTGATTTTTTCCTTGGCCATTACAGCAGTCAATTTTGATAGAACTCCCGGTTGATCTATGACGGTCAGTCGGAGATAAAAGCAAGACGAGACATCTTCCATTTTTGCAATTTGCAAAGGCTCCATACTAGATGCCAATGGATCGTTCTCCTCATCGATAAGATTCATCAGCTTCGTCCCCTGACTTGCAAAAACTGCATCGGCTATATCGCCAATCACCGCACTCGCCGTGGCATCCTGACCAGCACCCCGACCAATATGAACGGTCGTGCCAACGACATCTCCACTGACACAAACCGCATTGTAAACATCATCGACTCTACCTAGTATGTGTGCCTTCGGAACTAATGCAGGATAAGCTCCTACAAATAATTGGTTTCTCTTTGAATCACATTCGATTGAAGCGAGATGCTTAATCCGGTAACCCATGGAGTCGGCAAGAACCATATCGCTGGTAGATACATCACGTATACCATCGATAAGCATTTGCTTCATAGGAATCCATCTACCGTGAGCAAGGTAAGCCAGGATTCCTGCTTTATGCGCCGCATCGATTCCATCAACATCAAGACTTTCATCCGCCTCGGCGTAGCCTAACGATTTAGCTTCAGCTAGAATTTCGCCAAATGATTTTCCTTCGGCTTGCATTCGTGTCAGGATGTAATTGCAGGTTCCATTGAGTATGCCTCGAATTTGTGGAAATCGATTAGCCACCAATCCTTCGCGAATGGATTTAATTATTGGAATTCCACCAGCTACGCTAGCTTCGAAAAAGATGTGACCTTTAGACTTCTTGGCAGTGCGGATGATTTGATTTCCGTGTTCACAGAGGAGGGCCTTATTTGCCGTAACCACACTCTTGCCATTCTTGAGAGCTTGAAGGGTGAGTTGTTTAGCTAGTTTAGTTCCGCCGATTAATTCACATACAATTTGAATGGAGGGATCATTGACCACTTCAATCGCATCCTCTGTCATAATCCGAGGATTGACTTTAATGCCTCTTTTAAGCCGCTTGTTTCGTACCGCTATTTTTGATACCTTAAGCCTGACACCTAACCGAGATTCAAGGAGCTTACGGTTTCGGTTTAAATGCTTGAGCACACCTTGACCTACTACGCCAAGTCCAAGAATTCCAAGATTTACGATAGGTTTATCAGCCATGGTCAACTTGCCTTGTCAGGCTTTTTAGAAAAACGATTTTCAGTACCGTTAATTAGACGTTGAATATTCGACTTGTGCCGCACAATGAGCAAGCCGGCAATGAGACCACAAAACCCAACTATCCAATTTGATTCATTCAATAAAAAAGAAGCTATAGGTAAACTAACCCCAAACAGAATTGATGCCAGAGATACGTAACGAGAAGAGTAATAAACAACCATCCAAACAAGAACCCCAATAATCAAAACGATTGGTACTAATGCGAGAAAGCCTCCCATGGTAGTGGCGACACCCTTCCCTCCTCGAAACCGAAGAAATATTGAAAAACTATGTCCGGCGATTGCAGCGATAATGGCCACAATTGCTAATACCTCCCTGCTCTCGGGTGGAGCAATCAACAGAGGTAATAAAGAGGCAATAAATCCCTTCAGGAAATCTAAGACAAATACTGTATTGCCTGCTTCTTTACCCAGAATTCGTTTCACATTGGTAGCACCTGGATTGCAGCTGCCTTCCTTAAAGATATCAATACCGCGCCTCTTACAAATCAAAGTAGCAAACGAGATCGATCCCAAAAGATACCCTGCGATACTTGCCAGAAAGATCTGCAAAGATAAATGCATGATTCGAAGTTACAAACAACAGCCGCTAAAGAGAAACAACTAAAGCAGATTTAATGTTTTCGTTGGAGGAGATTTCCTGAAAAACAGATTCACTTGGTGCGGTATCTAAATTGATTACATTGATGGCGAGGCCACCGACATGATTTCTACTAAGAGACATAGAAGCGATATTCACATCACTCTTTCCCAAAATAGTTCCGAGCATTCCTACGATCCCAGGGACATCATGATTCTCTAACACAAGCATCACTCCTTCAGGTGAAGCTTCGACATCACGACCATTAATATGCACGATTCGCGCAATCTCGGCTTTACCGATCAAGGTGCCTTGCACGGAATAAACCTCTCCGTTTGTTCCGGTGGCTTCCAATACAATTAATTCATTATAGTCACGGTCTTCGCTGGATTTCACTACTTCATTTTCGATACCCAACTGCTTCATCAAAGTCGGAGCATTAACCGAATTCACATTATCACCACTGATTACTTTCAGGTAACCCTGTAAAATGCTCCGGGTAAGCGGATTGGCATCGAACTCTACAATTTTCCCAAAATAAGTAATTTTGATTTTGTTAATCTGATTCGGGGTGATTTGTTGTAGAAAACTTCCAAGGATTTCACCTAACCGTAAATAAGGTGCCAGCGCTTCCAAGGTTTTCCCGTCTACGGACGGCATATTGATCGCATTTTGAATTACCCCGCCTTGAACAGCGAGGGCAACTGCCTCAGCAATTTCAACTCCGACACTCTCCTGAGCTTCTTTTGTTGAAGCACCTAAATGTGGAGTAAGAACCAGATTATGAAGACTTCTCATTGGGCTATCTTCTGCCAATGGTTCGCTATCGTAGACGTCAAGTCCAGCATAGGCGATCTTTCCCGACTCGATGGCTTCAACTAAATCATCCTGATTAATTATCCCGCCGCGAGCGCAGTTGAATAATCGTACACCATCTTTCATTTTTTCGATGGATTCTTTGTTAACCATGTTCCGAGTCGCATCTGTCAAAGGCATGTGGACAGTAATGTAATCGGCTACTTCAAATACGCCTTCCAAAGTCATTGCTTCGACTCCCATTTGCTTGGCACGGCTCTCGACCAAGTAAGGATCGTAAGCAACCACACGCATTCCAAATGCTCGGGCACGGGATGCGAGCTCGGCACCAATTCTTCCAAGACCTAAAATCCCAAGTGTCTTGCGAAACACTTCAACGCCGCCATAAATTTTGCGATCCCATCGACCAGCAGTCATAGATGCATTGGCCTGTGCAACTTGGCGAGCGCCACAAAGAATATGCGTAAAGGTAAGCTCAGCAGTAGCGATCGTGTTGCCACCTGGAGTATTCATTACCACCACGCCATTTTCAGTAGCGGCATCGATATCGATATTGTCGACCCCAACACCTGCTCGACCCACGACCTTCAAGTTTGGTGCAGCCGCAAAAACCTCCTTCGTTACTTTGGTTTCGCTCCGAACGATGATCCCCGACACATCCTTAGCCAGTTCCAGAATCGTTTCGGGTGAAGATCCGTAAGCTTCTATAACTTCAAGATCTTCTTGGTTTCTTAGGAATTCAACACCACTAGTGGCGATTTTGTCAGCGACAAGTATTTTCATCAGATATGGGACGCAAAAACGGATGAATAGAAGAAGGCGAATTTCGAATTGCAACGACGAAATCAGGCAAGTTCATCCTTACGCATCCAGAATCTAATTTTGATCCAGGTCTATAAAGCTTTCACTTAATCCAGCCAGTGGAACTTCAAGCTCATCTCCTGTGCCCAGATTCTTTATTTTTGCAACGTTTCGAGCAAGCTCATCCTCACCAAAAATAACCGCCCACCGCGCACCACTCTCATTCGCAGCCTTGAACTGTTTCCCAAATCCAACCGTGCGGATGGCGTATTCAACCGAAAAGCCAGCCTGTCGAAGCAATTGGATGTGCTCAAGACCTGTAGAAAGAGTTTCGTCGCTACTTATAATAGCGTACACATCGGGCGACTGAATATAATTTGGTAACAACCCTTTTTCTTCAAGAAAGTCTTTGATGACAACATCCCCCATCGCAAAGCCGACAGCAGGAAGGTCAGGTCCACCTAATTTTTTAACGAGATGGTCGTAACGGCCTCCACCCGCAATTGCTCGGTAGTCGCCCTGAATGTCGAAAGCTTCAAAAACGAACCCGGTATAATAGGCCAGGCCCCGAACTATTCCCAAATCGATTCGTATAAATGAGCTCATTCCCATCGCTTGAAGTCGCTGAAAAAGAGAACTCCAACCGTTTAATCGTTCAGTAAGTGCTGAAGCCAATTCGGCATCCTGAACATGGGCTGTGAAAAACTTCTTCAAATCGTCATGTTCCCGTATATTGGTAAGTGTATCGATTTTGGCCAAAAAATCCCCCGTTGCTTCATTAAAAAATGGACGAAGTTTTTCTTCCATGGCCTCCCTGGGGAGCCGCTCGAGTTTGTCGATCAATCCTAGAACTTCGAAAACCGATTCTTCATCGAGACCCAGACTCTTTAAATACAGCACCCAGAGATGACGGTCGCTGATTCGAATTACAAAATCTTTGGGCCCTAGCCCCATAACGGTCAGGCTTTGAATTAGTGTAGCAACAATTTCGGCATCTGCTCCTGGCCCTGGCTCACCAAAAATGTCGGCATTAAATTGATAAAATGACCGAAGTCTCCCTTTCTGCATTCGCTCGTAGCGAAAATTCTCTTCAATGCAAAACCATTTGATGGGCCGTTTGAGTGCGTTGGCTCGCGCACCTATCATGCGAGCAAGGCTCGGAGTCATCTCTGGCCTCAACGCAACCGAGCGGCCACCTTTATCTTCAAAAGCAAAAAGTTGACCTACGATTTCATCTCCCGACTTCTGTTTAAAAAGATCCAAGGACTCCAATATGGGGCCATCGTACTCTTTGAAGTTGAAGGTCTGGGCTGTTTTTCGCCAAAAGCGAAACAAATGATTTCGAACTGCACAGTCCTCAGGATAAAAATCCCGAAATCCTGGAAGAGACTTAAACATCTAGTGCGGCGGAATAATAGCGCGCGATCAGTGTGCTCAAGATTGCAGAGAATCCAGCTCTAGATCATTGAGATTGGCCTTAAGCTCTTTTCCAGCTTTGAACTTCACCACCGCACGCGTCGGGATTACGACATCCTTTTCAGGTTTATTCGGATTGCGACCAATACGAGCTTTACGAACTTGAATTTCAAAAACGCCGAAGTTTCTTAACTCGACATTTTGACCGCTACTTAATGCACTGGCGATAGCATCCAACGTAAGTTGAACAACCTCCTTGACTTCTTTTTGCGGATAATTGGTTTTCTGATAGATATCCAGAACGATATCACGCTTAGTTAAATTGTCTGACATAAGGACTTTAGCTCCGTTTGATGCTTCAAATTGACTACTACCAAAAAATCCGAAATTCCATACGTCAATGGCAAAGAAAAATTTGCTCCATATATTTCCAAGTACATGAGTGACAAAGACACAAATAATCCGTTCGAAGAAATCCAGAAACAACTTCAGGAACTCTTAAAAACCAGCAACCCAAACATAACAAATAGCCAGTTTGTTCCTACTCAAAAAACAGAACCTCCTACCTCCGGGTCACAACAGGAAGTTGCTGAGGAAGATGAAATTTTGAAACGGATTCGTGCCTTCAATCGAAAGCCTAAAGAAATCCGAGATTATCTCGACCGTTACGTAATCCGTCAAGATGAGGCCAAAAAAGTATTATCAGTGGCCATTTGCGACCATTATAATCACGTACGCCAATGCATTGATGATCCACGCTTGTCGGAAAACGAGTACAGTAAACAAAACATTCTTCTTCTTGGACCCACTGGTGTTGGAAAAACTTACCTCATGAGAAACATTGCGAAACTCATTGGCGTTCCCTTCGTCAAAGCAGATGCCACCAAATTTAGTGAGACCGGTTATGTGGGCAATGACGTGGAAGACCTGGTTCGCGATCTTTACAAAGTCGCAAATAGCAATGCGGATCTCGCTCAATACGGTATTATATATATAGATGAGATCGACAAGATTGCAGGCAATGCTTCGAACGGCGGAAAAGATGTGTCTGGTCGGGGAGTGCAAATCAATTTATTGAAATTGATGGAAGAAGCCGACGTAAACCTGTTTAGCCCTAACGATATGATGAGCCAGATGCAGGCGATGATGAGTATGGGTCGGGATTCGAAGAAACAGAAACGCACACTTAGTACTAAGAATATTTTGTTTATTGTTTCGGGTGCGTTCGATAAATTGGCCGAAAACGTTCGCAAACGGTTGGATCAAGGTCAGATAGGTTTTTCCTCCAAACGAAAAGAAGAAGAAGAAATCAACGACTCTCACTTTTTAAATTTAACCGAGACTCGTGATTTCATTGATTATGGATTCGAGCCTGAATTCGTAGGCCGCCTACCCGTTCGTGTGGCATGTGAATCTTTATCAGCAGACGATCTTGGGCAGATCCTCAAAAACTCTGAGGGCAGTATCCTCGATCAATACCATCGCGACTTCAAAGGCTATAATATCGATTTTTCTATCAATGATGAAGCAATATTTGAAATTGCAGATCGAGCTTCTCGCGAAAAAACAGGTGCACGAGGATTAATGACAGTACTCGAGAAAACCTTTCGCGATTTCAAATTTGAGCTGTCTTCAACCCTGATTAAAAATTTTGATGTCAATGCAGAGACAATTAAGGATCCCAATAAAGCGTTAACGGAGCTGTTAGCTAAAAACGAAAGTTCACAAAATGAATTCCTTTTAAAGCGAGTAGAGGAGTTTAAAATTCATTTTAACGACATGCATGGACTGGAACTTGATTTCACAGAAGAGGCATGCGCCAAGATAGTCGACCTCGCCATCAAAGAAGATCGTTCAACCAATTCAATTTGCGAACAACTCTTCAAAGATTACGAGCACGGGTTGAAAATCGTGAATCGAAATTCCGGTCAATCGACTTTCCTTATTTCGTCAGACGCCGTCGATGATCCAGATGGAGAGCTCTCGAAATGGGTTGTCGAAAGTATTAAAGGAAAAGATGAAACAGATCTAGAGTCAAAAAAAGCGGACCCGGATAAGAGCTAATTATGCCTGAAGCTGAAGCGGTACGAAGTATGTTTGGTGGGATCGCCAAACGCTACGACTTGGCCAATCACTTGCTAAGCGGTGGTATGGACTATTGGTGGCGGCACGTTTTAGTCAAAATGGTGGAACATTCCAATCCATCTGTTGTAGCAGATCTCGCAACCGGAAGCGGGGACGTCGCATTTGCGATTAAGAAAAAACTGGGCAACACCGTTGCAGTCCACGGTTTAGACTTTTGCCAACCAATGCTCGATGAGGCCGAAAAAAAACGGCTGGCCCGGCAACCTTCTCCAGACATCACTTTTGCCATCGGTGATATTCAAAACCTGCCACTGGATACTGATTCGGTAGATGTTGCGACCGTTGCATTTGGCGTCCGCAATTTGGAGAATCGCCTTCAGGGACTGAAAGACATTCGTCGTTGTCTTCGGCCAGGGGGAACGTTTTTCATTTTGGAGTTTTCACAACCTTATCGATGGTTTCGACCTATCTATTATAGTTATCTAAAGTATTTGTTGCCGTCTATTGCGGGATGGATTACTAGAAAACCCGAAGCTTACGATTATCTGGGAGATTCGATTGAAGCATTTCCACCGCGAGAGGTCATTATAAGGGAAATGAAACAGGCGGGGTTTTCAGAGGTATCTGCCCATCGCATGACGCTTGGGATAGTGGCTATCCACCAAGGCACTGCTTAAATTCGAAAAATCACTAAAATCTCTAGCCCATTTTAAGCTAATTGAAACAAGATGAGATTTTTCCTTTCTAAACCGAGGATAACCCAATTTTTTAAAACCAATAATTTAAAAGGATTAAAACGAAAACTTGAAACGTCGTAATTTATTAGTTTCCTAAAATCTCTAGCGGCGCCTTCTACCGAATTAAATTATGAAATCAAAATTCCTAGTCCTGCTTTTACCATTTATCCTCCAACCCACTTTTGGTCAGACCAAAGAGGCTGTGAATCCAGAAGGGTTTAAGGAGGCTACAATTTCAGACTTTCTGTCCTCCAAATACACATGGGAAGAAGCCAAAGAGGACCCAGCTCCCAAACCCGTAGTTGAGAACAAAACGCCTTTCAAACCGATTGACCAGAAACTCTCTGAAAGAGAAGCCGCTATCGAAGCGCGACTGGTACCAACATTGGATATTGATGATCCCAATAAAGATATAGCTGAAGATGAATTGGGATTAGACACAGTGGATCTTCGAGAATATCAGATTAGCGAATTGTATTCTCCACTCATGAGGATGTCGGAACTTAAAGACCTCGATACACTCGACCCTGGATCAGGGGGTTTATATTTGAGCGAAAAGTATTTTTCTGAAATCGAAAATAAATACTTAAATCGTTGGCATATTCCATTAATTGGGAAATCCCAGGAAAAGCTGGCCAACGAACGCTACCGACAAGAGCAATATCAAACATTTCTTGGTGAAACATCTTCAACAATTTCAGGCCTCGAAAGCCTAAACCCGGAATTGTCCAAAGAGTTGAGTAAGGAATTTAAAAGTACTCAATATCAGTATAATAACAATAAACCATCCGACGACCTGCGGTTTAACGGTCCTGACGCAAAGTTTTAGATTCTTTGAGCTAGTTCACTCAAAAATTAAGTGGGTTGGCGATAACGCGATCTTACAAGGACACCTCCAGCGTATTTTTCAAAAACATATTGGCTTAAAAAGTACCCTGAACAATTGATTCTAAAGAATTACAATTAATCAGACCAAAGCCGGAGTGCCTTCCAATTGCAGCTAATTATCCAGAAAATGGACACAGTCGAACGGCCAAATAGAGGTGTCGTCCTACGGGTCTAATTGCAAAAAAAGCGGTGGAGCGTTACGGCTCCGCAGTAGATAATTCGAGTGGTATTCTTGGGCCAATCTCCGCTCCGTTTAAGGAACGAAGTCGAGATCATCCGCTCCGACCGCGACAAGTTCGTTGGTTAGTCCCTCTGTATTAAACGGAAGCAGAAAATAACCATCCCCCGTAGATTAATCCAATGTGGGTGTCGCGACTATAGGAACACGCTCGTCGTTATTTTCACCCTCAAAAACATTGTAAAGTGTATAAATGAGCTCGGCTGGATTGTAGGGACTAAAATCTATTCGCAATTCTCCTTCGTGATCCGAGGCGTTCACCACAGGCAGATTACTGGAATTAGCTGAGTTTGATTTGGTCGCCACAACAGGTGGTCGAGGCTTAAGAACGGCTCTGAATAAACTGTTGGGGTCTGATGGATCGGTTCCTAGAATAATCTCAAATAGATTGATAAGGAAGTCGCCGTCCGCATCCGCATCCCATACCCTTAGTTCCGGTGGTGTCCCTTCCTTAAACGTTCCAGGTATATTAGCACGAGCTAAGTAATCATTTTCACCAAAGGCAGCAAGGATCAGAAGTTGTGCATAATCACAGGGAAGTGGGGTGGCTTGAAATTTGAAATTACATATACTGGAGTCGTACCGACGCGTATTTCCAACACAATCCGTCAGGTCCAAACAGAAGGAAAGGAAGTCTCCGCTAAACTGAGAGGCCGAAAGATCAAACTCAGTCGTAAAGGTGAAATCCTTGATTGTACCCTCCGAGGTTTCATCTACACCTGGCAAGCCAATAGACTTACTGCCTATTTGTGTCCTGGAAAATCCTCCTGGAGGAACACCACCTTTAACCACCAAATTTCCAAATTGGAATCCGGTACCCAAATCTGATATACGAACACTAACATTCACCTTCACGTCTTCTCCACTTTGCACAAACTCTGGAGTGGCTGTCAAAGCCACCGGAATAGGTGGTGTGCAGTCAAATGCTCCGGAGTTAATTACAGTACATGATGCGGGGAAATCTACAGGAAATGGCTCATTGCCAAAAGTAAATCCGTACGTGCTAACCAAGCCACATTTGTTGGTTAGCTGAATGCGGAAACAATACTCACCCGCTTTAACTCCCGGACGGGACAACAAAACGGGATTAAAGAAATTGTCGTAAAGAATCATATTTTTCAATTGCAGCATGAGGTCACCAGTACCGCGCCCATCGGTAAGCGTTATTGGATCAGCACTTGCCGTAAAATTGGGCCGATCCTCGAGAAGCATTCCATCATCCGGTTTTACGATTGTGGCCACGCTGCCAGACCAGAGCCTTCGAGTTAACAGATCTCTCTTTTCGATATTCACACCCAAGTCAACACCACTCGGTATGGCAGGTGAATTCAATTTAAACTCAAAATTCAGGCTGTTGATGATGATATTTGGATCGGGGCTCTCCAAAATATTTTTACCATGATTGAATGCATTTCTGGCTCCCGCGATGGGGAAAATTATTAATCCATCTGGAGCCTCAATAATGAGATTGTGAAAGACACTGTAGCCGCCCGTTACCGGAGCAGTATCTTTATCGAGTTTATCTTCGTAACTAATGAAAGCATCAAAACTGGAAGCATCGACCGTAGGATCTGTTACATTAGTTGGCGCCTCTTGGTGATGATTTGCATGCGCCAACTTAAAAAACAGTATCAGAAACAGAGGGAGTGCTTTATTAAAACCACCGCACTTCAAAATCTTTCCTTCATGCGGGGAAGGAGCAAACGACGACATAGTTTCTGAATCCTAAGGCGGAGATTGGACTGCTGTCAATCGGACCTTTTCAGATCAGTACCTTGATACCCGATTTAAGGTAAACACTTAATCCACAATACGGAATAGTCGCCAAAGACATTGGATTCATCAAAAAACGAAATAGTTGACTCGCCTGCGCATGTCACCACGCTGGCGAGGCTTTTAAAAATACCGTGTCCACAATATCCACACAAAAAACAAAAATTGGCCTCATCTCCTTAGGCTGCGCAAAGAACCTGATCGATTCTGAGATCATGATTGGCCATATGCACAAAGCGGGCATGGAATTGACTCCCGAGCCAGCCGATGCCGATGTTCTTATCGTTAACACCTGTTCATTTATCGACTCGGCCAACGAGGAAAGCGTGAACACCATCCTCGAAGCACACCGCGACCGGGGATTAAGCAAACGCCACGGAAACCAAAAGCTCATCGTTGCTGGCTGTATGGCTCAAAGATTTTCCAATGAGTTGCCCAATCTCATCCCTGAAGTAGACGCATTTATCGGTCTGGATCAATTGACCAAGGTGACGGACGTTATCCAGGACCTGATCGATAAAGACCCTAAACCGGAAGAGGCGCCCAAGAACTATATCGAAGGAAAATCAAAATACATTCCCGATTTTGATACACCTCGGTTCCGCCTGACACCCAAACATTTCGCCTACATTAAAATTGCCGAAGGCTGTAATCACCCCTGCTCCTTTTGCATCATCCCTAAGATCCGCGGACAACACCGTAGCCGCACGATCGATTCAGTTGTTCAAGAAGCACGGCAACTCGTAGCTGAGGGTGTTAAGGAAATTAACCTCATCTCCCAAGATACCACCTACTTTGGAATGGATCGCTGGGAGCAACGTCCTAACCCCCGCTCGGAAGTGGATAGCACACGGGGCGATTCCCTCACTACCCTACTCCGAGAGCTCAATGCCATCGAAGGGGATTTCTGGATACGCTTGCTCTATACCCATCCGGCCCACTGGAGCGATGAACTCATCCAGACTATCGCCGAGTATCCCAAGGTCGCCCGGTATATAGACATTCCGCTTCAGCATATCTCCGATCATATGCTTTCAGAGATGAAACGTGAAACCGATGGCGATTACATTCGCGACCTGATTGCACGTATTCGTGCCGGCATTCCCGACATTGCCATCCGCACCACTTTCATAGCAGGCTTCCCCGGTGAATCAGAGGAGTGCTTCCAGGAACTATTGGACTTCATGACCGAAACCAAGTTCGAACGCCTAGGACTTTTCCGCTACTCACAGGAAGATGGGACCCGCGCAGCAAAGCGCGAAGACCAACTTGACGACGAGACCAAAGAAGCCCGCTGGCACCGCGCCATGGCCGCCCAACAGGAGGTCTCCCTTGATGTCAGCGAATCCTTTATCGGAAAAACTATCCGCGTCCTCGTCGAAGAACCAGGCATCGCTCGCGGTCAAGCCGACGCTCCGGATATCGATGGTCGAGTCTACGTAGACTCTTCACTACCCGTCGGTGAATTCGCCGAAGTCGAAATTATCGAATGCGATGTGTATGACCTATTTGCTGTGCCGAGAGAAAAGGCCGTTAGGGCTTCGGAAGATACACTAGTTTCTCAATAGGTTGTTGTCGACTGTAAGGTCCCAAATTGGACTAGATTTTTAGGATCCAACCTAATCTCACTCTATTTCTGTTAAATTCAGATCTGTAACCCTTACTAATATTTGGATCAGAAAAATATTCCGATCCTGGAATTTCGTAGCGTAAGCACCCCTCATGTAATGGTGAAGGCCCTATCAATCAAAACACAGCCTGTCGCATCCGTAATCGTGAAAATAACGTTCAGATTTTTATCTGAAGGGGCCCCACCATAAAACTCAGCACTGACTGTAATTTCGTAAGTTAAAAAACCCGTAGCCTCGTCTGTTCGGATAGGATCTAAATGGTCAAGGTTTACACTTTCCTCAAAAAGTGAACGGCTTCCATATACTACGGAAGGATCATCTTGAGATGAAAAACTAGGCTTGAACGTTATACTTTTACTGGTTGTGCTTTGAAATTTCTCAGGATCGATTGTGATCTCAAAGGTAAATTTCTCAAGGGCTGGAAGCAGAAAAAGTATCGTCCGCCTCTATGAATGATTGTTCGGTTACAACAATGCTCTGAAATTTATTATTCCCAGATAACTCGATTCCGAAGAGGCTCAGACTTATTAAAATAGTAATCCAACGACCAAGCTTTCGGAGGAGATTTGAAATTGAGTGGGAGTACAGCTGCATCGCTCTTCTTTGAATGTAGCGTTTGTAACAATCTCATGTCGATAATCTATTTAAGATATAGAATGATTACGTTATTCCCTTAATCAAAACCGGGATTCACACTTAACGATTGTGGTAGAATATCCTGCAATCTTACTAACATCGATGGTCACACGTCTACAGACGGCCCCTTGCTTCGCTACACCACATGATCGAAGACGGGACACCCTACCCCACTTCAATACTAGAACTGCAAAAAATGTTTAGCGCAATTGTTCGGGCACCTTTTGGCCTAGATGGTAAGACCGAGAATTCCAGCTACCTCTGCAATTCAATCATTGGTCTCACGACCAATGCTACTTAATTCATTTTCACCGAAGAAGGAATCAGGGAGTTTCAAATCCGTTCCCAAGGTATGGGTTGCGTGTGCAACTTGGGGAGAACAAAGGCTTTGATATCGCTTATCATGGAATTGAAAGTTTCCACATCTGGTTTTGAGCCCCAATAAAAACCATGCTCCTCTCCTGGGTAGATAATTACTGTTAAAGGTTTTTCTAGTTTCCGGATTTCAGGAAAAGCATAATCCATGTTCACGTTTTTAATTTCATGCACATCACCATGAACGATGAGCAGCGGAGTCTGGAATCGTCTGACCTTTTTCTGCACCAATTCCCGAACTTCTGGTGTGTAGTATTTTTCCGGATCATACATGGATGCAAAACGGTCCTTTTGATCAGTAGCGTTAACGTTCAACATCCCGGAAAAAATTATCGACGCAGGTTCACCAGCGATGGCGGCGCTGATGGACGTATGGCTGATTAAATCCATGGCTATGCTGCCGCCACCGCTTCCGCCCATAACGACGATACTGTCAGAATCCACTGTTTTCAGATCGCGCACCGCTTGAATGATCGCCAGGTTGTCCGACACCAGCCCTTTATCTTGGGGGTTCTCGACATAGGTGCGAAACGTTGACTGGACCACCACAAATCCCATCGAAAGAAACCGGTTGTGCGTAATGCTTTTGGTCAGAGTATTGTGTCGTCGGGCTTTATTGGAAAAGTTCAATCCACCATGAATGCAAATGACCGCCGGGAACGGACCCTCCCCCGGAGGCATACGATACGACGCCTCGGCAACCTGACCATCTTCGGCCTCTGCTTCCATTTCAAGAATAGGCGAAAGGGTCAGAGGAACCGGATTACCTTTCCCGTTAGTTTGAGCCGTTGCAGACCCAATGAAGTATATACCCAGGATTATGAGGTGAATCGTGCGAATAGTCATGGTGGTTCAATCCTTTCTGGTTTCCTCAAGCAGAGTTGCTTCAATTATTACCTCAGAAACCGAGCACCTCAGCAATCATTTTCTAAATCCGGATTTATCTTCAAAGCTTCAATCACCATTGACCCACCAGTTTCGAACATCCAATAGTACCAACACCTATTTACCGTTCATGAAAATCCCCCAACATCTACTTTTCATAATTGGATCAGTCTTCCTTGTTTTTATACAAGCCGCCCAAGGAGACATACCTGGAATTATTTCCGGACCTAAGGGTAGCGTGATGTCTATTGCTCATCGCGGCGATGTTGTACCGGACTATCCTGAAAACACCCTGATGGCTTTTAGTAAGGCAATCGAGCTTGGGTCTGAGGTAGTCGAAATCGACCTCCGCAGAAGTAAGGATGGTGAAATAGTAATCCTGCATGATTCTACATTAGATCGAACAACAGATGGGAAAGGTCCGGTGATTGATTACAGTTTGCTAGAGTTGAAACAACTGAATGTCGGCATGGGTGAGCGCATTCCCATCTATGATGGAAGTATTGAAACTGATCTCCAACTCAAATGCTCAGTTGTTGTTGGATTTGAAAGTTACTTCGCTGCCCGAACTAACCAAAATCGTAAACCTTACAGAAAAGCACGGTCACGTTTTAAATGTAATCGCAGCAGTTCGATCATTGGAAGAGTTGAAGCACATACAATCCCTCAACCCCAACCTTCGCACCCTGGCCTTTATTCCAGAGCGAGAGGACATCGAGACCTACTCTCGAGCAGGCGTGGATATAATCCGGCTCTGGCCGGAGTAGATTCGAGACGATCCGCAACTGGTTAACAAAGTTCATT
>Ga0115002_10003524_pt1 | contig 19477 bp, 20 predicted proteins | sample ArcticOcean_MG_C_8_FD_89576 | JGI IMG/M metagenome (GOLD analysis project Ga0115002, IMG submission 89576) | Marine microbial communities from western Arctic Ocean - ArcticOcean_MG_CB11_86 | ecosystem: Environmental > Aquatic > Marine > Oceanic | place: Arctic Ocean: Canada Basin | collected... | reverse complement strand
TAAAAACAAAAAAGTTCTGAAAAAAATTGAAAGCTTAATAAAAACTGAAAGAACTATGCAAAATACTAATTCAAATAATAAAATTTTTTCAAAAACTAAATTTCGTAAGAAATTTAATAAACGAACGCCATTTAAAAAAAACTATAATCAAACTGTAAAAATAAAAAAAAATACTTTCCATAACAAAAAAAAAGTAAGTTAATTTTTTTAAAAAAATTATATTAAATTTTCTTCTGGAGTAGATGCGCTTGCATATCCTCTTTTTTTCATTCTTTTAGCTTTAAAAGCTTTTCTTCCTGAGATGACAGCATGCTTCATCGATGCGGCCATTAAAATAGGATCTTTTGCTTCTGCGATAGCTGTATTAACCAAAACTCCATCACATCCTAATTCCATGGCGATTGTAGCATCCGAAGCTGTTCCAACGCCGGCATCAACAATAACTGGAACCGAAGATTGCTCCTTTATTAATTTTATATTATTTTTATTTTGTATGCCAAGCCCAGAACCAATTGGTGCTCCCAATGGCATAATTGAACAAGCTCCAACATCCTCTAATTTCTTAGTCATAATAGGATCGTCAGTACAGTATACCATTACATCAAATCCTTCTTTAACTAAAACTTCTGTTGATTTTATAGTTTCAATCATATTTGGGTATAATGTTTTTTTGTCACCAAGTACTTCTAATTTTACTAATCTCCACCCCCCCATTTCTCTAGCTAATCTTAATGTTCTTAGAGCCTCTTCTGATGAAAAACATCCAGCGGTATTTGGTAGATATGTAATAGATTTTGGATCTAAATAATCCATTAACAAAGGTTGATCTTTATTTAAAATATTTACTCTACGAACCGCTACTGTGACCATATCTGCCTCAGATGCTTTAACAGCGTTTGCTGTTTCCTCAAAATTTTTATATTTCCCCGTACCAACAATTAGTCGGGAATTAAAGTTTTTATTAGCTATTGAAAAAATATCTTTCATAAAATTATCCACCCCCAATAAAATGGACTATTTCTACTTTATCATCACTATTTAAAATCAATTTCGAATATTTATTTTTTTCTACGATCTCTCCGTTTACTTCTATAGCAACCTTATTCCTTTGTATTTTAAGGTTGTTTAACAATTCATTTAAATTAGTACCTTTATTTATTTCGTAAAGATCTCCATTTAATTGTATTTTTGCCACATTTAAGTTATTCATTTGAATTATTTTAACTTATTTAAATGACAAAAAAAATACTAATAATAAATGGCCCTAATTTAAATCTGCTTGGAGAACGTGAAAAGTCTAAGTATGGAAAAACTACACTTGAAGAAGTTAAAAAAAATTGCGAATTACATGCAAAATTAATCGATGTTGGAATTAAATTTCATCAATCCAATATTGAAGGGGAAATAGTTACCATGATACAAAAATCAAAAGGTAATTTTGATGGAATTATTATCAATGCTGCAGGCTACACACATACTTCAGTTGCAATTTTAGATGCACTTTTGGCAATTAAATTACCTACAATAGAAATTCATATAACAAATATATATAATCGTGAAGAATTTAGGAAAAATTCTTTGATAAGCAAAGCTGCAAATGGAATTATTTGTGGATTTGGTGTAAAAGGATATATTATGGCGTTAAACTCTATGAAAGAAATTATTAATTAAATGAAAATTGATAAAAAAATTATTGAAGAATTGGTTCAATACTTGAAAGAATTTAATCTGAGTGAGATTGAGTATGCTGAAGGAACTACAAAAGTAAAAGTATCTAAATTAATAAACAGTTCTATAGTTGCCACGGAAAGTGTAATAAAAAAAAAATCTTCTTCGACGGTAGATACCGATTCAAGCCCAAAAGTTACCTCTCCAATAGTTGGTACTGCTTATTTGGCGTCTGAACCAGGTGCTAAAAAATTTGTAGAAGAGGGACAAAAAATAAAAAAAGGGCAAACTATTATGATTATAGAAGCAATGAAGACTATGAATCGCGTTCCTTCTACGCAGGACGGCATAGTAAGTAAAATTCTAGTTAAAGATGGCGAGCCTGTAGAATTTGGACAACCACTCATTTCTCTTAAATAAATAATGTTCAAAAAAATCTTAGTTGCAAACCGTGGCGAAATAGCGGTACGCGTAATTCGAGCTTGTAAAGAGTCGGGAATTTCTACTGTAGCAGTGCATTCGGATGTAGATGCAGATTCTATGCATGTAAGATTAGCTGACGAAAGTATTTGTATTGGATCTCATCAACCACAAAATAGCTATTTAAATATATCAGCATTAATGTCTGCTGCTGATGTTACTGGAGCTGAAGCTATACATCCTGGTTATGGTTTTTTATCTGAAAATGCACAATTTGCAGAAATAGTTACTAAACATGGAATCAAATTTATAGGACCAAGTTCAGATTTAATAAAAAAAATGGGAGATAAAATAGAGGCTAAAAAAATTGCAAAAGAAAATGGATTGCCTGTAATAGAAGGATCTATAAATAACGTCGAATCTGTTGATGAAGCAAAAAAAATTAGCAACAAAATTGGTTATCCAGTTTTAATTAAAGCTGCTGGAGGAGGAGGAGGTAAAGGTATGAAAATTATAAATAAACCAGAAGAATTAGAAAAATTATTTTCCATGGCAAAAATGGAAGCTAAAAAATACTTCAACAATGATAATGTTTACATAGAAAAATACTTTAAAAACCCTAGACATATTGAGGTACAAGTGTTGTCAGGAAAAAATAGAACAGTACACCTAAATGAAAGAGATTGCTCAGTTCAAAGAAATCATCAGAAATTAATTGAAGAAACTCCTAGCCCTGTAATAGATGAAAAAATTAGATCAAACTTATTAAAACAAACAGTAAAAATGGTAGAAAAAATTGGATATGAAGGAGCTGGTACAGTTGAATATATATATCAGGATGGAAAGTTTTACTTTTTAGAAATGAATACAAGAGTTCAAGTTGAGCATCCAGTTACAGAAGTTGCTACTGGAATAGATATAGTTAAAGAACAGATATGGATAGCAAATAAAGGAGATACTACTCTAACTCAAGAAGATATTAATACACGAGGTCATGTTATAGAATGTAGAATTAACGCTGAAGACCCAAGTAAAAATTTTCAACCATCACCAGGAATAATTAGAGTATTTCACCAACCATCAGGATTTAGAACAAGAGTAGATGGAGCAATATTTCAAGGAGCAAAAATTACACCATATTATGATAGTTTAATTTGCAAATTAATATGTCATGGACGAAATAGAAATGAAGCAATACAAAGAATGCTTAGAGCACTTGATGAATTTGTAATAGAAGGAATAACAACTACTATTGGTTTGCATAAAAAAATTTTAATACACAAAAAATTTATTAGATCTGATTTTGATGTGAATTGGCTAGCTAAAGAAAAATTTTACTAAATATTTTCACAGTTTATTATCCACAAATCGTATACTGGGTGATCTATAGATTGCAAAGTTGGGTTTGAGGCAAACGTCCACCCGTTGAATAAAAAAACCTGGTTGTTGTCTTTACTAGATAAATCTTTTACCTGTATGTAGGCTAAAGTATCAGGGTTATCTTCATCTTTGGAATATGCACACTTAAGAGCTTTAATTTCTAAAGATCCAAAAAATTTAATTTCTCCAACAGCTAGTCTAATCGAGGAAGTTTTAGCAGTTATTTTATCTAAAGCAGTCAAATTAATATAAATTTTTTTATCACTTTCTGATTTAAAAGATTCATTTATTTCTTGTTTTATGCTCGTGTTTAAATTTTTATCTTCTTGTTTTTCTAATTGACTTTTATCTTCTTCAAACGTGGGGGGAAGATCTTCTAAATTTATCAATGGTATAGACTCAATTTTATCATCAGTTATTGATAATGAGGTTTTAAAAAAAAATAAAATAAAACAAAAGATAAAAATTCTATATTTTCCAAGTTTCATATTTTTTAACATTTTTTTTATAATTAGATTTTAAAGAGCCACTGGGTTTATGTGCTTTTTCAGTTCCGGTTAAATTTTCTTCATATTTAATTTGCCATTTAAATTTTTTTAAATTATCAAGAGGTGGTTTTTCTTTTAAAAAATGTATCCAGAGATGCCATTCTGGAGGTATCTTTGAAGATTCAACTCTGGTTCTATAAATCACCCACCTTTTTTGTTTTGAGTTTGAATAATATTTATTTCCAAACTCATCTTTTCCTACATATTTTCCAGTAAAAAGTGTGTAGATAAATGTGCCAAAAGTTTGTCGATGCCACCAGATAAATATTTGTTTAAATAAACTAATCACAAAAAATTTCAACCATTCTTTAATTTAAAAACTTTACTCATGTATAAAAAAAATTAACACAATCAAAAATTGTAAATAATTCATTAGACTTAAAATGCTTTTAGTATATATCATATAAATGACCTCATTATATAAAAATAATCAAAATTTGGAGATTTTAAAACAATGTCAAAATATTTAGTAGAAACCTTTTATACGTGCACTTTTAAAATAATTCACACAATAGATGAGCTAAATGAAAAAAAACTTTCAGAATTAGAGAATCGTGAAGATGGAAAGTATGAGATAATTGATGTCAAATTAAATAACAGAAAAACTAAAACAATAGACAATTTAAGTAAAAATTTAACTCCAGAAAAAACTACGATGAATGCTATGCCTGGTTTTTCATCTCTCGTTAATAAGAAAATCGCAGATTCCGACAAAAATGAAATTAATACAGATAATTTAGAATTACAAAAATTTAATAAAAAAAATAATAATAGATCAAAAATGCCTGATAGAAGAAAAGGATATATACAAAAAGTTACTATTGCTGATCATAAAATTTATTTGCATACTGGGGAGTATGACGATGGTAAAGTTGGTGAAATTTTTATTGATATGAATAAAGAAGGTGAGCTGGTTAAGGCTTTAATGAATAATTTTGCAATAGCTATATCTTTAGGCTTACAATATGGCGTTCCTTTAGAAGAATTCGTGGATGCTTTTATTCAAACCAAATTTGAACCTTCGGGAGAAATAAAAGGAAATGATAGAATATTAAGTGCATCCTCAATTTTAGACTATATTTTCAGAGAACTTGCCATATCTTACCTCGGCAGAGAAGACCTAGCTCACACACCATCTATAAGCAAAACTTCAAATGATAGAATATTAGAAGTTGGTGAAGAAGATACATTTTTAAAATTAGTAAAAGATATAACAAGTAAAGGATTTGTAAGAAGTAATTACAAAGATAAATTAGTAGATTTAAGTAATGTTAGAATCAATTTAAAGAGCAAAAAATAAGCATTATTTTTTTTTATCTAAAACTTTTATATTTAATTCTTTTAATTGAGATTCTTCAAGTTTACCTGGGGCCCCCATCAATAAATCTTCAGCATTTTGATTCATTGGGAAGAGAGTGACCTCTCTTATATTTGATTCATTAGCCAACAACATAACAATTCGATCAATACCTGGCGCCATTCCTCCGTGTGGAGGAGCTCCAAAAGACAAGGCTTTGATCATGCCTTCAAATTTACTATTAACTTCATTTTTTGAATATCCAGCCTTAGAAAAAACTTTATACATTAGCTCGGGTAAATGGTTTCTTATCGCTCCTGAAGACAATTCATATCCATTGCATACCAAGTCGTATTGGTAAGCATACATTGATAACGGATCAGTTTTATCAAAATTTTCTAAATCGGTCTGTGGCATTGAAAAAGGATTGTGATTGAAATCTATTTTTTTTTCATCTTCATTGTATTGATACATTGGAAAGTCTACCACCCAACAAAAATCAAATTTTTTATAATTTATTAAATTAAGAGCTTTTCCTAATCTTTGTCTTGCTAAACCAGTTATTCTTTCAACATTTTTAACTTTATCACATGAAAAAAAGATAGAATCATTTTCTTTTAAGTTGCAAATTTTAATAATTTCAGAAATCGCTTTATCAGAAAAAAATTTTGCTATTGGTCCTTTTCCGCATAATTTTTCTTCAATTTTTTCTATAATTATATAACCCAATCCTTTTCCACCTTCTTCTTTTGCCCAGTTATTATAGTCATCAAAAAAACTCCTAGGTTTCGACGCTGTATTTGGTGCAGGAATAGCTCTAACTACAGAGCCTTGAGATATCATTTTTTTAAAAATATCTAGTGTTACCTCTTCTGATTTAATAATATTTGTAACATCTACAATTTCTATAGGGTTTCTTAAATCTGGTTTATCAGTTCCATATTTTATCATTGAATCTTTATATTTAATTCTCTTGAAAGGATTTTTTGAAATTATTTTATCTTTTCCAAACTCAGTAAATAATTCAAAAAATACTGGTTCTAAAGTATTAAAAATATCTTCTTGTTCAACAAAAGACATTTCTATATCAAATTGATAATGCTCGCCAGGGCTTCTGTCTGCTCTTCCATCTTCATCTCTAAAACAAGGTGCAATTTGAAAATATTTATCGAAACCAGAAATCATAATCATTTGTTTAAATTGTTGAGGAGCTTGAGGTAGAGCATAAAATTTTCCTGGATGGACTCTGCTTGGAACCAAAAAATCTCTCGCTCCTTCAGGGCTTGATGCCGTTAATATAGGAGTCTGAAACTCCATGAATCCAATTTTATTCATTTTATCTCTAATAAAAGAAATAACTTTTGATCTCAAAATAATATTATCGTGCATCTCTTTTCTTCTTAAATCTAAAAATCTATATTTTAATCTTGTTTCTTCAGGATATTCTTGATCACCAAATACTGGCATAGGAAGTTCTTTGGCTGAAGAAAGTATTTCAAATAATGTAATAACTATTTCAACCTCTCCAGTAGATATATCTTTGTTAATAGTGTTCTGAGACCTTTCTACTACTCTCCCAGAAACTCTTACAACCGACTCAGGCTTGGCTGCTTCGATTTTCTTGAAAAAATCTACACTATTCTCAGTAACACATTGGGTTAGACCATAATGATCTCTCAAATCAAAAAAAAGCAAATTTCCATGATCTCTTTTTCTATGAATCCATCCAGAGAGTTTAACTGTTTTTCCAGAGTCTTTTTTGGTAAGCTCCGAACATGTGTGAGTTCTATATTTATGCAAAATGATTCCTTTATAATTTTATACCATTTTTAATACTTCTTTAATTAATTTTAAAGTAAAAGGACTGCCCTTTTTTAATGAATATTTATCTAATGTTGAAATAAATCGTGAAATATTTTCATAAGACCTATCAATTCTTTTAATAATAAAATCTATATGTTTTTTTTCAATCTTAATTTGCTTATCAGATAAGTTTTTAGCAAGAATAACACTTATTAAATCGTCATTTGGTAAATTTATACCTACCATTAAGCTGCTACTAACTCTTGATTTTAGATCTGGTAACTTAAATTTATATTTAATAATAGGTTTTATGGAATTGACTAAAAGATATTTGTTATCTTGTATTGCTGAATTCCATAAAGAAAATAATAGATTTTCAGAAATATTTTCATCCAAATTATCAATTATTAAAGCTTCTTTTGTTTTAAATTTAAAAAAGATTTCATCATCTATTGAGCTAGCTTCAACTTGCAATGTTGAGGTTTTAGTTTTTAAAATTGAAGATAAGTGCGTTTTACCAGAGCCAGAAGGTCCAAATATATTAACTATTCTTTTTATCCATTTTGGCCAACTATTTATCAAATCATAAGCCTCCTTATTACTTGGAGAAACATAATAATCCTCTTTTAAATAAATTTTATTTGTTGGAAATTTTAATACTAATTGATCATTCATATTTATATATTTCCCAGGAGCCATTATTGTTTTCTAATTTATATCCTAGGTTCTTAAATTCTTCCTTAAGTTTCTTTGGATTTCCATAATAGTATATTTTAATAATAGAATTTTTTGTACTTAATTCATCTAGAAAATAATTGTCAATTATACTAATTTTGTAAAAATTTTTTTTTAACTTATCCAATTCTCTTAAGTTTTTATATTTATATTTAATTTTTAGAGTTAATGGTGAAGTAAGACTTATAACATTTTCCCTTTTCCAAAAGTCGGTAATTAATAACTTTAAATCTTTTAAAATAATATTTGATTTTTCTTTATCATTTATATTGTGAATTTCATAAGAGATATTTTTACTGGTTTTATTATTATTAAAATTCATCTTTAAATATATATTTAATTTTTTATTTTCATAGTTTGCTAAAGCAAAAACATAATTTTTTACTTCATATTTGTTTACAAAATCTTCAACATTAATATCTTCAATTTTATTTTTTAAATTAGAGAGCTTTAAAACATCCTCTAAATCTTCCAAAGGTAATATAAAATTAATTAATTCATTTTTAATACTTGTATTTAACCAATCTTTATAAAAAAAATTTTGTTCTAATGGTATTATTTCATCGTTTATCAAAAGTAGAGGAAAAAAAACTGCAGAAATTTGTTTTGGTTGAGAAAAAGAAATATTTTTTTTACCCAAAAATTTTTTTACCTTTAGGCTACTATAAAATATATTAAATTTTGCTTCGTATATATTATTACGATAACTTTCTGTGACTATCTGAAAGCTATTAATTAGATTCTTTATCTTTTTTAATTCGGTGTTATTTACTCTTTTTAGATCTTTTGCCAATAGAATTTTAGACATAAGCATTTCAAAAGAATTTAATAACGCCTTATCTATATATTGTTTTCTTGAAAAATTAAGATTCATCTCGGCTTTTATTTCAACATTATCTACAGTAAAGACATTTTGTTCAGCTTTACAATTTACGATTGTTGATAAAAAAAATATAGTTGCTGTTAAAATAATAAAAATATATTCTTTAAATCTTATTATTAAATATTTGCACATTTTAATGCCTTCATGAAAAAAACTTATAGTAGTTACAAAAAAAGCGGTGTTAATATGGCAGCCGCTGATAAGTTAGTAAATTACATATCAAAAATATCAAGAAAAACTTATAAAAAAAATAAGGAAATGAAGACTTTCAAAAATATTGGAAGCTTCGGTTCAATATTTGACCTTTCGCAACTAAAAATAAAGAATCCCATTATTGTCTCATCAACTGACGGAGTTGGGACAAAAATTGAGATAGCAAATAAAATGAAAAAGTTTGACACCATAGGGATAGACCTGGTGGCTATGTGTGTAAACGACTTAATAGTTCAGGGAGCTAAGCCTATTTTTTTTTTAGACTATATAGCTATTGATAAATTAAAAATTAATAAAGTAAAAAAAATTTTAAATGGAATAGTAAAAGGATGTATAAAAGCTCAATGCTCATTAGTAGGCGGAGAGACAGCAGAAATGCCCGGGACATATTCTAAAAATAAATTTGATTTAGCTGGTTTTGCAGTGGGAGTAGTTGAAAAAAAATTATTACTATTAAAAAATAAAGTAAAAAATAATGATGTTGTTTTGGGTATACCATCATCAGGGTTACACTCAAATGGATTTTCTCTTATTAGACATATTTTAAAAAAAAAAAAAATTAACTTAGGGAAAAATTTACCTAAAAAAATTAGAAGTCAATTAATTAAACCTACAAAAATTTATGTAAACGAAATATGCAAATTAAATAATAGAAAATTAATTAACGGTTGTGCAAATATAACTGGCGGCGGTCTTATAAACAATTTAGTTCGAGCTGTACCCAAAAATCTTTGTCTTAATATAGATTTAGAAAAAATAAAGATTCCAAATATTTTTAAATGGTTAAAAAATAATAAAGTTTCAGATAATGAAATGATTAATACATTTAATTGTGGTGTAGGTTTTTGTTTAATAACAAATAAAAATAAAGTTAATAAGATAAAAAAAATCTTTTCTAAAAGATATCAACCATATCAAATTGGCCATATATCAAATGATAAAGATCAATTTAAAAAATACGGAAAATTAAAGTGGTGAAAAAAATAAAAACATGCGTTTTTATATCTGGATCAGGAACAAATCTTAGGTGTTTAATAAAAAACTCAAGAGATTATAATTCTCCAATAAAAATTAATCTAATTATATCTAACAATAAAAACGCTAATGGTTTAAAATTTGCTCGTAAGTACAACATACCTTATAAAATCTTTGTTAACAAAAGCAGAATTATTTTTGAAAAAAACTGTTTATTAGAACTAAAGGAAAGAAAAATTAAATTTATATGTCTAGCAGGCTTTATGAAAGTTTTATCAAAAAACTTTATTGCAAATTTTAAATATAAAATTTTCAATATGCACCCCTCTTTGTTACCTAAATTTAAAGGTTTAAATACCCACACTAGAGTTTTAAATAGTGGAGAAAAGTTTACAGGTTGCACTGTTCACCTTGTTACTTCAAAGTTGGACTCTGGAAAAATTATTCTTCAAAAAAAAATTTCTGTTCATAACAATGATACAGAAAAAACTTTAAGAGAAAGGGTTTTAAAACAAGAACATAAACTTTATACAAAAGCAATAAGATATGCTTTTGGATAATTAATTACTAAAGAAGAAAGAAATTTCAATGTTTGCATTTCCAACACTATCAGAACCATGTACAGAATTTTTATCAATTGATATTCCATACATTTTTCTAAGAGTTCCCTCTTCTGATTTTGATGGATCTGTGGCTCCCATTAATTTTCTATTATTTGAAACTGCATTTTCTCCTTCTAGTATCATAACTACTATTGGTCCTGATGATAAATAGTTACATAAATCATTGTAAAATGGCTTAGTTTGGTGAATTTTATAAAATTCTGAAGCTTCTTCTTTGGTGATTTGTACTTTTTTACTTTTTAAAATTGTTAAATTTTTTTCTTTAAAAAAATCTTTTATTTTATTTTCTAAATTTCTTTCTACAGCATCAGGTTTAATAATAGATAAAGTTTGTTCTTTCATTTTTTACTCATAAAATTCTTTTATTAAATTATTTAGAAGTCTTACTCCAAAACCTGTGGCACCACCAGGATTTAAATTAGCAGCCTTTTTTGAAAAAGCCATTCCAGCAATATCTAAATGGGCCCAAGGAGTTTTATTTAATATAAATCTTTGTAAAAATTGTGCAGCTGTAATTGATCCCGCCCCACCAGCGTAATTAATATTTTGTATATCTGCTATAGGAGAATCTATAAGCTTATCATAATTTTTATGCAAAGGTAATCTCCAAACTTTTTCATTAACATTCTCGCTAGCTTTAAAAATATTTTCTGATAATTTGTCATTGTTAGAAAATAAACCGGCATACTCTTCTCCCAAAGCAATAATAATGGCTCCCGTTAGTGTGGCAAGATCAATAATAAATTTTGGTTTAAACTTTTCTTCTGTATAAGTAAGTGCGTCTGCCAAAACAAGTCTACCTTCTGCATCAGTATTGAGAATTTCAATTGTTTTTCCTGAATAAGATTTAACAATATCACCAGGTCTTTGTGCATTTCCGTCTGGCATATTTTCAACTAGACCTACTACACCGACTACATTAACTTTGGCTTTCCTAAGCGCAAGACTTTTCATTAAACCCACTACTACTGCTGAGCCACCCATATCATATTTCATTTCTTCCATAAATCTTGGAGGTTTTAAAGAAATTCCTCCGGTATCAAAACAAACTCCTTTACCAACAAATGCTAAAGGTTTACCGAAACTATTTTTAGCTCCATTCCATCTTATAACTACTAAAAAAGTTTCATTTTCACTACCTTGCCCAACACCCAGCAAAGAATTCATACCTAATTTTTTTAATTTTGCTTCATTTAAAATTTCTACTTTTAAACCTAGTTTTGAAAGTTTTTTAATCTCTTCTGTATATTTTTTTGGGTTTAACACGTTGGGTGGTTCCGAAACTAAATCTCTACTTAAAAAAATACCTTCTTTTATAGCGTCATAATATTTATATTCTTTTTGTATACTTTCTTTATGAGAAGAGATAATTTTAAAAATAATTTTTTTATTAATCTTATCTTTATTTAAGGTTTTATACTTATTAAAGGTATAAGATTTTAAATTAAACCCAAAAACAAATTCAGCAAAAATCTTTGATAGCTTATCTTTACTTTCATTTAAGCTATCAGCATAAATATCAATTGAATTTATAGTTTTATCATTTTTAATATAAGTGAAAAAAGATCCACCAATCTCTTCAAAATAATATTTTTCTTTTTTATTTTTAACTTTAATTATGAAGCATTTTTTCTTATCTGAAATATCAAGAGAGCTTATTTCGACTCTTTGATTTTTTGATTTTAACAGTTTTAGAAATAAATTAATTTTTTTACTTACATCTTTAGATAGTATTTTTTTTTTGTCCTCATATTCGTATTTTTCATCCACAAACAAGGCGAATGCGTTACTATTTTGAGTAAAACTGGACGTAAAACTTAACATTTATCTCTCCGATATATAGATTTTAGAAGATACAAACATAGACATAACATCAATATTCCAGATGGCAAGTGGGCTTAAACAACATATTGTTTGTGGATCCTAAAAGAGTTGTAAAATTAGACTCTAAATACTAAAAAACCTATAATTAAAGCCATTTTTAGCCTATTTTGACATCTATTTTAGATATAAGCTACGCTCTTAATTTCTTAAAAAGCTAGATTTTAAGCCATTTTTAGCCTATTTTGACTTCTATCTTAACGTATAAATTGAATTCTAGTCAAAGTTGTTTTATTAACTATGTACGACACTCATTTAGAATGAAAAACAGAATTTACAGATATTTTTTTTATGAATTATTTCGCCACTTTAGTGTCGTGCTTTTCGCTTTAACAGCCATTATTTGGACTATTCAGGCCGTAAATTTTCTAGATTTAGTAACAGACGATGGGCATGCGTTTGGTATATATTTTTATTACTCTATCCTAACTATTCCCAAAATATTAACAAAGCTAATTCCTTTTTCATTTTTAATCTCATTAATAATTACAATATTAAAAATGGAAAAGGACAACGAATTAATTGTTTTGTGGACGTCTGGGTTAAATAAAATTTATATTGTAAATCTTATATTTAAAATTTCTTTGTTAGTAATGTTATTACAACTATTAATGTCAATAATAATTAATCCTGAAACTTTAAATCATTCAAGAAAATTATTGAAAAACTCTGAATTACAATTTGCTTCCTCTTTATTAAAAGAAAAGGAATTTAATGATGCTGTAAAAGGGTTAACGATCTTTGTAGAGAAAAAAAATGAAAATAAAATTTATGAAAATATTTTTATTAGAGATGATGGTAAAGTTTTGACAAAAGTTTCTACTGGCTCATCTACAATATTTGCAAAATCTGGTTATATCAGTGAAGATGAACAAAATTTAATCTTAATAGATGGAAATATTCAAAAAGAAGAAGGAGACCAATCTGTTAGTATAGTTAATTTTCAAAAAACTTCTATAAATTTATCTGGGATAGCTACAAGTACTATTTCTGAACCAAAAATACAAGAAACATCTACTTTTAAAATAATAAACTGTTTACTAAAAAGGAATAATTATACTCATAACTGTGATAATTCTAAAAAATTTAATAAGGATATAAAAATAGAAATTAATAAAAGGTTTGGAATGCCATTTTTTATACCGTTAATTGCTTTAGTGGCGTGCTTTTTACTTTCATCCAATAGAGACAAAAAAATTTATTATTCATATAAATATATATTTTTTTTAATTGGTTTTGTGTTTTTGGTAATATCCGAAATATCTGTTAGATACTCAGGAATTTCTATGAAGCACACCATTCTTTATTACACAATACCAATGATTCTTCTTCCTTTTATTTATTTATTATTAATAAGAATTTTTAAATACGAAAACTTAAATTAACTAAAATGCTAAAATCTTTTATCATAAGCAAATACTTAGCAAAGAAGTTTTTAAAAATAATAGCTGCTATGACTTTTGGTTTTTTTTGTTTATTTTTTATTTTAAACTTAATTGAAGAAATAAATTTTTTTAAAGACTTTAATGTTGGTATTGAAGTTCCAATTATTTTATCAACTCTATTTGTGCCAACTTTGCTTTATGAAATGTTTCCATTTATAGTTTTATTATCTGGTATATGGTTTTTTTTAAAAATAAAAACAAATGATGAAATCATAGCTCTAAAACTTTCAGGATTATCAAACATTTCTATAATTTTAATACCTAGCATATTAGCAATATTTTTAGGTATAATTTTTATAACAACTATTAATCCCGTTACATCAGTCTTAGTAAAAAAATACGAATCTATTAAAGGAGCTTACGAAAAGGATCAGGATTATCTAGCATCAGTTACTGTTAATGGGATTTACATTAAAGAAAAAAGTTTAGATAAAAATTTTATAATTAGATCTTCAAATATAGAAAATAACTACCTGATTGATGTTACAATATATGAATTTGACTATGATAATAATTTTTTAAAAAGAATTAATGCCAAATCTGCAGATATCAGCTTTTTAGATTGGGAACTTAAAGATGTTAAAATTTTTGATAAAGAAGGTGCTCTGTTAGACGAAAACATAGAAAGCTATGCTCATAGAAGTATGTATGACATTAAAAAAATTAGAAGCTTATATTCTAACCTTAACACAATATCGTTCTGGTCTCTAAGTGATGAAATCAAACTTATGGAAATTCGGGGTTATTCGACTAGAGAAATGAGGTCAAAATTGCAAAAATCATTAGTTTTTCCTTTGTTTCTTTTAAGCATGGTTTTGTTAAGCGGTGTGTTTACTCTTAGATCAAATCTTAAAGAAAATAATTGGACCTATGTATTTATCGCAATAATTACTAGCGTCTTAATATTTTATTTCAATGATTTTTCAGCGGCTTTAGGAAAAACAAACAAACTACCAATTGAAATTTCAGTTTGGATGCCAATTGTAATTATTTTCATTTTCAGCAGTGTGGGGCTTATACATGCAAACCAAAAATAAAATAATTTTAATAATTATTTATTTATTAAATTTTTCTTTATTTAATACTTTTGTTCAATCTGATGAATTCAATATCTCTGCTTTAGAAATTGTAGTAGATAAAAAAAATAATACTGTTATTGGAAAAGGTTCAGTTGAAGCAATAGATTCTGATGGAAGAATTATAAAAGCAGAAAAAATAACTTATAAAAAAACAAATGAACTTCTAATAGCAGAAGGATCTGTAGAAATTTTTGACAAAGAAGGAAATATCTTAAAAAGTAATAGAGCTACGTATGATAAGATTAATGAATTGATAACCACTTATAATGATACTGAATTAAAAATGATTAATGGGTACAAACTAATATCAAGTGATATTTTTTATAATGTTCAAAAACAAATAATGAATTCTAAAGAAAATTCTAAATTTACTGATAAAGATGGAAATATTATAGTGGTTGATATGTTTCAGTATCAAGTAAAAGAAAATTTATTTTCTTCAGTAGGAAATATAAGAATCGTTGATGTAAATGAAAATAGATATAACTTTAAAGAATTGCATGTAGATACTAAAAAAAATGAAATGATTGGATCAGATGTTAGTGTTTTATTAGATCAAGAAAATTTTGGTCTTGACGATAAGAATGATCCAAGAATTTTAGCTAATGATATCTTTGTATCAAAAAATAAAACTATTTTATCTAAAGGCGTTTTTACAGTTTGTAAAATAAGAAAAGATAAATGTCCTCCTTGGTCAATCCAAGCTAAAGAAATTAGTCACGATAAAATAAAAAAAACAATTTATTATGACCATGCAATATTAAAGGTTTATGATATACCAATATTTTATTTTCCAAAATTTTTTCACCCAGATCCTACTGTCAAAAGACAATCAGGTTTTCTTGCTCCCTTTTTTACTGACTCTTCGGGTGTTGGAACTGGTTTTGGCTTGCCTTACTATTGGGCAATAAATAATAATAAAGATTTAACTTTTACACCAAAAATTTATGCTGAAGAAAATTTCTTATATTTAAACGAGTATAGACAAGCTTTTAAAAATGGTTTTTTAACATTAGATACCAGCTATACTTCTGGATATAAAAGTACATCAAAAACACAAACTGCTGGATCTCGTAACCATTTTTTTTCTGATCTATTTTTGAATTTAGGAAAAGATAAGCCTTATGATAGCAGTTTAGCTTTAAAAATTCAAAGAACGTCTAATGATACATATTTTAGAGTACATGATATTAATACTGCGTTAGTTGATTCTAGTAATACAAACCTAACAAATGAAATCAGTTATAAATTTACCAAAGATGATATGTATATAAATGTTTTTAGTACAGCGCATGAAAATTTGAGAGAAGATTCAAACTCGAGGTATGAATATATTTTACCAAATATCATGTATGGGAAAACTTTTTTTTCAGATAAGTTTGGGGTTATCGATTTTAAAACAAATGCATTGCATAAAAGTTATGATGTCAACAAGCATACAACTTTCTTTAATAATGATATAAATTGGAGTCCTGGAAGCAATATTACAAAAAAAGGATTTGTTAATACTATTGAAGGAATAGTTAGCAATAGAAACTATAATGCGAGTGACACAACAGAATATAAAAATGGTGGAGTTATCAACGAGTTAAGTAGCGTTATAAGTTTAAAAAGCTCACTTCCTATGAAAAAAGAATATGGCAGTCTTTTTAATATTTTCTCTCCAAATTTTATGGTTAGATATGCTCCTGGTCATATGAGAAACTTAAGTAAAGATAATACAAAGTTAAAATATTCTAACTTATATTCAACTAACAAAACATCAGAGATAGAAGATGGACTAAGCGCAATTTATGGTTTCGATTTTACCACAAATGAGAAAATTTCAAATAATACAAATAGAGAAAAGTTGTCATTATCTTTAGGACAAGTTTTTAATATTGAAGAAAACAAAGATATGCCAGCAAGCAGCTCATTAGATCAAAAAGCTTCTGATGTTGTGGGTAAAATGAACTATAATTTCGCTAAAATTGGTAGAATTGGCTATAAATTTTCACTTGATCATAACCTCGAAGACATTAATTACAATGAAGTATCGGCTGACTTAATTTTTGATAAAGTTGGTTTTAATTTAGATTATTTAGAAGAACAAGCCCACATAGGAACTGAACACTATGTTAGCAGCGGGATTTCACTTAACTTTAGTGATTCAAACAAATTAAGTTTTTCAACAAAGAAAAACTTTAAAACTGACAGCACAGAATTTTATGATATGAGTTATCAATATACAAACGATTGTTTGACTGCTGGTTTAGTTTATAGACGTGAATTTTATGAAGATAATGATATAGAAAAGAAAAATACTTTAATGTTTACAGTTAAATTTATTCCATTTTCTGGGGTAAGAACTCCAATTTTATCTCCATGATAAATTTTAAAAAAATAATTATTTTTTTTATAGCAATTACTCTTTCTATCTCAGAATGTTTAGCGAAAATAGAAAACTCAATATATGTTACTGTAGGAAATAAAGCTATAACTCAATCTGATATTATTAATGAAATTAAAATTATTTTAATTTTAAACGGTAAAACTTTTTCTGAAAGTCAACAAGCTGATTTAGAGCAGGCTGCCCTTAAATCTGTTATAAAGAGAGAGGTTAAAAAAATAGAATTAGAAAAATATAAAGATCTAAAATTTAATCCTATAGATTTAGATAACGAACTAAGTAAATTATCTGATAATTTAAATATTGATTTACCAACTCTAAAGGATGCATTTATTGCTAACGAAATTAGCTTTACAGATATTGTAGAGCAAATGAAAACAGAGCTACTTTGGAACACATTAATATTTGAATTATATAAAAATAGATTAATTATTAATAAAGATGAGATCCAAGAACAGTTAAAAGCAATTGATACAAATGAATTAGATGAAACAAATGAAGAATATTTAATGTCAGAATTAGTAGTGCCACCAATTGAAGAAGGTAAGGTTGTAGAAGAGATTAAAAAAATAAAAGATAAAATTTTGGCAGAAGGTTTTTCAACTGTTGCTTTAAACCTAAGTATAAGTGAAAGTGCTGAACAAGGAGGTGATTTGGGCTGGGTTAATGAAAAATCAATATCAAATGAATTAAAATTAAAGATTAAAAATACTCCAAAAGGGAGTATTTCTGAACCAATATTTTTAAAAGAAGGTATGTTATTTTTTATAATAAGAGATAAGAGATTAACTGTTAAAACTGACAGCTTAGAAGAGAAAAAAAATCAACTGGTAGCATTTGAAAAAGCAAAAATACTTAGAATGTTTTCTTTATCTCATTATGATTCTATAAAAAGATCAACTGCAATAAGATACATAAAATGAAGAAAGCAATAGCTATAATTGCTGGAGAACCTAATAGCATATCATCAGAGATTATTTTTAAAACTTGGAGATTAACAAAAAAAAATTTTATAATAATTGGTAGTATTAAACTCTTAGAGCTTCAAAAAAAAAAATTAAAACAAAAAATCAAAATTAAAGAAATTCAAAGTAATTTTAATATTAAAAAATTCAAAAAAAATGAAATGCACGTTTTGAATGTAGATTTTATTCAAAAAAAACCTTTTCAAAAAATATCAACCAAATCTAACAAATATATATTTAAATGTTTTGATTTAGCAATAAACTTAATAAAAAATAAAAAAATTTTTGGTTTAATTAATTGCCCTATTGCAAAAGAAAAATTATTTCATAAAAAGTATCAAGGAGTTACAGAATTTATTTCAAATAAATTTAAAAGTAAGGATCAAGAAGTAATGCTTTTATATAATAATAACTTGTCAGTCTCTCCACTTACTACACATATTCCAGTAAATAAAATAAGTAAAAATATTACAAAGAAAAAAATTATAAATAATGTAAAAACAATAAATAAATTTTATAAAAAAAATTTTAAAATAAAACCAAAATTTGGCGTCTTAGGTTTAAATCCACATAATTTTAGTGGATCTAATTATTCTGAAGAAAATGCAATTATACGTCCATCTATAAAAACTTTAAAAAAATTAAATATAAATGTTATTGGACCTATTTCTCCTGATTCAAGTTTTGTATATTTTAAAAAATATAATGTTGATGTGATTATAGGAATGTACCACGACCAAGTTCTTTCTCCATTTAAAGCCCTATACAAACATGATGCTATAAATGTCACTCTTGGTCTCCCTTGTGTTCGAGTTTCTCCAGATCATGGTGTGGGAGAAGATATAATGGGAAAAAACAAAGCTGATCCAACAAGTTTAGTTCTTTCAGCTAATTTTTTTAATAAAATAAATTAAATTGCAAGATTTTTTTTAAAACTAATCGTTATCTGTTAAGCCTGCACCAGCACCTTTTGTTTTTGAACTATCAGTTTCTTCGACAAAAGTTTTTTTAGAAAGTTTATAAAGCTCTTTCCATTCTTGATCAGAGAATGAATTTTTATTTTCTAAAAATTCAATGTTTATTTTGTCAACCAAAGAGATAGTTTCTCCATCTAAATTCTTTGAAAAAATTGATTTATTGAAATTCATAAGTAAACTAGATTTATTGAATTGT
>Ga0115002_10003523_pt1 | contig 19477 bp, 22 predicted proteins | sample ArcticOcean_MG_C_8_FD_89576 | JGI IMG/M metagenome (GOLD analysis project Ga0115002, IMG submission 89576) | Marine microbial communities from western Arctic Ocean - ArcticOcean_MG_CB11_86 | ecosystem: Environmental > Aquatic > Marine > Oceanic | place: Arctic Ocean: Canada Basin | collected... | reverse complement strand
GGTTTTCGCGACCCTGGATCAATGCCGGGCAGCGGCTACCGCCGCCATTGGCCAACTCGGCGATCGCGGTGAAAACGTGGTTGCCGGATGGGATTGCGGCCAGAACTGCGCCGCCGACAATGACGGCAACCTGCGCTGCGACAAATACGAACAGGGCTAACTCAAAACCGAGTTTTCCCTCGCCACTCCTACCCCTCATCCGGGGTGCGCATGGGAGCGACTGAGCTTTCGTCTTCGAAGTCATCGCCATCGTCAACCCCACCCTCGCCCGCCGTCGCGGCAGCTTCGGCACGGGCTTCGGCAAACAACGAGGCCGGGGGTTCCGGGCGCAGCAATCCGGTGGCTTTGAGTTCGTCCAAGCCCGGCAAATCGCCCACATCTTCCAAGCCGAAATGCTCCAAGAAATCACCCGACGTGCCATAGGTGATCGGTCGGCCCGGGACCCGGCGGCGACCTTTGGGGCGCACCCACCCGGTTTCCATCAGGGTGTCTAAAGTGCCGCGGCTCATACCGACGCCGCGAATATCTTCGATCTCTGCCCGGGTCACCGGTTGGTGGTAGGCGATGATGGCCAAGGTTTCCACGGCGGCGCGGGACAGTCGCCTAGGCAAGGTCACGTGGCGTTCCAACAAATGTTTTAGATCGGACGCAGTGCGCAGGGACCATTTGCCGCCGATGAAGACCACGTTCACCCCGCGATCCGCATAGGCTTCGGTGAGCGCTGCCATGATCGCCGCCACATCCACGTCATCGGGTAACTGCCCGGCGATGCTGCCCTCGTCCAGGGGTTCAACGGCGGCAAACAACAACGCTTCTGCCATGCGCAAATGTGCTTTCTCGATCGTCACCGGTCGGACCCCTCCTCGGGAGTTTTGGCGCCCATATAAATAGGACCAAAGGCCCTATCTTGGCGCAACCGCACCCGGCCTTGGCGGGTGAGTTCAAGACTGGCGGCAAAGGTGCTGGCAATGGCGGAGCGCAGGCCAAATCCAGCGGCCATTTCCGGCGGCAAGAATTTTTCCAAACGCTCCCAGCCCCCGGCAACACCCAGGGCAGCGGCAATGCGATTGAGCGCGTCTTCCATGGAATAAACCGGCGGCGGTTTGATCAACAGCGGCTCGTGGCTGCCGGGGCGCGGCATGTTGGCGTACCCCGACAACAAGTCAAACAGAGAAAGCTCGAACGTCGTGTGGCGGATGGCCCGAACCCCTTCGGGGGCGCCACGGCGGAAGGCATCCCGGCCTAAGCGATCGCGTTCCATCAATTGGCCGGCAGCTTTGCGCATGGCTTCCAGGCGTTGCAAGCGGAAGGTCAGGTGCGCTGCCAAATCAGGCCCCGACATTTCTTCGTCGTTACCGATGTCAGGGATCAGTAGCCGCGATTTCAAATAGGCCAGCCACGCCGCCATCACTAAATAGTCTGCGGCAATATCCAGGCTTAGCTTGCGGGCCTCGGCAATGAATGCCAGGAACTGATCGGCCAAGGCTGAAATAGAAATTTTCGTCAGGTCGACCTTTTGCGTTCGCGCCAACGTCAGCAGCATATCCAGGGGACCTTCGAAGCCGTCCAGGTCCACCACCAACGGCGCGGCGTCGGGGCCATCCGGGGTTGATGCAGGGTCAGGTGTGAATTCGCCGGTCATGATCCGATCAAAGTCCAAACAAGCTGGGCCCGCCAATTAAGGTCAGCACGAACTGGGCCACAGGCAGGATGACCCCGCCAAAGAAATTTATGCCAATCATGGGCAGTAAAAGGACAACTCCCAAAACCAAAAAAAATCCAAACCGTTCCAGGCGCGCCAGGGGATAGGCCAAGGCATTGGGCAGCAAACCCACCGCAACCCGGCCGCCGTCCAGGGGAGGAATGGGCAGCATGTTAAACACCGCCAGGATGACATTGATGGCCATGGCCATCACCAAGGCTTCGCGAATCCATTCACTCGCTAGGCCACCGTCTGGGGAGGTAAAGGCAAACAAAGCGGAGGCAATCGCCGCCATGATAACGTTGGACGCGGGCCCGGCGACGGCGACCCACACCATGTCCCGGCGCGGATTGTTGAGCCCGGCGAAATTCACCGGCACCGGCTTGGCAAAGCCAAACATGAACCCGGCAGTGAAATACAACAGCGCCGGCAACAGGATCGTGCCGACGGGATCGACGTGGCGCAGTGGATTGATGGAAATGCGCCCGGCTTTCAACGCCGTGTCGTCCCCCAACCGCAGGGCCGCATACGCGTGTGCGGCTTCATGCAACGTGATGGCCAGCAAAATCGGAATGACCCACGCCGAGCCTACAAAAAATGCACCTTCCATCAAATCATTCTCTAGGGACTAATAACCAGGCAATCAACATTGTTGGTTTTCAGCACATCGCACAGGGCGATGGCGACAATCGAAGATACCAGGGGTCCGGCTTGCAGGCGATAAAACGTGCCGCGATCCCCAAAATCGGCGGTGCGCACCAACGGCGACAATCCCTCCAGCACCGCCCGATTGCTGCTCAACACCGTGGCCCAATGGACCATGGCGGAGTCTCTCTTGCTGAACGACCCTAATTGGATGCGAAAAGACGCCAGCATGTCTGCGGTCGGTTCGCCCAGAGCAGCGACTTCCACCGGCTCTGGAACCGCTCTTGGTTCAACCCCCGGCGGCGGCGTCAGGACAATCGCGGGCTCGGGCGCCGGCCGGGGCGCCACTCTAGGCGGTGGTGTCAGGACAATGGCCGGCTCCGCTGGTGGTGTTGGTGCAACGACTGGTTCCGGTTCGGGTTTGACGACTGGTTCTGGTTCTGGTTCGGATTCTACGACCAGCTCTGGCTCTATTGGGGGCGCTGCCGCCAACTCGGCAGCTGGTGGCTCAACGACTGGCTCTGGCTCCGGTGCGGGGAGCGGTTCATCGGGAGGTGGCAGCAATTGTTCCACCCGCGCCTCGGGCTCTTCGGCTACCAACACATCGAACACTTCTTTGTCTTGGTTGGGCACATCCAGCCCACCTGCCGCCACCGGCGGAATTTTCACCGGTCCGGTTTCCGCGCGAATGATCGGCGGGCTCAGTTGCAGGCCCCGTCGCACCCCTTGTTCGTAGGCCAGCCACACCGCCGCCGCAAACGCACTGAGCGTCACAAGCGCGATGGCCCCCGGTATGACCCGGCGCCACTGTATCCCCTCCCTTGGGTCCCCGCCCTTGCCGAGACGCCGTTCACGGGCGCTCGACAGTGAAAGCGGCCCCCGGCGCAGGTAGGCGGGCGGTGGATCGTGGTCAGGCGCCATCAGCGCAGTTCCTCCACTGGCGTCACGCCGATGATGCCAAGCCCGACGCCCAGGCCGGTCATGCAACCGCGCACCAATGCCATGCGCGCCAGAGTGATTTCCTTGTCGCCGTCGATCAGAAAACGCAACGACCCCTCTTCCATGCCCTTTGTCCACAGGGCATGGAAGTGCGACGCGAGGTCGCGAAGATAGAACGCCGTACGGTGGGGCTCGTGTGCCAGGGCAGCGGACTCCACTGTGCGGGGCCAACCGGCGAGACTTTTCATCAAAGCAAGCTCACTGGCGTGGGTCAAGCGGCTGAGATCAGCTTTCGCCAGGGCCGCCGCCGAAAGATCAACATTACCCAGGGTTTCGCCTGCCCCGCGCAGCACCGACGCGCACCGCGCATGGGCGTATTGCACATAGAACACCGGATTTTCCCGGGATTGCTCCACCACCTTGTCAAAATCAAATTCTAAAGGCGCGTCGTTCCGCCGGGTCAGCATGATAAAGCGCACCACGTCTTTGCCCACTTCGTCCACCACCTCGCGCAAGGTGACGAATTCGCCGGAACGCTTAGACATTTTTATGGCCACGCCGCCGCGTATCAACTTGACCATTTGGCAAATTTTAGCATCGAACTGGGCGTCGCCGCCGGACAGCGCCTCGATCGCAGCCTTCATGCGTTTGACATAGCCCCCGTGATCGGCACCCCACACGTCGATCACGGTGGTGAAGCCCCGGGCGATTTTGTCGGCGTGATAGGCCATGTCGGTGGCGAAATAGGTCCAAGACCCATCGGATTTCATCAGCGGCCGATCCACGTCATCGCCAAATTGGGTGGCCCGGAAAAGTGGCTGCTTCCTTGGCTCCCATTCGTCGGGATCCTGGCCCTTGGGCGGGCCCAGGATCCCTTCGTACACCAGGTCCCGGGCACGCAGGTCCGCAAGCACCGCATCCACCCTGCCCGCCTCAACCAGCGCGGTTTCCGACGAAAAGGTGTCGTGGGCGACGCCCATGGCGTCCAGATCACCGCGGATCATGGCCAGCATTTCGTCCACTGCCAGAGTGCGGACTTCGGCCAGCCATTCATCTTCCGCCGCTGAAACCCACCCGTTGCCGCGTTCATCCGCTAAGCCTTTACCCACTGGCTTCAGGTAATCCCCGGGATACAGCCCCGAAGGGATTTCACCGATGGCCTCGCCCAACGCCTCGCGGTAGCGCAAATGTACCGACCGGGCCAGGGTATCCACCTGGGATCCCGCATCGTTCACATAGAATTCCCGGGTCACATCATGGCCAGTAAATTCCAGCAACGAGGCCAAAGCATCGCCGAACACAGCCCCCCGGGCATGGCCCACGTGCATGGGCCCCGTGGGATTGGCGGAAACGAATTCGACGTTCACTTTGCCAGAGGAGGCGCCCAGATCTGACCGGCCGTAATTGGTGCCTTCGGTCAGGACCTCGGCCAAGCGCCTATGCCAGAAGCCATCGGTCATGCGCAGGTTCAGAAACCCCGGGTCTGCCACTTCTGCCGAAACAACGTCATCAGCCTTGGCCAACCGCGCGGCCAAAGGCTCGGCGATGTCCCGGGGTTTCATTTTTGCCGCCTTGGCCAGAACAAGCGCGCAGTTGGTGGCCACATCCCCGTGCTCAGGGTCCCGGGGCGGCTCCACCGCAACAGCGCCCAAGTCTACGCCAGGGGGCAGCGCCCCGTCGCTTATCATTGCCTCAAGAGAAACTTTAATACGATCTTGTAGATCGTTGAAAAAATTCATTTTTTAAGAATTTACAATTAGTTCTTCGTGGGCTTTGATGGCATAGCGGTCGGTCATTCCGGCGACAAAATCGGCAATGCTGCGGGCCAATCCGTGGGGATCGCTGGCTTCATCATCGGTGGGCCGCCAGTCTTCTGGCAGGCGAGCTGGATTGTCCAGATAGAACCGGAACAAATCGCTGACAATCCCCTTGCCCTGCTCTGACATACGATTGACCCGTTCGTGCCGATACATGTTCTGTAGCAGAAATTCCCGCAGCACTTTTTCTTGGCCCAACAGATCCTCAGAAAACGCCGCCAGAGGCCGCCTTAAGGCCCGCACATCCTCTACCGACAACGGCATGGCCGCGGTCACATTGCGCCGGGTTTGGGCCACAAGATCGGAAACCATAAGATTGATCACCCGGCGCACCGTTTCGAACACTTGTTGGGATTGGGGCGCATCGGGGTAGGTCTCCCGCACATGGGCGATAACCGGGCCAACCAGGGGCACATCCGCCAAATCATCTAGTGTGAACAAACCCGCACGCACCCCATCGTCGATATCATGATTGTTATAAGCGATGTCGTCGGCCAGGGCCGCCACTTGGGCTTCAGGCCCGGCGTAGGTGTGCAACTCCAAGTCTTGGCGGGCGCCGTATTCCGCCAAGCACAACGGCATCGGCGCATGCACCGGGCCGTTGTGCTTGGCGATGCCTTCCAGGCTTTCCCAGGTCAGATTTAGGCCGTGAAAATCGGCATAGCGCTGTTCCAGGTGGGTCAATATGCGTAGGGCCTGGGCGTTGTGGTCGAAACCCCCGAAATCGGCCATGACCAAGTTCAAGGCGTCTCCCCCCGCGTGGCCGAATGGGGGATGTCCCAAATCGTGGGCCAAGGCCATGGCTTCGGCCAAATCTTCCTCCAAGCCCAGCTCCCGGGCCACGGAACGGGCGATTTGCGCCACTTCCAAGGAATGGGTCAGGCGGCTGCGGTAGTGATCACCTTCGTGATGCACGAAAACCTGGGTTTTGTGCTGCAAACGGCGGAACGCCGCACAATGGATGATGCGATCGCGATCCCGCTGGAATGCAGACCGCGTGGGGTTCGGCGGCTCGTCATAAAGCCGGCCTCGGCTTTGTGCGGCACGGCTGGCAAAGATGGCCCTGGGCATGGCAGGAAGTTAGTTCAGATCTAAGATTTGATCTACCATCAGAAACCCAGAACTAGTCGTGCGAGCAGATCGTGATCGGGCTTCCGATCACGTGAATCTGATCGGCCGCTAATAAGTATTAACCGAGAATTGACATATTGGGGGCTATTCCTACATTAATAACCGTGCAACGCACTCAGGCTTTGAGATTGACCTAAATTATGAATGCTAGCCCTCCTCCTCCGCCCGTCACTGTGTCCGAGAACGCGGCCAAGCGCATCGCCACGCTGATGAGCCAGGAAAACGCCCCCGATGGTGGCCTACGCATCCAGGTCAAAGGCGGCGGATGTTCAGGATTTCAGTACGATTTCGCCATGGAAGAAACGATCGGCGTCGGTGATGAAGTCGTCGAGCTGAACGGCGCCCGGCTTGTTATCGACCCTATGTCGTTGATGTATCTGGCAGGTTCTGAAATCGACTTCAAAGAGGAAATGATCGGATCGTCGTTTACCGTTGGCAACCCCAACGCTACAGCGGCGTGCAGCTGTGGGTCGTCGTTTGCTGTGTGACCTTAGGTGCCAGACTGTTATGAATAAAGCCCGGTAATTCACCGGGCTTTTTCTCTGGTGCTGGCGATGAAAATAGCAACTCTGAACGTGAACTCGATCCGGGTACGGTTGCCCCATGTTTTGCGGTATTTGGACTCCGCCAACCCCGACGTTCTGCTGCTACAGGAATTGAAATGCCTCACCGAGCAATTCCCGGCGCAGGAAATAGAAGACGCTGGGTACAAATGCGCGATCCTCGGCCAGAAATCCTATAACGGAGTCGCCGCCCTATCCCGCCACCCCATCGACGAGGTGGTGGAGGGCTTGCCCGGAGACTCCGAAGACACCCAATCCAGGTGGATCGAAATGGTGGTCGGTGGCGTGCGCTATGTGTCGCTCTATCTGCCCAACGGCAATCCCATAGACAGCCAAAAATTTAGCTACAAGCTGGGTTGGATGGATCGCATGATCGGCCGGGCCAAAGAATTGCTTGAGGTCGAAGAAGATTTTGTTTTGGCCGGTGATTTCAACGTCTGCCCCACCGACGACGATGTGTACGACCCCCAAGGATTCTCCACCGACGCCCTGTGCCAACCGGAAAGCCGGGCCAAGTGGCGCGCGCTAAAATATCTGGGCCTGACCGAGGCATTCGATGCCCTGCACCCGGACGAAGTTGGCGCGTACACATACTGGGGATACCAGGGCGGCGCTTGGCGCCGGGGCAACGGGCTCCGCATCGACCACTTTTTCCTGTCCCCCCACATGGCCGACCGCCTGGTGGCCTGCGATGTGGACAAAGACGTGCGAGCTGAGGAAAAGGCCTCGGACCACACCGTCCTGTGGTGCGAGTTGAATGACTAGTGCAGATCGTGGTGCGTTTGCACCGCGTGAATCTGAACGTCGGGCTAAGGCGCTAGAACCATCTTCGCAGCCAGTCTTTTTCGAACAGCACCTTTGCGGCGTGCCAGTGGCGGCCGGGTTTGAAGAGCTTAATGGTGGGTACCCGTTCGGCATAGAACTGGCCGCGACCAAACCCTGCCTTGCCGCCGCCGGCTTCGATGAAGCATTCCCCGTGGCCATCGAACACATCAGTCTTACCCTTGCCGGTGATGGCGTGGGCGATGTTGCTGACCACTACCTCGGCGGACTTTGTTGAAACACTCATGGCGGTACTATGCGCTCAGTTTAATTAAATATCCGCGTAAATGTGGCTTTCGGCCCTTGCTCCCGGATGTGTGACCGCGCCCTTTTCCGCGTCGCCCACGGTTTGAACGTACCGCCACAATGCTCCGGATCGGAAATCATTTTCCCGTGGCCTCCATTTCGCTCGGCGGTCCGCCAAATCTTCGTTCGATACATCGAGGTTTATGGTGCCTGCCACGGCATCAATCGAAATTTGATCGCCGTCCTGAATTAGCGCGATGGGGCCGCCCACTGCCGCCTCTGGTCCAATGTGGCCAACGCACAAGCCCCGGGTTCCACCGGAAAACCGACCGTCGGTAATCAGCGCGACTTTTTCGCCCATACCCTGGCCATAAATGGCAGCAGTGGTCGACAGCATTTCGCGCATGCCCGGGCCGCCGCGCGGACCTTCATAGCGCAGCACCAGCACATCGCCTTCCTTGTAGTCCTTCATTTGCACGGCAGCGAAAGCGTCTTCTTCGCATTCAAACACTCGGGCGGTGCCGGTAAAGGTCTGTTTGGTCAGCCCTGCAACTTTGACGATGGCGCCTTGGGGGGCCAAATTTCCGCGCAAGCCCACCACACCTCCGGTGGGTGAAATGGGATCGGAAGCCGGGTAAATCACGTCTTGGTCGGTTGGGAATTCCACTTCCGATAAATTTTCGGCCATGGTTTTTCCGGTGACGGTGATGCACGAGCCATCCAGGACCCCGGCGTCCAGAAGCGTTTTCATCAGCACCGGAACGCCGCCCACATCGTACATATCCTTGGCGACATATTTGCCGCCGGGTTTCAAGTCGGCGATGTACGGCGTGCCGCGGAAAATCTCGGCCACCGTATGGAGGTCAAAATCAATCCCCACTTCGTTGGCCATGGCCGGCAGATGCAGCGCCGCATTAGTGGACCCCCCCGATGCCGCGACGACCTTTGCTGCATTTTCCAGGGCGGCCAGAGTGACAATGTCACGGGGCCTTGGTCCGCCGTTGGCGATCAGATCCATCACCGCATGGCCCGACATCTCGGCGTAATGGTCGCGAGATTCATAAGGAGCGGGCGCGCCGCTTGATCCCGGCAGCGCCAAACCGATGGCTTCCGACACGCAGGCCATGGTGTTGGCGGTGAATTGCCCGCCGCACGACCCAGCCGATGGGCATGCCACTTGTTCCAAATTGTGCAGGTATTCTTCGTCCACCGTTCCCGCGGAGTACTTTCCAACCGCTTCGAACACGTCCACCACGGTGACGTCGCGGTCTTCGAACCGTCCGGGGAGGATGGAGCCGCCGTACATGAACACCGCTGGCACGTCCAGGCGCAGCATTGCCATCATGATGCCGGGCAAGGATTTGTCGCACCCGGCCAAGCCAACAATAGCGTCATAACAATGGCCGCGCATGGTCAGTTCGATGGAATCGGCGATCACATCGCGGCTCACCAACGACGATTTCATGCCCGCATGGCCCATGGCAATGCCGTCGGTGACGGTGATGGTAGTGAATTCCCGTGGTGTGCCCCCGCCCGCCTCCACCCCGGCCTTTGCTGACTGAGCTTGGCGACCAAGCGAGATATTGCAGGGGGCCGCTTCGTTCCACGAGGTCGCCACGCCAACGAACGGCTTGGCGATATCTTCTTTTCCCAGACCCATGGCGTAGTAGTACGACCGGTGCGGGGCGCGCTCCGGCCCCACGCTCACGTGGCGTGATGGCAGTTTGGATTTATCAATGGTGCGGTTCGGGGTCTTGGCCATGGGATTCTCTCACAAACAACTGCGCGAGCCCCATTCTATCGCCTATTTCCTCACTTGTGGGGAAACCCTGTGCTACTCCCCGCGGTCGCTGGCAATGCTTCTCCCGCTTGGCGGTTGCGGTACCAGCTGATGTAGATCTCGGCGACAAGCAGTGCATTCACCCACCCAATCCAAGCGACGGCGGCGAACGCGGGCTCGCTTTCCACCCCCATGACCTGAAACAGCGTGAACCAAAACCGGATGCCGATGATTCCCAGCACCAGGGAATAAGACCGGATCATCCACTCCCGATGGGATTTCCAGTTTCCAGCACGGATGCGGCGGTACGCCGTTTCCGTGGTGCCGCCCTAGCCGAGAGCCAGGGCAAAAAACCCGATGCGCGCCGGGAAACCGCCAAAGGAAATCCAGACGATATAAAAAGCGCTGGAGACGCCAAACACCGCGCCGCCCAGACAAAACCTTCCCATCAACCGGTGCCATTTGAAATGGCGATTGCGAAAACCAGCCCAGAATTAGAATGGCCCGGTAAGAATTGAAAAAGTCCCGGCGAAAATGTGGATGCGCACCATCATGGCGTTGTCGATGTACACCTGAGACTGAAGAGCGGTGGAAAACTCCGGGTCGACAAAAAACCGAATGTTGCTGACTACAAAAGCCAGCACCTATAGGGCCATGAAAATCTAGCCAATTCGACGAGCCATAAGATCCCCTCCTGCTTTTTTCTTATTTGTCTACGGGCTGGACTTTTAAAATCTTATTCTTGACGTCCGTCACTTTGATGCGGGTGCCAGCTGGCAGGTCGGGGCCGACCAACGCGTAATCGGTTCCTTTGATTTTGATTGATCCTGTGCCTCCAGTGATGGGGCTCCACATTGTGTAAATCCCGCCGACGAAGTCCGGTTCCGGGGGGCTTGATGGGGTTGGCTTTGCGGGAGCTGGTTTCGCCACGGGTTTTTGCGCGGGTAGTGCAGCGTTTTCCAGGTTCAACGGCGGTTCGGCATCCCGTGGCGGTTTCAGGGGTTGCGGCATCAGGACAATCGCGGGCTCCCGCGCCAACATGCGATTGCGCAGTTTCCGACCGATCCAGCCGAAAACAATCGCCAGACCGACGAACCCCTCCAATTGAACCTGCCAGGTCGTGGCGAATTCCCAATCGGCGGCAACGGCCCCGCCCATTGACGCTGCCGCGATCGCCACGCCATACAGTATGCCGCTGGGCAACAAGGTCTCAACGACCACCAATGCCCCGGCGAACGCCCACCAATGCCAGAATTGCAGGTTTTCCAGCAGTTCGATCATCCCATTCTCCGGTTCGCACACATTTCGAGGGCGAGTATGCCAGATTGGCCGGGTTTTCCTACTCGGAAGTATTTAGCAAACTATATGGATTCCGTTCTGTCTGAGAACAGCGGATCTTTAGGTGAGAGAGATCATGAAAATGCGTACTGTGGTGTTTCTTGGCGCGCTTGCCGCGTTCACGACCCCGGCTATGGCTGGCCATTGCCCTGTCGATGTGCGAGCGATTGATGCTGCGCTGACCAACAATCCGACTCTCAGCGCCACGGAGCTGGCGTTGGTGGTCGCTCCGCGGATTCACGGTAACGCCCTGCACCTCAGAGACCATGGCGGAGCCCTGGCTTTATTGCACCAGGCCATGGAAATGCTTGGGCTTGAGAACGGCTAGGTTTGTTCTTAGGACACCCCACCGGTGGCTGAGGCTTTTTCTTGCTAGGAGCGGAGAAACGCTAGCCCCGGCCTTTGTAAGGCGCAACGCCAGCATCGGGCAGCCAAAGCCCGTCGGGCGCCAGACCGGTTTGGAAAAACACATCGATGGGAATACCGCCACGGGGATACCAATACCCCGCCATGCGCAGCCATGCGGGCGCAATTTCGTCGATCACCCGCTTGGCAATTGCCAGGGTGCAATCCTCGTGAAACGCCCCGTGATTGCGGAACGATGAAAGAAATAGTTTTAGAGACTTGCTTTCCACCAGGTGTTCGTTCGGCACATAGTCCATCACCAAATGGGCGAAATCGGGCTGGCCGGTGATTGGGCAAAGGGTGGTAAATTCCGGTGCGGTGAACCGCACGAGGTATTCGGACCCTGGATGGGGATTGGGTACTTTGTCGATCACCGCCGCATCGGGACTTTCCGGCATCTTGACCGGACGCCCCAGTTGCGTATTTTCCTCAGCCGCCATGCGTATCCCCGTTCACCGTACCCTGCGCTACTGAATTAAGCGCCCGGCCATCTTACCTGAGCCCTATGACATATTCCCATCGCTTCGTTTTCGTCGCCGCCCTGTTCGTGACTATTTTGGTGACGTCCAACATTTTAGCCGTAAAGCTGATCGAGGTTGCCGGGTTGGTGCTGCCCGCCGCGATCATCCTGTTTCCCGTCGGATACATTCTGGGGGACGTGCTGACCGAAGTTTACGGATACCGCCAAACCCGCCGGGTGATCTGGCTGGGGTTTTTCATGAATCTTGTGGCCGTCGCCGCGATCTGGGCCGCAGGTCTGTTGCCGGCCGCCGAATTTTGGCAGGGCCAAGAGGCGTGGAACGGGATTCTGGGCCAAGCCCCGCGTATCTTGGCGGCATCGTTCATCGCCTATCTGATCGGCGAGTTCGCCAATGCCTATGTACTGGCGAAAATCAAAATTGCCACTGCCGGAAAAATGCTTTGGCTGCGCACCATCGGATCAACGATCGTCGGCCAAGGGTTGGATTCCGCTGTGTTCATCACATTGGCTTTCGCCGGGGTCATTCCAGCATCGGCGATCATTGCTGCAATCCTCGGCCAATGGTTCGTAAAGTCGGCATACGAGGCCGCAGCAACCCCCTTGACATATGCCGTGGTCGGTTACCTGAAAAAGGCCGAGAGCATCGACGTCTATGACACGGACACCCGGTTTAATCCACTCGCGGTGGACTAATCCAACCCGGCCAAGTCGGCAATGCCCAAGGTCTCGGCCAGCAATCCCACCGCTTTGTCGGGGTCCGAAACAGTGATTGCAAGATAGCTGCCGGATTTAGCGTGAAGGTCGGCGATGGGCATTTCTTCCACCAACTTTCCCCCATGGACGATGTCGATGCGGTCCACCAGTTTGGCGACTTCGGGCAAGATATGGCTGGAAACAAAGATCGCCACCCCGTTGTCGTGGGCTAGGCGGCGCAACAGTTGGCGAATATCGACGATCCGCGCCGGGTCCAATCCGTTGGTTGGCTCATCCAAAATCAGCAGATCGGGTGGTGGACCATGGCTTGGGCCAGACTGAGGCGTTGTTTATTTCCCAACGACAACGTGCCCGCCCGGCAATTTTCATACTGGCCAAGATCGAGCATAGCGATGACATTGGGTGACCGCTTCGGCCAGGACACCAGTGAGCCGGCGTTGAGCATTGAGGTTTTCGCCCACGGTCAGGTTTGGGTAGGCGGAGGCCCCTTCCACCAAAATCCTACTCGGGAAAAGACAGACTGGGCGCCGGGCTGGATGGGCATTCCGAGAATTCTGACGTCACCCACCGTTTGGCGGATCAGACCCAGCATCATGCGGATTGTGGTGGTCTTACCCGCCTCATTGCGGCTGAAAAATCCCTAAATTTCGCCCCGCCCATTGGTCAGGTCGATGCCGTCCACGGCGCGGACATCGCCAAAATTCTTGGCCAGCCCACGGGTTCAATGATTAGGTCGTCGGGATTATTTGGCACCGCCAAAGTTTTACACTCCCACTCGGTTTCAACATCAGATGGGAGCACAGTTCGGCGCCCAGGGGCCTAGAGAATTATTCTTCTGGCATGTCCAGGCGGCGGAACGTTTCGAGCAGGTCCTATCCCAAACGGGAGAGGGCTTCGTTGAGCTGATCGAGGGTGGCTTGGGCGGCGGCTTTGCGTTCGTGCTGGGTGGCGACCACGTGGTCCGGGGCTTTGTCGATGAAGGCCTTGTTCGCCAACTTTTTCTCGATGCCGGCGATTTCATCAGCGATCTTTTGGTGTTCCCGCGCAAGGCGAGCCTTTTCTTGGGCTATCTCGATGACGTCGCCCAGGGGCAGCACAACGGTGGCTTCGTCATGGACGATCTGGGCGGAGCCTTCGGGAATATCCGAGGTGGCATCAGAAGTGGTCACGGACTCCAGCCGCGCCAGGCGCATGATTTCGTTCCGGTGGTCATAAAGCCTACGCGCCGATTCATCCGATGCCCCGCGTAGAATCATCGGGATCTCAGCCTTGGCGGGGACGTTCATTTCCGATCGTACCGTGCGGATCTGGCCGATCAGGCGAATGGTCCAATCCATGTCGTTGGACACCTGATCGTCCACATCAACGCCATCTAAGTCTGGCCAATTGGAAATGATGAGCATTTCCGCGCGGGCAGCGGCGAGGCGCTCCCAGATTTCTTCGGTGAGGAACGGCATGAACGGGTGCATCAGGTGCAAGATTTGACCTAGGGCCCACGCGGCAGTGGCCCGGGCCTCGGTTTTTTCCGCCCCGTCATCGCCTATCAGCACCGGTTTGATGAATTCCAGGTACCAATCGCAATAGGTGCCCCAGGCGAATTGGTACAAGGCCCCGGCGGCGTCGTTGAATTTATAGGCGTCGATGGCGGTGGCCACCGCGGTAGCGGTCTTTTTTACTTCCCCGGCGATCCAGCGATTGACGGTGGATTGGACGGTGGTTGGGTCAAAAGCGGGATCCAGCGCACAATCGTTCATTTCGCAGAACCGGGCGACGTTCCACAGCTTGGTGGCGAAGTTGCGATAGCCTTCGACCCGGTTAGTGGAGAGCTTGATGTCCCGCCCCTGGGCGGCCATAGCGGCCAGCGTAAAGCGCAGGGCATCGGCACCGAATTCGTCCACCAGCTCCAATGGGTCCATGACATTGCCCTTGGATTTGGACATCTTCTGGCCCTTTTCGTCGCGCACCAGGGCGTGGATGTAGACCGTGTAGAACGGCACTTCGTCCATGAAGTGCAGGCCCATCATGATCATCCGCGCCACCCAGAAGAAGATGATGTCAAAGCCAGTGACCAAGGCGTCGGTGGGGTAATACCGCGCCACTTCCGGAGTGTCGTCGGGCCACCCCAAGGTGGAGAACGGCCACAAGGCGCTGGAAAACCAGGTGTCCAAGACGTCGCCGTCTCGCCGCAAGTCGGTAGCTTTGCCGTAATGGCTGTCAGAGGCGGCCTGGGCTTCTTCTTCGGTCATTGCCACGAAAATCTCACCGTCGGGGCCGTACCACGCGGGGATTTGGTGGCCCCACCAGATTTGCCGGGAAATGCACCAGGGTTGGATGTTGCGCATCCATTCGAAGTACGTGTTCTCCCATTGCTTGGGCACGAATTTGACCCGGCCGGACTCCACCGCGGCAATGGCCGGGCCTGCCAGCTTTTCGGCGTTCACGTACCATTGGTCCGTCAGCCACGGTTCTATCACCACATCGGAGCGATCCCCGTGGGGCACCGACAGGGTGTGATTGTCCACGGACACCACCAGCCCCAGGGCCAACATGTCTTCGACGATCAACTTGCGGGCTTCAAAGCGGTCCATGCCGCGATATTTTTCCGGGGCGTTGTCGTTCAGATGGGCGCTTTCATCAAAAATGTTGACCATTTCCAGGTCATGGCGACGGCCCACCTGGAAGTCATTGAAGTCATGAGCTGGGGTGATTTTCACCGCCCCCGTCCCCGCCTCTGGGTCTGCATGTTCGTCGGCGATGATCTCGATGCGACGGCCCACCAGGGGTAGGATGACGAACTTGCCAACCAGATCGGTGTAGCGTTCATCGCTGGGATGGACCGCAACGGCGGTATCGCCCAACATTGTTTCTGGCCTGGTTGTGGCGACCGTTATGTAAGTTTTTTCAATATTTTCTATGGGATACTTAAAATTCCACATGAAGCCATTAGTTTCCCGCTGCTCCACTTCTAAGTCGGAGATCGCGGTGTGCAACTTGGGGTCCCAATTCACCAAGCGCTTGTCCCGATAGATCAGGCCTTCGCTGTGCAGCTTCACGAAAACGGTGCGCACGGCTTTGGACAATCCTTCGTCCATCGTGAAGCGTTCCCGGTCCCAATCGGCGCTGGCGCCTAGGCGCCTTAGCTGATCGGTGATGATGCCGCCGGATTCCACCTTCCAATCCCACACGGTTTCGATGAATTTTTCCCGGCCCAGGTCGTGGCGGGTTTTGCCCTGCTCGGCCAGTTGGCGTTCCACCACCATTTGGGTGGCGATCCCCGCATGATCGGTGCCCGGCTGCCACAACGCATCGCGGCCGCGCATGCGTTCAAAGCGGATCAGAATGTCTTGGAGCGTGTTGTTAAGCGCGTGGCCCATGTGCAGGCTGCCCGTGACGTTGGGCGGCGGAATGGCGATGGTATAGGGCTTGGCATTGGGGCTGGCGCCGGCCGCGAAGGCTTTGGCCTCTTCCCATCGTGCGTATTGCCGATTTTCTACCTCAGAGGGGCGGAACGTCTTGTCCAATGCCATAGTTGTCTGCCGACTATTCGCCGTTCTTAGGGATGACTGTTTTACTCGGCGGGCAAGACAATGACCCCGCCCACCATGCCCAGGCGCTCATGAGGCAAGCAAACATAGCGATAGGTCCCGGCAACCCTGAAGGTGTAGCGATAGGTGCTGTTTGGCGGCACGTCGGCGGAATGGGATGGCAGGACCCCGGCAGGAAGCGCCACATTTTCCGCCGTCCGCGCCAAGGCTGCATCTAACGTCATCGTGTGGGTGAACAGGGACGAATTTTGCCATTCCACCGTATCCCCCACGCGGATGGTGATTTCGCGGGGGCTGAAATCCAAAAGATTGGTCATCTGCACCACGGCCGTCACCCCCGCCGGAGGGGCCCCGGGCAAAGGAAACAGGGTCTCGCACCCGGTGAGGACAAGCATCCCTGTCACGGCGAAAGCCGCCCAGGAAAATCTAAAAGCCGATCCAGGGATCGGCCTAATAGCTATTGGGACAGACATAAGGGTGGCTGAGGTATTTTTCGGGTGCGTTAAGTGCTGACCCGCACCCTATCACCGGGGCAGGTCTGTTGGTTAGTCCTTATCGGCGCGACCGGCCAATTTGGTGATTTCACGTTCCACGGCCCGGGCGACGATGGGCTCCAGGTTGGCATCCAGCCATTCTTTCAGCATGGGCCGCAACAGATCGCGTACCAATTCTTCCAAGGTTTGGTGGGTACGGCCCAAGGCCACGCCCTTTGCGTCTGACACCGCCCCGGCCAGAGCCGAGAACGCCGCCGTGGTGACATCGGCGGTTGGATCCGAAACTAGGTTATTATCCAGGTACTCTGTGGGGGTGCCCGTGGCGGCAGGTCTGGCAACGGCGGATTCTGGGAGGGGTTCCTCCAAATCGAAAATGTCGCCGTCTTCTTCGACCGCGTCGGTCAGCTCCAATACATTTTCGTCGAAGGCTTCCTCGACTGCGGGTTCCGGCTTGGGCGCTGCAACCAGCCCTGGTTCAGGCTCGGGTTCTGGTTCGGGCTCAGCCGTAGGTCCGGGCTCCGTCAATTCTTCATCCTCGTCCACCGGCTCCCCGTCTTCGGAGATAATCTCTCGAATGGAGGAGAGAATTTTCTCCATCGTCGGTTCGTCTTGGGCTTCTTCCTCGGCCACCGATTAGCCCCCAGTCAGCCGCTGCGGAGAGTACAAATGCCAAACAAATTTACCAAACCGCAACTAGCTTTAGTAGGTGCAGCCATAGCAGCCACTATATAGAGCGCATTTGTCAAAAGGAATCAATCCCGGACTGATTGGAATTTTAAACCCAAATACATCCCAAAACCGCCGCTCAAAACACAAATCCGGGGCTTTTAGCGAATCCAGGAAGTAAGGGGATAGCCGCGTCGAACAATTCCCTGGTGCTGAACAACTCCCCTTGGCGCTCAGAAACTATTGTTTTGCCTATTCCGTCGGAGTTTTTTACCGCCACCAAACGGCCACCCTCCGCCAATTGATCCAGCAAGCCATCGGGGATTATCTCCACCGCCCCATTCAGGAAGATGACGTCAAAGGGGCCCTGGAGGGGCGTTCCCGCCGTCAAATCTCCATCCACAACGACCGCATTGTCGGCGCCCATTTTGGTCATGGTCTGCTCGGCTTGGGCCCGCAACGCCGCTTCGGGCTCCATAGCGACGACCGTCGCCGCCAGCCGCGCCAAAACCGCGGTTGAATACCCAGTACCGCACCCCAGGTCCAGCACCACGTCGTCTGGTTCAATCGCCGCCGCCTGGAGCAGCCGCGCGAACACCACGGGTTCCATCAAAAACCGACCGGGGGCGATGGGCAAATCTTCATCCACATAGGCCACGTCGGCTAAGCCATCCGGCACAAACAGCTCCCGGGGCACCTGGGCCATGGCGTCAGCAACCCTGCTATCCACCACCTGATTGGGCTTGAGCTGGCTGTCGACCATGGAACGGCGGGCGGCATCAAAATCAGACATAGGAAAACTCGGCGGATTGCGGGGCGTTCATGGGTATATAAAAGTCACTCATTGAGTTGGCAATCGGTGCATTTCCATGGAAGCCGCCAATTTGCGGCCCATCTTGACCCAATGTGAGCCCAGCACTATACCCCGACCTGGTCTTTTTGTTGTGCCGTTCAAATTCACGCGGGCCTGCGGCCCGCGATCTGCACTTGATCATGCCGATCAAAATCACGTGGCACAATGACGGGCCGCGCTCTACTCGGGCGTGTCCGAATTTTGGTCCCTAGCCACCGTGGCGCAGGGTCAGAAAATAGAGCGGCCAGGTGGCGGAGTGGCTACGCAGCGGCCTGCAAAGCCGTGTACACCGGTTCGAATCCGGTCCTGGCCTCCACTCTCGATAAATTACAATCAGATTCACGTGGTCGCCAATGCTACGGAGCAAAAAAACATGTTGCGGAGCAACGATTCAGTATGGGAAGCGGACTGTTATAAGCGCCCGCTGGCCCGGCGGCGGCGCGTGCCTTGCTTGCGCTTTTTCTTACGGTCGCCATTTCTGCCTTTGCCGCGGAAGAACGCAGCGACCTCGGCGGGCACCGCCAAGTGGAGTCCTAAAAAAGCCTTGCGGCCATTCATGGCCGATGGATGTGCACCGGCACCATCGAACAATGGTGCCCGGCCGCCGTTGAAGCCTGGCCGAGGCGATTTTTCGGCGCGCTTCCACAATATTTCCATGGCCAAGGCAAACAGCGGTTTGGCGATGGGCACAACGGTATGGCCGGTGGTCATTGTGGTTAGGACCGGCGTCGAAGCGGAAGGCTGCGTACCGGCCATAAATGCTTTGAATGCCGCAGCCGTCCCATTCGGCACGGACGGCCCCCCAACGTTGAGGGCTCCTGGTGCCGTGGGCAGTGTTTGGGGTGTGGGCGACATTGGGCTCATAGCCCAAAATCCTATGCAAATCCCGTGCAAAATTCGCGCCCCTAAAAAAATCCGCGGGTAAGCCCGCAGTTGGCCTTGGATGGCGTCATTTAGGCAAGCATTTCGCAGAATGCCACATGTGCGGTTTTGACCGGCCTTGCTAAAAAAGACCCCAAAGTTCGGCAATTAATGCCGTCCATCCAGTGCAGATCGTGTTCCGAAGGAACACGTGAATCTGAACGGAAAAACAAAGTATTCGGACCATGGCGCTAGGCGACGGCACTTGGTATAACCCGGCGCTCAGCAAACGGCGTGATCCTCGGTAGCTCAGCGGAAGAGCGGGTGACTGTTAATCACTAGGTCGCAGGTTCGAATCCTGTCCGAGGAGCCAAGCTGTGCGGGGGTTTAAGCCCACTAAGTGAAATCTGGGAAAACCCGCTGGCCCACACATGGCCCACAGTAACATTCAGCCCACAGTAGATTTACGACGCTT
>Ga0115002_10003521_pt1 | contig 19488 bp, 19 predicted proteins | sample ArcticOcean_MG_C_8_FD_89576 | JGI IMG/M metagenome (GOLD analysis project Ga0115002, IMG submission 89576) | Marine microbial communities from western Arctic Ocean - ArcticOcean_MG_CB11_86 | ecosystem: Environmental > Aquatic > Marine > Oceanic | place: Arctic Ocean: Canada Basin | collected... | reverse complement strand
TGACCGACGTGATGACGCTGATCGGCTACATGGACCCCGGCACTTTCCTCGGCGGTTCGATCCAGCTTGATATCGACGCCGCGCGTCAGGTGTTCGACGAAAAGATCGCCCAACCGATGGGCATGGCGACCGACGAAGCCGCGTTCGGCATCTACCGCATCGCCGCCGCCCAGATCGCCGATCTCATCCACGAGATTACGGTCGAGCGCGGCCTCGACCCACGCGATTTCGTCCTCCACGCTTTCGGTGGCACCTGCGGCCTGCTGTGCGGCGTGTTTGGCGAGGAGCTCAACGTCAAACGCATCGTCATCCCCTACACGGCCGCGGTTAATGCCTCGTTCGGTTTGGTCTCGGCCGACATCGTGCACACCTATTCGGTAACCAAAAGCGTGCTCGTGCCGGCCCCGGCCGACGAGATCAACGCGCTCTACGCGCCGCTGCTGGAAACTGCCCAGGCCCAACTCGCCGACGATGGCTTTGACGCTGACCGCATCCAACTCGACTACGCCGTCGATCTCCGCTACGCCCGACAGGTCCACGAGGTGACCACGCCGATCCGCAAACGCGGTGTGCTCACCGATGCCGATATCGCCACCCTGGTCGACGATTTCGAAGCGCTCTACGAACGCAAATATGGCAAGGGGTCGGCCTATCGCGATGCCGGCATGGAGATGACGATGTTTAGGCTCACCGCGCGCGGCCTCATGACCCGGCCCGAGATCGAGAAAATGGGCGCCGAATCGGCGGATCCGTCGGCCGCCCAAATCGGCCGGCGCGATATATTCGTCGAGGCTAAGGGTGGTTTCGCGCCCGGGGATATTTACGACTTCGACAAACTGCGTCCGGGAAATTCCATCACTGGACCGGCAGTGATTCACACACCCATCACGACCATGGTGCTGCAGCAAAACCAAACCGGGCGCATGGACGAATACCGCAACGTCGTCATCGAATTCACAGGATAAAGAACATGATCGATCCCATCACCTTCCAGATTATTCGCCATCGGCTTTACCGCGTGGTTGAGGAAGCCGTGATCACGCTCAAAAACGTGTCCGGCAGCGCCATCACCAACGAAGGCCACGATCTCATGGTCTCGCTCTATCGGCCCGATGGAACCCTGCTGATGGGCGGGGTCGGCTTCCTCCACCATCTCACCAGCGCGGCCGAGGCCTGCAAATCGGTGCAGCGGCGCTTCGACGGCAAGATCTACGAAGGCGACGTCTATCTCCTGAACGACCCCTATACGGCTGCGCTGCACACCTCTGACATCTACCTGATCGCGCCGATCCATCATGCCGGCCAGTTGGTCGCCTGGAGCGCGTGCTTCGTCCACGTCTACGACATCGGCGCCATGAGCCCCGGTGGCTTCAGTCCCGATTCGGTCGACATCTACACCGAAGGATTTTCCTCGCCCGGCATCAAACTGGTCGAGCGCGGCGAGATGCGTGACGACGTGCTCGACACCTTCCTCAACATGGTGCGCTCGCCCGAGATGGTCGCGCTCGATATCTCGTCGATGATCGCCTGCAACAATGTTGCGCGCGAACGGATGCTGGCGATGATCGACAAATATGGTTTCGAGACCGTCGATGCCGCCTGCGCCGAGCTGATCGATCAATCCGAACGCCTGCTGCGCGAACGGCTGCGCGAGTTGCCCGACGGCGCCTGGGAATCACGCCAATACATCTCGGTCAAGGACGAGGTCTTCAAGGTCGTCCTTAAGATGACCAAGCAGGACGACGAATTGGTGTTCGACTTCACCGGCTCGAGCCCGCAGGCCCCCTACGCCATCAACTGCACCTACTGGGCTTCGCTCGGCGGCCTGTTCGCGCCGCTGTTTCCGCTGCTGTGCTACGATATCACCTGGAACGAAGGCGTGATCCGGCCGATCAAGATGATCGTGCCCGATGATTCAATCGTGAACTGTACACGCCCGGCGCCGATTTCGGTCGCCACCGTCGGTGCCATCCAGTCGGTCAACTCGGCCGCCTGTCTCACCATCGGCAAAATGCTCGACGCATCCGAGAAATACAAAGAAGAGGCGACCGCGGTGTGGCACGCCAACCATTTCGCGATCTTCATGTTCGGGCAGAATCAGCACAACCGCGAGGCTATCGGCATCCTCACCGAGGTCTTCGCCGGCTCGGGCGGCGCCCGCACCTTTGCCGATGGCGTCGATCTCGGCGGCGAGATCCCCAACCCGATTTCGCGCATGGCCAATGTGGAGACCATGGAAGCCGGGTTCCCGCTACGCTACCTGTTCCGGCGCCGCTTCACCGATTCCGGCGGTCCCGGCGAATTCCGCGGCGGCACCGGTATGGAGTTCTGCATCGTGCCGCACGACGCCCCGCAAGGCGGCATGCACTATGTGGTGTCCGGCAAGGGCACCGACTTCCCGATGAGCGACGGCCTGTCCGGCGGTTATCCCGGCGCGCCCTGCAAATACATCTGGGTCCGCAACAACGACGCCGACGCCAGCGATCGAAACCTCGACTACGCCTTCGCCCAAACCATCGATGACATGCCCGGCGAACAGGAAAGCGTGAGCTGGGGCGTCTATCCCCTGCTCGGCGAGGACGCGCTTTTTGTGCAGTGGGATGGCGGCGGCGGCTACGGCGACCCGCTGCAGCGCATACCCGGTGCCGTGCTGGCCGATGTCAGCGCGGGAACCGTGACCGAAGCAATCGCCGATCGTGTGTTCGGGGTGATCCTCGATAGCGACAAGCAAGCCGTCGACCAAGGGGCCACCGAAACCCGCCGCCAGGAAATACGCTCGCAGCGTTTGATGGAGGCGGCCGAGTGACGCGCCGGTTCTCGCGTACTCTGGTCGTCAATGACGGAGACGGCGGCGCCGTCGCGCATGTGTGTTGTGGCACTTGCGATCACCCGCTCGCAGCCAACGGCACGCCGTGGAAGCCCGGTGCCAAGCTGGTCGCATCCCCAGTAACCGGCCTCGGTGGCGACCGCTGGATCGCCGGCGAGCGGGTGGTCTTGCGCCAGTTCGTCTGCCCCAATTGCGGTGCCCTGCTCGACACCGAAACCGCCCTCCCCGAAGACCCCTTTCTCAACGATGTGCTAACCAGGTAAGCGCTGGGCATCAAATTATTTCAGGTTGTCACCCCAGCGAAGGCTGGGGTCCATGAACACGGACCTCTATCGATAGCTATGGCCTGGCGTCGAGCGGCGGTGTTCTTGGATACCGGCTTTTGCCGGTCTGACCGATGCTGGCCCCTTTAAAACCCGACCCGGTCGCCGCCTTTCAAGGCAAGGATCGAGCGTGCTTCGGCCGGCGTTGCAACTTCGAGCGACAGCCCCTCTAGAACCGCCCGCATCTTGCGAACTTGATCGGCGTTGTGCTTGGCCAATTCGCCCGGCGCAATCCACAACGAGTCTTCCAGCCCGACACGGACATTGGCGCCCATCGCCGCGCCGATCGTTGCCAGCGGAATTTGATTGCGCCCGGCCCCCAGGATCGACCACACGAAGGCGTCGCCGAACAGTCTCTGCGCGGTTCTGCGCATGTGCATCAGGTCCTCGGGATCGGTGCCAATGCCGCCGAAAATACCGAACACGGATTGCACAAACAGTGGCGGCTCAACGATTCCCTGATCGAGAAAATAGGCCAGGTTGTACAAATGGCTGATGTCGTAGCACTCGAACTCAAACCGTGTGCCGTTCTCGCGGCCCACCCTCAGAATGCGTTCGATATCGGCATAGGTGTTTTTGAAAACCAGGTCGCGGCTATTTTCGAGATGTTCGCGTTCCCACTCGTGTTTGAATTCCGTGTAGCGGTTCAACATCGGAAACAATCCGAAGTTCATCGAACCCATATTGAGCGACGCGACCTCGGGCTTGAACACTGTGGCCGGCTGCAAGCGCTCGTCGACATGCATGTGCGGGCTGCCGCCGGTGGTGATGTTCACCACCGCATCGGTCGATTGCTTGATGCGTGCGAGAAACGGGCGGAAGGCTTCCGGATCCTGGGTTGGACGACCGTCCTGCGGATCGCGGGCATGGAGATGAATGACCGTCGCGCCGGCTTCGGCGGCGCCGATCGCCCCATCGGCAATTTGGTCGGCCGTCACAGGCAAATACGGCGACATCGACGGCGTATGTATAGCGCCGGTTACAGCGCACGTAATGATTACTTTGTTGGCGGTTGCCACTCTGTCCTCCCCACTGTTGTTTGGCTCGCTCTTAGGCGACCCGACGTTGACCGGCGCCAGAAGCGACCCGGTGCCGGCCGATGAAAAAGTTCGGTGGGCGTAGGCCCCGCCTTCACCAACCCCTGACGCAGCAGGTTCATCTGCCCGTCATTGAGCCGCATCGTTGGTTGCCGAATCGGCCTGCCGTTGAAGTCGTTGAGCCAGCCTTGATATTTCCACAGTATCCGATGGATGAACTACGTGTGCGGCATACAAGCGTTGGCCGCCTGATTGGCTTTGCGCGCGGGAGTAGTCGTAAATATCCTGAGCGGATTTGGGGTAGAAGTTGGCCGGAAATGGCGGTCGAGATAACCCGTGCATTGATGGATCGACCCAAGGCCCTGATCAGGCCCATGTCGGCGTGCCGCGTTCCCGGTTTAACGTAGAGGTCGCACAGGATCGGATGCATAGACTTGGGTGGCTTCGCCCGCAAATGTCGCGATGCTGCCGAGGGTCCCGACTTTCATGCGCGCTTCGGTCATGGTGGCTGGCGAGTGGCTGGCTGCGCTACTGCGGTGCCACCTCGATCGTGCCGGTACTGGCGAACCCCGGCTTGGGCACCCCGCCCGCATGTCGATGGTGTCGAGCGTCGGCGGCAACCGTCTGGCTTCGCGCGGGGTGTGCTTATCGAACTCCTCCATGCCGTTGGTGTATTCCACAGTCATGCCGTCCGGGTCGAGGAAGTAGAGGAACACGCTGCCCGAGGGGACATGGCGCCCGGGCCCGAACACGATATCGACGCCGGCCTTGGGGAGCCGGTTGGTGCCGCGGCCGACGTCATCGAGATCGCGAACCATCAGGGCAAAATGGTGCAACTGATAGGCGTCGGCGCGAACGAGCGCGAGCGAGTGATGATAGGGGTTCGGGTGGCAGCGCTGGAACGCGAGCTCACCATTATCGCCCTTCATGTGATCGAAAACGCGAAATCCAAACTGCGTCGTCAGCCACGCAAACGACTCGTCAAAGTCGGTGATGTTGATAACGCAGTGAGTGCTGGCGAGTTAGCGGCTCTGAAGCCGGCGCGTCGGCCACGGAATTCTGGCTTGCGGCGTTCACGCTTTCGGCAGGTCTTCGAAGACCGAAACGAGTTCGATGGCGGGTTTCCGGCAGGGGCCGAAGCGAACGTCGACGCCCCTGGCGGTTAGACACGCACGCGCCTGTAGGTTGATAAATCCGCAGATAAGCCGGGTCACGCGTTGCTCGGTGAGGAGGGCGAAAATCCAATCTCCGGTCCAAGCCTGGTTCTTGAAATACAGCGGTGGGGGCCGTTTTGATCTAACCACGGCAATGCAGCCGGCCTTGGCGAAAAACGGCGATAGCGGCGAGGTATCGCTTAGCGCGGTCAGCGTCAGTCCGACGACGATCTCGCGTCGACTGTTGATTTGCTTCATTTCGCCGTACACTAAATTTGCGGACCAACGAGAGTGCTAACTCAGGTTAATCCGCGCGAGCGAGAAAATATGGCCTCCGACGCTAGGTCGAAACCGCGAATCCCGGTCGACTGTCACGCCTGTCATGTGCGCGATATGGGGATCTGCGCCGCGCTCACCGAGAACGAACTCGACGCCATTGATACCTACCGCAATGATCGTCGCGTCATCACCCCAGGCCGGGACTTCCTGCTCTAAGGCCAACCGACATCGGACTTTTACGTTCTGTTGGACGGGTGGGCCTACCTCTACGAAATCCTCGAGGATGGGCGGCGCCAAATTCTTGACTTCTCACTGCCCGGCGCCCTGATCGGATTTCAACCCCACGCCGCGAGCGAATTGACCTATTCGGCGCAAGCCTTGACCTCGATCTCGGTGTGCTCGTTTTCCCGCAAGCGGTTCAATGACTTTGCCCGCACTTACCCGGAAATGGCCTCACGCCTTGCCAGCATCGCCGCGCGCGACCAATACCTCGCCTTCCATCATTTGAGCAACATCGGTCGCCGCACGGCTCGCGAGCGGGTCGCCAATTTGCTGCTGGAACTGTTCTATCGTGCGCGCGTACAAAGTGACGTCGCGCCAGGCGACTCGATCGACATGCCCCTCACCCAGGAGCAGATCGGCGATGCCGTCGGGCTGACCAACATCCACGTCAACCGGATGCTCCGCGACCTCAGGTTGGCAGGGCTGCTAGAGATCATACCAGCCGTGCCGCCCAACCGGGGCGGCACGCTCCGGATCCTCGATCCCGATCGGCTCGCCGAGGAGGCCGGCTTCGTCGAGGATGTTGTCCTGGACGAGAACTAAAAAGCCCCAACCGCGGCCCCGACAGCGGCGCCCTCTCCTGCGTTAGAAGGTCGGGCGCATCCTCACGCTCGTCTGGTCGGGGATGGTCGGACGTTTAGCATCTACGAAATAGGAAGCGCGCCTAAGTGGGGTCGCGCCGGGGATCGACATCGATAAACAAATTCTCGCGCTGCCGCCTTTCGCGCCGAAGGTCGACGACCCCGCTGTGATGGCCCCAGCAATATTCGGCAAGAAACCGTTCGGCCGGCGCGACCGCTGGTTGGATGTACGTATTGAGAACCGCCCCAACTGCGACGCCGAGACCAACACCATTTTCATGAACTAAATTGGTCTAGTCTCCGGTTTCAGCGAGACAGCGGCGCGAGCGGCCGCATAATGACGGCGCCACGGCGCCATGATCATATCCGCCATCTCGGCGTTGGGTTCTTGGTAGAAAGTTGCTGCGAACGCCTCGCCCGCAGCAACCATAGGATTTCGCAGTTGCGATTAGCCGACTAGCTGGCGTCCTCTGCCATTTTCGGATTAATGAGCTGCACAGCGCATAGTTCGGCAGCACCCGCCACAGGCAATTTGACGCCAGGTAAGGTCACCCAACCGGCTTCCTCGATATAGGTATCGCGCTTCCAGGAATCCATCCCCTTCAGAGACGCGAGCTGGGCCATTGCGGTATCGGCGGCGCCGAATTGACTGACGCAGACCGCGGCGGCCAAGGTGGCGCGAGCGCCCGCGGCAGCTTCGGTTGCCATTTTTTCAGCGGTGCTGCCTTTTACCCAGCCGCCCCAGGCGAAGCCGACGATCATCGTCGCAACGATGCTCCCCACACAAGCCCATGCAAGCACGGTTTTCGTCGCCTTGAAATCTTGTAGTCGTTGGCCAAAGCTCTGTTCACCAGCCATGCGCTCTCCCATTTTATTGTATGGTTTCATGGCCGCTTTGCCTGGCTAGGCGGCGGCCCTTATTTGGATCTATTTCGGCCACGCGATCCTGGGCCGGTTCACATCAACAACATATTGATGTTTTCGAAAAATCCCTAATATTTTTTCAATCATTATATTTATCGAGAAAATAACTCGCCAAAATAGAAAAATATTTCCAAGCATTACCCTCGATAAATCTTAATAAATATTGGCCCGAAATTTTATGAATCACGAGCCGGGCTGGGCGTATGCTTGGGCCACTCCGTAGAGATCGCGGGAGCCAATCACCTTGCCGGCTCACTTGATCGGTGGCCTAGGGGATGGAATCCAACATATGGTACCCATACGATCGCGTATCCCGGTAGCTCGGTAGGAGGAAGCCCTCAGGCGATGCCCCGATGGACCGTTGGGCATCGTCGAGGGGTTTTCGACGCACCGAGGGGCCGGGATACGCGATCGTATGGATGGGTGGCTTGCCGAGTTCGCCGGCCGCGTTACGCGCAGCTTCCGATGCCCAACGGTCCCTTGGGGCATCGCCACGCTTCGCGCGCCTAACCGGCGAACTCGGCAAGCCGTCGTAGGGGTACTATATGTTGGATTTCATCCACTCGGTTTGATCGCGCCTGAAATTCATGGGTTGATGGCGGCTAACGGAGGTCCGGGCAACAGGCGGTCCTGCCGCTTGCCGCGAGACTGGCATCTCCTACCTGTTCGCGATAGGAACAAACAGTGCGCATAGCAATGTTAACCGGCGGCGGCGACGTCCCTAGTCTCAACCCCTGCATCAAGGCCATTGTCACCCGGGCCGAGGAACTTGGCTGGGAAACAGTCGGGTTCCGCCGTGGTTGGGCGGGTCCCCTGCACGTCGATCCCGCGGATGAGGACTCGGTTCGAGATCATGTAATGGACCTCACGACTACAACCGTTCGTGGTATCGATCGTACCGGCGGCACGCTTTTGCACACCTCACGCACCAACCCGGGCAGAGTTGCGTGCGAAGACCTGCCCCGAACCTATCCGAGTCGGTGCGGGCCAAGTACCGATCGCAAACCAGCGGGCCCATCGACTGCACCGATCACGTGCTCGACGTTCTGGAAAGGCTGCGGATCGACGCTCTCATCGCCATCGGCGGCGACGACACGCTGTCCTATGCGGCGCGCCTACATCGGGAAGGTATGAAGACCATGGCCTGCCCGAAAACGATGGACAATGACGTTTGGCACCAATTACTGCCTCGGCTTCGGCACCGCGGTCGGCCGCAGCGTGGAATTCATCGATGCGTTGCACACGCCAACGGCGAGTCAAGAACGCATCACCGTTATCGAGCTATTTGGCCGCAATAGCGGTGAAACTGCGTTGATCTCAGGGTATCTCGCGGGTGCCGACCGGGTGTTGATCAGCGAAGTGCCCTTTGACATCGACAGGCTCGCAGCGCTGGTCATGGCCGACAAGGCTGCCAATCCGTCGAACTACGCGATCGTCGTCGTCTCCGAGGGTGCGCAGATGGCGGGCGGCGGCACGATCGAGGCGGGCGAACCCGATGCCTACGGCCACCGGCGCCTTGGCGGCATCGGCGAGACCCTCGGCCAGGCGTTGAAGCAACGCACAGGACAGGGAATCGTCAACCAATCGCTCGCCTATCTGATGCGGGCGGGGCCACCCGTCGCGCTCGACCGCATGGTCGCCTCCGCCTTCGGCACCATGGCTGTTCAATCGCTCGAGGCGGGCGAGGCTGGATTGATGATGGCGCTGCGCGACGGCAACTACGAAACGGTACCGGTCGAAACCTGTATTCAGGGCGAAAAGCGGGTCGATGTCGAAGAACTCTATGATGCCGATGCCTACCGGCCAATCATTCGCACCGTGCGCGGTAAACCCATGTATTTGTATTAAACTAATGGCTGCCCCGTCCCCTAGGGATAGGTTTGCCCACGAATCAAAGCTCGGGGTGAAACGATCACGGGCAATCGTTTCTGTACGTTTTTACGTTAGCAGGCCATGAACGAGGAAATCCGCGCTATCCGTTCTCAGATCGCCGATCGCGCCCTCATTGGGCTGTCGATCGTCACGGTCCCGGCGCTGACCGCGAGTCTCTATCGGATCGTTGATATCGGCTGGCTGCCAGTTATGGGCGTGCATATCGCCGCCGCCGTATCGATCTTCGCCATAACGTTCGGGCGCCGGTGAATCGCCTGCCCCATACGAGCCGCCTATCTGGTTGGATTGTTGACCGTTCTCGGACTGGGGGGCCTCATTTCGTTGGGACTCCTGAGCGGCGGTCCGGCCCTCTTGCTTGGAGCCATTATTCTCACGTTCTTGTTGTTTGGATCCCGCGCCGGCGTCGTCGCATTCTTGGTGAGTATGATCGTGATGCTCGCGGTCTACGGGCTATTCGCAAGCGGTGCGATCGTTCTACAGATTGAACCTTCCGACTATATCGCATCACTGAGCACATGGATCACCCGGCTCGCCGCGATCGCTCTGGTTGCCGCCATGGTCGGATTTTCCATAAGCTCCTTCCACAGGATGCTTGCCGGTGCGCTAAACCGGGAACGCCACGAGCGAGCCACACCTGACGGCCTGGTGCAATCGGCCCCTGCAGGAATTTTATTTCTCGACCAGAACGGCGCGATCCAGCGGAGCAACCGCCGTATCGAGCTTCTCTTCGGATATGCCTAATCTGAGCTTCGCGCACGGCCGCTGAGCACTTTGATCCCCGATCTATCGATCTCGGATTTCAAGGGCGAGGAGCGCGTGCCGCGGTTGATGCGCATCTCAGCGGCGGCCCGGCGGGCGAACCAGGTGAATTCCTGGGAGTCCGCAAAGACGGCGAACAGGTGCCGATCTCCGTCAGCCTGGGACAATCCAAGCTGGATTCTCAAGCGGGGCGGCAAGCGCTGGATTCGCGCTCACTGATCGCAATCGTCAGTGATCTTAGCGAACGCAAGCGGCTTGAGCGGCAGCTCCTGCAGGCGCAGAAGATGGAAACGCTCGGGCAACTCACCGTCGGAATAGCTCACGACTTCAACAATCTGTTCACCGTGATAACTGGCAATGTCGAGCTGCTCGAGGCCCAAATCGGCGAAAACAAACCATTGCGAAGCATCCAGCGGGCAGCCACGCGGGAAGCGGCGACCGTGAGTGGCCTGCTGTCGGTTGCGCGCGAGAAACGTATGCAAACAAAGACAGTCGACCTCCATCAAACGGTCACGGATATGAACGAATTGTTGATCCACACGCTGGGCAGCGCGATTGATGTCACAACAATTCTGCCGCCAGGATTGGCACCGGTTTTAAGCGACCCAACGCAGTTGGAGAACGCGCTACTGAATCTTGCTATCAACGCCCGTGATGCAATGCCGAGCGGCGGCTCGCTGACCATCGAATGTGCAAACCTTGGAGCTGCCGATATCGCCGGATTGCGCCTCGACACGGCAAACCTGACCAGCGGCGCCGTTTGTTTGAACCTACGCGACACGGGCGAAGGCATGTTTGAAGAAACGCTGCAACGGGCCTTTGAGCCGTTCTTCACGACCAAGCAGAGCATGGGCGGGAATGGCTTTGGTTTGTCAATGGTGTTCGAATTTGCCCGACAATCCGGAGGGTATGTCGGCATAGACAGCACCGTCGGCATTGGTACAACCGTCCACTTCTACTTACCTGTTGCTGAGGCTTTGCCGGTCGAAATTGATCAATCAGCCGACCCAAATCGTCCAGCGCGAGGCACCATCGGATCAATCTTGGTCCTCGACGACGACGACGATGTCCGCGAATTCGTTTGCGCGGCGCTTGAGCGACTCGGCTATCGCGTCATCAGCGCGGCCAATACCGATCAAGCCCACGCCGCGCTCAACCAGAACAACGACGTTTGGTTGTTACTTACCGATGTGGTGCTCGGCGATAGATCCAGCGGCCCAGACTTCGCCGCTATTGCGGCGGAGCGACAGCCTACCTTGCGTATCCTCTTCATGTCGGGATACACCGGCACCGAGGAATACCGCCTCAAAATCGAGCAAATGGGCTCCCAGCTTCTCTACAAGCCGTTTCGCCACGAGGAACTCGCCAACGCCGTGGATGCCTTGATAGACCACCCGCAAACATCCCATCCGGTTCAAAGAGAACACGCTCGGCGCTAACGATCGCCAGAGCATGATTCCTACTACCCGAAAGGGACACTGCCCCTATGAAACTCACGAATAGCTCACTTGCTTTCGCCGACGCTTTCGTCGTCGCGATTGTCCTTTCCTCCATTACACAAGCCCTCTATTAAATAAATTTCTGAATGACGATGGCGGAAGGCCTTAGTGAGGAGCAAACGAGATGCACGACGTTGAGATCGGTGCCGACATCGTTGCGCGCGTGCTGGCGCGGCGCGGCCGTTATCACCTGTTCGATACCTTGGATCCCGCCAAGACTGCGTTTGTGGTCATCGACATGCAGAACATGTTCTGCCAACCGGGCGCGCCGGCCGAAGTACCGGCATCGCGGGACGTTGTTGACAATATCAACCGGCTCAGCCGCGAGTTGCGCACCCTGGGCGCCCATATCATTTGGATCTACAGCGCGACCATGACCTCCAACGGCCGCAGCGATTGGGACAAATTTCTCAACACCTTTGTCGCCGCCGAGGTTCGCGAGCGCACCCGCGAGGCGATGCGGCCCGACGGCGAGGGCGCCAAGTTGTGGCAGGATCTCGACGTCGACGACGCCGACCTCAAGATCGTTAAAAACCGCTATAGCTGCTTTACGCCCGGTTCATCCCAGCTCGAGCGCGTGCTGCGCGGGCTCGGGATCGAGAACGTGCTGATCGCCGGCACCAAAACCAACGTCTGCTGCGAAACCACCGCGCGCGACGCGATGATGCTCGATTACAACGTCGTCATGGTCGACGATTGCTGCGCCGCCCTGAGCGATCGCGAACACCTGGCAACGCTGGAAAACATGATCCAGCAGTTCGGTGATGTGCTCACCGCCGACGAAGTGGTCGCCTTGATGCACCGTCAATCGAACGTGTAGCAGCGCCCATAGCGAGTGGCCCGGGGAATGGCCCGGGGAATGGCCCGGGGAATGGCCGGCTAGCGCGAAATGCCGTCCCCTCGGCGGCCACTTCACACGCCGCCACAATAGAAATCGGATGACAAGTTCGGCGGGCACGATATCTTGCCGCCATCTGAAATCACGTTTCTCCGGACAATGTTGACCCCCACCCCACAAGCCGCGCGCGGCATGGTCGTCGCGCCCCACCATCTCGCGGCCCAAGCCGGCCTGGCGGTGCTGCGCGAGGGCGGCAATGCGATCGAAGCCGCGGTCGCGACCGGCGCCGCCATCGCCGTGCTCTACCCCCATATGAACAGTCTCGGCGGCGACAATTTCTGGCTGATCAGCGATGGCGGGCCGCCGCGCGCGATCGATGCCTGTGGCCCGGCTGCCGCAGCCGCCTCGATCGATTTCTACTGCGATCAGGGATTTGACGCGATCCCGGAGCGCGGTCCGTTGGCGGCCCTGACGGTCGCCGGTGCGGTCGGCGGCTGGCAGGCTGCGCTCGCGGTCGCTGCCGAATGGGGTGGCAAGTTGCCACTGGCGCGACTGTTCGAGGACGCCATCGCCTATGCCCGCGACGGCTTCCCCGTGACCCGCAGCCAATACACCAACAGCGCCGCCAAGCTCGATGAACTGCGCGACGTCACCGGTTTCGCCGGCCACTTTTTGGGCGCGGGTGCGGTTCCGGCGATCGGCGACATCTTCACCCAGAAACCACTTGCGGCAACGCTGGAGCGCTTGGCCACGACCGGCCTCGATGATTTCTATCGGGGTGACCTCGGGCGTGAAATTTCCGGCGCATTGGCCGCTGCTGGCAGTCCGTTGGCGCGCGCCGATTTCGAAGCCTACGCCGCGCTTATGGTTGAGCCGCTGGCGGTTCAACTTGCCAGCGGCACCGCCTACAGCATGCCGCCGCCGACCCAGGGGCTGGCGTCGTTGATGATCCTGGGTCTGTATGAGCGTCTCGGCATCGCCGCGGCTGAAACCTTCGAGCACATCCACGGCCTGATCGAGTGCACCAAGGAAGCGTTTCGGGTGCGTGACGCCTATGTCACCGACCCCGCTTATATGACCGTCGACCCGACTGAGTTCCTTAAGAAAGATTACCTCGATCGCACCGCAGTGGTGGTTGACCTGAGCAAAGCCGCGCCGTTTGGCACCCGCCCCGGCGATGGCGATACCGTGTGGTTCGGCGCCATCGATAACGAGGGTCGCGCGGTCAGCGCGATTCAAAGCATTTATTGGGAATTTGGCTCAGGGCTCGTGCTCGACGATCTCGGCATCACCTGGCAAAACCGCGGTACCTCGTTTCAGCTCGACGCGGCCGCGGTCAATCCGCTAATGCCGGGCCGGCGGCCGTTTCACACCATCCACCCCTCGCTCGCGCGGCTCGCCGACGGCCGCCTGATGGTCTACGGCACGATGGGTGGCGACGGTCAGCCGCAGACCCAGGCCGCCGTTTTCACCCGCCACATCACCTACGGCCAAGGCTTGCGCGATGCGATTGCCGCGCCGCGCTGGCTGCTCGGCCGCACCTGGGGCAGTCCGGTATCGAATCTGCGTATCGAGAGCCGTCTAGATCGTGAAATTATTGAGCGCTTGCGCAGCGTCGGCCAAGACGTCGAGGTGGTCGATCCGATCACCGAAGTGATGGGTCACGCCGGCGCTATTGTGCGCCACCCGTCGGGCCGAATCGAAGGCGCCGCCGACCCGCGCGGCGATGGCGCGGCCGCAGGATACTAGAGACGGTTTACATTCCGTAGAATGTAGTTGAGCCGCTTATTCGGCGGCGATCGCCTGGCCGGATTCGGCTGCTGCATCGGTCCCATCGATGAACGCGTCGCAGGCCTCGCGCGCGTCGGAATCGCGCATCTGCTTGGGCGGTGATTTCATGTAGTAGGCCGAGACCGCTTCGAGCGGTCCACCGATGCCGCGTTCCAAGCCGACTTTGGCGCAGCGCACCGCGTCGATCACAACGCCGGCGCTGTTGGGCGAATCCTGCACCGACAAGCGCAGTTCGAGTTCGATCGGCGCACCGCCGAAGCCGGCGCCTTCCATGCGAATGAAGCAGACTTTGTTGTCGCCCTGCCACGGCACGTAGTCGGACGGGCCGATGTGAATGTTCCGGGTCTCGAGGCGTTCGTCGAGTTGCGATTGCACGGCCTCGGTCTTAGAGACCTTTTTCGACTTCAAACGATCGAGCGCCAGCATATTGAGAAAGTCAGTATTGCCGCCGGTGTTGAGCTGATAGGTGCGGTCGAGCGACACGCCGCGGTCGCCGAACAGACGGGCCAAGGCGCGGTGGACGATGGTCGCGCCGACCTGGCTCTTGATATCGTCGCCGATGATCGGCAGCCGCGCTTCGCGGAACCGGGCCGCCCAATCTGAATCGGAGGCAATGAACACCGGCACGCAGTTGACCATGGCCACGCCGGCGGTGAGGCAGGCCTCGGCGTAATGACGCACTGCTTGTTCGGAGCCGACCGGCATGTAGCACACCAGGACCTCGGCGGCGGACGCGCGCAAGACCTCGGCAACATCGACGGGATCGTCATCGGCCGGGCGAAAGGAATCGTCATCGGGGTAGTCGCTCATATGCGGCGCCACTCCGTCGAGGATCGGCGCCATAGCGACGGTGATGCCGGAAGCGGGAATGGTTTTTTGAAACACGACCGTGCGATTGGGTTTGGCGAAGATCGCCTCTTCCAAGAGCCGGCCGACTTTGCGGCGATCGATATCGAAGGCGGCGACCACATCGAGGTCACCGGGGGCAAACCCGCCGATATCGGCATGCATTAAGCCGCCGGCGGCGCCCGGTTCGCGCTCGTTGTAGTAAGCAATGCCCTGAAGCAGCGCACTTGCACAATTGCCGACGCCTGCGACGGCGATTTTGATTTTGTTCATACGCGGCAGTTCTCCCAGTTAAGAAACGCGCGTCCGCCAGATCCCAAATGACGCCACAATCCGGGGTCGTTCATCTTCCAAAAGGAGTGGGCCCGCGCCTTCTTACCGGACAAACCGTTCGCCCTCCCTGCCAGGTCCCGCGGGGGCCCGGGAGCCGAACCCACACGAAACAGCCGCGCACACGATATGACAGATCATCACTTGCGCGCGACTATCTTTCGTAACTAGTAGCTGACTTTCTGTCAAGCGATTGACGACGTGGTCTGCGATGTAAGCCATTGAACAAAAGCAATTTTCTCGTTACACCGCGCTGCAGAAACGATTAAGCGGAAACTTGCTCGACCACAGAGGTGGTAAACCGGTCGACGAAGGCGTCAACGATCTCTTCAATAGGCGTCGCGGTCTGGCCCAACCGTTCGTTCATCGCAAATCCATCGAGCGCCATAAAGATGACATGCGACAAATGCCCGCTATCGCGAGCGGCAGAAGTGGAGTGGGCCATGCAACCAGCGATCATGTGCGCCACCCGGGCCTCGGCCCAGAACAACAGTTCGCGGTTATAGCCCTGCTCCGGCGTCGCGGTGGCGACCGCTTGCATCACGTTGCTCATGAACGCGTTGTTATCGCGGGGGATCTCACGCCACACCGTTAACAGGATATGTCGCAGACGGTGGCGGGGATCGGCGATGGGTTCGCTCTCGGCTTCGAGCCGGCGCAGTCGATCGCGCAGCCAGGGATCGAATATCGCGTAAACGATTTCGAGTTTCGAAGCGAAATAAACATAGATGTTCGACGCCGATACGCCGGCATGGGCTGCGATTTGGGACATCGTGGTGTCGCTGTAACCACGCGCGACAAACAACTCGAAAGCCGCATCCAGGATCGCGCGGCGCACCGCCGTCTTCTTAACCTGTGCCATCGATTCCTGGGACTCCGTCGCGGTTACGTCTTGACAACCGAATAGCATTCGTTTTTGAATATTTCCAGGAAATAACTGGACCGGGCCATGGCGGGCTTGGCATGAGACGCTGCGCGAGGTTCATCGGAATCTGATGGGCAACCGCGGTAAGCTGTTGATCAAATCGGCTGGTCAACTTGTGGCCACGCCGATTAGCGAAAATTAGGCCACCTATCTGGAGGGGAAACCCGATGCGACCACAACTGATCAATGACGCGAAGCTCGGTAGCCTGTTCCGCAAGGAATTCGAGTTGTGCAATGTCAAAGCCGGCGAGACGATCGCTTTGCTGAGCGACCTGTCGACGCGGCGCAACTATGTCGAAGCCGCGTTTGCCGCGGCCGCCGACCTCGGCGCCAACGTCTATCAGATGTGCGTCAACCAGGTGCCGAGCTGGCATCGGGTTGGGATCGAGACGGTCGGCGCCTGCAAGGGCACGGTCGACGCGCTGGCCGCGGCCGACATGCTGGTCGCACTGCATATCCCGCTGTTCACCAAATGGATGAAGGGGGTGCGCGCGGGTGGCACACGGGTTTTGATGATCATCGACCACCCCGACGATCTACAGCAGCTGATGGCGCCGCCGGGCCTGAAGGACGCGGTGGTGCACGCCGGCAAGCGGCTCCAAGGCGCCAAGACGATGCGCGTGGTCAGCGATGCCGGCACCGATCTATCGATCGAAACCGGCGAGTATCCGACGATGATTCAATATGGCTTCGCCGACGAACCGGGCCGCTTTGACCATTGGGGTGGGGGCCATGTCCATACCTTCCCCAACGAAGGGACAGCCAATGGCACCGTGGTGATCCAACCGGGCGACATTGTCGTGCTGCCCTACAATCGCTATGTGACCGACCAAGTGCGGATCGAAGTGCGCGATGGCTTTGTCCGCAAGATCGAGGGCGGGCTTGACGCCAAGCTGATGAACAACTGGCTCGACGGCAATAAGAGATCGGATAACGATCTCGACGGCCACGCGATCTCGCATATGGGCTGGGGCCTCAATCCGCAGGCGCGCTGGGACAACATGGCCCTGTGGGGCGACGATCCCGACCGCACCAATGCGACCGCGCGAACCTTTGCCGGCAACTTCCTGTTCTCAACCGGGCCTAACTCGGAAGGCGGCGGCAAACGCGCGACCACCGGCCATTACGACGTGCCGATGAGCGATTGCACGGTGATGCTCGACAATGAGGTGGTCGTCGAGAAAGGCAAGCTCGTCGACGACAAGATGATTGTCGAGCCGGTGCAGCGGCAATAAGCGCGGCAGCTCTGTCGCCGCATGTTCTAAACCAGTTCTCGCTTTGGGGAGGCCACGGTTCGAGAATTACGAGGACAGTATAGTTAACTCCGCCTCCATTTCGCGAGCATATTCAGTAGTTTAAGTATACTGTCCCCGTAATTACCCCGTAATTACCCCGTAATTATGGGTTCAGTAACGAGACGCTGCTAGTTGGTCGTTTTGCTTTACTCCGATTTGTCGATACTGGAATCGATTGTGCCAAGAAGATTTGCCAGCGCGGCACTCGTATCTTCGCTAATTTTCTCTGTCGTGTTGCTTTCTTCGCCGACGTTACCCACATCAGGCTTGGCGACCGCACCGGCGGTATCTGTTCCGGTCCACTGAGCGATCTTCTCGAATAAAATCCGTTGGTCGGTCGGCTTGCCGATGTGGTCGTTCATGCCGGCTGCAAAACACTTCTCGCGATCTTCTCTCATCGCGCCGGCGGTGACGGCGATCACCGGTGTTGTGCCGTTTTCCCCGGGCAATTCACGAATGCGGGTGGTCGCCTCGATACCGCCCATCTCCGGCATGTTCACATCCATCAACACCAGGTCGTAGAGCTGTGCTTTGACCGCCTCAACCGCTTTGGCGCCGTTATCGACAATGTCGAATTCATGGCCGGCGCCAGTAAGGAGAGCCTCCAGCAACCGTTGGTTTACCGTATTGTCTTCGGCGACCAGGATGCGCAAGGTGTAGTCAATCGGCAGATTGAGCTTCGCAGCATCCGAAGATGCGCGATCACTGAACGACAATTCCACGTCGTACAGATAGGCGAGGCATCCCAGTACGCTTGTGCGATGCAGCGGCTTGTGCAGCAACGCATCGAACCCTAGCTCGCGGGCAGCCTCATGTGAGCCCACTTTGTCCGACGTTGAAGCCAAGATCATACTCAGAGCATCTTTTTCGGCCGCGTCACGCAGCGAGTCGCCCAGTGCTTCCGCACCTGCGTTTGGGATCTCCTGATCAATAATAGCCAGGTCGAAGAGTGAGCTCGATTTCGCTTCAGCCAACGCCGCCTGTGCCGCGCGCGTGTCGTCGACTTGGGTTACGTCGGCGCCTAATGCAACAAGGTAGTCACCATAAACCCGGCATCTGACCGGATTGTTGTCGACCACCAGGGCGCGCCGACCGGCCAGTGCGGGTGCGAGTTTCAGGAAAGCGAATTCTTCGGTTCTCCTGCTGAGCAAGCCGAACCGTGAACCAGAAGGTACTGCCCTCGCCGACCTCGCTTTCGAGGCCGATATCGCCATTCATGAGATGGGCGAGTTGCCGGCTGATGGTCAGGCCAAGTCCAGTGCCCCCGTATTTCTTAGTGACGGACGAATCGGCCTGACGGAACTTCTCGAACAGCGCGCCTTGTGCCTCTTTGGGGATACCAATCCCAGTGTCGGAGGTCTCGAAATGCAGGACGATCTCGTCCCCTATAGTCGCTTCCCGAGATACGTCGACCCGCACCCCGCCATCACGGGTGAACTTGATCGCATTTCCGACCAGATTGAGAACGATCTGGGATATTCTCGAGGCGTCGCCGATTAGTTCCATCGGCACCTCCGGCGCAACAAAGCAGGCCAACGCGATCCCCTGCTCGTGTGCCCTGTTGCTAAGGATCTCGATCGCGTCATCGGTCACCTCGGCAAGATCGAAGGGCGCTATATCGAACTCGAGGTGGCCGGCTTCGATCTTGGAGAAATCGAGGATGTCGTTGATCAGCCGCAGTATATGGCGGCCGCTCTTCCATATCAGCCCGACATATTCGCGATATTGTAGGTTGCCGATCGGCCCATGGGTTTCACGATCCATCAGTTCAACAAAGCCGAGCATCCCGGTTAGCGGGGTGTGCAATTCGTGGCTCATATTTGAGATGAAGGATGATTTGGCTTCCGTCGCCGACCTTGCCGCCACCGCATCCAACGTCGCCACCCGTGCAGCATCGCTGGCGAG
>Ga0115002_10003519_pt1 | contig 19496 bp, 15 predicted proteins | sample ArcticOcean_MG_C_8_FD_89576 | JGI IMG/M metagenome (GOLD analysis project Ga0115002, IMG submission 89576) | Marine microbial communities from western Arctic Ocean - ArcticOcean_MG_CB11_86 | ecosystem: Environmental > Aquatic > Marine > Oceanic | place: Arctic Ocean: Canada Basin | collected... | reverse complement strand
CTGTGCCTCGGGCCGGGCATTGAGGCGGCCCTCGTACAGGGATTCCAAGCATTGGCTCTGGGCAATGCTGCCGTCCTCGTCACGCCGGACGCCGACCGGATTGCGACGTCCTTGATAGAAGCCGCAGTCCCGTTCGTCGCACTGAATGGTCATATCGATCCCGCAGCTCTGAAATCACTCGCCGGCTTCGACGCTGTCGCGTCAGCGGCAGATCCCGAAATTCGACGATCTATACGTATCGCCCTCGCGGCGCGTGAGGGCGTGATCGTGCCACTGATCACCGAAGCGATCGCGCCGCTGCGCTATGTCATTGAGCGGCACCTCTGCGTCGACACCACCGCCGGCGGCGGCAACGCCTCCCTCTTGGCCACTGCAGGAGAATAAGGCTGGAGAGGGTAACGAATGAAACTTTACGCCATCCCACAGTCGCGGGCGATCAGGTCTTTGTAGTGTTCTCGGATGCGGCGGAACATGGGGCCAGGCTTGCCGTCCCCGATCGTCCGTCCGTCGATCTCCACCGCCGGTGTCTGGGCACCGAACGTCCCGGTAACGAATGCCTCGTCCGCCGAGTACGTATCGACCAGGGAATAATTACGCTCGAATACTGGAATGCCTTCGGCCTGGCAGATCTCGATCACTTTCTTTCGCGTAATTCCGTTGAGGCAGTAGTCCCCGGTCGACGTCCAGACCTCGCCCTGCCGGACGATGAAGAAATTGGTCGAGTTCGTGGTGTTCACGAAGCCATGCGGATCAAGCATCAAGGCTTCATCGGCGCCCGCCTTGATCGCGTGGATACCGGCAAGGATGCAATTCAGCTTGGAATGCGTATTGAGTTTCGGGTCCTGGGTCACGGGCAAACCGCGCACGATAGGCACCGTGTGCAGCGACAATCCGCTTTCTAGGATCGCGGTGACGGGGGCACTGAACTCGGCGATGATCACGATGGTCGGTCCATCCTCGCTCAAGCGCGGGTCCTGGAAGGGTTTGCGCTTGGGCCCGCGCGTGATCATCAGCCGGGCGTGCACGTCGTGGCGCATGCCATTGGCCCGCACGGTGTCATAGAGGGCCTCGGTCAACCCGTCCTGCGTCAATCTGATATCGAGATCGAGGGCCTTGGCTGCACCGTAAAGACGATCGAGATGCTCTTCGAGGAATGCGAATCGGCCGTTGTAGAGGCGCAAGCCCTCCCACACTCCATCACCCAGCATGAAGCCGCTGTCATAGACGGAGACCTTCGCCTCTGCCTTCGGGACGATATCGCCGTTGACGAAAATCTTAATGTCGTCGTTCCGGGCGTCTGCCTGAGCTTCATGCGTGCTTTGGGCGGAGGTCGTTGAAGTCATAGTTCTAACTCGTAATGAAGCCGATTCAGGAAGGATCAGCCGGCAGCTTCCTCGCAGACCTCTTTCAACATGTCGTCGAAACCGGCCCAGACATCCGTCGGCATCGTAAGTCCGTGCCGTCCATAAATCGTCCCGAAAAGATAGTCGGCCGTGTTGTAGGCAATCCAGACCTGCCCGTCACTATCCTCATAGACCAGCCCCTTCGGCGGCACATCGATGGCGAACTCCGGACATTTGATCATGGAGGGCGTCCCGAGCTTCGGATTCCCAAACACGAAGACAACGGTCGGCGGCATTTCGAGACCGTATTCTTCCGCGGCCGCAGCGTGGTCGTGGCACCCGAAAAACTTGAGGCCCCGACTGCGAATCGTCGCCTCGACCCGCTCCAGAGTCTCGGGCACCGAATGATTGCTTTTCATCCGCCGCAGCGTATCTCCGTAGCGCGATTCGAATTCGCCGGTCATGTCCATGTTCCTTTCGTGGGCCTCATAGAGGGCCGCTATCGACAGCGTCGTGATGGCTGGCATCCGGGTCGACCTTCACGTCGATCACCACAGGGCCGCCCATCTTGTGGGCTTCTCCGAGCGCATCGGTGATTTCGTCCGGATGATGTAGCGTGAGTCCTTTGCCGCCGAGCCCTTCGACCGTCTTGGCAAAATCGATGTCTTCGAAATCGACCGCGATCGGTCTGTCACCCAGATTATCCCGCACCATGCCCAGTCCGGCGTTGTTGCCGATCAGAAAGACGACATCCGCATTCTGCTGAACGCACGTCGTGATCACCTGCAGCGTCATCATGAACCCACCGTCACCGGCGAGGCAGGTCACACGTTTGCCGCGGTCCACGAGCTTCGCCGCCAGCGCCGCAGGCGGACCCCATCCCATGATGCCCGTGCCGCCCGGGACCATCATCTGCTGGGGGTAGGGCATACGCAGACCGAAGGTACTCCAGATCCGATTGGCGCCGGCATCCAGCGTCAGGAAATCGTCTTTCCCCAGAAATGCCTGCATCCCCGCCACGAGGTCAGCGTGATGCACGGTCCCCTGCTTCGCGGACGGCCGCGGCAGCACGTCATAACCAGTGCGCGCCTTGAGATCGGCGATGTCCGCGACGCGCTTACTGGTGTTTCCGGCAGAGAGGCCGATATCGTCCAGCATGGCGATGACATCCGCCGCATCGCCGGTGATCGCCAGATCGACCGGATAAACCCAGCCGGCGTTACGGGGATCGACATCGACCTGGACGAGCGTCTGATCTCCTGGGCGAATCAGGTCGGGATCCCGGAACCGGGTGTAATCCGGTCCCATGCTGGCGCCGATCATCACAACCAGATCGGCTCCCGCCACGGCGCGGTTGGCGGTGGGCGCGCCCCAATTCCCCATCATGCCGACGGCGATCGCCGACGTCTCGGCGATGACGCCCTTGGCGTTGTAGCTGGTCGCCACGGCGATGCCGGACGCCTCGGCAAGCGCCTGGAGCGCGGCGCCTGCATCGGCAGCCAGCACGCCATTACCGGCAACGATGACTGGCTGCTTTGCGCCATCGATCAATTTGGCGAGGGCTGCCACGGCATCGCGGTCCGGCCGGGCCGGGGTATAGCTGAGGTAACCGTCGGTGGGATAGAGGACGGGCTTCGTCTGCTCAGCCATTTCCTCACGGATGATCGACGTCTTCATGATGACGGCCGCCGGACCTTTGCGCGGCAGGGTGGCGTGTTTGATCGCCATTTGCGTGCCGAAGACTGCTTCCGCCGGTGACGTCGCGTACGTGCAGTACTTCGTGATCGGCTTCAATGATGCCATTGCGTCGGCCCCGCCATAGTCACCGGTCATGGTCTGATACACCCCCTGTTGACCGTAGCCGTCGTAATCGGAGGTCTCCGTCAACACAACCATGGGTGAACCCGAAAAATGCGCCTCCAAGATGCCGACCCCGCCGATCGTCGTGATCCATGGTCCCTGCCCCATCAGCACCGCGGGCCGGCCGGTCAAACGCCCCGTCGCCTGCGCCATGACCGAGGCGATCCACTCGCTTCGGGTCAGCACCACATCGATCTCGTCGCGCTGGGCTTCGAACGCCGGCAGGGACCACGTGATCCCCAGACCCGGCAGGGTAAAGGCTCGTTTCACCCCCGCCTCAATCAGCGTGTCGACGACACGATCGCTGGTCTTTGCCATACCCCGGTCCTTCCTTATATCTACAATCGGCGAAGCGCTCTGTTACAACACTTGATAGCGCCGAAGCTCCTTCCACTCAAATGTGACCGACGTTGATCCAACCCGACACCTCTTCCACCGCAACGGCGGTCGAAGCAAAACCACATCCGCTGGCGTTGTTGGGTGAGCGCACCTTTTTCGCCCTGTGGCTGACCGGTGCCATGATTGCGGTCGTGCGCTGGCTCGAGGTTCTGGCCATCGGCGTGTTTGCCTTCGATCTCACGGGCTCGGCCCTGGTGCTGTCGGTGCTTCTGCTCCTTCGCATGGTGCCGATGTCGGTGGTGGGATTCTGGGTGGCACTGGCTGCCGAGCGGATCGGTCCGCGCCGCTTCTTGCTGATAATGCTCGTCGCCATGATTTTCATCTCGCTGGTGCTCGCGGGATTGGTTTTCAACGATTCCATCGAGATCTGGCATCTTGCCATCGGGGTCTTTCTGAGTGGCTGCCTGGGGGCCGCCGATATGCCGGTCCGGCGTACCATGCTGGGCGAGGTCGCGGGCCTCGAACGCGTCGGCCCGGCGATGGCCCTGGATTCATCGACCAACCACATCACCCGCCTGCTAGGGCCGATGATGGGCGGGGTTGTGCTGGTGACCGTCGGCCTCGAAGGTGTCTTCGTCCTCAGTGCATCGCTCTATGCGATCGGCTTTTGCCTGCTGCTGATGGTTCCCACCGGTGAACCCTCGCGACCGACCGTTGGCTCATCGATCGTGCGTCACCTGATCGAGGGTGTGCGCCTGGCTCGTGATAGCCGGATGGTCGTCGGGGTCCTGCTGATCACCGTGATCTACAACATCTGCGGCTTCCCGTTTCTTTCCATGGTACCGGTCATCGGCAAGGACGTTTTGGGCCTGGGGCCGGTGGAGGTCGGGCTGTTGGCCGGCGCGGAGGGCGCTGGCGCGTTCGTCGGTGCGATGTTCATCGTGGTGTTCGCGCGGGCAAACTGGTTCCTCCGGATTTACCTCTACGGAACCACGCTCGGCCTGACGATGATCCTGTTGTTCGGGTTGTCGGGTACGACCCTGACATCGGCAATGGCGATGCCCATTGTCGGCCTTGGCGCCGCTGGATTCGGTTCCATGCAGAGCGCCATCATATTTTCATGCGCACCCCCTCACCTTCGCGGACGTCTGATGGGCGTCCTCGTGTTTTGTATCGGGGTGAGCCCGATCGGCTACTTTCAGCTTGGACTGCTCGCGGACTGGCTGAGCGCATCAGCCGCCATTACCATCGTCGCCATCGAAGGTTTGCTGGCGATGGCGCTCGTCGTCTTGCTATACCCGGAAGTCCGCGCGCGAACCGAACCGGGACAGCTCACGTAATCCGGCTTAAGTAGCGGTCGCTTCAGACTCCAGGCCGAATGCGTCGGCGAGAAGCGTGTAGCTATTCCGCCGAACCTGCTCATCGTGCGTCCACGTCACGATCGCCGTCTCCTGAACGCCAATTTGTTCCGCGAGATCGCGGACCTGGCCCACGACCTTATCGGACGTACCCACGAATGCTTCTTGCCGCAATTGTTCAAGTCGCGCTTCTTCTTGCGGACTCAGAGGTTTTGCAGCCGCGTCCTCGGGCGAGTCCATAGGGATGAAGATCCCGCGGTCCCGGGAAAGTTGCCAGACCGCCCGGGAGGTATAGTGATGTTGCGCCTCCTCGTCCGTGTCCGCCGCCAGGCACCAGACACACAGTCCCGCGAGCGGCTCGGGGAACCGTTCGCTGGGCTGGTAATTCTCCATATAGAGATCGATCGCCCGCTTCCCGCCACGCCCGTCGGTAAAGAACCAGGCGAAGCAATACGGCAGGCCGAAATGAGCCGCGAGTTGGGCCCCAAAATCGGAACTGCCCAGGATCCAGACCTCGGGTACCGTGTCGGTTTGTGGATAGGCCTGGACCATCCCGAACGGGTGGTTATCGACCAACGGCTCACCATAAACCCACGCCATCAGATCGCGCACATCGGCCGGAAAATTCTCGGCCCGCTCATGCGCCATCGGATTCAAGGCAAAGGCCGTGCGGCCGTCAGAACCCGGCGCCCTGCCCAGCCCGAGATCGATGCGGCCGGGCGCCAGCGCATCGAGCACACGAAACTGCTCCGCTACCTTCAAGGGTGAGTAATGCGGCAGCATGACACCGGCACTGCCGATCCGGATGCGGTCGGTCGTGGCAGCGATCGCCGCGATCAATATTTCCGGAGCCGTGCCAAGGATGGATGGATGGCTGTGGTGCTCCGAGACCCAGAAGCGGGCGTAACCCAGTTTCTCGCACAACTGCGCGAGCGAGACGGTGTTGCGAATCGACACATCGTGCGGGCGTCCAGCGACAGCCATGGATTGGTCGAGGATCGAGATGCGGATGGTTTGGACTCCCTGTTCTCGTTTTGGCCGCTATAGCGCCATGGCTTGGCCGCCATTCACATCAAGCGACGCGCCGGTCACAAAACCGGCCTCTTCGGAGGCAATATAGGCGATCGCCGCAGCCACGTCCTCGATGCGGCCGTGCCGGCGCATCGGAATCGAGCCGACGATTCGCCCACGCTCTTCCCGCGATTGCCGTTCGGCGAGCAGGCCTTCGACGCGTGGCGTCAGGATGGCACCCGGGCACACGGCATTGCAGGTGATGCCATTCGGACCAAACTCTTGCGCGATCTGCATGGTAAACGCCTGAATCGCACCTTTGGCGGCAACATAATTGGCACCCGCGAACAGGCTGCCATAACGGCCGGCCTTTGAGCCCATGTTGACGATGCGCCCGTATCCGGCCGTCACCATATGCGGGATCACGGCACGCGTCAGGCGAACCGCGGTTGCGATATTTGCATTCAGCACGCGTGACCAATCTTCTTCCGATTGATCCAAAAACTTGAACGGGGTATGCAGGGAACCGCCAACGTTGTTTACCAGCACGTCGATATGGCCTTGCTCGGAGACCAAATCCTCGACCGCCGCGGGAACGGCTTTGTCGTCCATCATGTCGATTTCAAGCGTCGCCAACGCAAGGCCTCTCGCGGACGCATCCTCAACCGCCTCTTGAAGCATAGCGGGGTCACGATCCCAAACCGCAACTGACGCACCTTCCGCAGCCAGGCGCAGCGCGACACCGCGCCCGATCCCGCCCCCACCGGCAGAGACAAGTGCAATTCGGTTCTCGAAGCGGGCGACCATGCCGATCCTCAGTTGAGATGACTCAGGACAGCCTGCACACTCTCCTTCGCGTCACCGAACAGCATGCGCGCATTCTCCTTGAAGAACAGGGGGTTTCCGACGCCCGCATAGCCGGTTGCCATACTCCGTTTGAGTACGATGACGGTTTGGGCGTTCCAGACTTCGAGGACGGGCATCCCGGCGATAGGGCTGTTCGGATCCTCCGCCGCGCCAGGATTGACGATGTCATTGGCGCCGATCACGAGCACGACGTCCGTCTCCGAGAAATCGTCGTTAATGTCATCCATTTCGAGCACAATGTCGTAGGGTACCTTGGCGTCCGCCAGCAGCACGTTCATGTGGCCCGGAAGACGACCCGCCACGGGATGGATGCCGAAGCGGCCGTTGGTCCCGCCGGACCGCAATTTCTCTACGACATCGCTGACAGCGTTCTGGGCCTGGGCCACCGCCATGCCATAGCCCGGCACGATGATGACGTTCTTGGCGTTTGCCAGAAGAACCGCGGTTTCCTCATGCGTGGTGGCAACGGCCTCACCATCGATACCGGCAGTGATCGTGCCGCCTTCGGTTCCGAATCCACCAAGGACGACACTGACGAAGTTGCGGTTCATCGCCCGACACATGATGTAGCTGAGGATGGCGCCGCTCGACCCCACGAGTGCGCCCGTCACGATCAACAGATCATTGCCGAGCATGAAGCCGGTCGCCGCGGCAGCCCAACCGGAATAACTGTTCAGAACCGAGACTACGACGGGCATGTCGGCGCCACCGATGGCCAGCACGAAATGGATCCCGAGCAAGCTGCCCAGCAAGACCACGATGAGAAGCAGCAAAAGCCCCAACGAGCCCATGGGCATCAACGCCGGATCGAGGTTCAACGAGCCTAAGAGCGATGGTCCGGAAACGGCACCGTGGCCGGCGAGGAGGAATTCGTACCCCAGCCACACCAGGGAGAGAGCGACGATCAGATTGAGCCAGTTCCGGCCGGGCAATAGTAGGGGACGGCCCGACAATATCGCATGCAGCTTGGCGAAGGCGACGACCGACCCGGTGAACGTCACAATCCCGATGAAGACGCTCAAGTAGATTTCCACGTCCAGAATGATCAGTTCCGGCCGCGTGAGATTGAAGACGGGATTCAAATAGCTCGCGATTGCCACCAGAACGGCGGACAATCCAACGAGGCTGTTCAGAATGGCAACCAATTGCGGCATCTCGGTCATTTCGACCCGAAGCGCAACAGTCACACCCAGAATACCGCCAACGGCGACCGCAGGAATGAGCACCGCGTAATTCGTCACGTTTCCGGTCATGGCCGTCGCGACGATCGCGATGCCCATGCCGATGATCCCGTACACGTTTCCGCGCCGGGCGGTTTCCTGATGACTGAGCCCACCGAGACTCAGGATGAACAGAATGCTCGCACCGATATAGGAGACAGCCAGAAGTCCTGTGGTCATGGCGCTACGCTCAGCTTCTGCGGAACATCTGGAGCATCCGCTGGGTCACGACGAACCCACCGGCGATGTTGATCGTCGCGAAGAACACCGCCGCCGCCGCCAGAACCGTGATCACGGTCGACGAATTCGACACCATCAACAACGGTCCCACGATCACGATTCCGCTGATCGCGTTGGTGACACTCATCAGAGGCGTATGCAGTGCAGGTGTGACATTCCAGATCACCTGCCAGCCGACGAAGCACGACAGAACGAAGATGGTGAAATGCACCATGAACGACGTCGGCGCGTAGAGGCCGATGCCGTAAAGGAACGATCCGCCGATCAACATCGTGATGACGGATTTTATGCCATCGTTCAAGCCTTTGTCCGGTAGCTCTTCTCCCGGTTCTTCGGTCGCCGGTGGTGGTGCCGCGATTGGCGGGACCTTGGGCGCGGGCGGCGGCCACGTGACCTCGCCACTCTTCAGGACGGTCGCGCCCCGGATCAGGTCATCCTCCATGTCGACGAAGATCCGACCATCCTTTTCCGGAGTTAGATCGTCGATGAGGTGCCAGATGTTATTGGCGTAGAGTTGGCTGGACTGCGTTGCCATCCGGCTCGGCAGATCCGTGTATCCGACGATCGAGACTCCGTGTTGAACCGCCACTTCACCAGGCTTGGTCAGTTCGCAGTTACCGCCCTGTTCGGCGGCCAGATCAACAATCACGGAGCCATCCTGCATGCTCTCGACCATGCCCGCCGTAATCAACTTCGGCGCGGGTTTTCCGGGGATGAGCGCCGTGGTGATGATGATGTCGACTTCCATCGCCTGGTGGGCGAATAGGTCCATTTCGGCCTTGATGAATTCTTCGCTCATGACCTTGGCGTAGCCGCCCTCGCCGGTTCCGTCCTCCTCAAATGAGAGTTCCAGGAATTCGGCGCCCAGGCTTTCGACCTGTTGGCGCACTTCGGGCCGCGTGTCGAAGGCACGTACAATCGCGCCAAGCCGGCAGCTCGCGCCGATCGCCGAAAGGCCGGAGACGCCGGCACCGATGATCATGATCTTGGCGGGCGGTACATTTCCGGCCGCCGTTGTCTGTCCTCCGAAAAAGCGGCCGAAGCGGTTCGTTGCCTCAACGACGGCCCGGTATCCGGCGATGTTCGCCATGGAACTCAAGGCATCGCACTTTTGAGCCCGTGATATACGCGGTATGGCGTCCATGGCAAAAATCGTTGCATTCCGGGCCCTGAGCCGTTCCATCAGGTGCTCGTTCTGGGCAGGCCAGATGAAGCTGACCAGATGGCCACCTTCCTTCAAGAGCTCGGTCTCATGGAGACCGAGGGAGGGGTGCGGCTCGGGGCCACGGACCTTCAGAACGATGTCAGCTTTGCGCCAAAGATCACGCGCTTCATCAACGACCTCAGCGCCAGCCTCACGGTAAGCTTCGTCTGTGAATTGCGCGGCAGCACCAGCACCGGATTCGACGAGCACGTCATAACCAAGTTTGCGCAGCCGCTCGGCGCTGTCAGGGGTCGCCGCGACGCGACGCTCCTCAACGTGAATTTCCTTAGGCACACCGATCAACATGATCTTCTCCTCAATTCTCGCCGCGCTCGCAGATTGATCAGCTTCGACTCTGAACGTCGACCGCCGTTACCAATCGCCAAGTATGGGGAACGCCGAGATAAAACGAATGGATCACGCGTGCGTAATCTTGGCCGTTCACATAGTCGATAAATGGAAAGAGATCAATTCCAAGACCCGCAGTTCAATGCTTTTCGAAGTCGACACGCTCGTCGACGGGAAGGCCCAGCAGGTAGCGGCGCAGGCAATCGAGGCCCATTTCGCCGGCACCGAGACGCACCCACTGGCGCCCGCCGAGAAGACGAGCTTGGCGCACCGCGGTTCCATTCTCGCCAGCAATGCCGATGCAGACATTGCCACCGAATTCCATCTTGTCCTCTCCCTCATCCAGGTCGACCAGGACGGCAAGTGCGTGGCTGGCCCCGCTCTCTGTCTGAAGCGCACCCGCAACCGCCGATGCCGTCTCCACCGAGACACCGTCAGCGATTTCTGGGGCATCCAGACCGACAGAATTCATGAGATTCCCGAGGTCGCGGGCCACAACCCCGCGACGGAACAGGGTTTCGGCACCTTCGAGAGGGGCGATCCGGGCCGCGATATTGCCACTGGTGAACATCTCAGCGATTGCGAGCGAACCAGCCTGTTCGCGAATTCGGGACAGGATCACGTCCTCGATCGACTCATTGTCCTCCGCAACGATGAAATTGCCATAGCGCCGGCGAATCTCGTCGGCGACCGGTGCGATCTCGCGTTCCAGTTCGTCCATATCGTCACCGCGTGCCACCAGCTTGGTTTCAAGCTGGGGATAGTGGGACTGAAAGCCGAGCTTGACGCCACCGCTGGGTGCCAGAGATTCGACATCGCGGATCAATTCGTCCGCGCGAGACTCTCCGATACCAAACGAGTGGAAGCGCTTCATCCGGGTCACGCCCTGAAGCCCGCTCGCCTTCAGCAATCGTGGAACGATCTGCTCCTCGAGCATCTTGCGGAGCTCACGGGGGACGCCCGGCGTGAAGTAAAAACGCGCCGACCCGATGTCGACGGCAAAGCCGCAGGCGGTTCCGATCGGATTGTCGATCACCTCGGCGCCCTTGGGAAGCATGGCTTGCTTGCGATTGACCTCTGGCATCACCCGATTGCGGCGGCTGTAATACTCCTGCATGCGCGCGAGCCAGCCCTCGTTCAGGACCAGCTCGACTCCCGCCGCCTGGCCAGCGACTTCCTGCGAGAGATCGTCAACGGTCGGCCCCAGGCCGCCGTTCACGATGACCGAGTCCGCACGCTCCGACGCCTGCCGAAATGCCGTCACCAGGCTGTTCCGGTCGTCGCCGACGGTTGTGCCCCAAGTCACCGATAGCCCGACATCCTCGAGGCGCTGGGCCATGTGGCTGTAGTTGGTGTTGACGGTCTTGCCGGTGAGGATCTCGTCACCGGTACAAAGAATTTCGATGCGCATGTTCTCTTCTCGAATGATGGCAGTTGGAAAGGAAGACAGTCGGAACTGTCGCTATCCCGTGATACCGATATTCCAGGGAATGAATTCGTGCCGCCCCAGGTCCAGAACTTCGCTTTTGGTCTGGCCGCCGGAAGCAACATAAAGGAAATACTCAAAGATACGCTGGCCCAAATCATCCATCGATGCCGTGCCATCGATGATGTCGCCGCAGTTGACGTCCATGTCTTCCTCCATGCGGCGGAACATGGGCGTATTCGTGGCGAGCTTAATGGAAGGCGACGGCTTGGCCCCGAAGCAAGAGCCCCGCCCCGTCGTAAAGGCGATCATGGTAGCTCCTCCCGCGATCTGGCCCGTGGCCGAGACGGGATCGAACCCGGGCGTATCCATGAACACCAAACCATGCTGATCGACCCGCTCGGCGTATCGGTAAACCTCCATGAGCGGACCGGTACCGCCCTTCATCGACGACCCCAGTGACTTTTCAAGAATATTGGCGAGTCCACCCTGCTGGTTACCGGGACTGACCTTGCCGTTGATCTGGACATCGCGGCCGACGGCGTACTCGTCCTTCCACCAGCGAATCCGGTCAACGAGCTTCTGGCCGATCTCAACCGTGGCCGCCCGGGCAGTCAAGGTATGTTCGACGCCGTAGATTTCCGGAGTCTCCGAGAGAATACCGGTACCGCCGTGCCGGGCCAGGATATCGACGGCCCTGCCGAGCGCTGGATTCGCGGTGATCGAGGAGAAGCCGTCAGAGCCACCGCACTGCAGGCCGACCGTGATATCGCTTGCCGGAGCGGTCTCACGCCGGCAGAGATTGGCCTGAACGAGAAGTTCTTCGACGATCTCGATTCCCGCCTCGATGGTCTGGCGGGTGCCGCCGCTGTCCTGCATCACCAGGGTGCGCAGTTCCGGACCGATTTCCAGATTCTGGGATTCGAACAAGCCCCCGACCTGGCAGCGCTCGCAGCCCAACCCGACTACGAGGCTTGCCGCAACGTTGGGATGGCGCATGTATCCGGCGAGCGTCCGGTGCAGCAGGTCCATCGGTTCACCGGTCATTTCCATGCCGCAGCCCGTGTCATGGCTAAAGGCCGCCACGCCGTCGACGTTCGGGAATTCGGCGAGGCGCTCTTTCGTGAAATGATCGGCGATGGCGTGAACGACCGTCGCCGAACAGTTCACCGTCGAGACGATCGAGATGAAGTTCCGGGTTCCCGAACGGCCATCGGCCCGTTTGAATCCCTGAAATGTCGCGCGATCGGCTTCGGGCAGAAATTGCGGCGGCTGATAGTCACGGCTGAAGGCATAGTCCCGGTCGAAGTCGCGAAACTCCACGTTGTGACTGTGGAGCACGCTGCCTGCGGGGACATCCGCAGACGCGAACCCGACAGTCGCACTGTATTTAAGAACGCGTTCGCCCTTCTTGAGGTCGCGGACCGCAACTTTGTAACCGGGTGGCACCAGGTCACGTACCACGATGCCCCCTTCGGGTAGCGTCGTGCCCACCTGGATTTCCGTCCGCGCCACCAGGACGTTATCGGCTGGATGCAACCGGATCGTAGGACCGATGATCTGCTTTTCCTGAAGATCGAGCATCGCTCCTACCAAACTCTCTCGACACCACGGGACCTTTGGGTCAAGCCGCCGCGCTACGACTGAGTTCCGCAACTGAATCGGAGAACGCGTCCAGCGTGAAACGCACATCCCCCTCGGTGTGGGCGCAGGAAACGTAGTACTTATTCTCGCCCTTGAGGATGCCACGTTCCCGAAGCAATACGTTGCAGCGCGCCGTCATTTTCTGATCACCAAGCGAGGTCCGGTAGTCGATGACCTCCTGGTCGGTGAAGACGACTTCGAACATGGGGGGAGCGCCGGACACGCGGGCGGGAATGCCCGCTTCATCCAGAATCTGGGTGAATCCGTCCATTAACGCCTGTCCCGTCTTGAAAAGATTCTCATAAGTCCCAGGCCGCCGCAGAATTTCCAGAGTCTTGCGTCCTGCCGCCGCGGCGATAGGATTTCCCGACAACGTCCCGACCTGCATGAGGAAGGCCTCCTCGCCAACGGCACCCTTGTCGAAGTGCGCCATGATGTCGGCGCGGCCCCCGATCGCTGCGAGCGGAAAGCCCCCACCGATGGCCTTGCCCATGGTGCAGATATCCGGGGTGACCCCGTAATAGGCCTGTGCCCCGCCATAGGCGAAACGAAATCCCGTTACGACCTCGTCAAATATCAGAACCAGATCGTTCTCAGTGGCCAAGTCACGCAGCCCCTCCAGGAAGCCCGGCTGCGGCGGGATGATCCGCTGGAACGGCTCAACCATGATTCCAGCGAGCTCATTGCCGTGCTCACGGATCAGACTGGCCACGGTTTCGAGATCGTTGTAGGGCGCGACCAACATCTCATCTTCGACGCTCTTCGGAATACCGGGAGAGTCGGCGATCGGCCTTGGAAAATTGCTCGACCGCGAGGGTGACAGGCTCATCAGCCCGTAGTCGCTCATGCCATGATAAGCGCCTTCGAATTTCAATATCTTGTCGCGTCCGGTATGGGCGCGCGCCAGACGCATGGCGTAGAAATCAGCCTCGGAGCCGGTGCTGACGAAACGCACCTGGTCGGCGCAGGCCACCGCCTCCACGATGTCGCCGGCGAGCCGGATCCCTTCCTCATTGTTGACGAAGAACGTCGTGCCCTTCGCAACGCGATCCTGAACCACCTCCAGGACTTCCGGGTGCGCATGACCGACCAGCATCGGGCCAGAGCCGAGCAGAAAATCGATGTATTCCTTGCCGTCCATGTCCCATACGCGACCGCCCCGGCCTTCAGCGATGACGACCTCGTGCCCCACATTGCCGAAAGTTCCACCCGGCAGGACGCGTCTCGCCAATTCAACGACTTGTTGCGTGTCCATCGATTCGTTTTCCGCAGTCATTACTGACTCCTTGTTGCTCGCCGTGGCCTCGCTGCCCAAGTTGGCCGTCCACGCCATCTCAATGTGAGTCTGCACGGTATGCCAGGGATTTTTCCCGGGCAAGGCGGTCGGGGAACCCGTTCTCCAGGTGCCTCGAACAAAAAGAGGCGATCCCGCCAATCTTACCGTTATTCACTCTCCGGTCTTTGAGAGCGTCGTCCGTCAAGCCGCAGCGTGACTGCTCTATCTGCCGATACCGGCCATCTCGGCGAAGGCCCGCAGCTCCCGCGGGATATCGGGGCCGGCAGGCTGGAAGGCGATCTCGGTCACGCCCTTGGCTTCGAGCTCCTTGATTCTGGCGCGCAGCGCGTCGGCTTCACCCGAGAACGTGTACTGCTCGATCAAATCACCAGTGATGATATCCCGATCAATATCGTTCACGAACGTGAGGTGTCCCTCGTGAGTATGAATGTGACGCACCGCGGGATCGAATGCCTCAATGCGGGCGACCCATTCTTTGCCGCCCTGCAGCTCTTCCATCTTGGGCCGTCCCGGTGCCGGGCGGTCGTAGGCGCGGTGGAACACCACCGAGGCGCCACCCCCGGCGGCTTCGATCACGCGGGGTGAGTCGAATGATTCACCAGGATTCAGGACTGTGCCCTGAACCAGTATCGACTGGCGTTCGAAGCCGACGTCCACAGGAATGACGGTGAAGATGCCGTCCGCGTGCTCGCGGGCCAGCGCCTCTCCCTTCGGTCCCGCCGTGCCGAACAGCATGGGCAACTTGATAGGGCGTGCCGGCGCCTGACCGGGGCCGTGCATCATTTTCGTCATGGCGCCCTCGACCTCGACGATCTCGCCGGCCAACAGGCCCTGCAGTTGCTGGGCGTAGGTCGCGACATAATCCCACTTGTTGGGCTTCTGCCCCATCGCCAGCCGGCCGGAAAACCCGGTGCCCAGGGCGATGTTGATGCGGCCGGGCGCCAATCCGACCAACGTCGCGATAGCGGATGCCGTGGCCATGACGTGGCGCAAGCTCGGGATGATCACGCCGGGCCCAAGCTCGATGCGGGACGTCTTGACCGCGGCGACGGCCAGCGTGGCATAAGCATCAAGCTGCACGGCCGGCGTGTCGAACACCCAGGCCCGGCGATAGCCCAGCTCTTCGGCGAGCTGGATGTGATCCGGTGTGTCCATGACCGGTGCAAACGCACAGCAGATTTCTATGATTCATCTCCGCAATTTTTGGGCCTGATAGCGTTCGCGACAGTAACAGTGTGTCAAACGCACGCTTGATGGTATGAGGATTTCAATGTGTGCGCCAAGGGGTGTTGGCGTTGAAGCTTGATGAACGAACCAAGAAGTGTCGAAGCACCTGATTCAGACAACTTGGATAGCAAGCAGTCCGAGACAAGGGATCGGGGAAATTCAGCATCTCCTCTCATCGGTCAGCGGCGAGAGATGTCTGGCTAAAGTTCCAATCAACGCTCGATAAACGCCATACGCGCCGTAGGGTAACGCTCGCCAGACGTTGCACCCGGTGGAAGCGCGGAGTCGATAGCGGCAAGATCGTCCTCGCTGAGTCGGACTCCGACGGCAGCGACATTTTCTTCCAGATACTTGCGGCGCTTTGTTCCGGGAATCGGCACGATGTCGGCGCCCTGATGAAGCAGCCAGGTGATCGCGACCTGTCCTGGTGTAACCCCCTTGGATGCAGCAAGTTCACTTATGCTGGCGAAGAATCGAAGGTTGAGCTCGTAGTTCTTGCCCTGCATCCGCGGGTCGTGATGGCGGGCGTCGTTGTCGGCGTAGTCCTCGCCACGCTTGTTGCGGCCCGTGAAAAAGCCCCGCCCGAGGGGGCCGTAGGTGACGAAGCCCACTCCGAGTTCGCGGCAAGTCGCCAGGATCTCCGCCTCGACGCCCCGTTCCCACACTGAGTACTCGGTCTGCAGCGCTGTCACAGGGTGCACCGCGTGTGCGCGGCGCAGGGTGTCGGGCAACGCCTCGGAAAGACCGAAATGACGGACTTTACCCTGTGACACGAGATCCCCGACGGTGCCCGCAACGTCCTCGATCGGCACCTTCGGATCGACGCGATGCTGGTACAAGAGATCGATTACGTCGGTTCCAAGGCGCTGCAAGGATCCTTCGACCGACTCGCGGATGAGAGCCGGGTCACTATTGACGCCGATAATCTGGCCGTCGCGGATTTCGAATCCGAACTTGGTGGCGATCACGACTTCGTGGCGATGCCCCTGAATTCCACGACCAACCAGTCTCTCGTTAGCATGAGGACCGTACTGTTGGGCGGTATCGAAAAACGTCACCCCAAGATCGATCGCACGACCGATCGTCGCGAAACTCTCGGTGTCGTCCGCGGGGCCATAGCGGCCGGTCATGCTATCGCAGCCAAGCCCAATCGCCGAAACTTCCAGTCCTGGTGATCCCAGCCTGCGCTTTTCCATCACTCCATCCCTACGAGCGAGCCAATCCATCAAGGGTCACGTGGCACGCTGAACTGGCTACACCCTCCAGTACCAACGGCTTCACGGTAACCTGCGCCAAGGACGCCGTGCCGGCCTATCCCCGTACAGGACAGAGGCAAGGGGTTTCACCACGGATTGTGGCTCGATAACCCTTCCGATACGCGGGAAAATAGTCAAATGCCGCGCAATGTTGTACGCAGCGATTATCCCAAAAAACCACCGTGTTCGGTTCCCAGTGCACACGACACTGAATGTTGGCCGAGTATGCGATATGGTCATAAAGCATTTTAAGAAAGGAGCTGCTCTCTCGGTCGCTGAGTTCGACTATTCTTCCGACAAAAACGTCGTTGACGTAGAGAGCCTTCCGCTGCGTGATGGGGTGGACGCGCACGACCGGGTGTATCGAGTATGGGAGTTCGTCGAGCGTTTTCGCACCGCTGAGATAAAGGTAATGTCCTCTTGGGTCGTGGCGCGCGGTCAGGCGCTCCAGAAATGCCTGCATCGGCTCTGAAAGAGTATCAAAGGCCCGATACATGCTGGCAAAGAGAGTGTCTCCACCAGCGTCAGGAATTACTTCTATCCGAAGCATCGAAAGGCTCGGGGGCTTGGAATCGCTGGAGACGTCTGAGTGCCAACCCTGACTGGCAGTTTGATTGGCTTTCTCGTCGGCTTCGATCACGATCAGTTCTTCAGGAATGTCGTCGCGATCTATCGGCGACGTGAAAGGCTCGCCCAGTCTGTGGGCGAAGGTTGCCTGCTCCTGATTCGTCACGTTTTGATTTCTTGCAACGACAATCCCTTTATTCGCTGCGAGCGCCTTCAATTCATCCACTTCGGCGTCGGAGAATTCAATGACTTGCGTTCCGTGCTCGAATTCCACGCCCAGTTGCGGGGTGATTTGGTTGACATTTAGCATTCCCAGGCCTGCTTTAATCGGTATGGACATAGTCCTATAGAGTTCCCATTCCCAATACCTGATGACAACCCAAGAAATCGCTCCTCCATCTCGTGCACAAGACGTGCCTGTGCAGAATCGGATTCTGATTTTCGCGGGCGTTGTATTGGGTGCCAACCTTCAGGTTCTCGATACCACTATGGCGACCGTGGCTATGCCGCGTATTCAGGGCACGCTATCGGCAACTCAAGACGAAATAGCATGGGTTTTAGCGGCCTATCTCATTGCGGTGGCGATATTCATGCCGCTTCAAGGCGCACTGGCCCAGCTCCTCGGACGTCGGCGTCTATTCCTCATCACCACGGTCGGGTTCTGTGTGGCATCGGTATTCACGGGGTCGTCGGATAGCCTTCAAGAGATCGTGATCTATCGGTTCCTGCAGGGTGTTTTCGCGTCACCCCTCGTCCCGATATCGCAGTCCTTCGTCTTTGATGCCTTTCCGCCTGAGGAGCGCGGTAAGGCCATGGGGTGGTGGTCGCTTGGCGTAATGGTAGGTACGGTCTTAGGGCCTGCGCTGGGGGGATACCTCGCGGAATTCCACAGTTGGCGATGGGCCTTTTATATAAACGTACCCCTAGGTGTCGTTGCTTTCGGTCTTATTTATGCATTTGCGCCGAGGCAAGATCAGCGCCCCGGTCTCCAGCCCTTTGGATTAACCGGCTACCTGCTCCTGGCTGTGGGGCTGGTGTCCATCCAGATCGTGCTGAGCCGTGGGGAACGCATGGACTGGTTTTCTGCACCGCAGATAGTGGGTGCCACCATCCTTGCGGCGGCTACAGTCTATTTGTTCGTGGTCCACTCCGCCTATTCGACTCGTCCCTTTATTTCCCGGAGAGTTCTCGGTGATCGTAACTTCATGCTTGGGCTCATGTGCCTGTTTATGTCGGGTTTCCAATGGTTGGCATTCCTAGCCCTGATTTCTCCGTACCTTCAGTCGTTGGCTGGATATCCAGTGTTCCTTGCGGGTCTTGTGATGGTGCCACAGGCGGCTGGGAATGCGACGGGCTCGATGCTTGGCGGACGTCTGGTCGGCCGCGTACACCCCATAACACTGATGATCTGTGGCGCGATGGCTTTGGCCTGGGCGAACTGGCAGATGTCTTTACTCACTCCCGAAATCGACCGGATGATCTTCTATTCAGCGGTTTTCGCGCATGGATTAGGCATCGGCCTCTACTTTGTTCCCTTAACAGTTATCACTTTCTCGACGTTGCCGCGTCGACATAGGGACGTTGGTACTGGTCTTTTTTCAGTTGCGAGAAATTTCGGAAGTAGCGTCGGGGTCTCGCTGGTAGTCACCTATGTGGTGCGTGAGTCGCAGGCCAATCGGAATGTGCTTAGGGATTACGTCTCACCACTCAACGAGACGCTTCGTCATGTGTATCTTCCGGATCTTTGGAATTTTTCTGAAGCCGCAGGCGCCGCAGCCCTTGAATTGGAATTGAAGCGGCAGGCAGCGGCGGTAGCCTACAATGACGACTTCTTGTGGTTAGGGGTAGCTAGTTTGGCATTACTGCCAATGCTTGCGTTTATGCGGCTGCCGGCGCGAGGAAAAGTTTAGGAAAATCCACTAATTAATTCTCAAACAGGTTCCCTGGCATCAGCCATCGACAGAAGCCATGAAGCATTTAGCCAACAGGTTTGTGTAAAAAAACGCTTGCGAGAAGACGTCCGCCACTGGCTAAGTGGCGACGTTTGTGACTGCATCTAACTGCGACCGCTTTCGGGCAGAAAGCAGGAATCCCAGCTATGCCACGAACCCTTACATTTGTTCGTCGGCGGTCAAACCGCACTCAGCCTGTCGTCAGGCTTACTCCGCTGCCCGGACGGCAGTCTCAGCCAAGGCCAGATCATTTAGGCGTGAGAGCGTGCGTCCGCGCCGTTCCTCTGCCGGTTCATCCGCCACGTCGGTCACGATTTCCGTTACCCGCCGTCCAATT
>Ga0115002_10003517_pt1 | contig 19501 bp, 15 predicted proteins | sample ArcticOcean_MG_C_8_FD_89576 | JGI IMG/M metagenome (GOLD analysis project Ga0115002, IMG submission 89576) | Marine microbial communities from western Arctic Ocean - ArcticOcean_MG_CB11_86 | ecosystem: Environmental > Aquatic > Marine > Oceanic | place: Arctic Ocean: Canada Basin | collected... | reverse complement strand
GGTCGCCCTCCGAGGACCAACGGCGAGAAACCATCCCGAAACGGATCCCCCAAACAACTCGCGACCACCCCGCCCACAAAAATACTCACCGCCCAGTGGAAGATAGATTCACAGGCTCTGAGTCCCAATTGAAGCGTGGTACGACAATGTCCTTTGCTTCGATCCGCTTGACGATGGAGTCAACTGGATAGTCGGCACCATAGGCAGTGATCGAGTAGGTAAAATCGATCACTTCGATGGCTTCATCGACCTGTTCCTCAGTGCCCGCTACTTGTCCCTCGGAGCGTTTTATCACTACGTGACCTCCGTCTCTCGAATACTTGACACTCGATGATCCATGTTCGGTGATTTCAGAAACACTACGCCGAATTGACACATGGACATTCAACTCGTTCTTCGGCGAGAAGTCAAGTTGACGTAAGCGCGCACAGCGACCCGCCTATGCGACGACGACGAGACATCTGACGGGAAACAGTCAGTGGTCTAGGCAAATCAACCGACTTTCCTACGCGATCACATCCTGCACCACGTTCCCCGCCACGTCGGTCAGCCGGAAATCGCGGCCGCTATAACGGTAGGTGAGGCTTTCGTGGTCGAGGCCCATCAGGTGCAGGATGGTGGCGTGCAGGTCGTTGACGGAGACGCGATTCACGGCTGCTTTGTGGCCGATTTCGTCGGTCTCACCGTAATGCACGCCACCCTTCGCGCCGCCGCCGGCCATCCAGTAGGTGAAGGCGTGCGGATTATGGTCGCGACCGGTGCCGCCTTTCTGCACGATCGGCAGCCGCCCGAACTCGCCACCCCAAACGACCAACGTGGAATCGAGCAGGCCGGACGAGGCCATGTCGGACAGCAACGCGGCGATCGGTTGGTCGGTCTCGCCGGCGAACTGCGAATGGTTCTGCTTGATGTTCTTGTGTCCGTCCCAACTGCGTTCGTTTTCCATCCCACCGGAATAAATTTGCACGCAGCGGGTGCCCCGTTCGACCAGGCGTCGCGCGGTGAGACATTGCTTGGCGAAGTGGGCACATTTCGGATCGTTCAAGCCGTAGAGATCTTGGGTCGCTTTCGATTCGCGAGACAGATCCAACGCTTCCGGAGCAGCCGACTGCATGCGGTAGGCGAGTTCAAAACTTTGGATGCGAGCCGCCAGTTCGGCGTCGCCCGGATTTTGGTCGAGGTGTTTCTGGTTGAGTGTTTTCAGTAAGTCGAGCTGTGCCCGCTGCTGATTGGCTTGCATGGCTTGATCGCGAAACAGATTGGGAATCGGTTGGCCGGTGGGCGAGAGGGCCGTCCCCTGATACACGCTTGGTAGGAAGCCGGTGCCCCAATTCTGGGCGTAGCCTTTCGGCAGGCCGCGTCCTTTGGGGTCGTACATAACGACAAACGCGGGCAAATCACGGCTGACCGAGCCGAGGCCGTAGGTGACCCAGGCCCCCAGGCAGGGGTAGCCCATCTTGGCCAGGCCGGTGTTGATTTTGAACAGGGCGGGCGAGTGATTGTTGGAATCGCTCCAGCAGGAATGGATGAAGGCCATTTTGTCGACGTGCTTCGAGAGGTTCGGAAAGATCTCCGAAACCCACGTGTCCGATTCACCATGCTGGGCGAACTTGAACGGGGATTTCATCAACGGGCCGACGGCACTGGTGAAGAAGCCGGTGTTTTTGTCGAACCCTTCCAGCTCTTTGCCGTCGACTTTCGCGAGGGCCGGTTTGTAGTCCCACGTGTCGACATGACTCGGCCCACCGTTAATGAATAGCCAGATGATCGACTTGGCCTTCACCGGGAAATGGCTTTCCCGCGGCGCGAGCGGATCGATGGGCGCATCGGCAGCCGAGGCGGTTTGCCCCAGCATGCCTTCCTGCTCCAACAGGGAAGCCAGCCCGATCATCCCGGCTCCGCCGCCTGCGCGGCGAAGCATGTCGCGACGGGTGACGGGACCGTAAGCGGAGTTGTTCAGAATCTGTGGAGTTGTCGACATGGTCGATCTCGCAAAAGAGAGTACGTGTTCGTGTTGCGTTCTTCTCAGTCGATGTAAATGAACTCGTTCAGGCCGATGAGTACCTGACAGAAATCAGCCAGCGCCATTTGTCGGGCGGAGGCGGACTTGGCAGCCGTGTAGGTTTTGGTTTGCTGTTCGATGAACGTCACCGACGCGGCCAGTTCGCTCTTGCCGGGCGGGCGACCGAGCGCGATGGCGTAACCGTCTTTGACTGCTTGTGAGGTAGGCGTATCTGGTTTGGGTGCGATGCGGGTGGCGAAGTTCTTCACCCAGCTGCGAACTTGCGGGCTGTTCAGCAGATGCAACGCCTGTGGCGCGGTGATGGTGGCGGGTCGTGCTCCCTGACTGACGAGTGCATCGGGCGCGTCAAAGACTTGCATCGAGGAGATCAACTTGCTGCGTTTAATCATGAAATAGATGCTGCGCCGCCGGTGGTTTTCATCGAGTGTTCCAGGGCCGAACATGCGGTTGTCCAAGCTGCCGGAAGCGGCGAGCACCGCGTCGCGAACGGTTTCCGCTTCGATGCGATGTCGTCGATACCGCCAGAACAAGCGGTTCTCGCGATCGACTTTCGCGTTGGCATCACTCGGTGCAGCCGACTGCGTGTAAACCGCACTCATCATGATGAGTTTGTGGACCGACTTCAGTTTCCATTCCCGGTTGACCAATTCACCCGCCAGCCATTCGAGCAATTCGGGGTGCGTTGCTTCGTCTCCTTGCGAGCCGAAGTCGCTGGGGGTGGCGACGATGCCGCGACCGAGGTGATGTTGCCACAACCGATTCACAATCACGCGGGCCAACAGCGGGCCGGCTCCGTATTCGAGGTCGGTAATCCAGTTCGCCAACGCGCGACGTCGGTAAGACGTCCGCCAACCGGACGGCGGGGCTTGCTGCCAGTGTTTTTCTTTTCGCGGCGTACGCATCAGCACTTGCGGAAACCCTGGTTGCGCTTCGCCCACTTTTTGAGCGGAATCGCCCCGCTTGCAGTAGAACGTTTTCTCGAAGAAGTCGGCCCCTTGCGTATGATGGCGGATCGGCTTGAAGCCTTCGCTGGTGACCATCACCTGCGTCAACTTCGGTTTCGGAGTTTTGGCCAAATGATCTTGCACCGGTTTATTCAACGCTCGCCATTGTGGATCGGTCGTGCGGTACCAGGCGATTAACGGTTTCGTTTCCGCAGGTGTTCGCTTGCCGCGTGGCTTGGCCAACAGGTCGGCCACGTGCACGGGCATCGAGTCGCCGTCGAGTCCGACCGGTGCGGGAGACGTGCTGATCGAAAGCCGTGGGCGACCAATTGCATGCTGAGCGTTGTTCACGAATTTCATTGTGAATGTGAGCAGTGTGCCTTCTTTAAACCCGAACGGCGTGGCTGTCTCGAACACGGCGGCGTGATTGCGACCGAATTGCGGATCGACGGCCCAAGCCGATTTCGGATCCGCATCGATGGCGAATTTCGCCAGCAGTTGTGGCTTGACTTGCTCGAAGGTGGCTTTCGCCGACGTCAGCTTCACGGCCACCGGTTTCGCTTTTCCGCCCAGCGGTTGTGCGGTGACGGTGAAGTCGGCCAATGCGAAGTTCCCGTTGCCTGCCCGTCCTGGTCCGCCTTTTTTCAATGACGGATCGGACAGCGTTTCGAGACGGATGGCGGTGATCCCGTTATGACCGACTTTCGCGGTGAAGGTGTAAACGTCGTTCTTGGGGTTCTTCCCGCCGGCCAATAGCGAACCGTCGGGGAGTTTGCGGAACGTGGTTCCGCCGGTCGCTTTGTGCGTGGCGATGTCGAGCGTCAACCATTTGGCTGGTGTGGATGTGGGCCGAGATTGGTCCCACTTCGCGAACCGGGCGGGCAGTTGTTCGCGTTCAAACGCCTCCAGCGCGGCTGCCAGCGGGGCGTGTTTTTTATCGAACGCGGCCTTGGCTTTGCGGTACACATCCGGTTCGAGGCCGAGTTCAATGTTGCTGCGGACGGTGGTCGAGAACGTGGCGATCAGGCGGTAGTAGTCCGAGGAAGGAATGGGATCGTACTTGTGGTCATGGCAACGGGCACAACCGATCGTTAGCCCCAGCATGGCGGTCCCCATCGTGGCGGCCATGTCGTCCAGCGCGTCGTAACGGCTGGGTTCCACTTCGTTCGCGGTGATCTGTGTGGGAAACACCCCTGCGCCGAGGAAACCGGTGGCCATCAACGCCAACGGTTCATCAGGGGCGAACTCGTCACCGGCCAATTGCCAGCGGATGAACTGCTCGTAAGGCATGTCGCTGTTGAGCGCCTTGATGACGAAATCGCGGTAGTGGTAAGCGTAAGGCCGATCGTAATCCTGCTCGAACCCGTGACTTTCCCCGAACCGGGCCAAGTCGAGCCAGTAACGTCCCCAGCGTTCACCGTAATGCCGGCTGGCCAGCAACCGGTCGACAACCTTCTCCCAGGCGCGTGGTGAATCGTCGGCAAGAAACGCGTCCACTTCGCTGGGCGTGGGGGGCAGGCCGATGAGGTCGAAGTACGCCCGGCGGATGAGTTTTCGTTTCGACGCGGTCGCGTTCGGCGTCACGCCCGCTTCCTCCATCGCGTTCAACACGAAGCGATCAACGGGCGTGCGAACCCAGCGTTCGTTCTTGACGGCTGGTGGTGGGATCTTCTTCAGAGAACGAAACGCCCAGTAGTTCTTCGCGTCGTCGGGAACCACACGTTTGGTCCAAGCCACGGCCGCCTCACCCATGCCGACGAGCGGCTTATCATAAGGCGCTTCGTTATCGATCCAGATTGCGATGTGCGCGATCTGTTCGGCGCTGAGTTTCTTCTGCTCGTGTGGCATCTCCGGCGCGCGGGCATGCGAGACGAGTTGATAGAGCAAACTTTTCTTCGACTTGCCCGGCACCACCGCCGGTCCATGCTCGCCACCTTGCAGAAGCGTCACGCGTTTCGACATATCGAAGCCGCTTTCGGTCTCCTCGCCGCCATGACATTCCAAACAACGCGACGTCAGTAGCGGGCGCACATGCTTCTTGAAGACCTCCAGCCCGCGCGCAATCTTCTTTGCATGATCGGCCGACACCTTGACCGCCGGTTTCTTGGCAGGTGCTTTCTTCGCCTTGGGTGGGTCAGCCGCAATCGCCAAGCCCAACCAGGAAACGCCCGCCACGAGGGCCGGAACGATACAAACCAGAAACAACCGTGTGGGCCGAGACCTCATGGCCAACTCCCGAGTTCGAGAAGAAACGGTGGAACATGCTGTTATTCCACGTTCTTTAGCTTACTCGACGGGTGGTGGTGTTTGAAGAGGGTGGGGGGGAATGACTTTGGGCGAGCGGCCGGTGTCAACCGGCTGATCTTAGCGATTCGCCAGCGACATCTCACTTGTAAGTCATCCGTGGATTTACATCCACGGCTCGCCAGAATCGTGCTTCGGTCAAGGTTAAGTGGTAAAGAACCAACACGGCATTTGTGCTATCAAAGTCATATGCCTGAAGTCTCTGTCGTTCTACCGGTGTTCAATGGGGCGGGGACGATTGCGCGGGCGGTGCGGTCGGTTTTGGATCAGACGTTGCGTGAGATCGAGCTGATCGTGCTGGATGACGGGTCGACCGACGAGACGGCTGACGTTGTGCGGGCAATTCACGACTCACGATTGCGATTGGTTTCCTGCGATCATCAGGGTGTGGCGGCCGCTGCGAATGCGGCGACCGAGTTGGCGGTAGCACCGATCATCGCGCGCATGGATGCGGACGATTTCTCTTACCCGGCTCGGCTCGAAAGACAACTGCATTTGTTGCACGAACAGGATCTCGACGTGGTGGGGTGTCAGGTTCGCATTCTGGATGAAGCGGGCCGCGTTTCTGCTTCGATGAAGCGTTACGAATGTTGGATCAACGAAGAAACCCTCGACGGCGAACAGATCGCAGCTCTGCGGTTCGTCGAGTTTCCATTGGTCAACCCGACAATCATGGCCCGGCGAACCTATTTTGAAATGGGCTTTCAAGACGGTGATCTTCCCGAAGATTACGACTTGATGCTGCGCGCGGCCGCCGGCGGAATGCGGTTCGGCAAGGTGAGCGACGTACTGCTCGATTGGACCGATCATCCTAGCGGGCTGACGCGAACGGATGACCGCTATTCACCCGCTGCGTTCATGCGGTGTCGTCGTTTGCATCTGCTGGCCGGTCCGCTGCATGACGTTAAACAAGTTGATCTGTGGGGCGTCGGTCGCACGGGCAAGCCTTGGCTGCGCTGGTTGCAATCGCGGGGGATCGCTGTTCGCCGGGGTTACGAGATCAACGAGCGTAAGGTGAACGTGACGATTCACGATGTGCCGGTTTCGCATCCCACTGATATGCCGCCCACCGACGGCACGCCGCTCGTCATCGCTGTGGGATCGGAGAATGCCCGCAACGTGATCCGGCCGCAGATTCTCTCGCGAGGGTATGTTGTTGGCGGCGACGCCTGGTTTGTTGCTTGAACGTGCCATGAAGTGCCGATGGCGAGCGGTAGGCGTAAGCCTACTGTTATTTGCGCAGTGGATACTGCGTGCCTATGGGAACAACAGCCAGCTTACGCCAGCCGCTCGCCTTGGATGTGGTGGGTCGCGTATGATGGGGAGAGACGGTCTTTTGGCGGAACAAATTCATGAGTAATCTCCCATCGGTCGAACTTCTGGAATCGACGCACGAATTCCCTGGGCCGTTTACGTTCAAAGCGATTGGTCAGGCCGAAGGTGGTTTTGTGGTCCGCGTGGTGGCGGCGGTGCGACAGGAGTTGGAGATCGAAATCGACCCGCCCTACAGCACCAAACAAACGCGCGGCGGGCGACATGTGAGTGTCACGCTCGAACCGGAAGTCGAGTCCGCCTGGCAAGTGCTGGCGATCTACGGTCGCATTCAGGAAACCGCAGGGCTGGTCATGTTGTTCTGAGCAGGACGGTCGCTGGGAACTATTGCGAAGCAGACGCGGCAGGCGGTGTGCGCATTTCCCAGACGCCGAAGCGGTCGAACTCGTGACGGATGATCGAGACCGTCAGCAGGCCGATCGCCCCTAATGCGACAAGGCTGAGAGCCGTTACCACTCCACGCGATATCCGAGGCGTTCCGGGATTTCCGGAGGTTGTTCTTCGCGTACACCACGTTGCCAGCCCGCCGGCGACCAACGCGGCTCCCAAGCCCCAGGCCGATCGACCGTACCAACCCATCGAAGGGCTTTCTGGCAGATTTTCCATTCGCCAGACGCGCTCCACCGGGTAATAGCGCGGGGTGGGGGGCGTCCACTCGTAAACGACACAAAACGCGACGATCGCGACAACCACGCGAATTAAGCTGGCTTCGGTTCGATGCACGTTCAAACGGCTTTCAACGTGGTGAGATACCAGCCCGACCAGACGTCGTAACCGATGATGAACAGCACCGAGGCAATCAGCCCGGCGTACAAGGGCAGCAGGCGGCGATCGTTTTCGTCCTGCGGGTCACGGATCGCCCGCGACAACAACCACACGCTTATCGAAATCACCATCCCCAACGTGGCCAAGTGCTCTTTCACCTCGAACAGCCCCGTGGCCCAGGGCACCGCCGCGTCAAAATACTCGGCTCGTACACGCACACGAAACGCGGGATAAACAATCGCCCCCAACACGTAGCAAACTGCGTAACTAACCACGAGAAGTCGCGCGTACGTTTTCTCAAACGGAACCTTAATGACATTGCCCCGCAAGTAGCCCCACACGCGAATCGCCAAATGCACGGCTGACGCGGTCACACAGGTGGCCGCAATCAGGTGCAGAAACAGGAGCAACCGGGCGATCGACTCGAAAACAACCATGTGAGAATCAGGGTGCGAATTCAGAGGAGTAAATCAATGAGAGCTGGCGATGCAATCGAGCGTTAACGATGTTCGAGATGACAGGCACCGCAACTGTCGGCGATGCGGCCGAGCAGTTTCTGGACTGATCCATAATCGCGACGATCGGCGGCCGCGACAAGCGAGGCGGCAAGATTTCGATATTCCCCCGCGTATTTTCGCCAACTCGTTCGCTTGCCACGCGTGGGAATGTGTGATTGCAGCCGGGTTCCTGTCTCGGTCATTACGACCGCGTGTGCTCGGACTTGCTTCCAGATCCCGGCGTTGGCTGGTTTGTCTGCCAGCAGTCTCGCCAAGTCGCCGCGCACACCGGTGGGGGCGTTGATCACACGCATCAACTCGGCAATCGTCGCGGCGTGTTTTTCTTCAGCGATCGGTGCAGCGGTCGATGCGACAGCAAACTTCTCGGCGGCCGCTTCCACTTGGCCTTCGAGGAATTCGTAGGTCTCAAACCAAGCCTTCTCAGCCTCTTCGCTGCGGTAGCTCGTTTTGAGTTCGGGGTTCATAAAGCCCACAGGGGCTTCGTTGAACACGAACACCTTGTGAGTGACGCTCGCTGATTTCAGTTGATTGGTGAACGTTGCATGCTGGGCCTCTTCAATCAACGACATCCGCGTGCGAACATCCATAACTCCTGTGCGAGTACGTCGTAATGCCGAGAGCGTAACGGCATCGGGTTGTGCGAAGCCGTGAATCATCACACAGCCCTGCAAACCCTGATCAGCCGCCAACTCGACTGCCCACGCCGCTGCCCGTGACCAGCCGAGCACACCGATGCGATCGGCGTCCACCTTCGTATGGCGACGCAGCCAACCGACGGCGCTGGATAAGTCGGCCAGCGTTTTCGCACGATTCGTCGCGGCGTCCGTGTTGTTCTTCGTCACAATGGGTGACGTGTTGATTCGTTCCGAGTCGATGCGAAGCAGCAACACGGCATAACCGATGCCGGCCAGTTCCTTGGCAGTGTTTTCATACCATGCGCTGGAATTGTTCCCATCGGGAATGATGATCAAACCTGGCAGCGGAACGGCGGCCTCTCGTCGTGCGAAGAACCCGGTTTGCTTGCCTGTCACACCGGTCCAGCTTGCCGGCTCGGTGCGAACGGTGATGCGATGCGTGGCCGCGAAGAGATCGAGGAACAACGGTAGTGGAGGCAGCGTGCCTTCGGCTTGCTTCAGGCGAACGGAAGTCGCCGGTTGTTCCGCGTGACTCGCGCCGGCAGCCAGCAGCAGGCCCATCACGCACGCAAAGCGTGTGTTGCGGACCAACGGAGAGAATGTGAAACGGAAACGGCTCATTTTACCTCCAAGTCGATTCCTGCGATGTGTTCGTGATCGGCCTTGGTGTTGTTGGTGTCGAGACGCACGAGGTAGACGCCCGGTTCGTCGATGTGAAACATCAATCGCATGCCGATGCGGCATTTCGGTTTGAAGTTCATGGTGACATGCCCGCGGGTCACGATTTTTCCTCGGACTTCTTTTTCTTCATCGCTGCCTTTTTTTGCATCGATGGGAGGCAAGGCTTTCTGACCGACTTTGTCGATCTTGACGATGAAGTACCGCACCTTAACGTCTTTCAATACGCCATGCGGATAGACGTTGGTCAGAATGAATTGCAGCACCAACGGATCACCCGCCTTGGCGGTCACCTTCGAGCGAGGTAACGACCCGCCGATCGGTGGTTCTTCATCCGATTTCGCCAGCGCGCGACCATCCGGGCCGATGACTTCCATCGTGATCACGGCATGCTCGGCTCGGGCCGAGGAGACGCCGGAGAACATCACGGCGATTGCGAGGAGAGTGATGAAACGAAGCATGGAGAAATCCTCAAAACTGTCACGCATTAATTTGTCTTGAGCGAAAGAACCGAGACTGACCGCTTTCGGCTTTCCACTCTCCGCTTTTCATTCAACGAGTATGTCAATGGCCGCAAAATGTTCGTGGCCATGCGAGATCAACGTGCCGATGGTTTCGACCCGCACGAGGTAGCTGCCCGGTTTGCGAATCGTCAATCCGAATTGCCCGCTGGCCTTTTCTTTAGGTTTGAACTCGAGCGAGAGAATGCCCTCGTGAACCACATCCTTGTCGAGCTTGGGCACTTTTTCCTGGCCCGCTTTGTCGATCTTTACGACGAAGAAATGTACGAGGAGGCCGGTCAGCGTGTCGGCATCGGCTGTGTTGGTTGCCGTCCAGTCAACGGTCAACGATTGGCCCGCCTTGGATTTGACGATCAGCCGCGGGGGTTGCTTCTTCTTTTTGGCCCCCAGTTTCTTTCGCAGCTCCGAAATGCGCGTCTGCTTCGTTTGCACCGGTTTCTCACCGGCTGTGACCTTCACCACGATCTCGAAATCCTCGGCCATAGCCGTTGAAGTGACGAAGCACGCTACCAGAGCGATTGACAGGCGAAATATCGAGGCCCAGTGCATAATGAGTATCCGTAGAGATCAAGGATGACCGATGGTTGGGACTCCCTAAATTGTACTCTAGACGTATCCGTTTGTCTTTTCGACGGGGGTGAGTACAATGGGGGATTCCCCTCTGGCGATTCTCGCCGACTTGGCAGTGAATGGAAAGACAATGACGGAACCGACGACCGCTCCGGAAACGGATCGAACCGATATGTATCGGGGCGAGGTGGATCCTCGCGGCGAAGAGCTGGTGCTTGTCCTCGACTTCGGGTCGCAAACCGCCCAACTCATCACCCGTCGGGTCCGCGAGCAGAACGTCTTCTGCCAGATGGTGCGGCACGACCTGTCCGCCGAGCGAATTCGCGAGTTGAACCCGAAGGGGCTGATCCTTTCTGGTGGCCCGGCCAGCGTTTACGGAGACGGCGCACCGCAGCCCGACCCGGCGATATTCGACCTGGGCATTCCCATTCTCGGCATCTGCTACGGCATGCAGATCACCTGTAGATCGCAGGGGAACACCGTCATTCCCAGCGACTCGCGGGAATTCGGACGCACCGATTGTGCCACCACATCCTCCGATCCACTCTTCGAGGGTCTCCCCGCCGCGTCGACCGTCTGGATGAGTCACGGTGACCAAGTCGAAGGCTTGAACACCAACTTCGTCTCCCTCGCTCAAACCGATACCTGCCCGGTCGCCGCCGTCAAACATCGCGAACGGCCGCTTTACGGATTACAGTTTCACCCCGAAGTCACGCACACTGAATACGGCGGACGTCTGCTGGCGAACTTTGTCCGCACAATTTGCGGTTGTCGCGGGACTTGGAAAATCAGCTCGCTCATTGACCGCGAGATCGAAACCATTCGCGAGCGCGTCGGCAGCAACCGGGTCATTTGCGGACTCTCCGGCGGGGTCGATTCCTCGGTCGTCGCGGCGCTGTTGTATCGCGCGATCGGCGATCAACTCTCGTGCATTTTCGTTGACAACGGCCTGCTGCGAAAAGGAGAACGCGACGAAGTTGAAGAACGATTCGCCAGCCACTTCAAAACCGACCTGCACGTCGTCGACGCGGGCGATCTTTTCCTGAACGAACTGGCCGGCGTCAGCGATCCTCAGAAAAAACGCAAGATCATCGGTCGCCTGTTCATCGACGTCTTCCGCGAAGAAGCCAAGTCGATTCCCGACGCCCATTTCCTGGCACAAGGGACGCTGTACCCCGACGTCATCGAATCAGGAGCCAACCCTGACGGCCCGGCCGCGACGATCAAGTCGCATCACAATGTGGGCGGCTTGCCCGAAGAACTCGGTTTTGAACTCATCGAGCCGTTGCGTGATTTGTTCAAAGACGAAGTCCGCAACATGGGCCTCGAACTGGGGCTGCCGGACAATCTCATCTGGCGTCACCCCTTCCCCGGCCCCGGTTTGGCGGTTCGCTGTTTAGGTGCCATCACGCCGCCCGGCTTGGAAACGCTCCGCGAGGCGGATGCGATTCTCATCGAGGAACTGCACAACGCCGGGCTGTACCGCGACATCCAACAGGCGTTCGCCGTGTTGCTGCCCGTGCAATCTGTCGGCGTGATGGGTGATGACCGCACCTATGAAGACACCATCGCCATCCGAGCCGTCCAGACCGACGACTTCATGACGGCCGACTGGTACCACCTGCCCTATGAAGTTTTAGGCCGCATCTCCACGCGAATCACCAACAGCGTTCGCGGCGTGAACCGGGTCGTTTACGACATCAGCTCGAAACCCCCGAGCACGATTGAGTGGGAATAACAACGGTTTCTCAGCCAGACACGGGTTCCAACGCCGCGAAGCGTCGCACAATTTCTCGCGCGCTGCGTAACCCGTCGACGGCGGCGGAGATGATGCCGCCAGCGTAACCGGCTCCCTCGCCGACGGGGTACAGCCCGGCGAACCCCGGTGTTTCCCGTGAAACGTGATCACGATCAATCCGCACCGGTGAGCTGCCGCGCAGTTCGGGGCCGACCAGCATCGCGTTCTTCAGAAAACCGCCCCGCCACTTGCGATCCATAATCGGCAACCCTTGGCGAATGGCCGTGGCGATGACCGGCGGAATCAACTGTGCCAAGTCGAGCGGTTTCGCGCCGCGCTGGTAAGAACAGTCGAACGTGGCTGCCGGGTCCGGTGCGCGACCGGCCAGAAAATCGGCGGCCGGTTGTATCGGGCAATCGTAATTCCCACCCGCGACCCGAAACGCGAGCGCCTCGTATTTTCGCTGCAACTCGACACCCGCCAACGGATGGTCGCTGCCGAATTCCGACGGGTCCAGCGTGATCATCAGCCCGCTGTTGGCGAAGGGCGTGTCGTGTCGCGAGTTGCTCATGCCGTTGGTGCAGAACATCTCGGCTTCCGAGATACTGGGAATGATCACCCCGCCGGCACACATACAGAAGGTAAACACGTCACGCTGGCCACGTGCGACGAGCGTGTAATCGGCCGCCCCCAGAAGTTCGCGATCGGCTGGCCTCCCGTACTTGTGACGATCGACCTGTTCCTGCGGTTGCTCGATGCGTAACCCGAGTTGAAACGCCTTCGGGAGCATCGGCAAGCCCAGATCGTGTAGCATCCGGTACGTGTCGCGAGCACTGTGACCGATACCAAGGATGACTTGCGAAGCAGCGATGCGACCGCTCGAAGTGTGGATGCCTTGCAACACACCATCAACGACATCCAGCCCTTCCAGGCAACAACCGAACCGATACTCGCCGCCTAACTCTTCGATGCGTCGTCGAAAGTTGCGGCAAATCAACGGCAGTCGGTTGCTACCTAAATGCGGCCGATGTTCGTAACGGATCGATTCCTTGCCGCCGCATTCCACGAACCGTTCGAGCACCCAATCGACATCCGGCCCACTCATGCGGCAGGTCAGCTTGCCGTCACTGAAACACCCTGCCCCACCTTCGCCGAACAGGTAATTGTTCTCGGCATCGAATGCACCGCCCGAGTCGAACAGTCGATTGGCAACCACCCGTTCCTTGACCGCCTGCCCCCGATCGATCACCAGCGGCCGATACCCCTTCACCGCCAGATAGTACCCGGCGGCCAATCCCGCCGGACCGGAACCGACCACGATCGGCCGATCGTTCAACGCTTCGTGCCCCGGTTCGGCATCATCGAACTGCTTTGGCTCAAACTGTGAGACGTGGGGATGATCGAGCAATTGCTCAAACCGCGCTGTTTCGTCGGCCAGGTCGACAGTCACCGAATAAACGAACTGCAATCGATTCCGCTGCCTGGCATCGAGGCTTTTTCGCAGAATTCTCAGCGAGGTGATGTCATCGACTGCTACCCCGATCGCCTTGGCCACCGCCGGGCGCAATTCGGCTTCGGGGTGTTCGATGGGGAGACGGAGATCAGTGAGACGGAGGGGCATGGTTTGGAATTGGCCGCGGACCTGTCGGTACGCGGACTGCGTTCGCGGATAGACGCGGATCAGGTTAGATGCTTCACTCGACGGACTTCGTGAGTGGACATTCGGCGTTGCGAGCGTGCCGTATTGTGACCGTTTTTCCTGCGTCCCTCGCTTACGCTTCGGGTTACTTCTTCAATAAAAACGGTGCGCCGATGGTTTTTGTTTTGCGGCGGTAGACTTTGTCGGTGCAGGTGGCATAGAGCACATCGAACTTTTCACCGGCGAAGACGATGTTGGAGAGGAATTTGTTTTGGGGTTTGGCGATCACGCCGCCCATGCGGCCGGTGGGGTCGAACATTTGCACGCCCGCGTATGTGGCGACGTACAGCCGGCCCGCTTTGTCGACCGTCATGCCGTCAGAGCCGGGAGTTTCGCGGCCGGGGAGTAATCGTAGCGGGCCGTAGTAGCGTTCTTTGAATTTGAGTTGGCCGTTTTTTTCGACGCGAAATGTCCACAGCAGCGCGTTGTTGCTGTCGGTGACGACCAGGGTGCCTTCATCAGCCGTGAGGATGACGCCGTTGGGGCGGAAGCCTTTGACGACGACGGTTTTCGTTTTTCGATCGGGGCTGACGTACCAGACTTGTTCGTTCGAGGGGTCGGTGAAGTAGATGCTGCCATCCGAACCGACGACGATGTCGTTGGAGTTCACGTCTTCTGCGACGACTTCGAATTTGCCATCGGTGGAATAGGCAACGATTTGCCGGTCACCGTTACGACATCCGTAGAGTTTCCCGTCGGTGCCGAACATCAAGCCGTTGGTGCGGGCGGTGTTCTCGGCGAAGAGCGTGACTTTTCCGGCGAGGTCGATCTTGTGAATTTTACTGGCGCGGACGTCGGTGAAATAGACTTCGCCTTTCGCGTTGACCGCCGGGCCCTCGGTGAATTCGTAACCCTCGGCCACCAGTTCCCAAGATTCGTCATCGAGCAACACTTGCGACAACGGCATGTCTTGCGCGCGGGCGACGGAGAGGGTCAGGTAGACTATCGCAAAAAAAGGAACGAAGCACTTCGACACGATGTTCTCTCCACGGCGGGTTGGATCAATTGTTGATCGGGATTGTAATGCAGTGTGTGATTGAATCACCAGCAAGCAGGCCGGGCTTTGTTGGAAAACGCGCCGGAGCCTGAATCATAACCCGACGCGTCAGCGAGGGACGCAGGCGAATCGAGCCGACTCCCTGCGTCCCTCGCTGACGCGTCGGGTTAACTGGAGTTCTCCGACAAAGCCTAACGTTTGACGAATCCGAGTTTGGCGATCGGGATGCGCAGGAAGAACAGGCCGGGGCCACCTTCTTGGTCTGTCGAGATGTCGTAGAATACGACGCCGATTGTTTTCGCATCGAGTTGCACGGTCCGTGGGCAGGCGCGGCCACCGATGGGCCGACCGGGTGCGTGGTAAGTGTAGGCGTGCTTCCAGGTGAGGCCATCATCGCGTGAGATCACATAACGAATGGTGTGGCCGCCCACGCCGGGGCCGATGATTTCTGAGGCGAGTAGCCAGCTGTTCTTCAAGCAAACCATTTCATGTCGCCAGCCCTGCGTCTTGAGATCGGGGAAGGTCTCGATGCCGGTCCAGGTCTTGCCGTCATCGGTTGATCGCAAACCTTGTCCGCTGATGTAAGTTCCTTTAGGCGTGCGGACGATCGGAATCAACCCATGCACGCGACCGTCACCGAAGGGCTTGCTGGTTCCGGAAGCTGGGTCGAAGATGAAGGTCTTGTCATCGAGCGAAACCAGCCAGCGGCCGGATGAGAGTTCGACGATCGGGTGCCGGATGATACTGCGCACTTTCGGGTCGCGTGGAAACGCTTTGGGTTCGCTCCAGGTTTGACCGTCGTCTTTGGAGAGCGAATAGAGAACCGAACGTGGCTCCTTTTGGTTGGTGTCGGTGCTCCAGCGATTCCAGGCATGCAGCAGTTGCCCGTCAGCCAAGGTCGTCAGCGAGCCGGGGTAGTAGGTTTTCTTAACAGTGTGCGGAAACGCTTTCGGTTCGCTCCAGGATTTGCCGTCGTCGATCGAACGGGTGATTCGCAAGTCGACATGATTGATGTGTCCGTAGGTGACGACAATGGTGCCTTTCCCGCTAATGCAGGCGGCGGGGTGAATGTGGCCGTTGACTGGTTTCGCGATGCGGACCAGGCCGGGTTTGCCCGATTGGTCGGCCAGTTTTGCGAGGAAGGTGGCTTCACGTTCGGCCACGTATTCCTTGTAGCCGGCCGGGTCGACGAAGGCTTTCTGTTTGTCACCCGCTTTGAAACGATCGTACTTGGCGAGCATGCCGTAGTACGCACCGTGCGCACCGAGGAACACGTCGCAGGGGAGTGCCTTCAGCGTCTTGAACGTCTTCTTATAATCGGCCGCGATCTCCGGGTAGGCTTTGTTGCCGACGAGTTGATAGCCCGGGTTCACGTTGGGGCTGCCGACGATAACGACATTCTGTTTTTTGCTTCCTTCGGTGACCTGGCAGGCCCAAGTTGTGCAACCCGGGGTGTGGCCGGGCGTTTTGTGGGCGACGAGAGTTGTGTCACCGAGTGTCACTTTTTCGCCATCTTTCAACACACGATCGACCGCGCACTCCTTCCAACGGCTGTCGGTGTAAAGATATTGCCCTTTGCCACCGGCACCGATCACGCCGTCGTCGCCCTGCATGACATAAACCTTGGCCCCCGTCGCTTCCTGGGCGGCCGCATGACCGGCGACGTGGTCGCTATGTGCGTGGCTGGCGAGCAGGATTTTGACGTCGCGCATCTTGAAACCGAGCGATTCCACTGAGGCACGAATGAGGGGCACGGTTTCCTCGAAGCCGCTATTAATCAGGAAATGCCCTTTGGGCGTGGTCACTAGATAACTCGAGATGTTCTTCGAGCCAACGTAATACACGTTGCCCGCCACGCGATGCGCGGGAAACGCGTTGTCGGTCGAAGCCTGACCAAAAACTGCGGCTGTCAGTGCGAGTGCAGAAATTGTTGAACCGAACATGCGGGGTACCTTTTTGGATGATGTTTTTTTCGGGTGGGCCTGATTACTTCTTAGTCTCCACGCGGGTGAACAGCAACAGGCGAAAATCCATCACCTGCGAACCGGGTACTTTCAACGCACGGAGCGTTAATTGGCCGGGGCCTTTCTTTAGCTTGATGGTGCCGAGTTTCAGCGACTTGAAATCTCGCACGTACGATTCCTGTCGTTTGACGCGATCGTGTTCGCCTCCGCGAATGGGTGGATCGTAGGCCGTGTCGATGGTGGCCTGCAAACGGCTGTCGTTGAAACTGAGTTCGACCGTTGCCCCGACGTCGGCCTTCTTGCAAGCGTAATGGATTTCGACTTCATACGTGCCTGCCGCAGCGACGGTCGCGTTCCAAGTGATTTTGTCTTTTGTGCTGGTCCAGTTGGTGAAGTACGAGTTATTGGGGAACCGGTTCGAGCGTTTGATGTTGCCGTGAGGGATGCCGTCGCGGGCGGGGATTTGTGTGTACTTGTAGGTGTGGTGGCCGATGAGGAAGGGGCGATCGTCCTTGCCGGAATCCAGCACGTCGCGTTTCCAGTTGTCGACAGCCTTTGACAGTCGGGATGCAATCTGGGGCTGTTGTTTGGCGATGTCCTTGTCTTGCCCGGGGTCTTTCGTCATGTCGAACAGCTTGCCCTGAAAACCGAACCGGTGTTGTTGCGTGCGCACGCTGACGCGCCCGCGCCAATGGGAGAAGATCATGCGATCGGGCCAGTCGGTCTTCTTGCTGACCAATAACGGTTCGAGGCTGGTTCCGTCGAGCGACTTCTTCGAGGCGACTTTGATGCCCGCGAGATCCGCCAGCGTAGGCAGCAGGTCGATGGCTGCGCCGATCTGTGAAACCTTGCGGACCGCCTTGATATGTCCCGGCCAGCGAATCAGCAGCGGCGAACGCACGCCCCCTTCGTCGGTCGAACCTTTACGGCCCTTCATGCCGCCGTTCCAGCGATATCCGTTCGGCCCGTTGTCGCAGAAGTAAACGACAATGGTGTCGTTGGCGAGTTTCAAGTCGTCCAGCTTTTTCAGCAACCGGCCGACGTTCCAGTCGATGTTTTCGCACATCGCCAACGCGGCTCGGACATGCGGTAGGTTCTCGCGTTTCGGATCCCGATTGTGCATGGCGAGTTTCTTGTTCTTGAACTTGTCCCACCACCTGTCCGGCACCTGCATGGGCGAATGCGGCGTGTTGTAAGGGAGATAGACGAAGAACGGGTCGTCCTTGTGCTCCTCGATGAACTGCATCGCCCGGTTCGTGAAATCATCGATCACGAAACCTTCGCCGCGCACGATTTTTCCGTTGTGATCCAGCGGCGGGCTGAAGTAGTTGCCCCAGTGTCCGGAGCAGAATCCGTAGTACTCGCCGAACCCGCGACCGTTGGGGTGATAGGGATATTGCATCCCGTTGTGCCATTTGCCGAATGCGGCCGTGGCATAACCGGCTTTCTGGAAGGTGTCGGCGATCGTCATCTCATCGAGGTCGAGCCGTTCGCCACCGGCGGACGTGCTGTAGACTCCCCCGCGCGGGTGATACCGCCCGGTGAGAAACTCGGCTCGTGTCGGCGAGCAGACGGGACAGACATAGAACCGATCGAAACTCGCCCCGTCGCGCGCGAGGCCGTCGATGTTCGGTGTTTACAGGTTGCGGTTGCCGTTCAGGCTCAAATCGCCCCAACCCTGGTCGTCGGTAAGCACCACAACAACATTCGGTCGCTCGGCAGCGAACGTTCTGGCGCTCAGGCTGAAAGCAGACACTGCGACCAGCAACAACGCGACGAGTCGTATGAAAACTTGAGACATGGTGGGTGCGGTCTGCTAAAGGAACTGCGAGCAACGACCGTCATTCGGCATTCGCAGCCGAGGTCGTCGTTCACTCCATCCTACTGTCGAAACGACGGCCTGTCTTCATTCCGGATGCGGCAATGTCCCCGCCCGGCCTGATCGCTCTTCGTTTCGGCGCGTCCGCGAATGCGGTATCCTGACCGGCATGAGCATTTACGAACAATACGGGATCGCGCCCATCATTAACGCCAGTGGAACCGTCACGCGATTGGGCGGTGCCCCCATGCCCCAGGCCGTGCTGGATGCCTTCCGAGAAGCCGCTGGCGAATGGGTGCCGCTTGATCAACTCCAAGCGGCCGCCTCGAAACGGATTGCCGAAATCACGGGGACGGAGGCTGGGTTGGCGACGGCCGGTTCGGCTGCCGCATTGACGGTGGGAGCCGCTGCGATCCTCACCGGTCTCGATCCGGGTCGCATGGAACGCCTCCCACATTGCGACGGTTTCCCGCATGAATTTGTTGTCGCTCGCGAACATCGCAGCGGGTATGACCACGCGGTGCGGGCAGCCGGTGTGAAATTCGTCGAAGTCGGCTTCAATGAGATTGTCTCGAACGCGGGTGTCCGTCGCACCGAGGCGTGGGAATACGAAGCGGCCTTCACCGAAAACACCGCCGGCGTGTTCTACGTCCACACACCCAACCCGGCCACCCCGTTGCGAGAAGTTCTCGAAGTCGCTCACCGTCACAACTTGCCCGTGTTGGTCGACGCCGCCGGTGAACTCCCGCCACGAAGCAACCTGCGCGACATCGCCGCGACGGGAGCCGACCTGGTCGCCTATAGCGGCGGGAAGTCGATTCGCGGTCCGCAATCGACCGGCATTCTGTGCGGGAAACGCGACCTCATCGCGTCCGCCGCGTTGCAGATGCTCGACATGGACGATCACTTCGAGTTGTGGGATCCTCCCGGCGACTTCCTCGATAAGAGTCAACTCGTCGGGATTCCGCGTCATGGAATCGCGCGCGGTATGAAG
>Ga0115002_10003516_pt1 | contig 19502 bp, 24 predicted proteins | sample ArcticOcean_MG_C_8_FD_89576 | JGI IMG/M metagenome (GOLD analysis project Ga0115002, IMG submission 89576) | Marine microbial communities from western Arctic Ocean - ArcticOcean_MG_CB11_86 | ecosystem: Environmental > Aquatic > Marine > Oceanic | place: Arctic Ocean: Canada Basin | collected... | reverse complement strand
AGGCATACCGGACAAGACAATGTTCGTGTCTTACAACGCTGGCTTGGTCTTTCGAAGGCTGAGATCAAGGCACTCGAAGACGACGGCGTGTTATGCAGCGAGCCGCCTCTGCAGCTTGCTGAACGCCCGCCGAGCCCTGCGCGGGACCTGGAACATGCAACTAAGCTTGGTCTCGAGCGATGAAAGTCTTAGAGATATCTACGGGCACGGCGGCAGCTTGTGCTGGATTGCTTCTAGCTGAACTTGGATTTTGCGTGGACCGCCTCGCAAGCCAATCTCGCCACCCGCATACCGACGACAGCGACAGCCGAGCTCACGAGCTGTTTTTTAATAGAGCCAAACAGACCGTCAGTCAGGATGAGATCGAATTCGAAAACTATGACGCGATTGTAGAAGATTGCGGTGAAGAGACTTTGCGAGGAATAGGTTTGAGTTATGCGGCCATGCACCAATCAAATCCTACTCTCGCGGTTGTCAGCTTGTCATACTTTGGTTTGTCGGGACCATATTCCGATTGGCTTGCAACCGACTTAAACGCGCAAGCCGCGGGAGGTGTGCTGCATGTTGCTGGATACGATGAAGAAACGCCTCGCAAACTCCCAGGTGACACCGCGGCAATGATTGCAGGGGTCCACGGCGCAACCGCAGTAATCAGTACGGTCTTCGGCATACAACAAGGTATTGAAACTGGTGTCCACGTAGACATATCGGCTCAAGATACGCTCATGCAGCACTGGACCCGTCACGTCGCCGACTACGCCTACAGCGGCACACCATTGCGCCGCCAACCGCGAGAACCGCGAGGCATTCACTTTCGACACACAGCCAAGGCCAAGGATGGCTGGATATTCATGCTGGCATTACGCCAGCCATGGCAAGACGTAGCAGCATTTCTGGGGTTAAGCGAATTCATCACTCCAGAGTTAATGCAACCTGATGCAGAGCAGCCTTGGGATGAAATGGCCGATGCATTCACCGATGCCGTCTCTCGACAAAGCCGCTACGACTGGTTTGAGCAAGCCGCCGAATTGGATTGGACCTTTGCCCCAGTTGAAGACCCTTGGGCTGTGGCTAACGGTCCACAAACGCAGGCGCGCAGCTCGATGCACGATATTCAGCTAAATGATCGCACCATCAAGATTCCCGGACTGCCCTTCCGCTTCGATTCAACAAACGGGCAGACCGATGAACAGGAGCCGCCGAATGAGTGAAGCCAATCAAGCCGACAACGCATGGCGCCAGCTTGCCAATACAGCCGACAACAAAAAGGGCTCAATTCACGACGACGCAACCGCGCAAAAGCTGGGGTTCAAGAAAGCCTTTGTTCCGGGTAGCGTCGTTGCCAATTTCGCTATGCCCACGATCTTGCAACATTTCGGCCACGCATGGCTCGAGTGCGGATGGTACGACTTCAATTTCGTTTCGCCCGTCTACATCGACGAGGAAGTACGAACTGTCTGTGACGATGCGAGCGGCGTATTTACGTGTCGCATCGAAACACGCGCCGGTCGGTTGTGCGCTCACGGCACCGCTGGAGCATCGGGCTCTCTTCCTCCTCTCCAAACAGAGGGACAAACCGACGACGCCTCAGTATTTCCACGCGCCGTGCTCGGAACTCGCTTCGAACTAGACATCCACATTCGGCGCAAGGACGCAGAGCCACTGTTGACGGCCAGCCATGACAAATCGGTGCAGTGGCGCGATTGTGTACCGCCAGAACACCTAATGCCTATTGCGTTACACATGATTGATTTCAAAAAGCTACCAACCGACGGCGTTGCCCACCCAGGCAGTTGGGCCCAACATGCAATCTCGGTCCACTCACAGATTCATTGCGATTGCGACTATCACATTGTCGAAACACTCGCAGAGAAAGGCATCTCCGAGCGCACACAGTACGTCTCCTTTCAGTTTCACGTATTTGACCAAGGCGACGTTGAAGTCGCAGTCGGTCGACACAAGTGCAAGTTCCTAAGGAAATTGGACGGGGTGGAGGGTTAGCGTGGTCGACCTCCACAAGCGCGGGATTGGGGCGGATACGGTTGGACTGCTCGAAGGGCTCGCATCGACGCGAGCTATCCGGCGCTACACGAATGAACCGATCCCAGACCACGACTTGCGCGACATACTTTGGGCAGCGACACGCGCACCAAGCGGTTCCAACCGTCAACCTTTCAGATTCGTAGTACTAACGGACTCGCCACGCGCCATTGAAGCGAAGGCGCTCATTGGCGCGGCCGCGATTGAACTTTGGGATGCGAAACGCAAAAACGACCAATACGACAAAGGCAGCGGCAAGGACCCCAATTCGCCGAAATCGCGCTTGGCGCGCACTATGCGACACTACGTCGACAACTTGCACCAAGTGCCATGCCTTGTTCTGCCATGTCTGGTGCGTTACCGAGAACCCAGCTTAATGGAAGGTGCGTCGATCTACCCGGCCGTGCAAAACCTATTACTAGCCGCGCGTGGTTTAGGCTACGGCGGCGTTATCACTGGCTTCCACGGCCGCGTGAACAAGCCTCTCAAAGCCCTTCTTGGTATCCCACAGGAAGTGCCCATTATGTGCACGATCACGCTCGGCAAGCCGCTCGGCAGCCACGGTCCGGTGCGGCGACGGCCAATGCGGGAACTTGTTTTTACGGATGAGTGGGATACTGCCCCCGTTTGGGCGATCGACCCGCCCGCAACCGAATTCACCAGCGCAGGGCCGCCAAAGTAGCTCTGGGTCGCTCTCAGCGTACCTGACACAAGAGCCCTCCGAGTGCCGGACATGAACGGGCACTAGTTCACATTTCGCAACAGGGCGCGTGGATCGACGACTAGTCATATCTGCGAGCCATGTCACATCTCGTAATCGACGTCACCACTAGCATGTATGTGGCAAAGCAAGATTTGGACGTGTTTACAGATGATGGCAAACACAGCGAGCGATATCGCACGACAGAAGATAGCGGAAGCTAAGAAGGCCGAGCGCGCTGAGGTCAACGGGCGCAAGCTCAAGAACTTTTTCCGCAAGCCCCAATATCAAATCAAGTACTCCAACTATTTGATTGCAGGTGGCCTTTTAAGCATCTGCGCAACGGCCTCATTCATCCAGCTCAAGCTAGTTGAAGTCGACGACTTATTGAATTCGCCCGATGCCGTTGGCTTTGGCACGCAGGTGCAAATCTATGACGCCTTGGCCGACGTGGCGCAACTGGCTTTCATGGGTTTCGCAGGATTTGTCGTGTATGCCTGTATCCTGTCCTTGATTATGAGCTATCGGATCGCCGGTCCAATGGTCGCCATCCTCGCATACATAGATGAATTGAAGAAAGGCAACTATACCTACCCTCGTGAGTTGCGCAAAAGCGACGAGCTCAAGCCGATTCACGAAGGATTAGAAGAGCTGGGCGTGGCGCTCAGGACGCGGGAATGAATATGCGTTTACGCCAGCAGGGAATATCGTCGCTGCAAGTCATCGTCATCATTGCAGTCGCGTGTGTGCTATTTGGCTGGACTGTCACCTTCAAACACTTTACGGACCGCATGAATACCGCCAAAACCAATGCCCACTTTCTTAGTGCGGTGACAATGGTCAAGAACACGGTGAACGAAAGCGAACACTCGCTGAGCGCTAGCCAGTGGGTTGGACGACTCAATTCCCGGGCCTTGACTGCGACAAATGGCGGACCCGCGTTTATCGTCAATGATGCAGGCAACAAAGTCACCGGGGCTATTGGCGTTGCGGTAGACAACTACGGAGCCGATGTGCACGTCGTGCGGCCAGCCTACCTGGGCTTACGCTCGATCCGCGCCGTTGTGCGCGACAGGGAAGTCACGTTCATTCGGGTCAGACGCCACCGATCCTAACTCAGCCGCCTGATTTTCTTGGGTGAACCTTCGCTTGTTTATCAATGGTATTTCCTGCGCATGTGCTCGACCGATTTACGCACAATCTCATGCAGTACATCGAGGTCAATGTTCGAAAGGCGCCCCAGATACAAACATGACGAACCGGTCTTATGTTTGCCCAGCCGCGCCAATAAGTCCTGGTACTCGGAAAAGCCCGGCATGATGTAAACCACCATATTCGCTTTGCGCGCGGCCAACGACGTCAAAACACTATCGCCCTCACACCCGCTGTCCTAGACATAGTGATAGTTACCGAAACCCACCGACTTACCACTCCAACACCCACCTTCTTCACCGCTCGCATCTTCCATCAACGGCAGGAGTTGGAATGCATCCTCTCGGCGGCCTTTGTTTTCTATGCCGTTTAGGTAGGTCTGAACATCTTTGTCCATCGGCTGCAAAGCATTAACGTTCGCCATATATTTACCTCGTTGTAAGTCCACTCCCAAAGGTACCGGCCGACCATTAACGCAGTCAACAGCATCTCGTGCCTCCCCTTTTGCACGATAGCCAGGTAGATTATGCCTGAATAGTTTCAAGCGATAAGGCAAGCATGATCAACATATACCACGTCACGGGCACCCGCGGTGTTCGCGCCATCTGGACTTGCGAAGAACTCGCTATTCCATATGAAGTTACAAAGGTCGACTTTTCGGCAGAATTTCGCGCCAGTCCGGAGTGGCGGTCTATCAATCCGGTCGGCAAAGTTCCAGCTATGACGGACGGTGACCTTGTGATGTTTGAATCTGGCGCGATGGTGCAATATTTACTCGACCGCTATGGCGAGGGTCGCTTGCAACCCGCGGCCGGCACGCCGGAACATGCCATCTATTTGCAATGGTCGTGGTTTGCCGAAGCGACCTTCGCGCGGCCACTAGGCGAAGTCGTCAATCACGGGCGCGCCTTTCCAGGCGAGGCACGCCAACCCGAAGTCGTTGGCGAAATGCAAAACCGTGCAAAAATGTGTGCCGATGCCGTCGCGCAATCCATGCAAAACCGCGACCACATCCTAGGTTCCGATTTTAGTGCCGCCGACATTATGTTGGGGTATACGTTGATGCTCGCCCAAAACCTACTCGACAGCGGCATTCCGGATGCCCTGCAGCCGTATTGGCAACGCCTGGCGAACCGCCCGGCGTTTGCCATTGCACGAGACGCATGACCTTTCTTCTCGCACACCCACAACTCGATGGAGACACATATGCCAACGACAACGTTGCTCTATGCTGCAATCTTCGGCGTTATGAATATCGCCCTCGCCTTCCCCGCCGGTCGGATGCGCGGCACAACCGGCGTTTCTGTTGGTGACGGCGGCAATCCGCAACTCACTCTCGCCATGCGCCGCCACGCAAACTTTACGGAGTATGTGCCACTCACTCTGATCCTGTTTGGACTCCTTGAGGCCAACGGGCTATCAAGCGCAACGATACATATCTTCGGTGCTTTGCTGTTGTTGTTTCGCCTTCTACACGCGTTTGGGTTAAATGCCGACTCGATTCAAAGTGTGCCACGTGGCCTCGGTGCGGGCGGAACGGCACTTGTCACGGTCGTCATGTCCATTTGGGCCATCGTGCTTTTTTTCCAATAGTCTAATCACCGGTTCTCGCCAGGAAAATCTTATGTCCATTTCCGAATTCAGTGTCACCGACCACGTCGCGCACATCACTCTCAATCGCCCTGATGCCATGAACGCGTTGAATCCAGAATTGCGTTTCGCACTGTCCCAACACTTCGACGAAGTCGAACAGAACGAGAATATCTGGCTCGCCGTTGTAACCGGAGCCGGCGAGCGCGCTTTCTGCGCCGGGGCCGACCTCAAACATCGCAGCATCGAGCGTAAAGCAAGCAGCGAACAGCGTGCCGAGTGGGCCCGAATGGAGCGCGCAACCACCCCGCTCACCCAACGCTGGCAGTTTCCTAAGCCGGTTATCGCTAAGGTCAACGGTTTTGCATTGGGCGGCGGACTGGAACTGGCCATGTCATGCGATATCATCGTCGCGGCAGAGCAAGCTGAATTCGGCTTGCCCGAACCGCGTCGCGGTCTAATCGCCGGCGGCGTTGGCGTGCACCGGTTACCACGCCAAATTGGGCTGAAGCCGGCAATGGGATATCTATTGACCGGGCGTCACATGAGCGCGCAACGTGCCTACGAATTGGGGCTCATCAACGAAGTAACTGCGCGTGACGACCTGGACGCAGTTGTTGATGGTTGGGTGGCGGACATCTTACGTTGCGCACCGTTAGCTGTGCGTGCAACCAAAGAGGCAACCATGCGCGGTTTAGACATGCCACTTGCGCAAGCCTTCTATACCCAATATCCATCTGAGGCGAAGCGAATAACAAGTGAGGATGCGTTGGAAGGGCCAACCGCCTTTGCAGAAAAACGTCAACCGAATTGGCAGGGTCGTTAGCACGCAATCGCACAGGAGCTGTAGAACCGTGTGGGAGCGTCTTCAGAGAGTATCGCAAAACACCTTCTTCAGCACTTATTCCACTCCGCTGCGCTCCGCACTCACACATCCATGTGTTCGCTTGGCAGCAAAATCAATCACTTAGCTTGAGCGTTTGGATTTCTTCGTCAAGATCCGACGTATCAGGCATTGCACGACCTGCGCGCTTATACCAATACGCAGCATTGGCTTCGTCACCCTCCAATAAGTGCACGATAGCGTGGGCCCAGCTCGCGAGGTCCGAAGAATCTGCCTGCACTATTTCGTGGGCTGCTTGCCACTCACCGCGCTCTAGATGCTCGATCGCCTGTTTTAGATCTCCCATTTGTTCCTCACATATCTACTAACGGAAACGGATCTGCCTTAATTACTGTACTGACTCTCCACCGAACGCGTAATGAATGCATCCCGAGCAGCTTCCCAGTCGTTTTGCGCCCATTGACGCAAAGCCGAAAGGGGAAAGTGTGTTCCCGGACACGTCGTCTCATCACCGCGCACCTGACGATGGCCGCCTAACTGAAGATCGCCAAAACGCACTTTTAAATGCACCAATAATTCACGCAATGCAACGAGTTGCGCTTCACTTGGCACTTGTTGATCACAGTCGCCTTCGAGCCCAATGCCAACCGAGGAAGGGTGCATACCTCGCTCTTGCTCCGGCAACAATTGCAGAACTTGCCCATCGCCACCAATGACGAAATGCAAAGCGCCGGCGGTACAGGCGCTGTGATGGATAATAACGAATTTCATGGCCCAAGCTTAGCGGAAGGCGGCGGCGCGAAAAAGATCGCGGCGGTCAGGCCATAGAACCGGATATTGAGATGTGAGGGGAAAGGAGCGGGCCGCTTGCAACTCAAGCAGCCCGCTTAAGAGCTAGTGACGGCGATTAAACCGGTCACCGCGCTTACCGAGTCGGCCATCGATACGGCTGCCTTTGCAATCCAAACGCTTGATTCCCTCGCGCAAGCGCTCCACGATCATTCGCGCCTCAAAGTGCACCAACACGGATACCAAAGCTATTATCCCCGCAACCATAATCCCCGCCACAGAATCGCCCCAAATACCCGTATAGATTGGCATTATAACTGTAGCGAATTAGTCGCTCCCGTGACCAGCGCATTTGCCTACTATAAATGGAGGGCAACTCGGGCGTAAGATCGAGGCATGCGCTATACATTCGCCTTATTGTTGACCGGTTTACTGCTAACCCTGCCACCCACGGCCGGATCGCAAAGCACGGCACCGGAGATCTGGGTCGTCAATCTCGATGGCGCGGTGGGTCCGGCGTCAGTGGACATGATCATACGCACCATCGACGACGCTACCAGCGGCCAAGCGCAAGCTGTGATCCTGCGCATGGATACACCCGGCGGGCTCGATGCTGCCATGCGCGACCTAGTTGAGGCTATCCTCGCGTCGACCATACCGATCATCACCTACGTTGCCCCAGATGGCGCTCGCGCAGCGAGTGCCGGCACCTATATAGCCTACGCAAGCCACATCGCAGCGATGGCACCTGCCACCAACATAGGGTCTTCGACTCCGGTTTCGATTAGTGGTCCTGCTACACCTGCACCCGGACCGGCTCCGGGGAAGCCACCGTTGCCGTCCCTCGATTCGGATGAAGAAGCGCCGTCAACGGCGGTTGCAGCCGACCCAATGACCAACAAAATCGTCAATGACGCCGTGGCTTATCTTCAAAGCCTCGCAGAACTCCGCGGCCGTAATATCGACTGGGCGGAAGCTACGGTACGCGAGGGAGCAAACCTACGCGCGACGGAAGCATTAGCACAAAACGTCATCGACATAGTGGCGACATCAATTAACGATCTCATGCTACAGCTCGATAACAGGCAGGTTGCAATGGCCACGGGCTCCGTCACCTTACGGACAAAAGATGCGCGGATCGTCCAAATCGAAACCGATTGGCGCCACGAGCTATTGTCAATAATCACTGATCCGTCGATCGCCTATGGCTTGTTACTCATCGGCGTCTACGGTCTGATCTTCGAGTTCTACAGTCCCGGCATGATCTTTCCGGCAGTCACCGGGGTGATTTGTATTCTGGTCGGCGCGTACGGCTTGCAAATGCTACCGTTCAACTACGCCGGTTTCGCGCTCATCGCGCTCGGCTTGGGCCTCATAGTCGCAGAGGCCGTGACACCCACGTTCGGTGTGCTTGGCATTGGTGGTTTAATCGCCTTCGTCATTGGCTCTACTATTCTCATCGACACGGATGTACCTGGTTATTCGATACCTATCGGGGTTATTGCTGGTTTTACCATCGCGACGGGCGCTATCTTGTTTTTCATCGTGGGCGCCGCTATTAATGCCAGGCGACAGGTTGTCGTGACTGGCGTGCGCGGTATGGTTGGTGGGTCTGCGGTCGTCATTGAGGATTTCGATGGTCAAGGCCGCGTTCGAGCGTTTGGCGAAATCTGGACAGCGAGAACGGAGGGAGCGCTTAGCAAAGGCGCCAAAGTAAAGGTCACAGGTGTTGACGGATTGACTCTAACCATCACAAAAGAGGAATAATAATGCTCATCATTTCAAGCATTCTAATCGCAGTATTGTTCGCAATCATCGCGAGTGCCCTGCGAGTCCTGCGGGAATACGAGCGCGGCGTGGTGTTCATGCTGGGTCGTTTCTACAGCGTAAAAGGACCCGGGCTGATTATTCTGATACCCATAGTGCAACAAATGGTCCGCGTCGATCTACGCACGTTGGTAATAGATATCCCCACGCAGGATCTCATCACGAAAGATAACGTGTCGGTTAAGGTGAATGCCGTCCTCTACTTCAGAGTTGTGGATTCCGAACGCGCAATCATTAGCGTTGAGGATTACATGGAGGCAACGGGCCAATTGGCACAAACCACGCTACGCTCAGTGCTGGGCCAACATGAACTCGACGAGTTGCTCGCCGAACGGGAAAGATTGAACCGAAATATTCAAGAGCTCCTGGACCAGCAAACGGACGCCTGGGGCATCAAGGTCTCAAACGTCGAGATTAAACACGTCGATATCGATGAGAGCATGATTCGGGCCATTGCCCGTCAAGCAGAAGCCGAGCGTGAGCGACGCGCCAAGATTATTCTCGCCGAAGGCGAACAACAAGCGGCCGAAAAATTGGTCCAGGCCGCAACTCAGATGGCGGTGGAACCAGGTGCTATGCAACTTCGCTATATGCAGACATTAACCGACATCGCGGGGGAAAAAAGTTCTACCATTGTATTTCCGATGCCCGTCTCACTATTGGATGGGCTCAGTCGGCTAGTAAGTGACGACACAACAAATAACGAATAAATCTTAAGGACTCAATCTATGCGGCTTCTTGCGTTGATCCCGACCTCCCTATTCGTGGCCAGCTTTGCCGCGTGCAGTCTACCAGAACCCCCTGCTGATCCAGCGCCCCAAGATGCACAACCTACGGCGGAAGTCGAGCCCGCACAGCCGAAGGGTTTTCCAGCAATTCTTGCTAGCCAACCAGCGGATGTGCAGGCACGCTACAACTATCGTCATCCGGCAGAGACGATGGAGTTTTTCGGCGTTGCCCCAGGGATGACAGTCGTCGACGTATTACCTGGCGGTGGGTGGTATACAAAGCTGCTACTGCCGTATCTCGGCGACGAAGGCAAAGTCATTGGGACCAACTACGCAACCGGCATGTGGAAGCTGTTTGGGTATCCTCCCGAGCGCCTAAAGGAATTAGAATCTTGGGCCGATGACTGGACCGAAGGTGCGCAAGAATGGCGCGACGAAGGTGACGCAAGCGTATCCGCATTCGTATTGGGCGACGTTCCGGACTCTAACCACGGCAGCGCTGACGTCGTATTGTTTATTCGTGCGCTACACAACATGGCTCGCTTTGAAGAGCAAGGCGGATTCCTCAGCACCGCCTTAAAGAACGCCTACGATGTCTTGAAGCCGGGCGGCGTTGTCGGCATCGTACAGCACCGAGCACGTGACGACATGCCAGACGAATGGGCGGACGGATCCGCAGGCTACCTCAAAGAGTCTTACGTGACCGATATGGTGGAGGCGGCAGGGTTCGAATTGATGGGGGCGACTGATATCAATGCTAACGATCACGATCAGCCCACCACAGAGGATTTTGTGTGGCGCTTACCGCCAACCTTTCAAACAAGCCGCGATGACCAGGAGTTGCAAGCGCAGATGATCGCTATCGGCGAATCCAATCGCATGACGCTGAAATTCCGCAAACCGACCTCTTAGGCAAAGCTGAACCTTCCAATCAGTGGGATTACGGTCAAACCGCGACCCCTTCGCCACGCAATTCTTGCACTTCTCCACACAAGGGGCAGAATCGGCTGCTCCAACTTCAGCCGATGACATAGTGGTCGAACTACCCGCCATAGCTTTAACGCTGCAGCTCGCTGCCATAACTACTTTGTTGTTGTTGGCCCTGGGTACGCCCATAGCCTGGTGGTTGGCGACTACAAGAAACCGTACAAAACCGGTCGTTGAAGCGTTGACGGCAATGCCGCTCGTGCTCCCTCCAAGCGTGCTCGGGTTTTACTTTCTCGTGTTGTTGAGCCCCTCGTCACCTTTAGGTGCGTTTTGGGTCTCGTTGACGGGTAGCTCGCTGACTTTTTCGTTCGCAGGCTTGGTAATCGCATCTATCTTCTACTCACTGCCGTTCATGGTGCAACCCTTACAGAGTGCATTCGAAGCGGTCGGTAAGCGGCCATTGGAAACTGCAGCCAGCCTCAATGCTTCACCGGTCGACGCCTTCTTTTCGGTAGTCGTCCCTCTGTCGACCCGCGGGTTTCTGACTGCGGTCGTTTTGACCTTTGCCCACACGATCGGCGAATTCGGTGTCGTGCTGATGGTCGGCGGCAATATTACGGGTAAGACTCGGGTCATCTCTATCGCGATCTACGAGCATGTTGAGACTCTCAATTACGTTCAAGCCCATCAATTGGCCGCTGGGATGCTTGCTTTTTCATTTTTAGTTCTACTCGGCGTGTACGCCGCCAACAAACGAATCCCCGTGCGGGTGGCTTGATGCTGAGTCTAGATGTGCACTTGCAAATGGACGACTTCGGGCTTGATGTTACGACCGACATCGCGTCTTCCGGCGTGACCGCACTTTTCGGGCCGAGCGCTAGCGGCAAAACAACCTTGCTTCGATCAATTGCAGGATTCGAAAAGTGTACCGGAAGGATCGCGTTCGACGCGGACGTCTGGCTGGACGAATCCGTCAACTTGAAACCCTATAAACGTCCGGTTGGGTACGTGTTCCAAGAGACACGGCTTTTTCCGCATTTGAGCGTGCAAGACAATCTGCGTTACGCACAAACTCGCAGGAGGCGCCCAGGCACGATTCGTGATACGACTCGCGAAAGAGAAATTCGAGAAGCCGAAGTTGTACACACGCTTGATCTGCAACCGCTTCTCTCCCGCCGCCCGCTAGATCTGTCGGGTGGTGAAGCCAAACGCGTCGCCCTCGCGCGTACTCTGCTGAGTGCGCCAAAGCTGTTGTTGTTAGACGAGCCGTTGTCTGGGCTCGATCAATCGCGCAAGCGAGAAATCCTGCCGTACCTTGAGCGCATCTGCGCCGAATACGAACTACCGACACTATTTGTCAGCCACGCGGTTGAAGAAGTCGCGCGTCTGGCCGATCAGGTTGTGGCGCTACAACATGGCCAGGTAAAGTACGCTGGCAATGCCGCTGACTTCCTGCAATCTGCAGATACCCAACCGCTAACCCCAGTGAGCGAAGCAGGCGTGGCCTACGAGGCCGAAGTGACGGCAATCGATCAGAAATTGGTAAGCATGACACTCGTTGCCGACAACCGACATTTCGTTGCGCCGGCGTTAGATCGATTTAAGGTTGGGGCGCAGACACGCCTCTTCATTCGTGCGCGTGATGTGTCGATTGCGACCCAAAAACCGCAACAGATCAGCATACGCAACGTCCTTGCAGCGACCGTAGAGCGGATCGACGCCGATGAAACCGGCCCGTATGCCGAGGTCTACTTGCGGCTCGACCAGCAGATTCTGCATGCCCGAATCACCCGATTGGCGCTCGGCGATCTCGGACTTTTTATAGGCCAATCAGTCTTTGCCCTCGTCAAAAGCGTCAGTTTCGACGGCTAAGCTCGATACCCGCTAAAACCAGACAGGATACTAGTCCCCCGGGCACCAATTGCCGTGAAATCCGTAAGGCACCCTGTGGTCCAAATACGCAGTAGCCAATGGACCAGCAGAAACATTTTGCGCATCCAAAATGACAAGGTGACTGGCTTGGCGATTCCCATCGTATACATTTGCAAGAACGAACCCTACGCCTTCGTCGGCATCGGTTGATGCCGGCACAAAAATGGGCTCGTTGGTCGCGCATGCGTCGCCCACATCATAAATGTCCATCTTGCCCGTCGCGTGATCAACGCTGGCAATTCCATTGAAGCCGCCAACTTTTGATTCGGGTCGCGCGGCGCATGCAACGTAACCGTAGCGGTATGGCAAACCCGCATGACGCTCGTCCAAACGAGGAAACTCACACGCAATCTCATCGAGACGTTCAGACTTAAACTCATCCGTGTTCCCGGCAAGGTCGAATGTCCAGCGCGTCAGCCTCGGCACGGCCTTGTCAGGATCACCCGGGGTTCCATCTAGAAGTGGAAACAACGGGGCTTGTTCGAATTCGCACACATCGCAGATAATGACATCATCCGTCGTGTAGGAATTCATTGCATGGAATACGAACGCGGGGCCCCCTTTGAACCAACGAATATCATCAACCGTTCCGGCACGAGGCATCACCCCGATGTGCACACCCTTCTCCGGCTCCCAGGCATAGACCGGACCGCCGGCCATTGCGCGCTCCAGGGATCCGGTCAAAGGCATGATCGGAAAAATAATATGTTCGCGCGTCACCATAAAGTCATGGACCATCGCTGCATACGGAGCTTGGAACTGTTCCGCGCGGGTCAATACACCGTGCTTGTCGACAACATGAAACGTCATGTGTTCGGAGATGAGGCCGTCCGTGTTGTAACCAAAAAACAACATCTCGCCAGTCTCGGGATCGATCTTTGGATGGGCCGTCATTGGCCCCGCGAGCTTGGCGTCATAAGACCACGGGCCAATCGATTCGAGCGTGCCCGGATCTAGTTCAAACGGGGCATGTCCCTCTTCCAATGCCAACAACTTGCCCGCGTGCCAAATGATGTTGGTGTTTGCCAATCCGTCGGTCTGCACACCGGCAACGCTCTCGTCCACGTCCATTGGATTGAACGCATTAAAGAGCGAGCGACCAGCCTCCCTCTCTTTTTGCCACTTAACCGTACGCACCCACCGATTTTTATAAGCGACTTTGCCATTTTCGATGTGGAAGGCATGGATCATGCCGTCACCACCAAACCAGTGGTAATCGCCTCGCGGAGCAAACTGCGGGTTGGCACCGTTGCGGTAAAACGTGCCATATAGCGACTGCGGTATTTCGCCCTCAACAATTACGTCGACGACATCGCACTCCATTCGAATCGGTGCATATCCGCCGGTCAGATTGGGGTGATTAGGAAACGGACTTGCCATTATCTCAGTTCCTTATTAGCACGCATCGGGACAAGAGGGTCGAGCGAAACAACACAATCATGACTATAGACTAATCGCCCTGGCTTACTACCCGTGGAGGTCCACGCCTACCGGGCAGTGATCCGAACCGGTGATGTGAGGCCAGATGAATGCGTCGTGCACCAGCTTGGCGCCGGTTGGCGTGGTGAAGACGTAGTCGATCCGCCATCCCACGTTATCCTGCCGCGCGTTCCCCCATTGCCGCCACCAGGTATACAGTCCGGGCGAGTCCGGATGCTGCTTGCGCAATGTATCTACCCACCCTGCGCTTCGCCAACGGCTCATCTCATCACGTTCTTCCGGCAAGAACCCACTCGATTTGTGGTTACTTTTTGGTCGCGCCAAATCGAGTTCGCTGTGCGCGGTATTAAAATCGCCCACGACAAAGACCGGCCCACTCTTGCGCAATTGTTGCACTCGATCGAACACCGCGGCATAGAAAGCCATCTTGTACGGCACCCGGCTGTTGTCCCGGTCCTTGCCACTGCCTTTGGGAAAGTACACGCTCGCAACGCGAGTGCGCCCGAAATGCACGCACAGAAAGCGTCCCTCGACATCAAACTCCTCTACCCCAAGGGTCGTTTCAACTTTAGTCGGTGGAACTTTACTGTATATGGCAACACCGCTATATCCCGGCCGGACGGCGGGAAAAAAGTTCGCATACCAGCCGTGCGGACTACGCACTTGCTCTTCTAGTTGTTGCGGGAAGGCACGCACTTCTTGCAAGGCTAGGACATCAGCCCCGCAGGTTTCGAGGAAGCCGGTAAAACCCTTTTTCGTGCAAGCCCGCAAGCCATTGACGTTCCAACTTACAATCCGCATCGGTGTGCTCTCCTGGTAGATGACGTATTGGTACATGAACCCAGTCACGAAGCAATCGCGGCTGAAGAAGTGTCGCAAAATACCCTCTTCAGCACGTTGCGATCTGCAGATTAGGTTTGTAAGAACCAACCACGTATGATGCTTTTCTCGCGAATCATTTCAGACCAAATGTTGCAAATTGCCCGCGCCTGGTTGCTCACCCTACTTTGTTTTTCAACCTGCCCACTCATGGCACAGGACGCGCAATCAATCTATGCCGAAGTCAGCGAGAGTATTTTCCAGATACTGATCATCGAAAGAGAATCCGGCAAAAAGGTTGCGATCGGATCGGGATTTCTAATCAGCACGGGCGGACAAATTGCGACGAATTTCCATGTTATTTCCCAGGCTGTGCACGAGCCGGAAAAGTATCGGGTCGAATACCTCGACTCCAATGGTGTGCAGGGTCCGCTCTCTATCGTGAATTTCGACGTAGTCCATGACTTGGCACTGGTCACGCTGGACTCTGCCCCGCAACTCGCGCCGTTACGAATGGCTAATGCTGAAATCACAAAAGGCGAAGCCGTGTATTCAGTCGGCAATCCTTACGACCTCGGCCAAACTATCGTTCCCGGCACATTCAACGGATTACTCGAACGCAGCTTCTATCACCGACTGCTGTTTAGCGGCTCGCTCAACCCCGGAATGAGCGGAGGGCCCTCGCTCAATTCGTCGGGCGACGTGATTGGCATAAACGTCGCGACCTCTGGCAACCAAATCAGTTTCCTCGTACCGGTCAAATATCTCATTGCATTGGCTGAGGAAGACGCCGCCAATTTGCCAAGCGAGGGCTACAAGGACGCAATAGAGCGCCAACTCGTCGCCGACCAAGAATACAAGTATGAGCTATTGATAGGTCGCGAATGGACCACGCAAAACCTAGGCGAAGCGCAGGTCGCCGCCGACTTGAACGACTACTTCAAATGTTGGGGCAACACCAACGACGACGAGAACCTAAAATATCGGGTGACCCAAACCTCATGCACATCCGAAGACAATATTTTTGTGTCAGCACGATTCCACACGGGTGCAATCGACTACCAATACGCGTGGGTGACGAGTGAGGAACTCAACACGCTGCAATTTCATAGCCTGTTCTCCACCCTCTATTCCAGCATGTTCACACGCAATCGCGCCGCAGAAGATGACGTAACCAACTACCAATGCGAGCAAGACTTCGTCAGCGACGAGAGCGGCAGCCGCCCCGAGCAATGGCGGTCGGTCTTGTGTGTGCGCCAATATAAGAACTATCCCCGGCTCTACGATGTGCTGTACATGGGTTCGCTGTTCGGCGAGCCGGACAAAGCACTGTCCAGCCACTTTGCACTGTCGGGTGTCACGCAAAAAAATGCCATGGCATTTTCCAAGAAATTCTTAGAGTTGCAGTCATGGGGTTCATAGTCGAATTGACCGCGCGTTTGGGCGGGTAATGGAGCGCTATCGCTTCGATCGACCAAACGCCACCATCGGCCGTGCGTTCGACAACGACATCATCGTGCACGACCCTTACGTTGACGCCCGGCATCTCAGGATTACCAACGATCTAAACGGGCTCGCGGTCGAAAACCTCAGTGAGGAAGGCTTTACGATAATTGACCACAAAGACGCCACCGAGCCACGGGTGCCCATTGCATCCGGCGTCCGTATCGAAATCGGTAAAACTCACCTTCGCGTCTTCTCAACAGCGCACCGGGTAGCGCCGGTCCTCAAATTCGAGCGGGTCGATCGATTATTCACAACGCTGACTCGACCGTCGATCGTTGCAGTGCTGACCCTGGCGTATCTTCTGCTCGATTACGGCAATACTTATCTTTCGAGCTTTCGGGAAACCACGTTCGCGGCTGATGCCGTCGCCATTGTGACGCCGCTGATGCCTGCGATCCTATGGGCGGCATTCTGGGCGCTGATTTCAAGGATTTCCAGAGGCGAACCGCGCTTCTTCCATCATTGGGTCGCCGTACTCATCGCACTGTCACTCGTGATTGTGTTTGGCCGACTCGCGCAAATTGTCGCTTTCAATTTTGCGAGCCTTGCTCTCAATCAAGTACTTAACTATGCGACGATGGCTATCACGTTCGCGTTTTTACTCACCATCAATATGCGTTTCGCATTCCGCCAACGAGTCTGGATGCGGCATGCGTTTGCCTACGGCAGCACGGCTGCATTTGTTGCCTATCTGGTATTGAGCACTTACTCATTCACGCGAGAGTTCAAACCGTTTCCACAGTTCGATAGCACCCTAATGCCTCGAGCTTTCCTTGGGCGAAGCAATATTAGCGAAGAACAGTTCCTAACAAACGTCGATAGTCTTTTTATCTTCCCTTCAGAAGATGAAAACGACGACAAGCAAACCGAGCGCGACGCGGACAACCCCGCCATCGATTCAATAGAGGACGCTTCCGCACCGGACTCATCGTCGTAGTAAGATGGCGGCCCACCTGGCGAGATTTAAAACGTCGGCCAACGCTGCAGCCACATAAGTGTAGGCCGCCGCTTTTAGGATCCGCCTAACGTGAACCTCCTCGCTTGGGGCAATGTATTCACCCTGCTTTAGAATCGGCAACGCCTTTGCGAAACTTGCATCGAATTCAATTGGCAGCGTGACCACATGCACGAGCATCCGTCCGATAAATCCAGCCAAGCCAACGGCCACCATGAGGGAAAACGGTACCGGATGGCGCGTTAGAAACCCGACGACGGGCGCCGCCCACAGCGCGCGTACGCTCCACTTGGCAATCTGGTCCGCCACCGGAATTAGGCGCGTTCGCGCGTTTAGGCGGCTATCTTGTTGATGATCTTGAATGGCATGGCCAACTTCATGAGCGGCAATCGCCACGGCGGTAAGCGATTTATTGTCGAAGTGTTCGGCTAATAGCCGCACTTTCTTGTCGGTTGGATCGTAGTGATCGCCCACCTCGGTTATCTCAACGCCCACACCCGTTAACTCAAATTTATCGATGAGATGCTGCGCAAGCTCGCCGCCGGTCCCAGGCATGCCCTGCAATTCACCCGAATAGGTGCGCATCACCCATCTCACCCACAACGAGGGGCCAAAAACCAAGGCAAGTACCGCAACAAAAAAGATCGCCCAGATCATGGCGTTTCGCCAAGCAACATCTTGTCGCCGATGACGACCACTCTGCGGGCGGGCGTGTCACACTGCCGTTCGGTCGCAGCGGTGCATTTCTGCATCACGCGCGCCTCTACGCGCGCAGGCAGACTATCAACCGACGCCGTCAACCCATCGACCATCGAGGACAAGTGCTCGGGTAAATTTTTTGCGCGTGTTTGGTTGGCGGCTTCAGTGCACACAATTTCAGCCTCGAGCCGCGCGACATCGCCGCGCAATTGCTCAAGCACGCCGGGCTCAGCCGGCGCAAACATTCCGTAGCCACTCGCCACTAGCGCGAGGGCGTTAACGGAAATTGCGCGCATCCGTGTGATCCGTCTTCTCGATGGGCGCGTAGTCTACTTGTGAGCGGACCGCTCGGCAAAGTGAGTGTTTGGTTCATCGGTGCAGGTACTTGGAGGGTCCGTGCAATCGTGGCTCTAATCATTCGGCCGTTAATACTTCCTATCCGTCATTGAACAAATGTGCTCGGGGGTCTTGGCGATCCCGTGGTAAACACATATTGTTGGAAGTCGTATGAAAAGGAGGTTGGGTGTGACGATCAAACTCGGATATTTGTTGCCGACACGAGAACACATCATGAAGGGGGATTCTTCTGCGCAATCTCTCTTAAACGGCGCAAAAGCCGCAGCGAACTTCGGTTTTGATTCGATTTGGATTGGTGATTCTTTGCTCGCGCGCCCGAGGCACGAGCCCCTCACTCTTTTGGCAGCCGTTGCAAGTGTGGTGCCCAAGGTCGAAGTAGGAACAGCAGTATTGCTACCGGTGCTACGAAATCCGATTGTCCTGGCGCATCAACTTGCAACCCTTGATCAAATTTCTGAGGGAAGATTGATCGTTGGTGTCGGTATAGCAGGTGACGCGCCATCGGTACGATCCGAATTCATGTCAGCAGGGGTTCCTTGGGAAAAGCGTGTAGGGCGTTTAATCGAGAGTCTACGTTTGTGCAGGGCGCTTTGGACCGGCGAAGAGGTTGATTGGGATGGCTTGTGGCAGGTAGAGAAAGGCGTATTGGCGCCTCTGCCTTATCGGGAAGGTGGGCCGCCTTTTTGGATGGCCAGCGGTGTAGCCAAAGGTATAGCGCGAGCAGCTCGGCATTGTGAGGGATGGTTTCCGATTGGGCCGGACGCTCAAACCTATCGCGAACAAAGAGACCTATTTATTGAGCAGGCTGCGAGTTTTGGCAAGACAAAAGACGACGTTGCCAGTGCCCTATACCTAACCATCGCTATAAATGACGACTCGGAAAAAGCCGACGAAGCCATCAACGACTACCTGTCAAATTACTACAACATCCCTGGAAAAAGTATACGAAGGGTGCAGGCCTGTTGCGGCGGCAGTTTGGAACAGGTGGTTCGCTTCATACAGGATTTTGTCGACGCGGGAGCCGAGCACATTGTTTTAAGGTTGGTCGGGGATCACGTTAAGACAATGCAGGCACTAGCAAAAGCCCGCGATGGTATTGCCTGACTCTGTCGCTAAGCCGCATTCTGGTCCACGCTGCCCGGCCTGACCTGGGCCCACACAAAGGCGAGCGGCCTGCGCCGGGATGGCGGTTTCCGT
>Ga0115002_10003513_pt1 | contig 19517 bp, 15 predicted proteins | sample ArcticOcean_MG_C_8_FD_89576 | JGI IMG/M metagenome (GOLD analysis project Ga0115002, IMG submission 89576) | Marine microbial communities from western Arctic Ocean - ArcticOcean_MG_CB11_86 | ecosystem: Environmental > Aquatic > Marine > Oceanic | place: Arctic Ocean: Canada Basin | collected... | reverse complement strand
GCGCGCTTCTGCTGCTGGCAGACGCGCAGCGAGAGATTCGCGACTTGCTCGAACCTCCACGCCTGCAGTGATCACGCCTCGCACGACCCGGCTCGTGCGAGTTTCGGATCTTCACGGGTTCCGGCAGTCGCTGGCGACCCTTGCGTGCCACGGGACGCCATTCGAGATTCGCAATCGGTTGGTCGTGGTACCCACACGCGCGGCGGCCTCCTATCTCCTCCAGTCGATCGAAAGCCGACTCCTACCCCGCAATTCGGCGCTCGTGCTGCCAGACCTGATTACACCTCGGGAGTTGGTGGCACGGATGGGCGAACGGCTCCCTCAGCACGCCGGAATGTTGACCGACACAGAACGCGAGGTGCTCGCGGGGGTGGCGAGTCGGACGGCCATCGAAGAGGGACACGCGCCCCCATTTCGTCTGCGGGCGGGGCTGATCGCCGAAGTCGTGCGATTTTATGACGGGCTGCGGAGGAATCTGAAGAGCGTAGATACCTTTGAACGCCTTGCTCTCGGCGCATTAGAGCCGGGCGCCGCCGTGGACCGTGGTGCCGAGCGCCTTGTGCGGCAAACCCACTTTCTCGCGAGCGCGTTCAGGCATTTTGAGCGTCTCGTGTTGGCGACAGACCGGTTGGACGACTACGCGCTTCGGCGTCAGCTCATCAGTGAACACGCCGTGGATCCCTGGCGGCACATCGTCCTGGCCGTCGGCGACCACGCGATCGATCGCCATGGCCTGTTTCCCGCGGATTGGGATCTGTTGACGCAGATACCCGGTCTCGAGCGCATCGATGTCGTGGCAACCGACACGATGGTAGCCGGTACCTTTCACGAGCGTATCCACCAGCGCTTGCCTGGCATCGAGGAGACGCGGGCCGAGAGGGATGATTCGCGGCGGTCGCCGGTATTGCTCATCCCGTCTGGTGATGCGCTGACGCGCACGGCGCGGGATCGCGAAGAGGAGATTGCGGGGTTTGCCCGCTGGGTACGACAGGAGATGCGCACTGCGGAGGCAGGCGCGATTTCATCAGCAGATCGGATGGCGCTGGTGGTTCATCGCCCGCTGCCGTATGTCTACCTGGCGCGCGAGGTGCTCAGATCCGCGGGCATCCCGTCGCAAATGTTTGACGCGATGCCGCTCGCGTCTGAGCCCTACGCGGCCGCGGTGGACCTGGTGATCGACTTTGTCAGGGGCCAGGGAGGGCGGAGTCCGGCAATCGCGCTCCTGCGATCGCCACATTTCGGTTTCGGTTCAGAGGACCCCCCGCTCGCGGCGCGCGACGTTGCCGCCCTCGATCGGGCGCTGAGCGAAGCAGGTTACCTGGGGGGACTGGATGCGCTCGAGCGCCTGGTGACCGGATGGCGCGATTCAGGAGCCAACTCACGACATCGTCGGGCACTACGGGCCGGTGAGGTGCTGGTCCAGGTCGCCAGTCATCTCGCGTCCCTGCGGGCGCCCGCGCCCTGCGGCGAGCATCTCGATACGTTACTGGCGTTTCTTCGGCGGCACGATCGCCTCCCACGACCGGATGATTCGCTGCGGCCCCGGCTGCTGCGGGGCCGCGCCGCGGTACTTGAGGTGCTCACCAGCCTGAGCCACGCATATGCGAGATTTGATTCGATCGACGTAGAGTTCGATACCGTCGCCGCGATCCTGAGGCGATGGATCGAAGCCCACACGTTCGCGCCCCGTACCGGTGAGGAGGGTGTACACGTTGTCGATGCCGACAGCGCCAGGTTCGGAGACTTCGCGGGGGTGCAACTGGCTGGCCTCGTCGATGGCGAATGGCCGGACACTCCTCGCCGAAACATTTTCTACCCGCCCTCACTGCTTCGCGAGCTTGGTTGGCCGGTCGAAACTGATCGGATCGAAGGAGTCCGGGCGTCGTTTCGCGATCTGCTCCGATTGCCATCGTCGCGTCTCGTTGTGTCGGGTTTCACGTTGGAGGATGACGCGGTCGTTGCGGCGTCGACGCTGCTTGACACACTGCCGCTGGCCGGACTCGAAACACGTGTCGAGGCCGTGCCTGCGGTGCGAATATTCGAGGTTGAAGCGCTCGGCCTCGATCCTGTCGAGGCGAGTCATCTCGGGTCATTCGCACTGGCTGCCGCGAGGTGTCGCGTCGGCGCGGTCAGCAGACGGCCGGCCGGGCAGACGAGCGGACACACAGCGTCGTCCTATTCCCTTAGTGCCTTGGAGCGCTACCAAGATTGCCCTTTCAAGTTTTTTGCGGCCGATGTATTGAAGCTGGAAGAGTCGCCTGAGGACGAGCCGATGCTCTCGCCGCGTGAGCGGGGCAGGTTTGTGCACGAGGTGTTCCAACGTTTTTTCGAGGCCTGGGATATACGAGGGTATCGGACGATCACCGTCGACCGTGTCGACGAAGCGCGCGTTCTCTTTCAGGAGGTGGCGGGTCCCTTGCTTGCGCGGTTCTCCGAGGCAGAGGCGGCGCTCGAGTACGCTCGATTGTTCGGCACCGCCGTGTCGATCGGCATCGTTGATGTGCTCATCGGCCTCGAGGCCTCGCGGCCGACGCCGGTCAAAGAGCGATGGCTTGAATATCGCCTGGAAGGCGACTTCTCCCTTGGGGTGCCGGGTGGGCGGCGGATCCCCCTAAAGGGCGTGGCCGACAGGATCGATCTACTGGAGGGCGACCGGCTCCGTGTCATCGACTACAAGTCTGGTTACGCCCCCAATCCGAAACGTGCCTTGCAGGCACCAATTTACGCGCTGTGTGCGCAGGAGCGTCTGGGTGAGCGGGACGGGAAGACCTGGGATGTCGACGAAGCGGCGTACGTTGCGTTTGGCGGGAGGCGGCCGCTTGTGCGGGTGGTGCGATCCGGCGCGTCTGATCGGGGACAGGTGCTGGAGGGGGCGCGCGCGCGTGTGATCGGGTTGGTCGACGGCATCGAACACGGCACGTTCCCGCCGAGGCCGTTCGAGACGAGAATCTGTCGCTACTGTGCCTACCCGTCAGTCTGTCGGAAGGACTACGTTGGGGACCACTAGCCTGACGTTGCCGTTGGACCGTCCCGACGACGACGCCGCGAGGATGAACGCTGTCGACGAGGCAGGGCGCGCTAGCGCCGTGGATCCCCGCTTCAACGTCGCGCTGGAGGCCTCGGCCGGGACCGGAAAGACCAGAGTCCTGGTCCACCGTTACATCAATCTGCTGCGCGCGGGTGTGGATCCATCGAACATTCTGGCCATCACCTTTACCCGCAAGGCCGCCGCCGAGATGCGTGAGCGGATCATGGCAACGCTCAAGAACGCGGTGGACGGTGGTGCAATCACGCCGGCCCGGTGGCGGGATCTGCGCGACCGCACAGCAGACATCACGATCTGCACGATCGATGCGTTCTGCCTCTCGTTGCTGCGTGAGTTCCCGCTCGAGGCTGATCTCGACCCCGCGTTTTCGGTGGCCGATGATACGGAGCTTCCTCGGCTGGTCGACGAGGCTCTCGACCGTGCCTTGCGCATCTGCCGGGCAGTGGCCCGAGATGACGACAACGTGGCGCTCGCGTTCTCACAGTTGGGTGAGCGGCGCGCGCGTGCGGGACTGACGAGCCTTTTACATCGGCGAATCGTGGCGCCTGACATTTTGTCGAAGTACCTCGCGTCCACAGGGGCCGTAGATTTGGATGTGTCGAGTGCGAGTCGGCGAGCCGCCGTAGCGCTGATTGGCGTGTGCGAGTCGATGCCAGGGGGGCTCGATGGCTTCCTGGAATCCGGACCTCCCGATCCCACCTTCTTGCTCCTGGCGCGCGGCCTCCGGCAGTTGCGCACGTCGGTCACCGGTGAGGCGGTGCTTGATCCCGCCGTCGTGCAGGCCGTGTGTTCCCGCGCGCGGGAACACTTTCTGACCCAGGAGGGAACCCCGCGCGCGAGGTCGCCCTTTTCGAAGCGAGCTTTTGCGGCCGAGGCCGACTGGCGCGTGCACAGGGACCTGGTCGTAAACCACGCTGACGCCGTCTGGCGCGCATCGACGGCCGCGCGGCGTGATCTGAACGTGCTCGTCTCGCGTGGAATCTGGCGAATGTTTCGCATCGCCGAGGCTGAGTACCGACAGACGCTCGACGCCCACGCCACGCTTGATTTCTCAGACCTGTTGTTGCGTGCGCTCGAATTGTTGCGGCGAATGGACGATTTCGCGCAAAGCCGATACCGGCTCGAATCTCGCTACCACCACGTCCTTGTCGATGAGTTTCAGGATACGAGCCGAGCGCAGTGGGAGCTCGTGTCGTTGCTTATCCAGTCCTGGGGTGAGGGTGCGGGACTGGCCCACACAGGTCCACTCCAGCCCTCTATCTTCATTGTGGGAGATCGCAAGCAGTCGATTTACGGATTTCGGGACGCCGATGTGTCGGTGTTACGCGAGGCGGCGCGGCATCTTGACGGACTGCGTCCCCACAGCCAAGTCCGGCACGCGATCTCGCGCAGCTTTCGGGCGGTCGCGCCTCTGCTGGCCTTCATCAACGATGTGTGCCACGACATGGAGAAGGTCCCCAGCCGCGCTGATGCATTCGAGTACGCCGACGCAGACCGCTTCCCGGTCGATGCGTCCCCCGTCGCGGACGCCGAGGAAGCGCTCGGCGTGGTGGTCGGTGAGACTGCCGACGCGTGCGCGGTCATCACCGCCTCCGAGATTGCGAGACTCCTCTCCACTGGCGCCACCGTGAGGGACCGCGATACCGGCGTCGCACGCGTCATCCGGGCGGGTGACGTTGGCATTCTGTTTCGCACACGGGAGAGCCACAGAGAGTTCGAGGCCGCCCTCGCCAGGTTGAACATCCGCTCGTACGTTTACAAAGGGTTGGGGTTTTTCGACGCAGACGAAATCAAGGACGTGCTGGCGCTCGTCTCCTACCTGGCAGATCCGGTGTCGGACCTGTGCGCCGCCGCGTTCATGCGTTCGCGGTTCTTCGGGGTGTCAGATGAGGCGCTTCGCCGTCTGGCCCCGAATCTGTCGGAAACGCTTATGGCGACCAGCCCCCCCCCGGTGCTGTCGGCGCTCGATCACCACGATCGCCACGTCCTCGTGGAGGCGCGTCAGGCGACTCGAAGGTGGCGCGGTCTCGTCGATCGCGTGCCAGCGGCTGAACTTGTCGATCTGATCCTCAGCGAGTCGGCCTACGCATGGGAACTCCGTGGGGCCAGATTCGACCAGGCACGGGAGAATCTCAAGAAGATCCGGTCTCTCATACGGCGCACGCAGAACCGCGGTTTCGGCACGCTCGAGCGAATGGCGACCCATCTGAGTCGTCTTGCCGTCGGAGACGAGGCCAATGCGGTGATCGATGCCATGGACGCGGTGAGCCTCATGACGGTTCACGCAGCAAAGGGGCTTGAGTTCCCCGTGGTCTTCGTCGTCAACCTGGCCCGGGGCTCCGGCGGCAGGCGCGATCCGGTTCGCGTGACGGCCGATCCGTCGGGAGTGGGAGGCTCGGTCGCCGTCGGTGACTTTCAATCGGAGGCGGATGACGATCTGGTGAAAAGGGAACGCGAGGAAACCAAGCGGTTGCTGTACGTCGCCATCTCACGCGCCCGCGATCGTCTGTATCTCGGCACGGTGCTCAGGGATGGGCGAATGCTGCCGGCACGGGGGAGCCTCGGCGACGTGTTGCCTCCAGCGCTGATGAGCCAGTTCGGAGCGGTGGCCGACCGCGTCGAGTGGCAATCGTCGTCGGGGCGCGTTCATCGCTTCCGTATGTGCGTGGCCGAGACACATGAGGAATTGCCGTCGTGTGACACCGAAGCCGCGCTCGCGGTACGCCGGCCGCCGGACGATCCCTCGGACGATTTCTCGGCGTTGGTACACAGGACCGACGCCAGCGCGTCACAGGCCAATGCCACAAGAGTCACCGCGCCGGAAGCGGGGACGCCAGGGGTCGATACATCGGAGATCAGCGCGGCGACCGTGGCCGATATTGGAGGACCGGCCGCCCGCCAGGCGCCCGTTGCCGAGCATGGTCACTCTGACCGAGTGGTGGGAACCCTTGTTCACCGAATGATGCAGCGGTTCGGTCTGGACTTGGCGGGTAGTACGTCGATGATGCGACAAGCCGCATTGAGCCTTCTGCGGTTAGACGAAGCACTGGCGGCGTCGTTGGACCGGACGGCGACAGACGTGGCCGATGCGGCAGTCAAGTTTTATCGGCTGATCTGCGGACGAACCGACGTCCGCGCGCTGTACGGGGCCGGTGCGCGGCTGCATGAGGTCCCCTTCACGACGCGTCTAGATGGGGTGGTGGTGCGTGGGACGATCGATTGTCTTATTCAAACTGCCCCCAACGAGATCACGATCCTCGAATTCAAGACCGGCCAACCGCGCGCAGAACACCGCGTCCAGTTGGACCTCTACCACCAGGCCGCGGTGCGCCTGTTTCCTGGCCTGTCGGTCGACGCGCTTCTGGTATACGCCACCACGCCGGCGACCATCTGACCGTGGCGAGTGGCGGCCGATTCCGAGTTCCTCCGGTCGGCCGAGGCGACCCAAATGCCGTCCAGTTCGCCCCAAAGACGCCGGGCGGGGGCTCTGGCCGGGCCGCGAGACCGTTTTCCGCACAATAGTAGGGTCAAATGAGCTGCTTCGCATGACTTCTGCATTGCGCCGCCTGGAATCCATCTTCTACAATCTAACGGTCAGAACGCGTCGGCGTTCATTAGGGAGTGACTTTTGACGACAGAAGAGGAGACGCGCGTGGCGCTGACTTGCGCAAGCTGCGGGAACGACCAGAACTTTCTCGTGAAGACACTCCAGATGCACGTCGTGCACCTGGACGACTCGAGAGTCGAAGTTTCCGAAGAGGGTCGGCCGGCGGTGCTTGAGGTCTTGTGTGACGAATGCGAGAACCCGTTGCAACTTGAAGATATGGATGCGGGCATTCGTAGGGAACTACTGCTGACGCTTGGCGCTCGCTAGCCTCACCCACGCGGTCATTTCATTTCTCCGTTCTCTCCAACCCATCACACCAGGGCAGTGTCGTCTCGCCTCGCGATCGCGGCCGGCCGGCCATTGACTTCTCAATACGTCGCTCCTATCGTTACGACTGATCATGGAGGGGAAGATATTTCGTCCGGTCAGCGCGGGATCCGTGACTGTCGACGACGGCATGGACGGCCGTCTGGAAGCACGTTGCTTCGCGGATGAGGTCGTGGTCGATTTTCCGTCGGCGGCGCCCGCCATCGCTCGTATACTGAGCGCGTTTCTTCTCGACGAGCGTGGTGCGGCGCTGAGGACGGCGATCCAACTCACGCGTCGCGAGGCGCATGACGGTGCGATCGTCCCGCTGAACGTGTCGGTCCGCTGCACATGCCTCGACTGTGGCGGTCGGGGCGAGGCGTGGGCCGAGCCTTGTGGTCGATGCCGTGGCACTGGCCTCGAGTGCCGTCCTCAGAAGCTCCAGGTTGCATTGCCTGCCGGTGTCCTCGACGGCGCCTGTTTCAAGTTCACTGTGACACCCCGTCACAACCCGCCTACGAACGTCGAGCTTCGGGTTCTGGTCGCCTAGCAACCCGTGGCAACCCTTCGTCTGCATTCGACGAGCGACGCATCCTCGCGGCCGGCGTTGCTCCTCCGTCAATTACAGGCGACATTCCCAATCGGCGCGCCCAGTCCGCGACGGTCGGGTCGCGGAGCGACCCGACGAGGCCAGTGCTGCGTTGTCGGGCCGCGTCGGAGGCCCGACCAGCCCGTCTCGGTGCGACGCCGGACTTTCACCGCGGGCTACTAGAGGCCGCGGTGGGTCGTCACGTCAGGCTTCTCGGCGTTCTTGTCTGGCTGTGGGGAGCGTTGGGGGCATTGATCGGCGTGTCGATGCTCCTGCTCGGGGCCGGTGCCTTCGCGCTCTCGGTGGGCCGCGGCGGCGAGAGAGTGGTGCTCGCTGCCGGGGTTTCCGCAGCGCTATTCGTCGCAGTTGGCACGTTCGCTCTGCTGTGGGGTGTGGCTCACATGTGGGCGTCGGTACTGGTCCGGCGCCGTGCCGCGTTCGGGCGTGTCCTGATGCTTGGACTCGGGCTCATCAACCTGCTTGTATTTCCGTTCGGTACTGGGCTCGGCTCGTATGCGTTTTGGGTGCTGCTGTCGCACGAAGGGCGGCAGTTGTTCGAGTCGGCGCCGGTACCGCAATCCGAGACCGCGATAACATAACAGAATACATATGGCTGTGACCCCTGATCCTGCAGCGGTGCTCGAAGCGCTGAAAGTTGTCGCCGACCCAGACTTACGTCGGGATATTGTCTCGCTCGGTTTCGTCAAGGACGTCGCGATTGATTCCGGCCGTGTCTCGTTCACCATCGAGCTGACGACGCCAGCGTGTCCGGTCAAGGATCAACTCCGCGACCAAGCGGCCGCTGCCGTCAGTGCACTGCCCGGCGTCTCGGACGTGAAGATTCACATGACCGCCAATGTCCGGTCGGTATCTCTGCCAGAGACGGGACGCACCCCCTTGCCTGGGGTCAAGAACGTGATCGCGGTGGGTGCCGGCAAGGGCGGTGTTGGCAAGACGACGGTGTCGGTGAACCTGGCGCTGGCGCTCGCCAGGTGCGGCAGCCGCGTGGGCATTCTCGATGGAGATATGTACGGACCCAACGTGCCGATCATGCTGGGGCTGAGCACGCAGTTGGGGACCGACGGAAAGCAGATCGTGCCGGCAGAAACGCACGGCGTCCAGGTGATCTCGATGGGGTTTCTCACGAAGGATGACGCGGCAGTGATGTGGCGTGGACCGATGCTGCACGGAGCGATCCAGCAGTTCTTTCGCGACGTGGCGTGGAAGAACCTCGACTATCTGATTGTGGACATGCCGCCTGGGACCGGTGATGTGGCGTTGAGCCTGAGCCAGACGGTTCCGGTCGCGGGCGCCATCCTGGTCACCACGCCTCAGCAAGTCTCGCTGGCGGACACGAAACGCGCGATTCGGATGTATCAGAAGCTCAATATTCAGCCGATTGGGCTCGTTGAGAACATGAGCTACTACGCGTGCACGAACTGCCAGCACGAAGCGGACATCTTCGGACACGGAGGGGGCGAGGCGCTCGCAAAGGAGATGGACGTGCCGTTTCTGGGACGGTTGCCGATGTATCAGCCGATTCGGGAGGGGAGTGACTCCGGCGTTCCGTTGGTCGTCAGCGAACCCGAGTCACCAGCCGGTCGTGCGTTCGTGAAGATTGCCGAAGGAACCGGTGCCCAGATCTCAATCGCGGCCCACAGAGTGGCTGAGGCCAACAAGGGCAAGATCCCTCTTATGCAGGTGCGGTAGACGGCGTCGGCAAAAGTTGACGGAACGCGCGGGTCATTTCGATGCGCAGTGTTCCCTGCATCGGTATCAGGTAGCAGGCCGCTATATCTCGACTGTCGGCCCAAGGGATCCCCTCCTCTGGTCCCATGACATACAGCGCCGTGGACAGGACATCGGCCGCTAAGCCGCGCTCGTGCCACACCGACACGGAGCCCGAAAATTCGGCGGGACGACCTGTTCGGGGGTCCAGAACATGCCCAACTCGCGCCCCATCGACGTCGAGGTCCCGCTCAGAACCGGCGCTCGTCGAGAGTGAGCCCGTTGTCATTTCAACCTGTAGGACAGGCACATCGCGTTGCCGGGGATGGGCGATTCCGATGGGCCACGCGCCGTCCATCAGCGAGCGGCCTCCCACGGCGATCTGACCGCCGAGATCGATCATCCACGGACGGTCGCCGAGCACGTCGGCTACCCGATCCAGCGCCTCTCCCTTGCCGAAAGCCCCCACGTCGATGGCGACATCGGCGCGTCGTGTCAACGTGCAGTCGTCGTCGTCGAATCCGAGTAACGCGAGACCGGATGATGCACGTGCGGTCAGGCTGGCATCGTCTGTAGGCACCGCTCCGTCGCCATGCACGTCCCATGCGGCGAGGAGTCGCCCAATTGCGGGATCGAACGCCCCACCAGTTGCGCGATGCCATGCCCACACGTCGACAAGCATTCGACACACGCGTGGCGTTGCTGTCCACGCTTCGCCCACTGGGTGCCGGTTGAGCGCGGAAATCTCACTCGACGGGCGCCAGGTGCTGAGCTCCTCCTCAGTGGCCTCGATGGCGTCCAGCGCCGACTCGAGCGCTGCGGCCCCGTGCTCGCGCGTCTCGGCATACGCTGATAATCGCGCACGGGTTCCCATCAAGTAGACGTCGCGGGAAACGAGGACCAGCTCTGTGTTGGCGGCCGAGAGTGTTGCGCAGGCCGCCAGTAAGAGGAGCGCGACAGTTTTCAGCGCACCTGGGCTCATGCCACTTCGCGGACCGCGGGACGAGGACGGATGCGAGCGAGGAGGCGACTCCGTCTTCGCCGCTTTCTCTTTTGCGGCGCCACGCCAGGGAGAGAAGGGATCCGGGCGAGCCTGGCGCTGATCACCAGGTGTGCGACGTAGACGATAGCGAACACAGCGCCGCTTGCAATATGCACGACAACCATGGCTTGGAGCCATGCTTGGCTCGACGAGACCTGCAGCAGGTAGCCGGAGACGATCATCGCTGCGAATGTGCCGAGCGAGACCAGGCCCGAGCGGCGGTTCGGTAGGCGCGTCGCGCTCAGCTTTTTCATCACGTGCGAGTTGAAAATGATGCCAAAGATCAGGATGAGTGCAGGTGACGCCACCACATGCAGGCTCAGCATCGATGTCTGCCAGGGGTGGTTCACGACCGCGAACGGGTCGTCAGTCTGCACGCCGTATTTCATCCACAGGTAGGCGAACCCGGTTGCAATCACCGCCAGCGAAAGCGCATTGAACGTCCACCGCTCCCAGCGCTTCATCGCGTGTCTCCGGTACTGCGCAGCACGTCGTCGATCGCGAGTACACGCCGAACCGCGCCGTTGGTGGCACTGGCCGTGAGCGTGGCCCCCGCTATGGGGCGGATAGCGCGGTCAATTCTGAGGTCGTCCGTGAGCGCCTGACCGCGGTATTGGTTCAGCCAGGCCTCAGGTGCCAGGAACTCCGTGGGCTCCAGGAAGGCAGTGACGTCGATCCGGATCACGCGGCCCTGCGCGTTGAGAGAGATGAGCAGGCTTTCCCTCTTGGTACGCACAGTGTGCGTGTCCACGTAGGCGCGTCCGATCGTCTCCCCGTTTCTAGTGGCAACATACCTGGCCACCAGCGCAGATACCGGGTCTGTCCCTGCGCGTGATGCGATCTGCTGTAGCTGCCCTGGCGTGAGAAACACCTGTTCAGCCCTGACTTGCGCATCGCCGTATACCGCCGCCAGTGCTTCCTCACGGCTGAGGCCCTGTGCGGCTGGGGTTCCGATCGAAGCCCAGAGTCCAAGGCAGACAGCCACGAGTCGGATGGTCATCGGGTGGCACATGACTAGAACGCGTACCCGAGGTTGACGTTGACCTGGTTGCGGCCGGTGCCAGCCTTGTTCGTGATCCACTGGTAGTCGGTTTTGATCGCTACGTTCGGAATCGGCTTCAGTTCGATGCCGAGCGTCTTGAACACCCCGTCGCGGCTGAGATCGCGCGCGAAGCCCGATGGGACTCTGTGCTGCGTATCGATTCGCTCGTACCGGACGTACGGCGAGAGCGCGAGTTGCGTTGCGGTCTGGGAAAAGACGTTGTAGCTGGCCTGGACGTAGCCGCCCTGCATCGTGTCGGCGATGGGGGAGTCGGCGGGAAGATCCAACGCACGACTCGCCTGCCCAGCCTGGTCGATCGATCCTTGCGCAAACAGCCCTCGCAGATCGAATCCGCGCATCTGTGCACGTCCATGCACCTCAACGACTGTGGTGCCCACGTCGAGTCGAGCGCCTTCGAGCACGACCTGTTCCTGCCCTGAACCGCCCCGGTACAGCCCCAGTCCGGCGACGACGCCGGGCATGGGCGTAACGTCGAGGCGTCCCGAGAACGCGAGATTCGCTGCGAGCGCCCTCCCTCCCTTTTGGCGGCCTCCACGCAGCCCTGCCGAGGAAAACCCAGCGCCCCGCAATCCGTTCGTGACATAGGCGCGATAGTTCACGATACCGGCGGATCCGAGGATGCCGGCGCCGTTCTCCCGCCACGTCGTCGGAAGGATCCGCTGCTCTGTCTCCGGGCGCTTTGCACCAGCAAAAACCGTAGGTTCGTGGAACTCGTTAATCAGACCGAGTGGCAGCAGGACCATTCCACCGCGCAGGGTCAGATGGTCGTTCGCCAGGTAATCCACATAAGCGAATTCGACCGAGATCTCGTTGGAATGTTCAATTTCTATCTCCGAATTGAACAGGAACTTGTCGTTGAATCGGTAGCCTGCGTAGAGGATGGCTCTCAGAAAGTCGAACCGCGTGGTCGGTGGAGTTCCCGCGCCCGATTCGTCAGCGTCGCTGAAGTTCTCGAGCAGCATTTCGCCGTAGCCAGCCAGGGACACGCCCTGCGTCGTGCGGCGATACGTCGCGGCGGCTGAGGGGGCCAGGCCGAGGCTCTCACGCCTCGCCGTCGTGAGCTCTGCTTGAGGGGACTCACCGCTTCGCAGTAGTTCCAGTTCGGCGGCTAGCAGATCGATGCGGCGCCGCAGTTCCTGGATCTGGGCGTCTGATGAGGCGTCGATCGGCGCAACCTGGGCCACTTCCTGCTGTCCCGGATCTGCTTCCGCGGTCGCCTGTTGGGCTGCGGCAGGCAGCGTGAACAGAGCGAACAAAAACGGGGCGACGACGGTTGTACGGACGTGCATGACCGAAAGACTTCCCAGAAGAAAACTTTGATGAGACTGAGTCTCACTTTCAAGTAGAAGTGTATATCCGACGATATTGGTCGGTCAAGCAGATTGAGATACATACAGTCGATCGTGGACGGCGGGAGGGAGATTGCGTGTGGTGGGCTGGGGGTAGGATGGTCGGAGTGGATTCCCTCACACTGCCATTCACCAAACGGACGCTCGGCAATGGTCTCGACGTCATCGTTCACGAGGACCATCACGTCCCGATCGTTGCGGTCAACATCTGGTATCACGTGGGGTCGAAGGACGAGCGGCCCGGTCGAACCGGCTTTGCCCATCTCTTTGAGCATCTGATGTTCGAGGGGTCGGAGCATCACAATACGGGATTCTTTCCGCCGATCCAGCAGGCAGGCGGGGTCCTGAACGGATCGACAAGCACCGACCGTACGAACTACTGGGAGGTGGTGCCGACAAGCGCTGTCGACCTGGCGCTGTGGATGGAGTCAGATCGCATGGGCTTCCTGCTGCCGGCGGTCACGCCGGAGCGCCTCGAAACCCAGCGCGACGTTGTGCTCAACGAACGGCGGCAGAACTACGAGAATCGACCGTACGGGCTCGCGGTGATGGCGATCTCTGCCGCGTTGTTTCCTGAGGCGCATCCCTACAGCTGGCCCACGATCGGATCCGCGGAGGACATCAAGGCCATGCGGCTGGAAGATGTGCAGGCATTTTTTCGCACTTTTTATCACCCGGCCAATGCGTCATTGACGCTGGCGGGCGACATCGAAACCGACAGGGCGTTCGATTTGGCTGAAGCCTATTTCGGGGAATTGCCGCCCGGGCCGCGACCCGCCACGGTGGATTGCGCCGCCGAGGTTACGAGCGAGGTGCGTCTCGTGCTGGAGGATCGCGTCGAGTTGCCACGCCTCTACATGGCGTGGCTGTCGCCTGCGATGTTCGAGGACGGTGACGCGGAGCTCGATCTCCTGGGGGATCTGCTCGCCAACGGTAAGACCTCGCGCCTGTATCGAACCCTGGTGTACGAACGCCGTCTGGCGCTCGATGTGTCGGCGTTTCAGAGATCACAGGAGCTTGCCGGGTCCTTTTTCCTCGTCGCCACAGCGGCGCCGGGGGTGTCCCTGGCCGATATCTCAGACCACATCGATGCGGAGTTGCAGCGGTTGATTGGGGCAGGGCCTTCCGCGAGGGAAATGGAGCGCGCCCGTACGCAGGTCGAAACACACTTTATGTACCGGTTGCAGACCGTGGGAGGGTTCGGCGGAAAGTCCGACCAGTTGAACGCCTACAACGTGCTCCGCGGTGATCCGGGCTTCTTTGCGACGGACTTGTCTCGGTACCTCAAGGCCACGACTGCCAGTGTGCAACACACCGCAGGCCGCGTCCTTGCGTTCGATCGGCGCGTGATCCTCAGCGTCGTGCCCGCCGGACAGGATGAACTCGCGCTTGCGGGCTCGATGCCCGTGTCTGTGTCGTGATGCGCGCCAATCGCTCTCGAATGCCAGAAGTCGGGCGAGACCCGGCCTTTCAATTTCCACCCATCGCCAGGCACACCCTGCACAACGGGTTGCAGGTTCGGACCATCGAGCACTCCACGGTGCCGGTTGTCTCCATTGTTGTGCAGGTTGACGGCGGCGCCGTGGCTGACCCACCTGGGCGGGAAGGGCTTGCCGCGATCACCGCCGACATGCTCGACGAGGGCACCGGCTCGCTGACTGCGATCGACGTCTCAGAAGGCCTTGCCCGAATCGGCGCACAGTACGACGCTGACGTGGGAGCTGATGCCACGAATCTGTCTCTCACGACGCTCTCCCGTTTCGCGGATCGCGGCGCGGAGTGGCTCGCACGGCTTGTGGCGCGGCCAAGCCTGCGCGCCACCGATTTCGACCGCGTGCGGCAGATGCGACTCGATCGGCTTAGACAGATGAAAGATCTCCCTTCCGCGGTGGCGGAGCGCGCGTTCATTCGGCTGTTGTACGGCGAGCATCCCTACGGACACCTGGCGATCGGCAATGCCGAGGCCCTTCTTGCGACGACCCTCGAGGATGTGACGGCCTTTCACGCCGTGCACTTCCGCCCTTCGGGCACCACAATCACCGTTGCTGGGCCGCAGACGCATGACGGCCTTCTGCGGCTCGTCGCCCACGCCTTTTCCGGGTGGGCGGATGCCTCGAGGCTTGCCGAGGCGCCGCCGCCCGTTGTCGACGCCTGGCAGTCGGCGGCGGCGAGCCGTCTGACAGTCGTGTCGCGAGACGGCGCGCCGCAGTCGCAGTTGCGGATCGGACACCTCTCGGCACGGCGGGATTCGCCTGACTACCCGGCGTTACTCGTGATGAATGCGGTACTCGGCGGCGAGTTCGTCAGCCGGCTCAATCTGAAGCTTCGGGAAGAAAAGGGATACACCTATGGTGCACGCAGCGGGTTCGACTGGCGCCGCGGAATGGCACCGTTCGCCTTGAGGGCCAGCGTGCACACGGCGGCGACTGCCGACGCTATTCGCGACTGCCTGGCCGAACTTGACGGCATCAGAGGAGCACGCCCACCGTCGGAGCACGAGATGCTGCTTGCGAAGGCCTCGCTTACCCGCGGCTACCCACGCGGATTCGAAACGGCACAGCAAGTGGCCCGGTCGGTCGCGCGACTCGCGTTGTACGGGCTTCCCGATACCTATTTCGAAGAGTTCGTGCCGCTTGTGCAGGCCGTCGAAGCCGCCGACGTCACGCGGGTTGCCGAAGAATACGTCGATCCAGCGCGCGCGGTCGCGCTGGTCGTTGGGGACTATCAGGCCACCGCGGAGTCCTTGCGGCCACTTGGTCTCGGTGAACCACAGTTGTTGCCGGCCGACGCCTGAAGTCTCTGGATTATTCCGCCGCCGGAGCGTGTGTGATTGGGCTGTAGCGCGTAGGCTTTCGCATTCGCGCCGAGCGTAACCGCGATCACACGAACGCGCGCTCGAATCGTCGCGAACCGCTCGATCCCAAGCGACTCTAGCAGGACCGGCAGGCGGTCAAAATCCCAATCTTCTGTACGAACTCGAAGCGCCCGCTATCCTCCCGCTCAGTCTTCCGTCCTGAGTGCCAACAGTCTCGCTCAGCCCGCTAGGTCGGAGTGAGAGCGGCTAGCGTTGGTACCGTCTCAGGCTCACCGCCGTCGTTGCCGGTACGACAGGGGTGCGACCACTGGCACCACGGCCATGCCCTTGTCGTGAGAGTGAGTACCGCTCTAGAATCCAACTCATGGCAGCCTTCAATCGGCGAGAATTCATCACGACCGGCGCCGCCGCGGCGGCGTTCGTGCTGAGCGGTCGCTCCTTCGCACAATCTACCGATCCGACCGACCTGAGCATCGCGCAAGCCTACCGGCTTATTCGCTCCCGTTCGCTGTCGCCGCTTGATCTCGTCGACGCGTATTTCGAGCGCATCAGGCGCTTGGACGGTCGGCTCAACTCCTTTGTCACGCTGACCGAAGAGAGTGCCGTCGCGCGCGCCAGGGTACTGGAGGCGGAGCTTGCGGACGGCAAGTGGCGTGGCCCGTTGCACGGCATTCCGATTGCGCTGAAAGACAACATTGATACCGCGGGCGTGCTGACGACGGCAGCGAGCGCGGTGTTTGCGGAGCGCATACCGGATGAGGATGCCGAAGTCGTCACGCGGCTCAAGGACGCCGGCGCGATCATTCTGGGCAAACTCAACATGCATGAGTTTGCCTATGGCGGGACTTCGGCGGTCAGTTATTTCGGTCCAGTGCGCAATCCCTGGGACTTAACTCGAATTCCCGGCGGCTCGTCCGGCGGCTCGGGTGCGGCGGTCGCTGCACGATTGTGTGCCGGTGCCTTGGGTACCGATACGGGGGGATCGATTCGTATCCCTGCGGCACATTGTGGGATCGTCGGCCTGAAACCGACGTATGGGCTTGCAAGCGTACGCGGGATCATCCCACTCAGCGTATCGCTCGATCACGTAGGCCCGATGTGTCGCACCGTGGCCGATTCGGCGCTCATGCTTCAGGCGCTTGCCGGCTATGATCCGCGCGACATCGCAAGCATTAGCGCAAACGCACCGCACTATGCGAGCGCGCTGCAGCGCAGCACATCGGCGCTGCGCTTGGGCGTGCCGCGCACGCTGTTCTATGACGATGTTGATCCTCAGATACTCGACGCCGTCGAGCGGGCACTCAGCGTACTGAGTGAACTGACGGCCAGCACGCAAGAAGTGGAATTGCCGGCACGGCCACAAGCCCGTCCCGTTCTCGTCGAAGCCTACGGATATCACGCTGAGTATCTTGAGGAGAAGCGTGAACTCTATACTACGAGTACGTTGGAGCGCATCGTGGGCGGCGCCGATGTGCCGGCGGCCGACTATGCCGAAGTGTTGTATCAGCTCAAGCTGGGAAGAAAGGCAATAGCCGGGGTGTTCGAGGACGTAGATGTCTTGATCACGCCGACCCTGGCGCAACTTCCAGTCAGTATCGAGGCGGCGCTGGAGTCGCCGCTCGAAATCACCCAGATTCTGATCCGCAACCCCGCGCCATTCAATTATTACGGGATTCCGACTATTTCAATCCCTTGCGGATTTAGCCGTGAAGGGTTGCCCATTGGCTTGCAGATCAGTGGCCGAGCCTTGGGTGAAGTGCAGGTGCTCGCGCTCGCGCACGCGTTTGAACAGGCGACCGACTGGCACGATCGGACACCGTCACTGACCTAGGGCTCGGGTGGGAATAAGGTTGCTCGACCGTGGTGTCCGACAACTCAGCCGACACGCCTCGGCACGATCGCCCATCGGGTCGTGGATCAGGGCCGATCGGCCGGGTCGGCGAAAGTGAAACTCTCAAGAAACGCTGAGCCATTCGGACTCCTGCGTGGCGCCTTGCAGTCGATGGCTTATCGCGCTTGCTTCGCGTAGAGCCCACATCGGCCGTCGGAGCGGCGGCCTGACGCGTCACAGGTCTTGCGTTAACTTTCGGGAGCCCGCTAGTGCTTCCTCTAGTCCATCGGCCTAGTGTATTCTCGCTCCCTCGTGCTCGATCGAAGCTGGTTTTCGTGCGATGTGAACGGAGGAAACGCCGTGAAAATGAGTTGGTCCGGCAGGCGATTTGTCGTGGCAGTCGTGAGCGTCGGCGTGCTCAGCGGCGTCGCCGACGTTGTCGCGCAGTCTCGCGACCAAGCACCTTCGTACGAAGTTGACCCGACCTGGCCAAAGCCGCTGCCGAACCGCTGGCTGGTTGGAGCGGTGGTCGGCGTAGCGGTGGACTCAAGAGACCACGTCTGGATCGTCCACCGTCCGGGGACGCTGCAGCCGAACGAGACGCGAGCGATCTGGCGCGCCGCTCCACCTGTCATCGAGTTCGACTCCGAAGGTAACGTTGTGTCCGCGTGGGGAGGCCCCGGCGATGGCTACGATTGGCCCGACCTCGAGCACGGCATACACGTTGACGACGATGGTTACGTCTGGCTCGGCGGTGGCGGCGCTCAGGACGCTCAAGTCCTGAAGTTCACGCGCGACGGCACGTTCGTGATGCAGATCGGGCGGAAGGGTCAAAACGGAGGGAGCAACGACACCGAGAATCTGGGCGGCGCGGCTCATATGGTCGTTGATGGCGATGAGGGAGAACTGTACGTCGCCGATGGGTACGTCAATCATCGGGTCATCGTTTTCGACGCCGAGGAAGGCGCCTACAAGCGGCACTGGGGTGCATACGGCAGGCGACCGGACGACTCGTACTTCGAGGACGCTGGCGAGCACCTTCCGAGCCCGTTCGCTGGTGCCGTGCAGCACGAGAACGCTCCGAGTCAGTACGACCCGAACGGGCCACCGCCACCGCAGTTCCGCATCACCCACTCAGTGCGTATCGCCAACGACGGACTGGTCTACGTGTGCGACCGTACCAACGACCGCATTCAAGTGTTTCGGAAGGACGGGACCTTCGTCAAAGAGGCGTTCGTGGCGAAAGAGACCCTCGGCAGCGGATCGGTGTGGGATATAGCCTTCTCGACCGATGCAGCGCAGACCTATCTACTGGTTCCCGATGGGACCAATCAGGAGGTGCGGGTGCTGCTGCGCGACACGCTCGAAGTGGTCAGTGCTTTCGGTCAGGCCGGTCATTGGGCCGGACAGTTCTACGGCGCACACAACATCGCCGCGGACTCGAACGGCAACCTGTATGTCACCGAGACCTATGAAGGAAAGCGTGTGCAGAAGTTTCTGCACAAGGGGATGGCCCCCGCGAAGCAACCTTGGGTTCAGTAGGTCACGGATGCCGTCGGCGCCTGCAGCGCTCCGGATAATGCGCAGGAGCAGGATCCCTACGAGGGCTCGGGCTGGGTCATTTGGCGAAGGGATGGCTCGGTTTTAGCGGGGCAGAAAGTTAACCGAAGACCCGTTCTACGACCCTGCCCCCGACAGCGACCGTTACGCTAACGGACACTGTCAATTTGACGTCGAACGAGCAGGCTCCCCCGCCGAAGCGACCACGACTCGGTGACGTGTGCCTGCTGAACGCTGGTGGAGACCGAGTCGTCGCAGCGCTTGCCGCGCCCTCTTCTGGTCAACTTGACGGCACCACGGAGCCTGGCGAAGAGGCGCGGGATGTGCGCGTTTAGCGCTACAGGTTCTGGCGCAGGAACCGCGTCAACACAAAGCCATCGATAAACTTGAACGGCGCGTGCGCCATGCTGTAGTGACCACACGGCAGAACCACAACCTCGTGCGGCAAGTCGCGGGAGCGAAACTCGTCGACCAGCATTCTGGACAGATCCACCGGAAACGTCAGATCGTAGCGAGCGTAGACCAGGAGCGTCCGAGCGTGACCGACGCGGTCCATGTATGAAAACGGGCTTATCGGGCGC
>Ga0115002_10003509_pt1 | contig 19523 bp, 14 predicted proteins | sample ArcticOcean_MG_C_8_FD_89576 | JGI IMG/M metagenome (GOLD analysis project Ga0115002, IMG submission 89576) | Marine microbial communities from western Arctic Ocean - ArcticOcean_MG_CB11_86 | ecosystem: Environmental > Aquatic > Marine > Oceanic | place: Arctic Ocean: Canada Basin | collected... | reverse complement strand
GCAAAGAAGGCTTGGTGGTAGTTTTCTCATAGATCGTTTTGTTGTTTTGAATATCTACCTATCAAATTCCGCTGAATCAAGAAGGATGGTTTCGTGACTAAAATGTCTAGTATTGACGAGGAGATTTATTGATTCAAGATCAAGTCATTATGACACCGCACGATCAATCTTTTACAGTTTCCTTAACCGTTGATGACGGCAATGCTGCCATAGAGTATTACCAAATGGCATTCAATGCGGAGCTGCTCATGAAAATGCCCATGCCGGATGGTTCACTCGGACATGCGGATTTAAAAATCGGAAATACGCTGTTCTATGTTTCGGGTGAGTATCCAGATTGGAACGCGTTTAGTCCTAAAACCTTGGGAGGTGCACCCAATTTACTCTGCATTCGAGACGATGCGTTTGAAACGCTCTTTCAACAGGCCGTCGACTTAGGAGCCAAAGTGATGCATCCTATGCAAAACTTTCCATGGGGAGTTCGCGCTGGTGTGATTACGGATCCTTTCGGATACCGTTGGAGTATTGGAAAGGTCGTTGAGGACCTGACCGCTGAACAAATTCAGCTGCGATTGATGAGCATGGGAAGTGGCGAATAATTTGGCGACTTACTGTCAGTAGCTTACCTAAAGGTAGTAGGCGATTTTGTGTTTTGGTTTCAGGGCCTTATCAAAAATGTAAGAGAGGCCGAGTAGAAGTAGGCCGAGAAAGGCGAGAAACCCTGCGCCATCTGATTGGGAAAGGTGAGCAATGAAAGCCAGCAACAGATTATAAAAGACCCCAGCATAGGCTAGATTCTTGAGGAATCTTGATTTTGAGGAAATTATGGCGATAACGGCCAGGATTTTCAGAAACCCCATTGGGTATATGAGGTAGGTCGGGTAGCCCAGTAACTCAAAGGCAATTTCGACTTCTTCGTGGTTGTAGAAATACATGTAAGCACTGAATAGCAGCAAAATCGACAAGAGGATGCTGGAGAACCAGTAAATGAGCTTCGGTAAATTCATGGTGGCAAAGAATGGTAGTCTAGAGTTTGATGGGATTAATTACCGATATTCGCAACCTTGCAAATCTTTGATTTGATTGAAATTGAAATTTCATTCAAGCTTGGCCGTCTAATTTTCAGTTACCATGAAAAAATCATTAAACAAATTATCCATCTGGATGCTAGGGTTAATACTGATTGCTGGCCTATTTACCCTTGTAGCCGCACCGTCGAAGAAGGAAAAAAGGTCTGATCTTGACCCTAAATCAGAGGCACGTCTCAAGGAGCTAACTCCAATGCAGTATAGAGTTACCCAAGAGGAAGGTACCGAGCCTCCTTTTCAGAATGAGTATTGGGACAACAAAGAACATGGGATTTACGTCGATGTAGTGTCTGGGGAGCCATTATTTAGCTCGTTGGATAAATATCGTTCCGGAACCGGTTGGCCCAGCTTTACCAAGCCCCTGGAAAAGGAAAATATTGTTGAGAAAACGGATTACCACATCGGTTACTCCCGCACAGAGGTGCGTTCCAAAAACGCGGATTCTCACCTGGGCCATCTCTTTCCAGATGGGCCAAAACCGACCGGTTTGCGCTACTGCATGAATTCAGCGTCCATGCGATTTATTCCTATTGCGAAACTTGAAGAAGAGGGCTTGGGGAAATATACGCCACTTTTTGAAGACAATAAGAAGGACGACGAGAAAAAGAAGTAGGTTGATTGCATTCTAGTAGCACAGACATCTTGCCTGTTTGTGAGGTAGAAATCCTTGAGTACTGAGTTAGCGTGATCCGTTCTGTTGGCTGAATCAAAATCTGAACAAATGGAGGGTAGGGAAGGGAACACAGGCAAGATGCCTGTGCTACTTTAGGTGGTTTTATTAATCTGCTGGCTTTTCGAAGGTATTGCGGGTAGCAACGTTTGGTAACGATGGACACTCGAACTTGCTCAAAGGCCCTCATTTTTGTTTATTTGTTTGCTGCTACGTGGCTTAACGCAGTCGATAAGCCGAACATCCTCTACATCTTTACCGATGATCAATCGGATCGCACCGTCAGTTCCTATGAGCGAGCTTTGCCTTGGGTCAGTACTCCAAATATCGATAAGCTCGCTGCCGGAGGTGTTCGGTTTAAAAGTGCTTACACGGGAAGCTGGTGCATGGCCTCGCGGGCGACTTTTCTGACAGGGCATCTTCAATACGGTATTGAGTCCATGAGCATGGAAGGTCAGTACCCGAGCAGTAGTTACGATCCCAAACAATGTCCGTTCTGGATGCGCACATTCAAGGAGGCTGGTTATACGACCGCACAAATCGGCAAGTGGCATACTGGAGTTGATGCAGGTTATGGTCGGGACTGGGATTATCAGATCGTTTGGAATCGTCCCAAATTTCCAAACAACTCAGGGGCTTACTATTATGACCAGATGTTATCTTTTAATGGAGGCGAGGCTGTGATGACTCCAGGGTATTCAACTGATAACTACACCAAGTGGGCAGTGGAGTATCTTGAAGGCAAAGGGAGGGACAAAGATAAACCCTGGTTGCTTTGGATGTGTTACGGAGCAAGCCATGGGCCGTTTACTCCAGCCGATCGTCACAAAGACACGATTGCGGATGAAGCAGAGGTACCATTGCCAGTGGATATTTTTCCCCCTCGTCCAGGAAAACCGGAGTATGTGAAAATTCGCAAAGGCTATGTAAAAGGCGAGGATGGTAAACCCTATGTCGTTCAAGGTCGTCCGGGTCGTGGTTGGGAGCATTCAGAGGGAGTTAAGACCTACCAGGAAACGGTCTCAGGTTTGGATGATGCGGTTGGCTCTTTGGTGGATGCCCTAAAAAGAACCGGTCAGTGGGAGAACACTCTAATTATTTACACTTCAGACCAAGGTTTCGCCTGGGGACAACATGGCTTTCAGCATAAAGTGGGCCCATACGATGCAAATATCGCCAGCCCTTTTATTGTGAGTTATCCCGGGGTGGTGCCCGAAGGAAAAGTTTCCGCAACACCGGTTGGTGGACACGATGTGGTGCCGACCATTTTTCACTATGCAGACGTGAAGCTTCCCTGGAAGATGCATGGCCGTGATATCTCACCACTCATTCAGAATCCCGAAGAAAAAAGTGACCATTCGGTCCTATTGACTTTTACGGGGCGAATATATGGGTCTGATACCAGGAACATTTTTCAGGGACCCGATCCTCATGCTGACATTCCTTGGTGGGTGTCTTACCGTAAGCACCAGTACAAATATATCATGAACCTGACAAAGGGTGATATCGAGGAGCTCTACGATTTGGATAAAGACCCGGATGAATTACGAAATTTGGCTCTCGAAACATCTTATTCGAAAACATTGTCGGAAATGCGGACTGCCGCGATTGAGGAAATGAAACGAACCGATTGTCCATTCGTCGATAAGTTGCCGGTCTGTATATAGGGTAAGCGAATATTGGATACTGATTTATAGGAACCATTAGAGTTGGTTCTATTGGTCATTAATTGAATTATTCTCTTTAAGCAGCAGGGCATTTTGCCTGTTGGTATTTGTCATGCACGATGTAGCCTTTGACCTGCTCATTCTTCTCGCTGGAATCTGGTTAGTAGCAGTAACGCTTCGACCACTCGGACTTCCAACGGTTATGGGCGAACTCATAGTAGGCGTTAGTTTTGGATTAGCCATATTATTTGGACTCGGGTGGGTAGCGGCTACTTTCGTTGGACTTACCATGACGGCAACCGCGGTAGTGATCACCTTGTAGAGTCTCAAAGACCTGGGCTTGGCAAATACGAGATTCGCTCGTATCATCGTGGCCAGTTGTGTGATTGATGATCTTCTGACTCTTGTCGTCTTTGGTTTGATTATCGGGGTGCTTTCCGGAGGTGATTTCGAAGTCATGAATGTCGCGATTACCTTAGGGAAAGTTCTTGGTTTTTTCGCGGTAGCCCTCGTAATTGGACGTTATGTTTATCCTAAGTTGACACTTCCGTTTCGCTCCGAAGGTGGAAAGGGATTTACATTCGTGTTGGTGACGGCATTTGCCGCTGGTTTGTTTGCTGAGTTGATTGGCCTTCATATGATTCTTGGGGCCTACCTCGCGGGTCTTTTCTTTGAAGAAAAGGTAGCTCATCCCACCTTGGTAAAGATTGTTCAGGACCGGTCTTATGGAATCGCATACTCTTTTCTCGGCCCTATCTTTTTTATATCTTTAGGGTTTCAGATCACTTTCGACATCAGTATGACCGAGGTTGGTTTCGTCGCAGCATTAACCACCGTCGTGATTGTTGGTCAGATATTGAGTGCTGGAAGCATGGCTTTGCGCATGGGTCTGCCTTTCAAAGAAGCGCTGACCGTTGGAGTGGGTATGTGTGGACGAGCAGAAATGGCGTTCATATTGGCCTCCCTTGCATTGGCTCAACAGGCCATTGATAAACCCGTTTTCACTGTCCTTATTTTAACTGCTTTTATATTAAACCTGTTCACTCCACTAGCTTTGAAAGGCTGTGCCATTTTACTAGAAGGCAAGGCTGCCAGACTCGCCGGTGCTACGAAGGGAGTCTTATAATTGGACAAATTCTCTGATCATTTAACTCCAAGCCAAATAGATGGCCAAGTGCCGACTTTTTTGACCGATGTTTCCGATGGAGTTGTTATTTACGGATACGGTTCGGAGGTCGATTCGTTGATCGATGAATTAAAGAGTAGGGAGATTCCGGTCGTTATTCTTGAAGAAGATGCCGCTACGGCTCGTGAGCTGTACGCGAATGGTGAATCTGTCGTGAAAGTTTCTTTGGGAGACGATGATTTCGATCTTACGCCGCTCGCGAATGCACGCGCTTTGGTTGCGAATGGTTCGGATGAGCTGAATGCTGTATTCGCTTTAGCAGCTCGAGAGCAGGGATTTGAAGGTCCTCTGGTTACGACGATAGAAAATCCAACGAGAAGATCTCCAATGATGCTGGTTGGTGCTTCGGCTGCCTTTACACCCTCGCACGTTCTCGCCGCTACGATAGCCGTACGAGCCAGTACCAAAATCAGTCCTCTTGTGGTTGGTTTGCAACCGCTTGGTGAACACATCGAAATAGCGGAAATTCGTGTTCATGATGCCAGCTCTCTGGCCGGATCCACATTAAAAAGACTGAATTTGCGAAAAGAAACGGGCGCTACCATTGTGGGGCGTTGGCTGAACGATGAATTACATTCGGCACCTGCGCCAGACGATGAACTAAAAGCGAGTGATATTTTGGTAGCAGCTGGAAGTCCTGAAAGCATCCGAACACTTAGCAATTTGGCTCATCCGATTTCCGTTTCTGGCCCCTTGGTTATTGCTGGCTACAGCATTGTGGGGCAGAAGATGGCCGAGTTTCTCAGGGATGCTGGTGAAGAGGTCTGGGTCATAAATTCAGAGAGAGCCGAAGGAGTTGATTTTGTTGGAGATCTTTTGGATGTGGTTGTTTTGGATCGAGCGGGCATCAAAAATGCGCGTGCTGTAATACTCGCGCTGGAAAGTGATAGTACGGCCATCTTCGTTACAACGGTTGTGCGAAATTTTGCCCCTGAGGTTCCCATCCTTGCGAGTGCGGATTTGGTGGAAAATGTGAGCCGCATCCAAAAAGTAGGAGCGGATTATGTGCTCTCCATCAGCCAGGTCATGGTTCAGATAATGACCAAACATGTGTTGGGAGATTCCGTTTCTCAGCAACCGCGGATCAAACTGGTTAAAGTTCGACCGGCAAAGCTCACTGGAAAAATCCTCTGAATTCAAAAGTTAGAGAACGCAGCGGGTGTTCTGTTGTAGCGGTCGTACACAATGAACAGATCCAATTAACTATACAGGAGGATTTTAAATTATCGGAAGAAGATGCTATTTATATCTGTGGTTCCTCAAGTGCTGTTGATCGCTACTACGACCAGTTTCCGGCCTCTCGCATGTAGAGCGTTTCGAAAGGCATGCATCTGTTTTACCGTTTGAGTTCTCAATTGATATTATTTTCGGATCTCAATATCGGAAGATTTTTGCAACCATTGAGAGGTTTTTGAGCGTTAGCAGTTAGAACCCTTCCGTAATCGCATGTATCCTATGAAATCTTCACGATCGTTCTTATTCGTTTCTTCTCTTTTATTAACCGGCTCGATATCTGGACTATTTGCCAATCATCATGAAAATTGGCCTACTTGGAGGCCTTCTTCTGGTAATGGAGTCGCAGAAAACGCAACACCGCCAGTTGAGTGGGGAGAGGACAAGAATATCAAATGGAAGACAGCCATTGCTGGAACCGGATTTTCAACGCCGATCGTTTGGGAGGATAAAATTTTTATTTTAAGTGCCGAGGCCGTTGAGGACGCCCCTGTCGAAGCAGCAGCGCAACGCCGTGCTCAGCCTCCTGGAGGTAATGCAAATGCCGGTGGTAGTCCGCGAGGTGGTGGCCAAGGTCCCGGAGGTGGAAGAGGGCCTGGCGGACAGGGTGGTGGTGCCGGAGGTCCAGGTGGTCCGAACCCAGAACTGATTGCAGAATTTGATAAAGATGGAGATGGCGAACTTAGCGAAGCGGAGCGCGATGCGTTAAGGACAGCCATGCGTGCCCGAAGAGGTGCTGGACAAGGTGGTCCTCCGCAAGCCCAAGCAGGCCGCGGTGGTCGTGGGCAAGGTCAAGGCGGTGCTGGTGGTGGACGCCAACGGCGCGGAGGCGGAAATGCTACTGTTCAAGTTACCCAAGTGCATCAATTTAAAGTGATCGCGTTGGATAGGAATTCTGGCGAGGTGATTTGGGAAAAGATTGCAGTAGAGGAAAACCCCCATGAAGGCCATCACCCGAGCCATGGCTACGCGGATGCTTCTCCTGTTACGGATGGTGAATATTTGTATGTGTCCTTTGGGTCGCGCGGCATTTTTTGTTATGACATGGATGGGGATTTGATTTGGAAAAAGGATCTAGGAGACTTGCGCTCACGCAATGGTTTTGGTGAAGCTGTGGCTCCTTCTTTGGCCGGAGACAAGTTATTGGTGCTTTGGGATCAGGAAGACCAATCGATGATTTACGGACTCGATAAACGAACCGGGGAAGAAATGTGGAGTAAGGAACGAGACGAGCGATCTTCCTGGACCACGCCATTCATTCAGGAAGTCAATGGAAAGCTTCAAGCGATCGTTCCTGGAACGAATGCAACTCGAAGTTATGACACTGAAACCGGAGACATTATTTGGGAGGCAACTGGCTTAACCTCAAACGTAATTCCGACTCCAGTTGTCGGCCACGGTAACGTCTATGTGACAAGTGGTTATCAGGGGAATTCCGTTCAAGCAATTAAGCTCACTTCTAAAGGAGATGTATCGGATACTTCGGACGTTGTTTGGCGAGTTAGAGAAAGTGGATCATACGTGGCTTCACCTGTGCTGTCGGAAAAACGTTTATATGTTACCAAGGGCATTGATGCCTATCTGTCCTGCATGGATGCCATGACGGGGGACTACCACTACCAGGATAAAAAGTTGGATGCGCTTAGAGGTATCTACGGATCTCCACTCGCAGCCAATGGGTACCTCTATGTGGTTGGTCGTGAAGGGACGACGGTAGTCTTAAAAGACTCAGAGGCCTTTGAGATAGTCGCCACCAATAAACTCGATGACAAAATTGATTCATCGCCTATTGCACTAGGGGGCAATCTTTTCCTTCGTGGACACAATTATCTTTACTGTATTTCTGAGGGGTAGACTCAATTACTGAATTCTCTTCGAATAGTTGCCAACATCGATTTCAATAAGGAGGTAGCGATGATATCAGAAACATTTCTCAAGCGTATGCACGCGCCCTGGGATGTTATGTTGAATTAATCAACAAAGAAAGAGAGGATCTTTGTTATTCCATTTCTTTTAAATGGATAATTGCAGTTGGGTTTTCACCTCGACTGCCTATTGCTGTTTCCATGAATCGTCTCTGCCTTTGTTTTGCTCTACTTCCACTTGTTTTGTCGGCGCACGATCATTCTTCTCCACACATTTCGGTGGCAGAGGACAGGCAGGGCAGGATCCTGTTGCTGAATACCAGCGAAGAACATTGCATGCTCATTCTAGGTACAGATGGAGGACTACTTGATATCTGGGGGGTACGACAGACACATCGGTAACACAAAAACCGGACACATCGGTTACACTTTATTACTTTCATTTAGGGTTCGGTGTGTCGAGGGGTTTTGGATGGTGAGGGGCGATGTAGGCCGTAGGCCGGAATCGCCCCTCACTATCGTAAGCTAAATTTTCCCATTTGGGAAGACGAGACATCAGGCAACTTGGATGAGAGAGCTTGGGCATGGCTGGAAATTAATTGTGCACACTGTCACTCGGAAGCAGGTAGGGCCTGGAGTACTGGCTTAGACCTCATGGCCAGCCAAACCAACTCAACGCTATATGGCGTAATGAAACTACCCACTGCTGCTGCAAGAGAAACAGGAGGAAACCACTATGACATCGTCCCTGGAAAACCTGAAGAATCCATCTTCGTCCACCGTATTGCATCCCTTGAACCGGACGTTGCTATGCCGGAGCTCGGTCGCGGAATGGTCCACGAAGAAAGTCTCAAGCTAATCATTCAGTGGATCAAAGCGATGGACTAAATGTTCCCGCACAAGTTAATCACAACGTTTTGAGCTACAATATCGGCTCCTTAGCGCGTATCGCTTGCAATAAAGCCGAATACCATAAAACCTGATTCCCATCATGCCTGATTATCCTGATATTTTCCGAGTCCGCCAATCGTTCGACCGCACGCAGGTTAGCGATATCCCAGCAGAAGTTGAATCTCAACTTTCAAAACTACAACTGAGCGGGAAAGTCCTGCCTGGTCAAACCGTGGCCATTTCGGCCGGAAGTAGAGGTATCGCGAATATTCATTTGATTATAAAAGCGATCGTTGATCATTTCAAAGGTATCGGGGCCAAACCCTTTATCGTTCCAGCTATGGGAAGTCATGGTGGTGGGACGCCAGAAGGGCAACGTGGGATAATCGAAGGTTATGGAGTCACAGAAGAATTTTGTGGCTGTCCGATTAAAACCAGTATGGAAACAATTATTGTCTGCCAGGCTGACGAAGGATTTCCTGTTCATTTTGATAAACACGCTTCTGAAGCAGACCATGTAGTTGTGTGTGGTCGGGTTAAACCACATACTAATTTTTTCGGCGATATCCAGAGTGGATTGATGAAGATGATGCTCATCGGCTATGGTAAACATAATGGCGCCAGCATTTATCATCGGGCTATTAAAGACTTCGAATTTGGACAGATAGTGAGAAGCGTTGGTAAGGAAGTCCTTTCCAGGTGCAACGTGGTTGCTGGTGTAGGTATTGTAGAAAACGGCTATGACGAAACTGCAATGATAGCCGCTGTTGAACCAGAAGAATTTGAAGACCGAGAGAAGGAGTTGCTTGTATTAGCCCAAAAGTGGCTCCCTTGTTTACCCTTTGATAGCGCTGACCTCTTACTGATTGACGAGATTGGAAAGAACATCAGCGGAACCGGCCTTGATACTAATGTGGTCGGGCGAAAGGATGGATGGCATAAAGCGGGACCTAATGAATTTCCGAAAATAAGGCTCATCGGAATTCGTGGGTTAACGGAAGAAACTCACGGCAATGGTTGTGGCATAGGTAATGTTGAATTCTCTCTTACGCGAGCTATAGATCAGGTGGACTTAAATATCACACAGATCAATTGCCTGACTGGAGGAGAACCTGCAGGAGCAGCGATTCCCATTCATTATCCTACAGACCGTGAGGTCTTAAACTCAGCTTTTCCGTTGATTGGTTTAACGGAACCTTCGAATGCCAAGGTGATGTGGATTCAAAACACACTCCATGTATCTGAGTTGGAGTGTTCCGTTGCTTATCTGAATGAAGCACGAGAACGCGATGACCTTGAAGTAATCGTCGAACCTCGCTCGTTGCCAGTGGACGAACATGGAATGCTGCCGGAAGTTAAAACTTTAGGCTAATTGGTAATCTTTAACTTTTCACGATTTTTAAAATTTCAAGCCCGGCAAGACCCCAGGTGATCCCGGCGTCGATCAAGGTGACGAGGCTATACGCAAGTGGGAATTGCCACCATATCAGATTCGGCACGACGATTATTAATGCACCTGCAAGTGCAGCCAATTTTATAAAGCGTACTTTTTGAAAATAGGTAAGGCCGCTGGTTTTTGATACCAGATAGGTCAGCATAAATGCGACGAGTACATTGAAGAGTAATCCAAAAAACATCATTTTTGGCATGCTTTGAGAAAAGCCATTAGGGTGCACTACCATATAGGCATACGGACCCACTTCCATTTTTTTATTAAACGCTTCCATTCCTTCTTTTGACTTATCTGTCGTTCAAGGCAGAATATAGAGGCCATTTTCCGGTACGTTGTTTTTTAATGATTCAGCCAGCGGTGCTTCATCTTCCAATGTGGATATCGTCATGAAGTGCCACGGCAAAACCATCCATGAAATATTCATCCAGATAAATGCAATTAGACCTCCTATTAATGCTCCTTTAATTAAAACTCTCATGCTGTTTTCTCCTCCTGTGTTAGATTAATTGCTTCCCGATTACGATTTCAACGCATGGTCAACATCAGAGGCAGAGAACGCAACCTATCAGTAACTAGCTGACAAGCCCACAAACGTTTCGGGTATTGAACGGTTCGCAGACTTGATAATTATTTTTGTTAAACCGACTTGTGGATCATGCCGGATGTCCTTTAGATTTCAATTGTCCATGTATCTTCTCCCTCGTTTTTTGCTTTTGCTTTTTGCTTTGTTGGCATTGGGTTGCCCAGCTCAAAAAGGAAAGTCTCCTCTATTTGGTTTTAATCAGGTTCATACTAACGTGATTGTGATCATAACTGATGATCAGGGTTACGGAGACATTTCAGCCCATGGTAACCCCTATTTGAATACCCCCAACATCGATGCCCTGCATAATGAAAGTGTCCGACTAACCAATTTTCACGTCGACCCCACCTGTTCGCCATCAAGAGCAGCCTTAGTAACGGGACGTTATTCAAGTCGAGTCGGTGTGTGGCTTACTTACGGCGGACGAAATCATTTGCGCATGGACGAAGTGACCATGGCTGACGTTTTTAAAAATAGCGGTTACAATACCGGAATGTTTGGAAAATGGCATTTGGGAGATAACTATCCCTTTAGACCGCAAGACCGAGGTTTCGATGAATCACTCATTCACGGGGGTGGAGTCGTTGGTGAAACTCCAGATTATTGGAATAATGACTACTACGACGATACCTACTTGCGCAACGGAGAACCCGAAAAGGTTTCAGGCTATTGTACCGATGTTTGGTTTCGCGAGGCGAGCGATTGGATTGAGAAGAACCAGGAAGAGCCGTTCTTTGTTTACCTGGCAACCAACGCTCCGCATGGTCCGCTTCACGCTCCCATCGAATTTATTCAACCTTATTTGAATGCAGGTATTCCCGAGCGTCGGGCACGTTTTTATGGGATGATATCCATGATAGATGTAAACTTGGGGTACCTACGCAATCGCCTTGAAGAAATGGAAATTGCTGAGAACACCTTGATCGTTTTTATGACGGATAACGGCAGTGCTTCGGGAGCGGAAATTACCATGGCTCGAAATGGTTTTGTCAAATCTGGTTACAACGCTGGGATGCGCGGAATGAAAAGCTCAGCTTACGAAGGTGGTCATCGAGCAGCTGGATTTATTCATTGGCCGAAAGGTGAACTTATTCAAGGACAGGACGTGTCGAATTTAGCGGGGCATATAGATATTTTACCGACTCTGGTTGAGCTTTGTAATTTAGAACTTCCGAGCAAAGTAAAATTCGATGGAGTCGATCTTACTCCCTTGCTTAGGAATGATCCTGAACTCTGGGAGGATAGGAGTATTGTGGTCCATCATCAAGGTCGGTTTGGAGATTTTGTTGGTGAAGGACTATTAATAAAAAATAAGGATTATTCTGTCATGACTGATCAATGGAGGCTAGTCGGTGATGAGCTCTACGACGTGTCGATAGATCCTGGTCAGCGATCAGATGTGGCCAACGATCATCCGGAGATTGTCCAAAAGCTCAAAAAGACCTACGAAACCTGGTGGACTGATATCGCTCAGCGTTCCGAAGAATATGTGCCCTTCGTGATCGATGCCACGCAGCAGAAGACCTACACTTTTAGCTCACAAAACTGGCATGGAGATGTCGTGCCCTACAATCAGCATCATGTTCGCACCGGTATGAAAGCAAACGGATTCTGGGTTGTTGATGTGCTGGAAAGTGGTACTTATAGCATTTCTGTTCGGCGATGGCCAATCGAGGTCGATGCTCCTATGAGAAACAGTGTGGAGCTCGGACCCTACAATGCGAAGCAACACAATGTTTCGAGTAAAATGATTAACCAGCCAACTGCAGTCATCCCTGTTAAGTCCGTTCGACTGCAGGTAGGAGATTATGATCAAACCGTTTCGGTTTATGACTCCGACGCGGAAGTTCAATTTTCTGTCTATCTTTCTAAAGGAGAACAAAAAATACAATCCTGGTTGATTGATGATGGTAATGAGTCAAGATCCGCTTACTATGTTTATCTATCAAAAACCTAATATATCTTTGGCTATGATTATTGCAATTTATGAAAACGTATTACTTGGATCTTCCGAATTATGAACACGTTAAATAAGTTTAATCTTTCAGGCAAAACGGCTCTAGTTACAGGCTGTAGTCGTGGTATTGGTCAGGCTATGGGTATTGCTTTGGCTGAAGCCGGAGCAAACATCATAGGCGTAGCTGCTCACATGCAACCTGAAGACTCCGAACTTGAGGTTGCAGTTAAATCTTTGGGAAGAGAATTTTCCGGTTACGATTGTGATTTTGCAGATAGAGCAGCCTTATATCGATTTATAGAAGCTGTAAAATCTGAGCACAATTGCATCGATATATTGATCAATAACGCTGGGACCATTTTACGAATGCCGGCCGCCGAGCACACAGATGAATATTGGGATCAGGTAATTGAGATTAATTTAAATGCTCAATTTATACTCACACGGGAATTCGGCAAGGAGATGCTTAAACGGAAGAGCGGTAAGGTAATATTTACGGCTTCATTGCTCACCTATCAGGGGGGAATTACCGTGCCAGGCTATGCCGCGAGCAAAGGAGGCGTTGGTCAGCTTACCATGGCATTCGCTAACGAATGGGCAGGGAAAGGGGTCAATGTTAATGCCATTGCACCTGGGTATATTGCCACAAAAAATACAGAAGCTCTTCGTGAGGATCCCGTTCGGAGTGAACAAATTCTTTCCAGGATTCCGGCTGGTCGTTGGGGCGAACCCGATGATTTTAAAGGACCCGTAGTTTTTCTATCCTCCGATGCAGCGAATTATGTGCATGGAACAACTCTCTTAGTGGACGGCGGCTGGATGGGACGATAATCCAAGTGAGTGATTAAGTTATGAGTGAAATAAGTAGAATTGAGACCAAGCTCTATAATATTCCATTGAAGGAGAGTTTGTATGATGCCCAACACGGAGTGCATAGTCATTTTGAACTAATTGTTGTCTCTGTTTATTTGAAAGACGGTAGCGTAGGTACCGGATATACTTATACAGGTGGTCGTGGAGGACATGCAATTAAGGCATTTTTGGACTTTGACTTAACACCAGCACTGAAAGGACAGGAAGGGACCGAAGTTGAGGCAATTAATGAATTCTGCGAATGGTATGTTCACTACGTTGGTCGTGGAGGAATTGCTTCATTTGCTATTTCAGCTCTGGATATTGCTCTCTGGGATATTCGTTGCAAAGTAGCAGGAAAACCATTGTGGCAGTATCTTCAGGGCAATGAACCTTTTTGTAAGGTTTATCGGGGAGGAATCGATTTAGAATTTCCACTGCCAAAACTGTTGTACAGTATAGGGAGTTATTTGGACGACGGATTTAACGCTGTGAAAATAAAAGTTGGTCAGCCTGATTCAAAGGATGACATTGAGCGCATAGAGGAAGTCCGGAAATTGATTGGCGATGACGTCACCTTCATGGTTGATGCCAATTTTTCTATGACTGTTACCAAGGCAATCGAGTTTGCCAATGAGATAGAACCCTATAATATATTCTGGTTCGAGGAGCCTACTACACCGGACGATTATTCTGGGTATGGAAAAATCGCAGACGCGGTTAAGATTCCTTTAGCGATGGGTGAAAATCTACATACGCTCCATGAATTCGGTTTTGCCTTTGATCAAGCCAAGCTCTCATTTATTCAACCTGATGCTTCCAATTGCGGGGGAATAACCAATTGGCTTAAGGTTGCTCAAATGTCTCGGATTTACGGAATTCCTGTGTGCTCTCATGGTATGCATGAACTTCATGTGAGCCTTGTTGCTTCCCAATCAAATGGCGGATGGTTGGAGCATCATAGTTTTCCGATCGATCAATATACAAAACAACCACTAGTAAAAAGAGACGGTCTGGCAGTTGCACCCGATACTCCTGGAATCGGCGTTGAGTTCGATTGGAAAAAACTCAGTCAATACCTGGACCTATAGAGTTATAGGTGATAGATTGCTATCATGCTAGTGGTCGTCTCCTCGATATATTCACGTAGAATCCGTTCTTTCTGAATGTTCGATTCCGATGCTTTCATAAGGTTTAGTCGCATCGCAATCGGCTGTTAAATCACGGGATTGGGAAACTATTGATTCGTAGAATCAACCGTTTTTCGATCCAGGCTTACTGTTTCCAAAAAGGCTTTTTAAATCTGTGATTTTTGCAATGAGGAGTTGGGAACCGACCGTGCTTCCATTTCCGGTCAAAGTTATGGGAGTGCCCACATGATAGGCCAAATTGAAATCATGGAAATCTCGGAATTCAATCTCGATACGGACTGATTGTAATCCTTCAATGTCGAGGTAAAATACTCGAGCTTCATCAAGATTGTCTGACATGCGCAATCGGCCCTGAGCAGTTATTACTCCTGCTTGATGTTTTACCCAGCTATTGAATGGTCTCTCGCGATGTTCGTTAAAATGACCACCATCGAGACCGGGCAAAGCCGAACTTGAAGCAGAATACGAGTCGGTTTCAATGCCGAAGGTTTTTAACAAAGATAAATGAAGACTGCTAAGTTCCTGATTTTTTGAATACCGAATATAACGGCCAGTCTTTATACGACCACCGCCATTACCCGCTAAAATAATTGGTATGCGTTGTGCCGTGTGATTGTCGCTATGTCCCATCCCAGATCCAAATAGAACAATACTATTATCGAGCAAGCTACCGTTCTGATCCCTGTAAGACTTTAATTTGGTCAGCAGATAATCAAATTTCTCCATATGCCATAGGCTAATCTTCAAGAGAGATTCAAGATTTGTTCGGCTAAAATTGCGGAAGAAATGCGAAAGGTAGTGGTGCTGTTCTTTAATGCCAAGAAAATCGAAAATTATCCGGCTATTACTATTACCGAGCATATAAGTGATACAACGGGTCGAGTCTGTCCAGAGAGCCAAAGCGATGATATCGATCATGGTTTCGACTTGCTCATTTAAATTGGAGCTCGGCCCTGGACGTTGAAAGTTGGAGAAGTCAAGTTGTGAATTACCGTTAGCTTGATCCAGATTCTCGATACGGCGTTCAGTTTCACGAACAACCGTGAGGTATTCATCCAGGGTTTGCCGATCTTCCCTTCCAGCTTTACGTGCTAGTGTTTTGGCATCGTCATTTACACGATCCAGGACACTGGTCATCGCGGCACGTTGATTCGGATCGCTCATTGGATTTCGAAACAACCGATCAAAGATCAGTTGAGGATCACTTTCCCTGGGAATCGCTCCTCCCTCCTTATCGTAAGAAATATAACTGCAACCAAATTGACCTGTAAAAAGTCCTTCCGTGGTGAGTTCCAATGAACGATGAGCTGTGCCTTTACTTATTTTATCTGCTATGAGCTGATCTACAGAAGCACTATCTTTATTCTCATGGTGCCCGGCCAAAAAACGTCGGGTGGAATTAGCGTGAGAGGAAAATCCAAAATCACCCATGTTATCGAGTATGAGCAAGTCATCCTTATGCTTCGAGAACGGTGCCATAAGTGGCGACATTCTAAAGTCGAATTCTTTTCCGCCGTTAATATTCCAGGATGGCGGGTGGACACCGTTGGGTTTGAAAAGAGTCAAAAATCTCAACGGAGCTGAATCCGGATCAGAGGTGCCGCCAATGATATTACTTGTCTTGGCTTCCATCAAATTGAGAAATGGAAGCGGCAATACAGCGCCAGCCAATCCACGCAAAAAGGTTCGACGGTTGATTTTCCAGTTTCTCGTCATGATTTGTTTCTGGGACTTTGGGAAAAGTAGGTTTCCTGAAACGGCAGGCTTAGGGCTACTTCGAGGAAGACATCACGCCATGAACCATTTGATTCGTCAATCTTTTCAGTGATAGCGTCTATGGTAGGACGATCGAACTCTTCGAGTTTTCTGCACAGTGCGTATGCCATTACCTGCTCGACCGCATTGCGGATGATATCCTGACGTTTTGGTCCAAGAAGGATCTCTTTCAAATCATCAAAATCTTTGAAACTTTCTCCGCTTGGAAACCGACCTGAGGTATCGATCAATTCCGGCGAGTCTTCATGCTCTAATTTCCGTCGTGGTGGCTTGTAATTAGAGTCCAGTTTATAGGCTCCACTATCGTCATAGGCCTGCATCGCAAAGCCGAAGGGATCAATGCGGTCATGGCAACGTGCGCAGGTCGAGTCACTTCTATGTTGCTCAAAGCGCTGTCTAAAGGAAAGCGCTTCATCTGGCATCCGTGCTTGAATGGCAGGAACATCAGCTGGTGGTTCGCCGAGACGTTCTCCCATTATCCGTCTTAACATCCAGGTGCCCCGCAATATCGGGCCTCGGTTCATAGCTAGGATTCCGGGTATGGTAAGAATGCCGCCACGACTTTCTGTGTGCTCAAGAATGATACGTTGGTTCGGAACCAGTTCTCGTACGATTCCAGAATACTTAATGTATTTAGTTAATTGCGCACGATCTTTGGGGTAGAAGGAAGCTGTAATGTAATTGGTAAATGCAGTGTCGGAATCAATGAGCTCAATGACCGGACGATTTTCAGTGAAGAGGTAGTTGAGAAAATCAACAGGCTGGCTACGGAGTGCTTCACGCGCGGTGACATCTGTAGCTGCTTGGTCAATATCTGCAAGTCCTAGCCATTGGCCACCAAAACTTTCGGCCAGACTTCGTGCCTTAGGCGACGCTAACATTCGATCGACCTGAGTGGCCATTTCGTCGGTGTAATTTAAACGTCCTGTTCTGGCTACCTTATACAACTCATCATCGGGCATATCTTCCCACAAGAAATAGGAAAGACGCTCAGCTAACTCATACTCATCAACGGATTGTTGTTTATCAGTCTTACTGTCCATTAAATGCCCACGGTAAAGAAACTGAGGGGATACCAGAAGCACTTTCATTTCCATTTTGGTGGCATCCACTAGATCCTGACCTTTAAGCCCTTTAAGTGCTCTCAGGATTTTGTTTGTCGTTTTTCTGGGAACGGGTCGACGGTGGGCAAGCGTTGAAAATGTTCGAAGGATCGATTTAGCCTGAACTTGACTCAGATCGGTTGGGCTAAAATCCAAAGGTGGTTCCTTCCCAATTAGGGCTTCGAGTTGAGTCAGTCTTTTAATAGAGAACAATTCATCCAGCGCACGATCAGCAATGTAGGCATACTGCTCCCATGTATTTGAAGACAAACGGGCTGCATTTGTGTCGTTGATAAATCCACTTTGTCCGGGCGGGTCAGTTGGCAATAATTTAAGAACTAGCGATTTTTCAATTTTGGTCTGTTCGGCCGCAATGATAGCCACTTCGAGATCGAAGCCAAATAGAGAACGCAGAGTGTTTCGATATTCGGGAGCCGATAGCCGACGTACTCTAAATTCGCCTGGACGTGCTTCAACAGATTTAACAAAGCGATCATCATACCAGTTTATAATCAATTGTGCTTCTTCAACACTGGGTCGCTGCTCCTCTTCTTCTGGAGGCATTTCCTCAAAAGCCAATCTATCGGCTACTGTTTCCCAAAGTTCAAAATGAGATAACACATCGGCCTCGTTCTTAATAAGAGTGAAGTCGACCTCGCCTTTTACTTTATCGCCTCCATGACAGTTGACGCAGTAATTTTGAAGGATCGGTTGAATATCCGTATTGAATTGAGCGCCATAACTATTAGTGCCCAAAGCGGTTGCAAGCACTGTTGCCGCAAGCTTTGAAGACTTCGATCTTATGGGAAAGATTCTCATCTGTTATTTAAAACAAATATATCGGATAATGGATCCGCAATGTTTTCTGTAACTCTACGCTAAGGGGCTTTTTGTAATATTCGCGGGATTAAAAGGAATATTGTAGTCAACCGTTTCGGTTGATGCTTTTACCACATAGCCGGAACGTGCAATCAGCTCTGGTCCTTGTAGAAATTCGTCGCGGGTCTTTTTTAGCAATTCGTTCAGGCGGTCATCCAGTTGTTTTTGCAGCTCGGTTTGCTCAGGTTTGTTGACCAAGTTCGCCATTTGAAATGGATCTTGTTCGTTGTCATAAAGAAGCCAGGGGCCGTTGAGGTCTCGGCAGTAGGTATAGCGAACGGTTCGGACGCCTCGGTATTCGCGGCCGCCTTTAGAGCGGTTCCATTGACCGAATGGGGAAGGGCAGGTAATAAGGGCCGCATGGTCTAGATCCGGTTCTTCGGTTCCTAGAATTATCTTTGAGCGATCTACGCCCTCAACTTCGTCCGGAATGTTTGTTTGAGCCAGACCCAACAAAGTAGGCATGATGTCCGGTGTATCCAAAGGCATAGAGATTTCTCGCGCTTGGTTTTTTAATTTTTCAGGCCACCGTAAAAGGAAAGGGATGCGCAGTGATTCGTCCCAGGGTTGTTGCTTCTTCATGGCACCTCGTGAGTGAAGCATGTCACCATGGTCGGAAGTATAGACCACGATGGTGTTATCTTCGAGGCCAGTATCCTTCAGAGTCTTGAGCAGATCTCCGAGACAATCATCCAATGCGGTCATGTGGGCGTAGTAGCCCTTGTAAGTCTTGATTGCTTCTTCGCGCTGCTCTTCTGGAACATTTTTCCTTAATGTAATTTCCTTGTCCGCGTAAAGGTCGTGATACTTTTTTGGAGCGGTTTGATAGGGCGCATGGGGTGGTCCCCAGGAAAGGAACAATGCGAAGGGTGAATCGGAGTCGGATTGAGTATGGCGATTGAGGTAGGCCTGGGCGTCTTTGGTTTGTTCGATGGCGTCATAACCTTTCCAATATTTTTTCTCGGGAGAATCACCGAAATACGGAGACTTGTTATAGTTGTGCGTACATTCCAAAGTGCGCCAGTAGTCGAATCCTTGGCGGCGTTCGGGCGGTGTATACTCTTCTCGTCCTTGTCCGTCGATGTGCCACTTTCCGATCCAGCCGGTTTTGTAATCAGCGTCGTTTAGGCAATGTGCGATGCTCCTATGTTCCGCAGCGAGAGACAGGT